>Ga0335074_10005879_pt1 | contig 17002 bp, 14 predicted proteins | sample Lox_Sample_23_FD_206715 | JGI IMG/M metagenome (GOLD analysis project Ga0335074, IMG submission 206715) | Soil microbial communities from Loxahatchee National Wildlife Refuge, Florida, United States - Lox_Sample_2.3 | ecosystem: Environmental > Terrestrial > Soil > Wetlands | place: USA...
GGAGGAGCTGCGGCTCGCCGCTCAGGACCAGATCCGGCGCGACAGCACTGCCTACCCTGGTGTGAACCGAGCCGTCCGACACCTCGACCACGGCAGGACCGCTGTCGGTGCGCAGCTCGATCGAGACGGGCGGCCCATCGGGGTCGCGATCGCGCAGGAAGAGAGACGCGGGGAACGCGAACCACTGGGCGCGGAAGGCATCGTTCTCGCCGCGCTCGACCATGTACCGGACGCCCCAGCGGCCGATCGCCTCCAGCACGGGCAGCAACTCCGCTCCGGAGTCGGTCAGGTGATACAGCGTCGTCGCGACCGGCGGCGGCGCGTCCTCGCGTGTGATCAGGCCGGCCGCCTCGAGCTCGCGTATGCGCTCGGCCAGCAGGTTGGAGGCGATGCCGGGCAGCCCGTCCCTCAGGTCGGTATACCGGCAGCCGCCACGGATCAGGAGCTCCCGGATGATGAGAAGAGTCCACCGGTCGCCCACGACATCGAGCGCCTTCGCGATCGAGCAGTACTCGCCATAGCTGCGCATACCCAAAGGCTATCCACAACTAGGTTGAATTCCAAGTCTCTTAACTTGACATTTTAAACTTACCGTTGGACGATCTCAAGCAAGAACCCCAGAGTGCCGCCGGGGGCCAGCCGGGCCCAGACCACGCGGGCCGCACGGACGCAGAGCCGCACGGACGCAGAGCCGCACGGACGCAGAGCCGCACAAAGGAGACTTGCCATGCCGGAACAGATCGCTCCAGACCACACCGTTGAGGCACTCAAGGTGGCAGCAGGCTGGCCGGGTGCTGACCGGGCGACGCTGGTCACGCTCGCGACCGTGCTCGCTGCGACAGGGGCGGACGAGGACGGAGCCGGGTTCTTCACCGCACTCGCCGACCGCCAGCCGGACCAGGCGGTCCCGCAGGCCATGGCCGGCTACTTCCAGGTCCGCGCTGGCCAGGACGTCCCCGCCGGGCTAGCCAGGCTGGATGACGCGGCGAGCCGCGACCTCGGACCGGCCCAGTACTTCCGGGGCCTGGCCCTCGCCGGACTGCCCGCCGGCTCCGGGCGGGTCGAGCAGGCCATCGCCGACCTGGAGTTCATTCTCGCGGTCCGGGACCAGTTCCCGAGCAACATGATCCGCGCTGTCTACCATGGCCTGGCCGCCGCCTACGCCGTCGCCGGACGGCACGAGGATGCCGCGCGTGCTGCGGCCGCGTCCGGCCTCGCCGGGGCTCCGGCGGAGGCCAGGCTGCAGTTCGGCGGTGCCTGGATGAACCCCGCCGATGGCTTCCACATGAGCTCGCCGTCCATTGCCGAGGTAGCGCCTGGCATCCGCGTGGCGCACAGCTACGACTTCGGCGACTTTGCCTTTGTCAGCACCGGCGACGGCACCGTGGCGATCGACGCCGGCACAGCCCCGGACCGGGTCCGGGCGGCGCTGACGGATGCGGACCTGCTGGCCAGCGACGTGCGCCACGTGATCTTCACGCACGCGCACTTCGATCATGCCGGGGGCATCAGGGCGCTCGCGGGACCAGACACGCGCGTGATAGCCCAGGCCGGCTTCCCGGCTGAGCTGCAGCGACAACAAGCCGTGTCGTTCCCGTTCCAATATTTCACTGGAAACGGGGCCGGCTTCGGACGCGGTGACAGCACCGTGAAGCCGGATGACATCACCCCTGACCAGCTCGTCACGGACGTCACCCCGCTTTCCATCGGCGGAACGGAGTTCGTTCTCTATCCGACTCCGGGCGGCGAGACGGCTGATGCGCTGATGGTCTACCTGCCGGCCAGCGGCGTCCTGCTCGCGGGCGACGTCATGATGCCGTACCTAGGCGCGCCGTTCTTCGCGGAGGGATCGCCGGACGGGCTGCTCGAGACGCTCAGGCTCATCACCGACATCGGCCCGCGGACCCTGGTGCACGGTCACATCCTGCTCACCGAGCAGTTCACCGCGCCGACCGTGCCCGGCCTGCTGGCCGCGCTCACCGAGCTGCGCGACGCCGCGCTCGCCGGGATCCGCCGCGGGCAGAGCCTCACCGAACTGCTGGACGCCAACGTCCTGCCCGAGTCGCTGCGGGAGAATCCGATCGCGGTCGTGCCGTACCTGGTTATCCGCGAGCACTTCATCCAGCGCATCTTCCACGACCACACCGGGTACTGGCAGCCGGACGGCCAGGGGCTGGAGCCGGTCAGTGCGGCCAGCCGCGCGGCCGCGCTCGATCTGCTGGCCGGACGCCGGCCGGAGCCGTTCGCTGATGCCGCGCGGACCCTGCTCGCCCAGCGCGACGCCGCGCTCGCCCTGGAGATCACTACCGCGGGCCTCGCCCGCCACCAGGGCGACGCCGACCTGACAGCGCTGCGGACGCAGGCCCTGTACCGGCTGATGGAGCGGCATCAGCTCCAGGATCCGTTCCGGTTCCTCATCTACACCGAGCTCGCCGGCGTCGAGCTTGCGCCTGTCGCCGCGGGATGACTCCGCCGCGCCGGCACGCAAGGATGCCGGCCGACTGACCCTGCCGAGGCGAAAAACTACGGAATGATGGCATTGCAGGTCCGGCGTGCAGAGGAGCCTCGGAGGCGGGCGAGATGACCAGGACGGTCCTTTCCGGCGGCCAGGTCTTTGACGGCACCGGCAGTCCCGCTGCCGTCGCCGATGTAGTGATCTCGGACGGCAGGATCGCCGAGGTCGGCATCGGGCTGGACGCCGACGAGCAGGTTGACGTATCCGGCCTGACGCTGCTGCCTGGCTTCTTCGACTGCCACGTCCACGTGATGGTGTCCGGGATCGACCTGGTCGGGCGGCTCCAGCGCCCGTTCTCGTATTCCTTCTTCCAGGCCGCCCGCAATCTGGCGGCGACGCTCGATTGCGGCATCACCATGGTCCGCGACGCAGGCGGCGCGGACCTCGGCGTGCAGCGGGCCGCCGAGGACGGCCTGATCGACGGGCCGCGGCTGCAGATCGCGATCACCGCGCTGAGCCAGACCGGTGGCCACGGCGACGGCTGGCTGCCCTCGGGCATTACCACGTTCCTGATGTCGCCCCATCCTGGCCGTCCGGCGGGACTGGTCGACGGGCCGGAGGAGATGCGCAAGCGAGTCCGCGAGATCATCCGCGCCGGCGCCAATGTCATCAAGGTGCACACCTCAGGCGGTGTGCTGTCACCGCGTGACAGTCCGAAGCACGCCCAGTTCCGGCCCGATGAACTGGCTGCGCTGATGGCCGAGGCGGCTGCGGCGGGCCTGCCGGTGATGGCGCACGCTCAGGCGACTGACGGCATCAAGAACGCGCTGCGGGCCGGGGTGCGGTCCATCGAGCACGGGATCTACCTCGACGACGAGGCGATCGACATGATGCTCAGCGCAGGCACCTGGCTCGTGCCCACGCTGGTGGCGCCGCACGCAGTGCTCAACGCGGCAGAGGCGGGCAGTCAACTGCCCGAGGGCGTGCTCGCCAAGGCACGGGAGGTGATGGCGGCACACGCCGACGCGTTCGCACGGGCCGTCGCCGCCGGGGTCAAGATCGCGATGGGTACTGACAGTGGCGTCGGGCCGCACGGCACCAACCTGGACGAGCTTCCGCTCATGGCCGCTGGCGGGATGACACCGGCCCAGGTCCTGGCGGCCACTACCAACTCGGCCGCGGAGCTGCTGCAGGTCGCGGACGAGACGGGCACGATCATGCCGGGCAAGCGCGCGGACATCGTCGTGCTGGCGGGTGACCCATTCGACCTGGCGAATCTCAAGAGCAACGTCCGCGCCGTCTACTCCGGCGGGTGCAAAGTACGCGGCTGACCGCGATCACGTCCCGAGCCGCTTCCAGCTCGCGTTACTGGCGGGTACGAACGGGCAGCATCAAGGGAGCGCAATCGACGAACGGACGGGCCCATGACTGCTCAAACGCAAGATCGTGTCCGCGATGCCGGGGAACGCCACTCTCGTCAGGTGGCAGAGGAAGCGCGCGAAGGCGCCTGGCGCCGGCCAAGTTTCGGAAAGCAGCTCTTCCTCGGAGATTTCCGGCTTGATCTGATCTATCCGCATCCGCGCCCGAGCGACGAGGCGAGCCAGCGTGGCGAGGAGTTCTGCGCTCGGATGCGGGAGTTCTGCGAAGCCTCCGTTGACGGCGCGCAGATCGAACGCGATGCCCTGGTTCCTGATCAGGTGGTCAAGGGCCTGGCCGCGCTCGGCGCGTTCGGCATGAAGATCGCGCCCGAGTACGGCGGGCTCGGCCTGACCAACCTGTACTACAACCGCGCCCTCATGATCGCGGGGTCCGCTTCGCCGGCCCTGACAGCGATGCTGTCAGCGCACCAGTCCATCGGCGTGCCACAGCCGCTCGCCCTGTTCGGCACCGACGAGCAGAAGCAGCGCTATCTGCCGCGTTGTGCACGCGGCGAGATCAGCGCCTTCCTGCTGACCGAGCCAGACGTCGGATCGGACCCCGCGCGCCTCGGCATGACGGCGACGCCGTCACCTGACGGCTCCGAGTACATACTTGACGGCGTCAAGCTGTGGACGACGAACGGAGTCGTCGCGAACCTGCTCGTCGTGATGGCCCGGGTCCCGGCCGGGGACGGTCACCGCGGCGGGATCACGGCCTTTGTCGTCGAGGCCAACGCACCGGGCATCACCGTCGAGCGGCGGAACGCCTTCATGGGCCTGCGCGGGCTTGAGAACGGCGTGACCCGGTTCCACCAGGTCCGGATTCCGGTCCGGGACCGAATCGGAGGAGAAGGCCAGGGCCTGAAGATCGCGCTCACGACCCTGAATACGGGCCGGCTGTCACTGCCCGGCAGCTGCGTGACGGCCGGCAAGCTGGCAACCAAGTTCGCGCGGGAGTGGGCGGCCGAACGAGTGCAGTGGGGACGGCCGGTCGGCGAGCACGAGGCGGTAGCCAAGAAGGTCTCGTTCATCGCGGCCACGACGTACGCCCTCGAGGCCGTCGTCGAGTTGTCCAGCCAGCTAGCCGACGACAAGCAGAACGACATCCGCATCGAGGCTGCGCTCGCGAAGCTGTACTGCTCCGAGATGGGCAGCAAGATCGTCGACGAGCTGGTCCAGGTCCGCGGTGGCCGCGGCTACGAGACCGCCGAGTCGCTCGCCGCGCGGGGCGAGCGCGGGGTGCCCGCGGAGCAGATGCTCCGGGACATGCGGATCAACCGGATCTTCGAGGGATCCTCCGAGATCATGCGGCTGTTCATCGCGCGCGAGGCAACCGACGCTCACCTGTCCGCGGCCGGCCAGGTGATTGATCCGCAGCTGCCCGCCGCGCAGCGCGCCCGCGCGGCAGCGAAGGCTGGCGGCTTCTATGCCAGGTGGCTGCCGACGCTGGTGACGGGCGACGGGCACAAGCCGAGCTCCTTCAGCGAGTTCGGCCAGCTCGCGCCGCACCTGCGCTATGTGGAGCGAGCCAGCAGGAAGCTGGCCCGGTCGACGTTCTACGGGATGGCACGCTGGCAGGGCCGGCTCGAACGCAAGCAGGGGTTCCTCGGCCGGATAGTGGACATCGGCGCCGAGCTCTTCGCCATGGGCGCAGCGTGCGTACGGGCGCAGCTAGACCAGGCTGACGACGCTGGAGCCGGCCGCGGCGCGACCGCTGCCGAGCTCGCTGACCTGTTCTGCACCCAGGCCAGGCTGCGTGCCGATGACCTGTTCAGCCAGCTGTGGAACAACAGCGACGCGGCCGACACCAAGATGGCCAAGCGCGTCCTGGCGGGCCGGTACACCTGGCTGGAAGACGGCGTCATCGATCCGTCGATACCGGGTCCCTGGATTGCCGACGTCCAGCCTGGACCGTCCGCGGCGGACAACGTGCACCGCACCATCACCTGATCCCGGTCACAGTTCATTCAGGTCACGAGGCTTCGCGGTTCCGCGGGTCCGCGGTCACGGGGTTTCGCGGTCCGCGGTCACGGGGCTTCGCGGTCCGCGGCCACGAGGCGTCCCGGCCTCGGGCGGCGGACTAGGCGTTAGTCGTCCAGTACGAGCGTTACTCCGAGGCGGTGCGACAACGTCGCGGTCAGGCTGAGTTCGCGCGGGCTGAACGCCGAGTTCTGGCGGGCGAAGCGGAGCCTGGCGAGCCCGTCGCTGGCCGGCCGTCCGGCGTCAGCCCCAAGGCTGGCGGACCCGCCGACGAGCCGGATCCGGGTGCCGTTCGGCCAGCCGAGATCCGCCACCTGCTCAGCACCGTTCGCACCATGGCTGACGACGTCGCCACCCAGGGCTTCGGTATAGAGGCGGATAGCGCCGCTGATGTCGTCGGCATGCAGCTCGGCGAGCTCGAAGTCCGTCGCCGGACCAGGCGGGGGCAAGTCGGATGGCGCCGTCGGCCGGGGCGGCGGACCGGACTGCTGGGCAACCTGGATGACGATCCCGTGGGCGTCGCGCGGATGGATGAATGCCTCCTTCCACGTCGGGCTGTCCAGGCTGACCCCGACCGGCTCGATGCCCAGGGCACGTATCCGGCTGAGAGCGGCGCCGATGTCGCTGACACTGAAGTTCAGGTGATGCGGGCCAGGCCCGCGCGCGGCGAGGAACCGCTCGAGGAACGCTGCGTCCGGTCCGCCGGTCGGGGTGAGCATTTCGATCTTCGCGCCGGCGCGGAACTTCAGCTGACCCCACCAGAAGCCGGCGTCGTTGCCTCCGGCCGCCCAGCTGCCTCCCAAAACGCCGCCGAACAGCTCCCAGCCGTCTCTGAGTGTCCGCGTCGCCACAGCGACGTGGTCAAGAACTGTCCTGATCACGGCCCCTCGCTAGTCAGCCCGGTACGCCCTCGTCAGTGAGCTCGATCGTCATGAAGCAGTTGTCCTGGCTGGGCCGGTAGTCGCCGAATGGCCCGCAGGGGACGAAACCCGCGCTGCCGTAGAGTGCCCGGGCCGGCGCGAAGCCTGACGTCGTGCCGGTCTCCAGACTCACCCGGCGCAAGCCCTCGGACCGCGCAACGGCGAGCAGATGAGAGAGGATAGCGCGGCCAATCCCCCGCCCGCGCGCGGCCTCGGCGGTGTGCATCGACTTGATCTCGGCGTGCGACGAATCGAGGCGCTTGATGGCCCCGATGCCGAGCAGGCCGCCGTCCGCCCGGAAGCTGACCAAGGTGATGACAGGATCGAGCAGGCCGTCCACGTCAAGCGCGAAGCTATGCTCCGGCGGCGTCTGCCCGAGCGCGAACTCGCGGTGTCGCAGCAGCAGCGCCTGTACGTCAGGCCGGCTCGGGTCGTCCGCGCTGATCTGCTCGTTCGTGGTCACCGGAGAACGGTATGGCGCGCAGGTTTCCGTGCGGTTACCTTGCGCCCTTCACCGGCTAGCCCGGCTCGCGAGCAGCTGATCACGATTGAACGCGTAGCCGACCAGCCAGGATGCCGCCAGCCTGTACACGCGGATATCGTCGCCCCACTCGAGCGGAGAGCCGCCATAGTGCGCCGTCCAGTGCGCCAGGGTCTCGTCCCAGAGCGGATCATCGGCGCTGAGGCGCTCGGCCTGCCCGTGCGCGAAGACCGCCATGTCCTCGCCATCGACATGAGCCAAGCTGACAGCCGTGCGGGCTTCGAGGTGGCGGGCCTTGGCGGAGTAGCCGCTCGTGCTCCACGTCCAGGTGCCGTGGAGGAAGTGCCCGTCCACTGCGCTGATGCGCGGCTCGCCGCGAGCCGTCACCGTGGCGAGCGAGACCACCTTCATCCCGGTCAGCAGCACGGCGATGTCGGCGGCGGACAGGGCCCGGCTGTCGCTGATGATGTCGCGCAGATGAGCGGTCGCGCCGGAGCGGGAGCTGTCGAGAAGCTGCTGGAGCGTGTCCAGCTCGGCCGGCGTCTCGCGCATCGCGTTCCATTCCGTCCGCTGCCGTCGCCAGACGGACAAGAGACAGCTGCTTCTGCATGGCGTCGCGGCCGCGAGCAGTCAGGCCAGGCAGGTGAGCGGCGCTCCGCCGTTGTAGGCGACCATATCGGTGAGCGCTGCCGCGCTGTCGATAGCCGCACCGCGCGGGGTACCGGCGAGCTCGGCGCAGGCGCGGTGCAGGTTGCCCACGATGCGCTCCGAGTCGGGCCAGCTGGCGTAGTCGCCCAGATCAGCGTCCTGGGCGGCCTGCAGCGGTGACAGCCCGGCGTGGCGCGCGCGGGCGGCCAGGTCGAGCACGAACCTGAGGTAGGCCAGCGTGGCGTCGAGCGGCCCGGCGCCGGTGAAGACCGGGCCGTGACCAGGCACGATGATCTTGGCGCCGAGCGGCCGCACCACTTCCTCAAGGACCTCGATGGCTCCGGCGACCGAGCCCATGAGCAGGAATGGCGTGCCGCCGTTAAAAATGAGGTCACCGCAGAACAGCACCGAGCGCTCGGGGATCCAGACGATCGAGTCGTTCGTGGTGTGCGCCGGGCTGCCGACGTAGCGGACCTGCGCTCGCAGGTCGCCGCTGTGCAGCGCGATCTGGTCGGTGAAGGTCACGAACGGCGGGTCGAGGCTGAGGTCGCCCCAGTCAGGGCCATCCCAGAACGGCAGCGGCCGCGGCGGCCCGAAGGCGATGGCCTCGGCCCGTGCGTTCTCGTGCGCCACGATCGCGGCTCCCGGAAACAGGCAGTTGCCGAAGGTGTGATCGCCGTGGTGGTGGGTGTTGACCACGGCGCGCACGGGCGCGGGCGTCACGGCCTCGACAGCCGCCTGGTAGGCCCGGGTGCGCCGCCAGGTCGCACACGAGTCAATGCTGATCACGCCCTGCGGGCCCGCCAGGAAGCCGGTGTTGTTGATCCACCAGGTGCCGTCCGGCTGCACATACGCATAGATGCCAGGCGACACCTCCTGTACCTCGGGTCGGCCAGGCTCAGTGATATCGAGGTCCAGGCTGCTCATGATGTCCTCCCGTTAGGCTCGCCGACGTGCCTGCCGCAGCGCCACGTCGCGGCGTATGGTTCGCCTGCGGTTCCGGCGTTCCCGACGCGCGTCGCGGTCGCGTTCACGGGACAGCTTGGCCTCCTCGGCGATGTTGAGCTCGATCGCCTCCCGCAGGGTGTGCGCTGCGGCAGACCGGACGTTCTTGTCCGGGTCAGTCTCGGCCAGCGTCCGGTCCGGGCTCGGCGCTGCGCAATAGCATTTCTGCATGCCCAGGTATCCGGAGATCGAGCCTTATGCGAGCGGCCTGCTGGACACCGGCGACGGGAACCTCGTCTACTGGGAGACCTGCGGGAACCCCGAGGGCGTGCCAGCGCTGATCGTGCACGGCGGGCCGGGGTCCGGGTGCTCGCTCAGCGTCCGGAGATCGTCCGACCCGCAGCGGTTCCGGATCATCCTCTTCGACCAGCGCAACTGCGGCCGCAGCCTGCCGCACGCCAGCGACCCTGCAGCTGATATGAGCCTGAACACGACCGAGCACCTGCTGACCGACATGGAGCAGCTGCGCGAGCACCTGGGCGTGGACAAGTGGCTGCTGCGCGGCGGGTCGTGGGGCGTCACGCTGTCGCTGGCCTACGCTGAGCGTCACCCGGAGCGGGTCAGCGGAATGCTCTTGCTCAGCGTGACGTCGACCAGGCGGCTGGAACTCGACTGGCTGTACCGGGGTGCCGGCCGGTTCTTCCCGGAGGCCTGGGCCCGGTTCCGCGACTTCCCCGGCCTCGCCGATTCCTACCGGCTGCCCACCGATACGACGCCGCCGATCACCGGCCTGCTCCAGGCTTACTCGCGCATGATGGCAGACCCAGACATCGGCATCCGCTCGCAGGCCGCGGCCGAGTGGACCCGATGGGAGGATGCGGTCATTTCGCAGGAGGCCAACGGAAGCCCCGGCGCCTACGGCGACCGGCCCGACGACGCCAAGCTCGCGTTCGTGCGGATCTGCTCGCACTACTTCGCTCACGACGGCTTCCTCGAGGACGGCATCCTGATCCGCGATGCCGGCGTTCTGGCCGGCATTCCCGGCGTGCTGATTCACGGCCGCAGCGACCTCAGCGGCGGCGCGTATACGCCGTGGGAGCTTGCCCGGGCCTGGCCCGGATCCGAGCTCATCATCGTTGGCGACTCCGGCCACACCGGCAGCACCGGCATGACCGACGCGATGCACGCCGCCGCCGACCGGCTGTACGAGCAGATCACCGGCACCGTCTGAGACGCTGGCGAGGGCATAGCGCCTGCCCATGTCCGCTTGAGCCACCGCGGCGCGGAAGAGTCAGGCCTTGATGCCGTCGCCTGCTGAGCCCGCGCTTGCGACGAGCGTGTTGCGGGTCTGCTCGATGTGCGCCGTCAGCACGTCAACAGCCTTATCGGCCTCGCGCGCCAGCGTGGCCTGCATGATGGCCGCGTGCTCACCAGGCAAGTCGCGCTCTGCGAGAGGGATCGACCGCCGTCGGTAAAGTTCTGCCGCATCCGAGAGTGATCTGGTGATGTCGCGCATGCGGGGGCTGCCTGACGCGCTGAGGATCGTGGTGTGGAAGTCCGAGTGGGCGCGGATCCACTCGTAGCTCACCTGCAACGGCGCTTCCCGCGTCGTCATCGGAGTATTCGCCAGCCGGTAGTGCGCGGCGACGACCTGCGACTCCCACGCGATGTCGCCATTCTCGATGGACCACCGCAGCGCGACACTCTCGATAGCCGTCCGGACTCTGACCAGGTCCGCGAGATCCTCGAGCGACAGGTCGGTGACCGCGAAGCCAACCTGCGGCGCCGCCTTCACGAGCTGCTCTCCGGTGAGCCGGTTCAGCGCCTCACGAACCACGTTGAGACTGACGCCGCGCTCTGCCGAGAGGTCGGCGACCTTCAGTCGCTGTCCGGGCTGGAGCTGTCCCGAGAGGATCGCGGCCCTGAGCTGCTCGTAGACCTGACCGCCCAGAGTGCTGCGGTCGCCGACTGTGGCCATAGCCCTACAGCTTAGCAGAAGATGAGTTTTGTCGATTTGAGTCAATGATCATGCAGATCATGGACTATCTCTTGCTTCATAGACGTCAAGTCCGTAACGTTGCCTCATCCGGAGTCAGCGATGCGAAGGATGGCTCGGGTGAGATTAGGCACGATTTCGACCGACGACGGCACGGCACCCGCGATTCAGGAGGCCGGAAGCTGGTACCGATGCGCGGTCCCGTCCGGGCTTGTCGCGCCCGCGTCAGTGCTTGACCTGCTGGTGCTGGGCAATCAGGTGCGGGCAGGAAATGCCGTGCAACCGGTGCGCCTGCTGCCGCCTCTCCTGCCGCACCGGAACGTCATCTGTCTCGGGAAGAACTACCGCGAGCACGCGCGGGAGTTCTCGGCGTACGCGGGTGAAGCGGACAGCATCCCCGAGGCGCCGATTGTGTTTACCAAGCCGGCAGCGGCGCTCTGCGGAGCCGCCGACGACATTACGGTCGGTCGCGACGTCACTGCGGCACTGGATTACGAAGTCGAGCTCGGTGTCGTGATCGGACTCGGCGGGCGAGACATCCAGGCCGAGGACGCACTGCGACACGTGGCTGGCTACACCATCCTCAACGACACGACGGCCAGGGATCTTCAGCAGCGCCATAAGCAGTGGTTCCTGGGCAAGTCCCTGGTTGGCGCGACGCCGACAGGGCCCGTCATCGTGTCCGCTGACGAGTTCACCGGGCTGGCCGAGCGATCGATCCGCTGCTGGGTGAACGGCGAGCTGAGGCAGGACGCGACGCTCGGCCAAATGATCTTCGGGATCCCTGAGACCATCGCGCAGATCTCCCGCATCTTCCCGCTCGAGCCTGGCGACCTGATCGCCATGGGCACGCCAAGCGGAGTCGGCGTGGGCTTCGACCCGCCGCGATTCCTCTCCGACGGCGACCGGGTCATCTGCGAAATCGACGGAATCGGGCGCCTGGACAACATCATCCGCTTCGTGCCGGCGCCCCGGGATGCAGTGAAGGAGGCCGCCCATGTCTGACAGCTGGCTGCTGATACGCGGTGGCACCGTCATCGACGGCACTGGCGCGCAGCCCGTCCAGACCGACGTCCTGGTCAGGAACAACCGCATTCACGCGGTCGGCGGCAATGCGCTGCCCGGCGACACGCCGCCGCCCGAGCAGTGCGAGGTCATCGAGGCGGCCGGCCTGACCGTCATGCCGGGCCTCATCGACGTCCACTGCCATATGAGCTACGGCGAGGCAAAGGTCGAGGAGGAGATCGACCTTTACACCAGCCACGAGCTGCGCACGCTGATCGCGGCGGCCAACGCCGAGAAGGTGCTTCGCGCGGGCGTGACCAGCATCTCCCAGCCAGGCGGTAGCTACTACATCGGCGTAGGCGTCCGCGAGGGCATCCGGCGAGGGCTCGTGCACGGGCCGAGGATGACGGCGGCCGGCCGGTACCTCACCACGAGTAACGGGCTTACCGACTGGTACCCGACCTCAGTGGGCGTGCCGGACGGCAACATCGGCGTGCTGACCAACACGGTCGACGAGATGAAGACCGAGATTCGCAAGCAGGTCAAGAACGGAGTTGACCTGATCAAGGTCGCCGACAGCCCGTACGGCCAGTATCAGGCGTTCACCGACGACGAGCTGAAGATCATCGCTGATCTCATCCACCAGCTAGGCCGGAAGTGCACGATTCACGCACGCGGATCAGCTGAGCTCGACGCAGCAGTGCGAGCGGGCTTCGACTGGATCATGCACGGCAACATCATGACGGACGAGACCATTGACCGGCTGGCTGAGTCGCAGATCCCGCTCGTGCCGACCCTGCTGCTGCTCGCCAACATGTCCGACTGGCCGGAACTCACCGGCACGCTGCCCGGTGACATCCGGGGCATGCGCGGCATGCTGGAAAAGAGCGCGGACTCCCTGCATCGCGCGCACGCGGCCGGCGTCCGGTTCGCGATGGGCACGGATACCGGCTTCGGCATCACCGCGTACGGGGAGTGGCACGCACGGGAACTGGAGCTGCTGACCGTCTACGCCGGGCTGTCGCCGCTGGAGGCGATCACGGCAGGGACGCGCAACGGCGCCGCGATGCTCGGCCTGGACGGTGAGGTCGGCGAGGTGAGGCCAGGCTGCCTGGCCGACTTGCTGGTCGTCCGCGGCAACCCGCTCGCGAACCTGCGGATACTGCTCAACAAGGCCAACATCCTGCACGTCATCAAGGACGGCCAGGTCCAGGTGTTCCCCGAGGACCTCGATGGCAAGCGCTTCCAGTTCGACACTCTTCCCGCCGTCTACTCGCGGATCGACCTCACCTACGACATGGTCATGGGCGGCGATCCGTCACCGTCGTACACGATCGCGCCGTGGAGCCTTTCTGACAGCCGGGATCTGGTCCACGACATCAACGGCCTTCAGCAACGCGCCGGGGACGAGTCGATCAGCGTCGCCGACTGACACCGAAACGAAGCAGCTACCGAGATATCAGGAGGGGTCAGATGCCCGTCGAGTTGATCAGGCGGCCGGACGGCCTGGGCGAACCACTGGGCCGCTACTCGCACATCAGTGTCGCGACAGGCGCCCAGATCGTCACAGTGGCAGGCCAGGTCGGCATCACCAAGGACGGTGAACTAGCTGGCGACGGCGGGCTCACGGCGCAGGTGTGGCAGGTCTACCGGAACCTGACCACGGCTCTCGAGTCGCAGGGCCTCGGCCTGAGGGACGTCTTCAAGTTCACCACCTACCTGGTCGGTGCCGACAACATCGGTGAGTTCATGGCCGCCAGGACGGCCGCCTTCGCCGAGTTCTTCCCGGACGGCGAGTATCCGCCGAACACCCTGCTCGTGGTGGCGCGCCTGGTCGAGGAACGCTTCAGCGTCGAGATCGAGGCGTCCGCGATCCGGGCAGCCTGACCCGCAGTTCGGCGGCCAACGGTACTGCCCAGCTGGTTTAGAGGAGAGCCAATGCCAGTAGCGACCGTCAACGGAGTGGAGTTGCACTACCGCGTGACCGGCGAGGGCTCGCCGCTCGTGTGGGTGATGGGCACCGGCATGAACGGCGACGCCTGGCACCGCTTCCAGATACCAGAGTTCCAGAACTCGTACCGCTGCATCACCTATGACCTGCGCGGAAGCGGCCGGAGCGAATGCCCGGACGCGCCCTACAGCGCCGCGGTCATGGCTGATGATCTCGACGCGCTGCTCGACCATCTGGGCATCGCCGACGCACACTTCGTGGGGTTCAGCCTCGGCGCCGCCACGGTGCAGGAACTCGCGATCTCGCGACCACACCGGGTGCGCTCCGCGGTTCTGATGTCCACCTGGTCGTCGACGGCCCTCGAGCACCACGTCCGGCGGCACTACGAATCGCGGATCTACGCGCTCAAGCATGCGGACGACTTCGAGGTCTTCAGAAAGTTCGCGTTCTGGATGTGGGCACCGTCCACGGTGGACGACAGGTACGAGGACCTGCTCGACCTTGAGCAGTTCCTGGGCTCGGTATCGGGGGCGCGCGACCGCTCCGGCTACGTCGGGCACTTCGCCGCCGACATCGCGCACGAGACGCTGCAGCGGCTGCCGGGGATCACCCGCCCGGTCCTCGTTGTCCATGGCGCTGAGGATCTGATCACCCGGCCCGACTACAACCGGCGGGTGGCCGCCGCCATCCCCGGTGCCCGGCTGGTCGAGATCCCCAAGGCGGGGCACCTCGCCTTCCTGGAGCAGCCGACCGCGATGAACGCCGCGATCGGCAAGTTCCTCGAGGACACATCGTGATGACCAGGCACGCAGAGGTGGCCGGCGCTGGCCTGTCCGGGCTGATGACGGCGACCCGGCTGGCTCAGCTTGGCTGGAGCGTCCGCCTGCACGAGCGCAGCAGCGAGCTGCGGATGTTCGGGGCGGGAATCTGGCTGTGGGAGAACGGGCTCCGCTCACTGGAGGCGGCCGGCGCGCTCGAGGCAGCGGTCGCACGCGCGATGGTCATCAAGGAATGGCGGATCGCGAACGAGACGGGCAAGATCCTCTTCACCCGGCCGATGACGGCGGACGACAGGCTGCTGCTGCCGCCCCGCGCTGACCTGTACGAGTCGCTGATCCAGCGAGCGGAGCAGAGCGGCGTCGACATCGTGACGAACTCGGTGGCCATGTCGGTGCGGCCAGAGGGCGTACTCGAGCTGGAGTCCGGCCGGGAGAACAAGGCGGACCTCGTCGTCGTGGCCGACGGCGCGTTCTCCAGGCTGCGCGAGTCTGTGCTGTGCACGGCAGCCATCGACTACGGGATCGAGGCCGGCATCCGGATGCTGATCGACCGGGCGCCGGGTGACCCCGATGATCTGATCACCGAGTACTGGAACGACCGCTGGCGGCTGCTGTACAACCCGTGCACCGATGGTCAGGACTACATCTTCCTGAGTGCCCCGGTGAGTGACGAGCGCGCCCGCAAGACCCCGATCGACAGGGACCTCTGGCGGGAGAAGTTCCCGGTCGTGGCCGGCGTGATCGACCGGTTCACCGAGGCAAGCCGATGGGATCGCCTGGTCAACGTCCGGTGCCGGACGTGGTCTGCGGGGAAGGTGGTCATCGTCGGCGACGCGGCCCACGCGATGCCGCCGAACCTCGGCCAGGCAGCGAACATGGCCTTTACCAACGCACTGTCGCTGGCGGCTGCCGTCAGCTCCGCTAACGACATCGAGCGGGCGCTCCGAGACTGGGAGCGCCGCGAGCGCCCGCTGACCGACCACGTCCAGCGATTCTCGTACTACTACGGATTCTTCCTCGGCAAGTGGCCTCGAGATTTCCTGGCGCTGCGCGATGACGTCCTGCGCGTCCTCGGCGCTAGCTCCTGGTTCGAGCAGGCACTCAACCGCGGCATGCGGCACATGCCCGTCGGAGCCCATGCGTCGCACCACCACCCGAACGGGTCAGGTCCGACCGCCACGACCCAGCGCATTCCTGCGGCGCCCTCGGACGAGGCCGGCAGGGTTCTCAGCCAGGAGGCTTAGCCATGACAACAACAGTGGAACAGGGCAAGCGGAGATTCACCTCGCACCTGATTGAGCAGCGGTCCATCGACTACGTGCCGCCGACCGAGCGGCATGGCAAGGTCCGTGACCAGTTCACTGTCTGGTCCGCGGCCAACGCGACGGCACTGAATATCTTCTTCGGGAGCCTCGCCATCCTGCTCGGCCTCAACTTTGTCTGGGCCATCGTGGCGATCGTGCTGGGCACGGTGGTCGGCGCTCTGATGACGTCGTTCCACGCCCTGCAGGGCCCGAGGCTCGGCGTGCCGCAGCTCCTTCAGAGCCGCGGTCAGTTCGGCTACTACGGCGCAGTGCTGTTCTTCGTGGCCTTCATCGTCGTCGAGTTCGGCTTCATGGCCTCGCAGCTGGTCATCCAGGCCTATTCGATGCACCAGGTCGTCTCCAGCGTCAGCATCCCGGTCTGGGCGCTCATCGCGTGCATCCCGGTGACCATCATCGCCATCTACGGCTACGACTGGGTGCACCGGTGGCAGCGCTGGGCGACGGTCGGCCTGGCCATCGCTGTTGTCGTCATGATCATCCAGGCGATCGCGTATGGCGGTCACCTGGCGAAGTCAGCTGCGGGCACGGCCGCGCCGTCAGCCGCGCTCTTCCTGGTCGTGACCGTCATCTTCATCATCAACATTGCCGGCTGGGCCCCCAACGTCAGCGACTACTCCAGGTACCTGCCTGAGTCGGTGCGGTTCGCTCCGGCCTTCTGGGCCGTGTTCTTCGGCAACGTGCTGCCGACGGTCGCGTTTGCCATCGTCGGCGCCTACATCACCGGGCTGCTGCCAAGCGCGAGCCTGTACGGAGCGGTGCAGCACGTGTCCGGCGACTGGGCGCTGATCGTGATGGCGATCAGCCTGACGGGCACCAACATCTTCAACGTTTACACCGGGATGCTGTCGCTGATCAGCACGACGGACACGTTCGTCAAGATCCGCAAGACCGTGACGCCGCGCGTCATCGGCATCTTCGTCATGGTCATCGCAGCCCTCATCGCGGCCGTGCTGGGCTACCACTCGTTCCTGAACAACTTCGTCAACTTCCTCGACGTGCTGATCTTCATCTTCTTCCCGTGGAGCGCCATCAACCTGGCCGACTTCTACCTGGTCCGGCACGGCCACTACGACATCCAGGCGTTCTTCGACAAGGACGG
>Ga0335074_10005880_pt1 | contig 16996 bp, 18 predicted proteins | sample Lox_Sample_23_FD_206715 | JGI IMG/M metagenome (GOLD analysis project Ga0335074, IMG submission 206715) | Soil microbial communities from Loxahatchee National Wildlife Refuge, Florida, United States - Lox_Sample_2.3 | ecosystem: Environmental > Terrestrial > Soil > Wetlands | place: USA...
GCGAGCCGCATCGTGCGCGGCGATGTGGGCGGCACCATGATGACACTCTTGAGCACGATGACGAGGACGGCGAGCGCGGTGGCTGGCATGGCGGCTGCCTCGTTTGTTGGTGCCGGAGAAGGGGCGGTGGCAGGAGCTAGCGGTGGAGCGTCACCAGCACCACCACCTCCGGCTGGTGCGCCAGCAATTGCCTCTCTCGGGCAGTCCGCGGCGCCGCTACCTGCGGGCGCAAATGGATCGTCAGGGGCTTCGACAGTCGCAGTTGCATCCACCTCGATGTCTCCAGCGATGCCGTCTGGTGGAACGAGCGCTGCAGCAACCAGCGATGGAACGGCCAGTGATCTCTCCGGGGCCGTCACGCCCGCATCTTCTTCTCCATCGCCGCGGCGTTCCTCTTCGAGTCCAGGCCGCTATCGTGGAGTCAACGCACCGCATGCGGTGGCTTGGTACGTCGGCTACTCCCTCGGGTCGGCTTACCGGGGATTAAACGGAGGCGAATAGCAATGAGGAACGATGATCGGGCTCGCCAGCTTCCCGAGATGACTCGGTACACGAAGTATTACGAGCACGACGGCATGCTTCGCGCGTACGCGAACCGAAGCATGCTGCTGGCTATGATCTTCGGTCTGCTCGCCATGGTCTCTCTGGGATTCGCGGTCTATGTCCGCGTCCTGCCGCCTACCGTGATTCGCGTGGATAAGGACGGTAACGCCTTCGCCGTGATGGGCCCCGGATCCGGTCGGGCGGCGGCGCTCAATCTGTCGGTCGACGCATCTTCCTCAGATCCGCCTCCCGGTGTTGCGCCTACCGATCTCGAAGGCCGGGCCGTCGTGCGCCAATTTCTCACCCGCTATCTTGCCTTTACGCCGGACTCGGTCGATAGAAACGTAGCCGAGGCTCTGAACATGATGACCGCGAACCTGCGCGGATACACGATGAACAAACTGCGGGACGACGACACGATCGGAAAAATTCGGAATGACCAAGTGATTTCAGACTTTGAGATTCGCTCGATCGAGCACGTGAAGGGCACGCCGTGGACCTATACCGTTTTCGGTGTCAAGGAGATTCACCGGGTGAAGAACCAGGCGGAGGCGACCGACCAAATCGTCGGCAAGTATAACGTGCGCCTGGTCGAAACGAGCCGTTCGGAAACCAATCCCAGCGGGCTTCTCGTAGCGGAGTACGGGGAAGAACAGATGGTGGGGGATCGGGAAACCGGGTTGCTCCAACAGAGCGACCTCGACAAGGACAGACATTAGAGGAACGGCCGTTGAGAGCTAGGCGCTCCAGAGCGGCCAATGAAATTAAATTAGGGAAGGGAGGGTCCGATTGTGACGGCCAGTGCGGCAGAGGCACTAAGCGAAGGAAAGGATAGCCAAGCGCCCCGCGCGGTGCGCGGGACTCGCAAACCGCGAACGGGTCAACCGGGTACGGGAGAAGCCCAGCGATTCTTTCTCGCCAAATCAGGAGGAAGCGGCGGAGTTCCCGAGTTAGGTAAGGAACTCCCCGGGGAACCAGAGGCGATGGTGGAATCACTCAAAACGGGTCTGAGTTACTTCGTTGTTTCCGAGTGGCGGGGAGTTGCGGATTTTTCGGGCAAGAAACCGCAGCTCGGGCGAGAAGCCGCTCGCAGCGCGCCGAAAGCAGGCTAGCCAAGAGTTTCTTTACAGACTGAAGCATGTCTGTTGAGAGCTGTCCACAAGCTCCAACGATTGTGGATCAGTGCTCGGCTCGCTTGAAGTGTGTCCAACCGGACTCACGGAAAGCTGGCCAGCAAACTCCTGGTTTGTGGTTGCCGCACAAACAAAGGAGCAAGAAGCGCAGCAACGAAGAGGTGAAGACGTTGAACTGCCCATGAACAACTGAGCTGGTCTGGTTCTTCGCGAACCTGACCGGAAACCTTACCTCGTTTTCGGCCCAGGACAGCGAAGAGACCGCCGGCAACGGCCTCCTTGTCTGTCCATTGCCGGACGGAAATAAGGAGAAGAAATGCCAACTCAAATGAGTAGTGGAATGCCTGTGATTACGATCGACATCAACGAGATGGGACAGATGAAGCGACGGTTGCCCAGATTGACCCAACAGGAGCAGCTCCAAAACACGCTTCTCGAGGGCCTCTATCCCGGCATTCGCGTAGCACGTCTCAATGTCCCACCAGGTAGGCTCGAAGATCACCAGGAAAATGAAGTCCAGAAATCGATGAGGGCTTTCGATTTCGAAGGTGTGCGGTTCAGGCTCGTCGGCGCAAGCGCCTCGGCAAAGAGTGGAAAGTTCTACGCCGTGGACGAGCGTTACGAGCCGGCCATTGCAGAGCGTTTCCGTAAATGGCCGGAAGCAGCCATCACCTACTTCGGGATTCTGGTCTCGCCCTGCAAACAGCGAGTCCAGTTGCCGGACGCAAAAGTGATGGTTGTCAAAGATCGCACGTTGGGTACGAACGACTGCCGGGGCTGGATTTCGCAGTCGGTGTTCGAGCGTTTTCATCTGCCCGGGCACCGGCTCTATCAGTTCCGTCTGGCATTCGAGAACACACAAGCCAAGGGCGGATGCAAGGTGATGCCGGACGATGTCGCCGAGAAGCTCGGGGCGGACATCATCTTGCCCGAATCGTGTGTGAAACCCGAATACAAGCAATCCTCACGATTCCTCGACTTCCTCCACTGGCGAAAACCAAAGATCGAGGTTCGGACCTACCGGGGGCCGGTGGTATTCGGCATTCGGGAGGTTTCAAGAACACTCGACCTCCACAGCAGTTACACGCTGATCGAACACGCGCCGTGGGAGTCCATGCAACTCGAAATCGTCCCGTTCGCGATGGAGCAAGCACGGAAACTGCGAACGGCATGCGATGAAGGGAAGTATGTCGAAGTCATCGAACTCCTGGGCACGTCGCACGCACAAGGCACTTGGGAAGAGACAAACGACTCGGAATACACTTCCTTCGAGCACACCGTTGTGGAGGCCGTGCTCAAAGTGGATTCGAGCGGCTACCTCATCAAGCACCCCTACATCAACAATGCTTTGAACCGCTTGCTGGCAAAGTGGGCATTCAAGCTCTGCACGGCTGGCGGCTTCAAAATCCCAGGCTTTGCCCTTGCCGATGACGGCTTTCTCCGTCTGTATCGAGGTCAAGTCGTCGCCGCGTCGGACTGGCTGCCTCAGGACCGGGCCATCAGTTCGGTTCCGTGCACGAAGGGTCTGGTTGTGCGCTACCCAATCCGCATGTTCGAGGATTTGCTTCCTTTCACGCGGGTCACTACCGAAGAGGCAGTAGCCCTCGTGACGCAAGTCATCGAAGAACAAAACGGTTGCTCGATGGACTATGAGGCAGCCGTGGATTTGGTGGAGGAGCAGATCAAACTCGACGGAACCTTCACCCTGCATAGTGAAACAGCGGCCAAGAACGGAGGAGACTTCGATTTCGACCTCGTAGCCGTGGTCGAGGGTGATCGTTTCCCCCGCTTCGTCGAAAGCCGTTTCGCGCAGCAGGATTGGCACGAGAAGGGAAAAACAAAACGGACGAAGAAACAGAGTCCCTGGTGGAACCTCGCGCTGGTGGCGAATCAGGCAAAGGGAAATCAGATCGGCTCCATCACCGACCTGAAAACTTCCTGCTATGCCGCCGGTTTCCGGGGAGAAGCCTACCAACTCGTCGATGAACTACAGCACGCCTTGGACAGCCTGAAATGGGGTACCGAGGTAAACCAGCAACTCATCGCCGAGATCCGCCAAAAGGTACCGCTCGCGCCTTGGTTGCAGTTGAAGGACAAGGAGCGAGTCAGCGATATGCCGGTACATCTCGATGTTCTGCCCACCGACAAGATCGGGTACCTCTACAACCTGGCGAGAAAGGAAGTCGAAGACTTTTTCTCCGCGAAGCTGCCAATCGCCGATTTTCACGGGCTGATTTCGGGCGAGAATTTCACGCGCGAAATGTCCCAAGAATGCCGGTTAGTCAATCGCATCTACGCGGAGGAAATCGGGAAGCTCATTAAGGAAAAAGAAGCTTTGGACGAAGCCCTGGCAAAAGCCGTGGCGGAATACGAGGTCGGGCGCAACGATCCAGCAACCAGGAATGCAGCACGTGGCCGGCGCAATGCTGCTCGGAGCGCCGTTCACGCCAACAAAGAGCGGTCCCGCGAGGAGTTTGCAGCCTTGCGTTCGATCGTTCGAGCATGGGGAGACGGAAAACAGCAGAACCGGCGCGGCTGGTGCCAATGCCTGCATGCGGTGGTCTGTGCGGGCAAAGGAAACGGCTCGCTTCTCTTCCATGCCTTTCCCCAGGAAATCATCGACAAGGTCGCGGAGGAGACCGGCAGCAATCCCGTCGAGGTCTTCGTTCCCGATCTTGTGGATGGGGAAATCGAATTCGACGATGAGGGCCGCGTTTTCCTCGTCGAACAATTTCCCAACGGCGACGGAAGCACCCACGAGCGCAAGATCTTCCTACTTCAGATCTCCAGGAAGGGCGAAGTGCTCGTGAACGGGAAACCCGTCGATCGCGTTCAGCCGTTTCCGATGCGCTATGGGTCGGGCACGATCCGCGACGGCAAGCTGGTGTTCAACGACATTCGCCAGCACGCAACCGTAAAACGATCAACCACACGTGTTGGCAAAACGTCTGCCGAAACTCCGGGGCACGCAACTTCACCGGGCGATGGCAGCGCAGGTTGCACACACGGAGAAACTCAAACCTAAAAAGAACACTGTCCAGAGGGTCTGAGATTCAGACCCCCCTGGGCAGTGCCTATATATAAGGATGGGAAGGAGATTGGAAGTGAACAAGATGTGCCTTTCTTTTGTGGTAGTTGCAGCTCTTTCGTGGCCCGCCTGGGGACAGAAGGTCGAAGTCCAGAAGCCAGATCACGTACAAATCGTCCACGTCGAAACATCGCTGAATCATTTGACCGTTCTTGAGATGAGCGAACCGGTCACTACGGTTGCGGTGGGGAGCTCCGCATTCAAAGTGGAGTGGCGGGAAAACAAGGTTTTCATCGAGCCGATAGATGCGAACGTGGCGACGAACCTCTTTGTCTGGACGGCGTCGGGCCGCTTCAATTACGAACTGGACCCGGCAGGGGCCGTGCCTCAGATGGATTTCGCGATCGATCAGCCCATTATCGACCCGCCCGCGCCTTCGAAAGTGCCGGCGAGCTCTACGGATCCTTCGCCGGCAGGCCTGCTCCTCCGAGCGACGCCAGTCCGTCTGTATGGATCGATACCTGAGAAGAATCGAGTGACGGTCTACGTGACCGACCTCCTGGTCCACGACGGCCAAATTTTCATGCGCTACACCATTCGGAACGGGAGCAAGCAAATCTATCTCGCCAGAGACCCGCAGGTCGTCGCCCTAACCGCGCCGCGCTATCGCGAGTCGCTCTATCCTCTCGCAAACTTCCAACTCAGCCCAGAAGCCGCCTCGCGCTTGAAGTCGAGTGGCGAAACTCCCGTCGAGGCGGCCGAAGGCGAGATACGCTCGCCGCGGATCGAGCCCGGACAGGAAACGACCGGAATCATTGCGGTCACGCTGCCTCCGGCACACACGACACCCACCGTCCTTCGATTGACATTCCTGGCCGGCCCCACGGGGTCTGTTAGCGCAACGCTGGTGCTCTGAAATGCCGGCGCCTGTTTCATCGCACCAGATGCACGCCTGGATCGAGGAGTCCTTGCGGCAACGGTCCGACATCGGCCTTGGGAAAGCAATCGTCAACATGCTTTTTGAGGCCCCCAATCCCTTCGATGCGAGACCGCGGCGCAAGCCCAGGGCCGGATTCGTGGTTGGCGCGATCCTGTGTGCCGTAGCCGCTGGCTGCTTTTGCTATTTCAACTTTGCCCGTTAGTGGTTGTGACCCAATGAATTCGTTCGTCCAGTCAAGAATCTGGCAGCCGGGACGTGACTTTCTGCCCGAAACGCGGAAGTCGGAGCCGGTCGAGCACGGAAGCGCACTCATCAGATTATGAACCCGGCATATCCACCACCGCGTGAGCATCCACCTCTTGTCGAGACGTACGAGGTTGTCGTCGCCGGAATCATATTCGCCGCCAGCTGTTTAGCCTGGTACATCGCGCGGGAGCGATACCACCTCACGGGCCGACAAGTCGCGGAGTCGGCATGCTATCTCGCCATCGGAATCACCGCCCTGTATTCCGCAGCCTTTCTGCTTCTGACAGCGCGGTCGCGCCGTGAGAGGCAGTGGCCTCATCCGCCGCTGGTTGTCCGCCCCAAAAGAGACGAGCGCGCGACGCGAGAAGCCTGGGGACAGGATTCCGTCGTGCTCGGCTACGACGTGCACGGCAAGCCCTGGCTCTGGCCCGATCGTGTCCGGGTGATGCAAGGAATCCTGCTGGGCATGACTGGTTCAGGAAAGACAACTCTGCTCCGCAACATCATCACGCAGGATCTCTGCCGCGTTGTTGGGCCTCCTGAGGACCGGCATCGCATACCGATGGTGATTTTCGATGGCAAGGGCGACATGGAATTCTTTCATAGCCTTCTGCCCCACATCCACCGGGCTGGCCGCCTAAGTCAGCTGCGTGTTCTCAATCCCGGTCGCCCGGACATATCGGTGCGGTACAACCCGTTCCATTGCAGTGGCGAGGATTACATGCCGGTGGTGAACATGGTGTTCGGTTCCTTCAACCTACACGATGAGTTCTTCGGCAAGCACCAATTGAACTACCTCGCAGACATTGTTCGGGTGCTCGTGTACACGGGCCTGAAGTTCAACTTCTACGACGTCCTCGTCATGGCGATCGATGAACAGGTACTGCGGGAACAGGCGGCGAAAGCTTCGCGGCAGCTCGCACGAGATACGAGCGTCACCGCACAGCGAAGACTGAACTTTGAGATGTCCGTGAAGAATCTATATCAGTCGTTTCAGGACCGGGAACGGGTTCCCAAGATTCAGGGACTACTGAACGAGTGCATGACGTTTCTCGACGACGAGTTGAGCGTCATCACCGGACCCTATGAGGATCTGCTCTCGCTGGACGAAGTGATCGAGCACGAACTCATTCTGTTCGTGACGCTGAACGTGAACAAAAACACAGAGCCGGTGCGCGCCTTGGGCAAGATGCTGCTGCAGAACCTCCAGCTCGTGGTCGGCAAACGATACGAAAGCGAAGAGCAGCGGCGCAAGGTCAACCGCCCGCTCTTCAGCGTCGTGCTCGATGAATTCGCGCCATTTGGATACCGGAACTTTCCGCACATCCTGCAAACCGCACGAGGTACCAATACGGCATTTCTATTCTCGATGCAGAGCCTCCCCCAGCTCATGCACGTTGGCCGCGGCTTCCAGGAGGATGTTGCCTCCGCGCCAAACACGACCATGACCCTGCGAACCCGCGACGAGGAAACGGCGAGCTATTTTCTGAGGGCTTCGGCGGAGCATCGTGTAACGCGACGGAACCTGTCCATGGAGAGATGGAAACTCTTCGGATTCGAAAGATACGAGGAAACAGGCCGGGCAGTAGATATTCAGGCGACTGAAACACGCGCCCTTGACGAACACGTCAAGAATCTGCCGAAAGGCCAACTGCAGATTCTGATGACGGATGACACGCGCGGCACACTGCACGCCCACCTGCACGTGCGTCCCCCAGCCGACGTTCGGGCGCCTCACTTCGCGCCTGCCCTCTATCCGCGGCTCAAACAATCCCGCGCGGAGTCCGTGGGTGCAAATCTCCGCTTCAAGAGTGCCGAATTTGCACAACCGCGGCACGCGAGGCGCGTGCATTGAGAATGCGAATATGAAGCGAGCGATTGTTGTTTGCCGAGTGATGATCCTTCTTTCCTTCGCAGCTTCGGGTGTCCGCGCGCAGACCCCGCACCAGCCACACGCCGGCGGGGACACATGGTACGAACTGTTGCTGAGGCAATTCAACCCGAGCGACAGCGACTACGGAGGTTGGCTTGAGAAACGGCGCCAGGCGTTTCTCGAATCCACGGTGGCTCAACCGTATTTTTGGTACAGCGCAACAGTCACGGCGGGGGTGCTGGTCATCATGGTTGCCTACACCAAGCTGTATCTAGACCATCGTCGCACCATGCGGATCACAGCGGAGATGATGGCGGACGTTTACAGCCACGACCTCTATGCACGGCAGGCGGCAACCGAGGCAATCGAGAAATACAACCGCCATATCGAGCAGTGCAACCGCGTGATTGAATCCGCGGAGTCGGGCAATGGCCGGCCAGGCTGGGGCAGTACGGAGGCAGAAGGTCTAAAGGCGGAACTGCGGCGCGTCGCGAGTCAGCTCGAAGCGACGACTCAGGACAGGGACAAGCTTCAGGAAGAGCTCCGCCAGAAAGCGCTCGTCGTCGCGGACCTTTCACTGCGCATCGATGCTTTGTCGAAGAAGGTTAACGGCGAGGGACACAACGGCCGTACTGCGGACCAGGTCCAAACCACGGGGGAGAACGGGGACGGCGTTCGATTGGTCGGGCACATCAATCGGCTGCAGGAAGAGTTGTATACGGAACGGCAGAAGAATAAGCGGTTGAAAGGTTCGTAACGACGATGCTGGTAACGGTCACTGGCTTTGGCAGCGTTTGGCGTCGGCGCCTCGGGACAGATCCGAGCGATCCGAAAAGGTTCGCGCGAGCGGCCTACTTCAACACGACGGGAATTCCGGTCGATGGGCGAATTCGTACGCGGCCGAAAATCGCCGGCCACGCTCGCTTTAATGGCATCGGAGGCTTTGATCCGAATTCGCCTTTGCGGATTCTCAACAGAGTCTTTGAATGCGCCGAGCCGTGTGTGTGGCAAGGACAAAACAAGATCCTGTTCCGGCGGATGCTGTCCGCTCCAGCACAACCCGACTACCTGCTGGTTGTCGTCAGATCTTGTGAAGCAGGGCGCCTCGACGTCGGATCACCTGAGTGGAAGTCCGAGGGAACATTGCTGATTTCCTTCAGCGAGTGTCGGGATCGGCAAGAAGCGATGTTGTTGATGCCGCCATTCGCCTGGCTTCGAACCGCCGTTGGCACGTACAGACTTCGCCCATTCATCTCCTGGCCTTGGAGTGCACGCCTGCAATTGGAGTCTTTGAACGGAGAATCGTGACGTGCGTTATCCAAAAGGGTCTGTCCAACTTAACGAGTCGCGCGATCTCCCACTGTTGCGGCAAATCCTGCGCTCGGAATTCGTGACTCATTCGCAACTGTTTGAATTCATGCGATTGAACCATTACGAGCGAAGCCGAAAGTCCTTTGACTGGCGGTTGCGCAGACTGGTTGGACGCGATCTGATAACGCGACAGATTCACCCGGCATGGACGGCCGACTCCGTGTATTCCATCGCCGCGAACGCTGCGCTCTTGCTGCAAGGGGCGGGCGAGTACTGTCTCGTAGGTCCCGGTCGATTCAACGGGAAAGAAGTCGAACGCAGTGTTCTCCATGCCATCGGCCTCAACGAGATTCACTTGAGTTTGCTGCGTGCAGGGCTACTCCTCCGATGGACGGGGTGTTTGGAGGTGCGGTCGCAGAACGAGCTGACTTCGTTTGGCTTCGCGAAAGACTACGACGCAGTTGTAACGGTCCGCACCGAAGCGGGGGACCAGCGCTTTGCACTTGAGTATGAACGCAGCCCGAAGCCAATGCGGTACTACAGGAACGTAGCATCTTTGTTGAATCGAGAAGCGCATGTGGATCACTTGCTCTACCTAGTCTGCAATTATGACTTGCTACAGTTCGTTGCTGGCTTCTTCGGAAATAGCCAGCGTCAGGTGTACTTCGGCTTGGTGAAGGACTGGCACGATCAGCTTCTGGATATGCCGGTGTCTTGTAGCTCAGCGGCCTGTTGCCTCCGGTTCCGAGATGCTCTCGACACTCCTGCAACGCAAATCGGGTTGGCAGCGATTCCCGGGTAAATGTTTTGCCCTTCCATTGGCCTTTCTTTGACGCGCTATTGAATTGCCGTTGGCCTTCTTCGATGTTCCTTAAGTGGCTGAGTGAACGGAGGTTGCGTATTTACTATCCCCGATCCCTGATGATGTACGCTGAGCGAACCCGAGGTTATTGGAGTTGGCTAGTAGTGCGAGGATGGGTTGACGTCTCGTATGAGCGAGGATTAGTTCCGGGTAGCGCGTAATCCACCGGGATCATGAGGCCGGATGGCGGTTTGCGACGGTTCTCAAGGCTTCGTCGAATCTCGGTTGGCGCAGGTTGTGCCTGAGCTGTTCCCAATGAACCCTGCCGTAAACGGTTTTCGAATGACCATCGGCCAAGTCGACCTCGTGCGCCCAAAAGCGCCGCTGAAAATCGCTGTATGCGGGGACCGGCTCGCTCCAGTCGATCGACTTGTCCCTTGAACCCAGACTGAGGAAAGCCATGGCGTAAAACATGTGGGCGAGTTGCTTCATCAGATAGAACCGGGCTCCCTGGTACGAAGCGGGTGGCGCTCCGAAATATTCCTGAAGATAGATCTGTTCCTCCGCTTCGTTGGTGACGAGCATATTCGCCACTACCGCCAGGTCGGCGTAGCGATCGTTTTGGAACGCGGCCTCCCAATCCACCAGCCACGGACGGTTGCCGTCGAAGAGCATATTGTCCGGCTTGAACAGGTCGTTATGACTCGGCGCCATATCCGAATCGAGACGCGAGTAAACCGTGGCCAAGTGCTCGTAGCAACTTAGAAGTTCCTCCGTCTCGTTTTCGGGCAGAACCTTCGACTCCTGGAACCTCTGGAAGAATCCGTCCAAAGCGGGTCCTTTGTTCAACAAGAAGGTGCATGTGGTATTGAAGGGGGCTACCGGAAACGGCGGCAGCGCGTGCAGGATGCGCAGCGAGGCGGGCACCCGACGCAGCGCGTCCGTAGCCGGAAAGGGTACCGCCTCGACAAAATCGGTGATGGAGATCCGATCTTCCACGCTGCTGTACAGGACGCGCGGAGCGAGTCCTGCGTCGGAAGCCGCCTGCATGCAGCTGAAGTGGCGGGGCATATCGCCCGCGCGTGTGTTGATCCGCAGCAGATATGGAGATCCTCGCACGATAATGCGAAAGGCCTGGTTCGATCCGGGCCGCTCGGTCAGGTTTCGGATCTCTTCGAATTCGGCGACACCGAAAGCTTCGTTCAGGCCGCGAGTCACGGCCGCTCTTTTCTCTTGTGGAATCATGAAGTCCTCCTGAGAGTTCCGGAGCTCGGTGAGTGAATCCACCATCGCCGATGCAGCCTTGCTCAATTTCGACCACGCGACAATCGTTATTGGTTTAGCCGCAGCGTTGCGGGAACGGTTTCGAGCTCAGAAGTTGCCTTGATCTCCCAACGCTACACAAGAGAGATTTAAAAAACAGACTGTTTCTTATTGGTCGCACTTGATATGCTTTAAGTAGTCGGGCAGTTCTCACACCGAAATTTCCCAGAAGCACTTTCGAATCAGGCGCGGCATAATCCACTCCAGGCGGTTTGCACGCCGTCGCAAATAACTTCCGCCTTGCCTGTCAACCGGGAGCAGTCGCGATCACTTCCTACAAGCCGACATCAAGGGACCAATCCTCTGTCAGTTGGTGAAATGGAAATCTGGTAATAAAAAGGGGCGCGCTCCACGCGGGAAAGGTTCGTTGCTTTCCCAATTCTCAAGGGCGAGACTTGGGGAACCCATTTCCGTGCGGGGTTCGCATCCTAAAGGTATGGGCCACCTGCCGCAAACCCACCCAGGCGAGTAGCTCGCGTGAGTTCGTAAAAACAACAATCACGGTTGTTGAAGGCCATTCGGACGACCAGTTTCTTGGAAGCCGACATGTTGAGAGCGGAACGAATCGCAGGGGTGTTCTGAGTGATCACGCTTTGCCAATGTTTTAGCTCTGAGAAGATCTTGTCGCAGTTGACCCGATCTTCTTCTGAGTCACCAGATGCCATCGTTCCGCCGGCGAGCGGAAGATAGACGGTTCCATCAGCGACAGTAATTGGGAAGTTCGCGTTGTAGCCGCGAAGAGAGTGGCGCTTGGCAGCCGGAAAAACTTCCGGGCGTAAACCACCATGCTTTGCACGGGCGATAATCTCCGGCCAGTTGTCGTGCAAAATTTGGATGAGCTGTGTGTTCACCCACAGATACTCCGCGTCGTGGCGTAATGATTGGATTACGAATACGTCGGATTCTGTTATTACACAGAAGAGGAGTTGCTCGGTTCCATCGGTACGGAAGTGCAGATGTTGTATTCCCCAACAGTTGAGCAACGGGTCGTTCTTGTCGGGGCGTTTCTTTTTGAGGATGTCGCGGCTGAGGTATGGCTTGAGATCACCGCCAGCCTTGATGAGAGTCACAAGTATCTCGTAGTCCGCTCGATATTCGGGGGGAATGGAAAGTTCCCGCGATTCATGAACGGCCCTGGACTTCAGTGATGGGATGCGCCGGTTATACGCATTGAGAAAGCGCATCGTATTCTCTTTCGGCGTGCGGCCATTTTTGTATTTGAGACCGCATGCGGGCAGTCCGATAGTTCGCAGGTATCTCACCCAATCACCTTTGAAATCCGTGTCGATTTGGTTGGGCGCACAGTCGATGTTGAGTTCTTCGGGTGCGAGTCCATCAACCATTGGCACGAAACTGTCTGAAGCCTGAAAATACGGGCCTGCCTCCTGGCTTCGAGCCGCTATCATTCCCATCGCGGCCGCAGCGGCGTAAGTGTTGGTACTGGAGTGGATCACGAAAGTCCGACTGAAGCCCTTCGTTTTGGCGAGGAATTCGTCTCCCATATTCTTGCCTCTATCCGTGGCTCTTAGGCTGCGATCTGGGGGACGCCGTAAAGGAGTCCCTTTCGTTGTGAGGATGTTCTCTACCTTGCAGTATAGCCCGGAGCTATTGCAATCTGCGTTGTAAAGCATTACCTGCTGGGGTGGTCGTAATGCGTGACAATCAACGGGGGGCGCGTTTCGGCGAGCATGCGCCGTTAGGAGAGGGTTAGTAATGAGAAACGCGCTTGTGTTTACTTATCGCGTCGCCTCCCGAGTGGTCGGCTACCCGGAGGTTATCCAGAAAACGGCTGCGCACCCGTGATTGTGGTCCGACTTAGATGAAAGGAGAAAGCACATGTTTGGAGAGATGAACGTGGTTCCGATCATCAACCTCCGGCACGCACCGGAGACAGTGGGAGGTTCGGTTGATGGTGCCGTAGCCCGGTTACTCGAAGTGACCGAGCACCCAACTGTCGTCAAATGGATGCAGCTGCCGAGGGCTTTGTTGGTGTTCCTCATGGTTCCCGGAGACCCGGAATCTGGTGCTTTCTACGTGTACAACCGAGTCGCAAGAGTTTGGCTGTGGGTGGATTTTGACGATGAGAAATTCGGTGGCTACACGGTAGGAGATTTCGACCAACTCGTACGCGAGTGCCACTTCCTCGATATCGTTGAGCGCCCTCAATTCCTCCCAAGCAGAAATCGCTGGATCATTCGGCCAGGCGTTCAGCCTCGCCGATGCACAGAGTTCCCGATTGGAAAGAACCCTGCCCGAATCCAACGGCCCCCTTCGATCAAACCTCTCGTAATTCACGCTATATCAATTCGTTAGCGCTCAATTCCACTTATTTGACAAACAAGAGGCTCAGGTTTAGGTAGGTCACGCGCGCGTGCAACCTTGCCTCGCGGCACGCGGGAGGAACCATGAGCGGACCCATTCGAGCGAGCCGGACGATTGTCGCAGATTACGAACGGCTGTTCGTCAATCGAGGGGCATACACGTTGCAATCCTTTCGGCCGAACCCTGACAGCGGGCGTCACTACTATTTTCGACCCAAGGCAAAGGGAACCGGGCGGGAATTGACCTTGACCCCGCGCAGCATTCGCCGGCATCTCGAAGGTGAGCTTACGATCGGCCTGTACGCGATTAACCCTGCCACACAGCGATCCAAGTGGGTTGCCATCGACGCCGACAATGCGGGAGCGATGGAGGACCTTCTCAAGCTCCAATACTTCCTCCAGCAGGACCAGGTGCAGGCGGCGCTCGAAATGAGCTGCCGCGGAGGCCATCTTTGGATCTTCATGGAGAAACCTGCGCTCGCCCGCGACTGCCGAATCTACATTTACGACTTGGCGCTCCGGCTTGGCCTGCACATTAAGGGTTTTGGGTTGGCAGACGGCATCGAGGTGTTCCCGAAGCACGACGAGCTGCGCCCAGGAGAATTTGGAAATGCCATCCGCGGACCGCTTGGGATTCATCGCGGAGTCAATCGCAGGTATTGGTTCTATGGGGCGGATTACGACTTGGAGAAGCAGATCGAATATCTGAACCGACTCCGGAAGCTGAGCGAGGATCAGCTTCACAGCTTTATTGCCGGCAAAGTGATGCCGCCGGAGTTTGCACGAAAGCGCTCGCCTGTTGATCAACCTCCTCCCTTGTTTCACACATCGGGACGTGAGTTCCGAATTCTCGAGCACGTCGGAAAGGTTCGGAGAGTTGGCCGGAACTATGTGACGCAATGCCCATCGTGCGCTGAGGCTGGCCAAGACAGAAGCGGCGACAATTTGGCGATCTCCATTGACGATCCGCGGAAGTACCTGTGCTGGGCAGGTTGTTCGAAGGAGATGATCCGCAAGGCGGTGGGTTGTCCGATCCCCGCTCGACAGTCCGCGTAAGGAGGCGTCGGCATGCAAAACAAGCAGGAGTTTCTGGCGCGTCGAGGTCTCACGCTGTCCCGCCAAGTGCTGAAGCGTCTCAATAGCGTGGGCATTCTTGCCCAGTCTAGCGTCAGTCTCGAACGTCAACGCTTGGCGGGACGGTACGTCGTGCGCGGCATCGAATCGGGCGGAGCCGTGAAGGACTTGGGCCGATATGTCACCTTCTGTGGTCCCGATGGCAGAGCGCTCCCGTACCTCCATCCAATCGATGCCATTGCGGTAAACGGAGTTCACGCAGTAGTAGTCGCACCCGTTCTTGTGAGGATCGAACTGTTTCGCTCTGGTCGCACCTGCCAACTCCTAATCACTCAGCATCGACCGGGAAAATCCGAGAATGGTCGCCGGCCTGCGATCGAGAGCAGTCTTCTGTTCCGGGGAGTAAACGGCTTCATAGAATTGAAACTCTCGAACAACGAAAGTGACTCGAGCGGATCGCCGGTGCCGCGTTTCTGGTCACGCTCTGGCGAGGAGCTCGCGATTCCACCAGCCTTCGGCGAGGCGGTCGCGGCAGTGTCCCGTGGAGCAAATTGCGTAGGTTGCTCTCACCCCCACTTCTTGACGCTGCCGGCCGCTCTCGCGGTCGGTGCTGCAGCCGAGTGATCGAGTGTTAGTGGAGGGAAAGATGCCAGCAGGAGACGCAGCCGACCGAGGGTCGTCGGCAGAAACCCTAGCGATAGAACCGGACAACGGGCAGAAGACCAAGACCGGTGGTGATGAGGTGCCGGAACAGCGCGACCTTTTTGTTCGCGCCCAACGGCGCAAGCTTCCCGATGAGAGAGAATCCGTCACCCACAAGTTTGCGATCGGCGGTCACGAGGGTTACATCATTGTCGGGATGTACAAGGAAGGAGCCCCAGGCGAAATCTTCATCAAGATGGCGAAGGAAGGCTCCACACTTTCGGGGTTCATGGATGGCCTGGCGCTTTCCGTCTCGATCGGACTTCAGTACGGCGTGCCGCTGAAGGCCCTGGTCGACAAGCTGACCAACACTCGATTCGAGCCAAGCGGATTTACAGAGAATCCAAGCATTCGATACGCGAGTTCGGTGTTGGACTATATTGCCCGCTGGCTCGGCGGGAAGTTTCTGTCAGCGGAATATCTCAAACCGAGAATCGATCTCCATGAAGAGCCTGTATCAAAACGGGCGGTTATAGCAGACGCTTCATCCGCACAAACGCGCATTCCCTCGTCCGAAGTCGGCGATGCGCCTTCGTGCTCAACTTGCGGCATGCTCATGGTCCCCAACGGAAGCTGCTACAAGTGCGCAAATTGCGGCAGCACGAGCGGCTGCTCATAACCTCGCCCGGTCTCACTCTTCCACTGTCTGCGATCACCCATGTTGTGTTTCTCTTTAACAACCGAGGAGCGTCTCATGACTACAGATCAAGAAAGGAAGGCCGAGGTACTGAAGTTTTCCGATGCTTTGCGAGGTGCGGCAGTCGCGAAAGTGACGGTCAGCTATTACGGGAATGGCGACGAGGGGCGTGCAGAACCACCCCAATTCCAAGATGCGGCGGGAAATCCTGTCGAGGAATCGCGTCTGCCGGCCGATCTCGATCTCCAGACACTCAGTGATCTCCTTGAGGGCTTCGCACCGGAAGGCTACGAAGACGGCGAGGGCGGCTTCGGAAGCATTACGTTCGATCTCGAAACTCTACTCATTCGCGTCGAGCACAACTGGTATGAAACCGTCAGCCACCCCGACGAGCCTCGAGAGATCTAGGCCATGGCTCATCCTTTGGAACACGCGAAAAATAGCGCCCGCAAATTCGGCGGCGTTCCTGACGATTATTTGCCTATCCACAAGTGGTTCGATGAATCGAAAGCCATCATGGCAGATGTTCGCCATCGGGCTCTGCGCCACCACGCCGAAGGCATCTTTTTGGCAGAGCGGTTGTTTGGCACAGCCATTCGGAACAGCGACGGTAAAGATGTGCCTGTCCGATACATCGGGGAGCAGCACGTTCGCGAGGACCTCGGGCGCATACCCAGTTTCCAGGACTGGGCCACGGCAATCAGGATGCAAGGGTGGATGTACGGACAGAAGTTAACGAAGACGACTGAAATTTGAAGTCACCACCGCCGCGCCTCCGCGGTCCTCAGCCCGGCCTATCGCAGTCCACCGCCTACGTTCTCTCGACGAAATCCAAAGCCACACCTGAGGGGTCCCCAGCGAGGCTTGGATGTGCAGAGCAAACTCGAAAGGAGAACCACATGGAGCAAGCGCAACTGTTGGCTCATTGCGGGAGTTCGAAGATCAGCCGAGAAGAATTGAAGGCGATCCCCACTCCGGCCGCGAGCGCAACCCATCAACCACTTCCACACTTCGAGATTGTCGGCGCGCTCATCGAAACTCTGAGCTTCCGGCAGATTTCGAT
>Ga0335074_10005881_pt1 | contig 16995 bp, 13 predicted proteins | sample Lox_Sample_23_FD_206715 | JGI IMG/M metagenome (GOLD analysis project Ga0335074, IMG submission 206715) | Soil microbial communities from Loxahatchee National Wildlife Refuge, Florida, United States - Lox_Sample_2.3 | ecosystem: Environmental > Terrestrial > Soil > Wetlands | place: USA...
TGCGCGTGCGAAGCGCCGCTCCACTCTGCGGACGCCTATAGTAGCCGTTCCATGCGGGAATCGCCGCCCCGTACACCATCCATGGATTGTAGTAAGGAACATACACCAGCCCCGGATTCACCGGCTCAATGTCAAACAAACCGTCGTCAGAGAATACCGTCTCCTGCGGAGTGCTGCGCAGAGTGCCGGCTTGTTGCGCCTGGTATCGCATAGCCTGCACGGCATTCATCACATCGGCTGGCTGATTGTAATACGCGTCGCCCAGAGCCTCTGTCCAGCCGTTGTTACGGGACATATCGTCGAGCACGGTTGGAAATTCGGTCAGAGCTTTCACGCTCGGATCCCAGGGCGTGCTGTTTACGGCCGCGGCCAGTTGAGCCGGAGGCATCCCACCGTTCTGCTGTATCCAGTTGTCCGCATCGTTGACCTGGTCGGCAAACGTGGATGCAGTCAGCACCTGAGCCAGCAGCGCATCCGGATAGAGCGCGATAGGCGCCACTAATTGGTCGAGTTGCATGGCATCGAGCGGCGTGTAAGCGCCCGCCTGAGCATGGAGGCTGGATTGGCCCAACGGCAATAGCAGCAGTGGAAGCGCGGCCGCAAACGGCTGGCGTGGCCATGAAGCACGGTTCATCAGTTACCTTCCTTGTCCCTTTCAGAATAGACGTAAACCGGCATGCGGGACCGGACTTTGCGCTGGAAATGGGCCCGTATTAACGAAAGTAGGCGTGCCCCTACAGGAGCGCGCCCCCTATTTGGCAAGTCCGGCTCCCGCGAATTGGGCCCCTTGCGCAGCACCCTCCGCCGGGCGTGCTACGATGGCGCATCATGAGCGTGCCAAGTTCGCACAACTTCCCGCGCGTACATAATGCCATGTGGCCGGGATTGGTCGGCAAGGGTCCGGATTCCGAGCCGCCCATCGATCTCGATACCATGCTGCGCCTGACCGCCGCGGCGGAAGTGGGCGGCGCGCGCTTTGACGGGGTGGATCTGTTTCTCTTCGATCCGCACGTCAGCATCGACGCGAGCAGCCCGGATCTGGCGCGGCTGGCGGATAAAATACGCGGTCTTGGACTGGAAGTTGGATCGGTGGTGGCGCCGGTTTGGCCACCCACCGGCGGCGGATCGGCCATGGGCGGCGTGGAGGAGCGGCGCAGCTTCATCGCACAGGTGCGCAAAGCCTGCCTGATCGCGGGCAAACTGCGCGACCTGGGCGTGCGGCCTTATGGGGTGGTGCGGATCGATTCGGCATCCAGCCCCGCCGAATGGGCCAAAGATCCGGCGGGAAACACGCGGCTCATCGCTGCGACATTCCGCGAGGCCTGCCACGTGGCCGCGGGCGAAGGCGAACGGCTGGCGGCCGAGGGCGAGATCTGCTGGGGGGGGATGCATAGCTGGCGGCGCATGGTGGAGCTGCTGGAGCGCGTGGACCGGCCCGAAACGCTGGGTTTCCAGGCCGATATGGCCCACACGCTGCTGTTCACGCTGGGTTACAACGCGCCCGAGGATCGCATCCTGCCGGAGGATTTCGAGTGGACCGAAACCGATCGACTGCAAGCCGCGCTGCGCCAACTTACGGCGGCGCTGCGTCCCTGGACCATCGATTTTCACGTGGCGCAAAATGACGCCACGGTACACGGCACGGGATCGCACGATAAAACCGGCCATCATTGCCTGCCCGACGATCCGCACGGCAAGCTGGATATCGTGCGCGATGCCGGACACTGGCTGCGCGATGAACGCGGCGAATTGACCAAATCGATGCGCCACATCTGCTGGGATGGATGCATGTTTCCCAACGCCGTGATGATGGAGCAGAGCACCTGGAACGGCATCCTGGCCGCCATGCTGGCGGTGCGCGAGGCGCACGGATGGCAGGCGTGAACATGGAACCGAAACCGCTGCGCGTCGGGCTGGTGGGTTACGGCTTCATGGGCCGTACGCATTCGAATGCCTTCGCCAAGGTGAATCAGTTTTTCGATTTGCCATACCGTCCGGTGTTGCAGGCAGTATGCGCGCGGGACGCCGCCAAGGTGGCGAGCTTCGCCGGGCAGTGGGGCTACGCATCCGCGGAGACGGATTGGCGCAAGCTGGTGGAGCGTGCGGATATCGATCTGATCGACATCGCCAGCCCCAACGATACGCACGCGGAGATCGCCATCGCGGCTGCCGAAGCCGGGAAGATGGTGCTCTCGGAGAAGCCGCTGGGCCGCAACGCGGCGGAATCGGAACGCATGGTTCGGGCCGTGGAAAAAGCCGGCGTGCCGAATATGGTCTGGTATAACTACCGGCGCGTGCCGGCGGTAACTCTGGCCAAGCAATTAGTCGATGAAGGCAAGCTGGGCAAGATCTTCCATTACCGCGCGAAGTTTCTGCAGGATTGGACCATCTCCGCGGACTTGCCGCAGGGCGGCGCGGGATTGTGGCGCCTGGATGTGAATGTGGCGGGCAGCGGCGTGACGGGCGATCTGCTGGCGCACTCGATCGACACCGCCATGTGGCTGAATGGCGCTATGGGCCGCGTGACCGCGATGACCGAGACGTTCGTCAAGGAGCGGCCGCACGTGCTCACCGGGCGCGTGGAGAAGGTGGGGATCGACGATGCCAGCGCGTTTCTGGCGCGCTTCGCCAACGGATCGCTGGGCACTTTCGAAGCCACCCGTTACGCGCGCGGCCATAAAGCGCTCTACACGCTCGAAATCAACGGCGAGCATGCTTCGATTTTCTGGGACCTGCACGATCTGCATCGCCTGGAATATTTCGATCATGCCGACGAAGGCCGCCTGCGCGGCTGGCGCTCGATACACGTTACCGATGGCGATCATCCTTATATGAAGCACTGGTGGGTGCCGGGTTTGCAGATCGGGTACGAGCATACGTTCATCCATCAGGTGGCCGATTTTCTGGCAGGCTTGGGCGAAGGTCGCATTCCCGGGCCTTCCTTCCGCGACGCTTTGGCGACGGATTACGTGACGGATGCCGTGTTGCGGTCGGCCGCCAGCGGGCAGTGGGAAGCCGTCTGCCAGGGGCCGGGGCTTTGACGCCATGTTTCGCAAGGTACTGATCGCCAACCGCGGCGAGATCGCCGTGCGCGTCATCCGCACGCTGCGCGAGATGCAGATTGGCTCGGTGGCGGTGTTCTCCGATGCCGACCGCGCGTCGCTGCACGTGCGCATGGCCGATGAAGCCGAATGGGTGGGACCTTCGCCCTCGGCAGAGAGCTATCTGCGCATCGACCGCATCCTGGACGCGGCACGCAAACACGGCGCCGAAGCCATCCATCCCGGCTATGGCTTCCTGAGTGAGAACGCCGAATTCGCGGCCGCCTGCGAAGATGCCGGGATCGTCTTCATCGGACCATCCGCCGCTTCGATTCGCGCCATGGGATCGAAAACCGCCGCGCGCCAGATGGCCATCGCCGCAGGCGCGCCCGTGGTTCCCGGCGCGCACGAAACGCTGGCGAGTCCGGCCGAGGTGCGCGATTTCGCGGCGGAATTCGGTTATCCGCTACTGCTCAAAGCGGTAGCTGGAGGCGGCGGCAAAGGCATGCGGCGCGTCGATTCCGATGCCGATCTCGATTCCGCCTTCCGCGACGCCGCGAGCGAAGCCGAGCGCTCCTTCAAGAACCCGGATCTTTATGTCGAGAAGCTGATCGAGCGTCCGCGCCACATCGAAATCCAGCTTCTGGGCGACCGGCACGGTCACATGGTGCATCTGGGCGAGCGCGAATGTTCCATCCAGCGGCGCCATCAGAAGGTGATGGAAGAGTGCCCGTCGCCTTTAGTGGCCGTGCGCCCCGGCATGCGGGAAGCGATGGGCGAAGCGGCCATCCGGGTGGCGCGCAGCGCGGGTTACTACAACGCGGGCACAGTCGAATTCCTGGTGGATGCGCGCGGCGATTTTTATTTTCTGGAAATGAATACACGGCTGCAGGTGGAGCATCCCATCACGGAGCTGGTGACGGGATATGATCTGGTGCGGCTGCAGTTGGAAGTCGCCGCGGGCGCGCCATTACGCTTGCGGCAGGAAGACATCGCGTGGCGCGGGTCGGCCATCGAATGCCGCGTGTACGCCGAAGATCCCTATAACAATTTTTTTCCATCGCCCGGCAAGCTGATGCGCCTGACACGCCCGCTCGGTCCGGGCATTCGCCTGGATGGCTGCGTTTACGAGGGCTGGACGGTGCCTATCGATTACGATCCGCTGCTGGCCAAGCTGGCGGTGTGGAGCGGCACGCGCGAGCATTCGATAGCCAGGATGCTGCGCGCGCTCAGCGAATATGACGTCACGGGCATCCATACCAACATCACGTTTTTCCGCCAGATTCTGGAAGATTCGGAATTTCGCGCGGGCCGTCTGCACACCCGTTTCGTGGATGAATTTTTGGAGCGGCGCAAGCCGTTCGACGCGCCGCCGGATCTGGAATCAATCGCGGCACTGGTGGCCGCGTTCCACTCAATGCAGAGCGCCACGCGGGGCAATGGCGCACCGTCGCCTCGCAGCCGATGGCTCGAAACCGGACGCCGCGAGGCGCTGCGATGAAAGTCTCGGTCTCCATCGGCGGGCGAATGCACGAAATCGATCTGGATCATAGCGGCGCGCAAATCGCCGCGGTTGAGCCGGGCGTCTATTCCGTGCTTCTGGACGGACGCAGCTACGAAGCGCGCATCGAACCGTCGGAAAGCGGCATCGTGGTCTTCATCGCCGGGCACCGCTTCGAAGCCGAGATTCACGATCCGCGGCGCTGGTCGCGGCAGACGCGGGCGCAGGGCGGCGAAGGACGCGCGAATGTGACGGCGCCGATGCCCGGCAAGATCGTGCGGCTGCTGGTGGCGCAGGGCGATACGGTCACGGCGGGGCAAGGTCTGCTGGTGATGGAGGCGATGAAGATGCAGAACGAAATGAAATCGCCCAAACAGGGGACGGTCGTTTCGCTGGCCGCGCGCGAAGGCGCCACCGTCGCCGCGGGTGAAGTGTTAGCGGTGATTGAGTAGATCAGCCGGAAGCGGCGGCCGAACTCGAGCTTGCGCTGGGCGCCTGATAGGCTCCCAGCACTTGCTGCAACATATTGTTTACCAGGGTGGAAGCGGCTGTGCCGCTGTTGACACTGGACGGCTGCAAGATCGCGGCCGCCATGGAATCGTTGAGATACTCCTGCAGATCGCCGTTCTGCTGAAACGCCTGCAATTCCTCGGTGGCGCTTACGCCCGTGTTCCCGCTCGCCGCGCTCGACGAAGTAGACGTGGGCAAGCTCTGGTAGGCGTTCAAATAGCTCAGTGGACTGATGGAACTGGCCATAATAAGGCTCCTGCCATCCTTATCGGCCGGCCAAACTGATTCTGGCTGAAGGCGCCATCGTAAGGATTTGTAAAGAAGGGCGACAGGGGAGGGCCCAAATGGTATGCTTTGTCTGATTAACGGCAATGATTATGAACTCCGTTCTCAGATCCGCGGGCCAATTCCCAGTCGTCCTCGCATTCTGTGCGGGAGTTGGCGCGCAGGTGTTTGCGCAGCCTTCGCTGACCCTAACCCCCAAGGCTGGACCACCGACAGATCGGGTCACGGTGAACGGCGCAGGATTCGGCGGCGATGAAGCCGTCTACATTTATTTCGACACAAGTGAGTTGGCCATCGCGACCACCGATCCTTCGGGAGCATTCGGCGGCATTCGCCTGACAGTCCCGGCAAGCGCCACGCCCGGCGAGCACAGGATTAGCGGGGTCGGGCAGGAGAGTGGTCTCGCGGCGGACACGGTTTTTATAGTGAGGGCGGATTGGCCGCAATTCCATAACGGGCCAGAACGGCAGGGCTACAACCCGACGGAGAACGCTTTGAATGTGACCAACGTGAGCGGCATGCAAGTCCTGTGGGCCGCGGACCTTGGCATTCCGTACTCGATTTTTGCTTCGCCTACGGTATCCGGCGGCCTGGTCTATATGCCGTGGTTCAACGGCATCCTTCACGTTTTCGAAGCGGCCACCGGAAAGCCGGTTTGGAGCGCTCCGGTAGGCGGAGTGGATAACTCGGCCGCGGAGGCGAGCGGAATCGCCTACATGGGAGGATACACGGGGATCTTTGCCTTCGACGCCAAAACGGGGGCATCCTTGTGGACTGCCTCGGCGGCCGGCGACGTCACTTACTCCTCTTCGGCGGTGGTCGACGGGGTAGTCTACGTGGGATGCTACGGCAGGAAGCTATCCGCCCTGAACGCCACCACGGGACAGGTGATCTGGAATGCGCCTACTGGTGGAATCACCGACTCGTCGCCGGCGGTAGCCAATGGGATCGCCTATGTGGGATCGTTCGACCGCAGGCTTTACGCGTTCGCCGCTACTACCGGCGAACCGGTCTGGACGGCCACAACCGGCAGTTTCATTCTCTCGTCGCCATCCGTAGCCGACGGCCAGGTCTATGTAGGCTCCGATGATCGCAAGCTGTACGCATTCGACGCCGTAACCGGACAACAACTATGGGCTGCGGCGACCGGCGGCGATGTAGCGTCTTCACCCGCGGTTGCCAATGGTGTGGTCTATGTAGGATCGGGCGATAAGAGCCTATATGCGTTCGACGCGGCGAGTGGACAGCCGCTGTGGAGCGCACCCACAGGCGCGGCCATCAGATCGTCGCCTGCCGTCGCGAATGGCGTGGTTTACGTGGGATCAGAGGATGGGCGGCTATACGCATTTGACGCGGCGACGGGAGAACAGCTTTGGAGCGCCGCTACCGGCGGCGAAATCGACTCGTCGCCTGCCGTGGCGAACGGGATCGTCTACGTAGGATCCGATGATGGCCATCTCTACGCCTTCGGTTTGCCGGCAGCTTCGACACCGCTGAAGGAACGGCGGCACGATTAAATCCGGCTGCGCGCCCGAACGCCAACTAAGGTGGGAACATCGCGACCTATTCGTACCGTAGCGCTACGCTCGGATCGACCCGCGTCGCGCGGCGCGCCGGCAGATAACATGCCGCGCCCGCGATGGCCATCCACAGCAGCGAAACCGCCGTATACGTAGGCGGGTCCGCCGGGCTGACGCCATAAAGCAACGGCGCCAGGGCGCGCGCCAGCATCACGCATAAAGTCACGCCGATGGCCACGCCCGCCACGGTCAGCGTCAGGCCTTGCTGCAAAATCATGCGCGATACATCGGCAGCCTGGGCGCCCACCGCCATGCGAATGCCGATCTCGCGCGTGCGCAGCGTCACGTGGTACGCCACCACCCCGTAAAGTCCGACGGCCGCCAGCACCAGCGCCAACACGCCGAACGCGCCAAGCATGGAAACCTCCCAGCGCACCTGCCAATACGAGCGGTCAACCCACTCGCTGAGGGGATGCACGCCGTAAATGCGCGCGTTCGGATTGATGGCAGCGATCGTTTTGCGCAGCGATTCAGGCGTCGCGGTCCGGCCGCTCGCGGTTTCGACCAGGATGTTCTGTACACCGCCCGAATCCTGCGCGAAATCGCGATAGACATGCGGCTTGAAAGCTTCGCCCAACGAAACCACACGCGCGTCGCGCGCCACGCCTACGACTTCAAATGCGCTGGCATCGTGGCAACCCAGCATCAAGCGTTTGCCGAGCGGCGACTGTCCTGGCCATAAACGTCGCGCCAGCGTTTCGTTGACGATGGCGACCGGCGGTGCGCCAGGCAGATCGGCGGACGAAAAATTGCGGCCGCGCGTGAGTGGGATGCGCATGCTTTGGAGATAGCCGGGGCTGACCGTGCTGGTGGTCGCGGGCACGGCATCATGGCCGGATTCGGAAACGCAATCCGGATTCACCGGCGTCAGTGGAAGCAGATTGGTCACGGCGGCGCTTTTTACTCCCGGCAGCGCGCGCAGGCGCTCGAGCGCTTGCGCATAAAACTGCCGTGCGGTTTCGGCGGTGAATTCGGGCGCCGAAGCCAGCGTGGTGATGTACAGGCGATTCTTCACGGCAAAGCCCGGGTCCGCCGATTCGAACACAAGCAGCACGCGCAGGAATAATCCCTCGGTCGGCAGCAGAACCATCGACAGCGATACCTGCCCGACCAGCGAGATGCGGCGCAAGCGGAACCGCGTCGCGCCGGGATGGTCGCCTTTAAGGGACAGCAGCACATCGGTGCGGCTGGCGCGCCACGCCGGCGCGAGGCCAAAAACGATGGCCGTCAATAGCGCCAGCAGCATGGCGCAGGCGATCACGCGCGCATCGGGCGTAAGATCCAGCCGCAGCGCCTCGCCGAACGCCGAGGTCGGCAGCAGAACTTCGAGCAAGCGCGCGGTCCAGGCGCCCAGCGCCACGCCCGCGAGTCCGCCGGCGACCGCCAGCAGCACGCTTTCGGTCATAAGCTGCCTGACGATTCGTCCGCGCCGCGCGCCCAGCGCGATCCGCAGCGAAATCTCGCGCGTGCGTGCGGCGCCGCGCGCCAGCAGCAGATTGCCGACATTCACGCAGGCGATCAACAACACGATTCCAACGACGGACAACAAAACCGCCGCTATCGGAATGGATTGGCTACGGCTGCGAGCATTCGGCACGCCGCGCACCACTGCGGCGGTGAGCCGTCCGGCCTCCGGATCGATCCTCAGCGCATTCAATTCGTCGGCTACCTGCGCCAGCGAAACACCTGGCTTCATCCGGCCAAACACGAATACCCGCGGCCGTGCGCGATCTTCGAGTTCCGCCGCCAGATTGGCGTATTGCGCGGCCCACGCCCGGAACGGCACCCAGATATCCATGTTGAGCGGCAGATAGATTCCGGCGAATTCCGGCGGCGCCACCCCCACGATGGTGTACCATTGCGTCTCCGATCGCACGCGCTTCCCGATGATATGCGGATCACCGTGAAACAGGCGCTGCCAGGCGCGATAGCCGATCACCGCGGCCGGCTCATCGTCGCGCGTAAACCAGCGGCCCATGCACGGGCGCACCCCGATCACTTGCGGATAATTGGCGGTGACGGCTTCGGCCGCGGCCGAGTGCGTTTCGCCGTCGAGATCGAGGCTCGATTCGGTCGGGTTGGAGGCAGCCAGTCCGCTGAGCAGTTGCGCGCGGTCGCGCAGGTCGCGGTAATCGGGCCAGGAGATAAGCTGGCTGGCGGTGCTGCCCGCATGGGAAATGATCACCAGGCGATCGGGCGCGCGCACGGGTAGCGGCCGGTAGATAGATAGTTGAGCATGCTGAAAACAGCGGTGTTCACGCCGATGCCCAAGCCCAGGCACATCACGGCCAAAAGAGCGAAGCCGGGAGACTTGCGCGCCAGGCGCAGCGCGTAGGCCAGATCTTTCAGGAAAGCGGGCATAGACGTGGAGACACCACGCGCCGCTTATTGTTCCCATGGCTGCTGGGGGAAGACCGTATGATTGTGGCCTCCCGCTGGTGCGATCTGCTAACTTGGGAACGCGGCGGTTGCGCGAGATTCTATGCCCAATACTGAGGAGCCACGGTACTGTTTTCTGGCCGTTCCGAAAGGGAGCGATCGCGCCGTCCTGGGGGCGCTTGAAGAAGCGATTTTCAAGGCCGGATTCCGCTTGGTTAAAACCGCGGACCTGAGCGATGTCTCGATGGGAGCGGTGAACGCGATCGCTGGGTCCGACTGCGTTTTAGCGGACGTCACTGGAGCCGCCCCGACAGTCTTCTTTGAGATCGGCCTAGCCAGGGCCCTGGACAAACCCACGCTCATAGTGAGCCGGGAGCGTATCGCACCAGGTCTGCGGCGCGTCGTGCCGGATGCCCCCGCAATGCGCTACGAAGCAAGTGCCTCGGGACTCCAAAAAGTTTCGAACAATATTGCTGTCGCGCTGGCCGAATTCCGCGATCTGTCGCGGCAAAGACGACCGCTCCTGGGTGCGTCCACACGCAGCCTCTTCGCCGTGGACTGGGACAGCATCAGCCGCGAGGATACAGAGAACCTTTGCCTCGAACTACTCACACGAATGGGTTTTCGTCGTGTAGAGTGGGGAAAGAGAATAGCTGAGGTTGATCTAGTTGCCGAACTGCCAAAAAGAGACCCGGACGGTTTCGAGTACCGCGAGCTTTGGCTGATTTCGCTGGGACGTGGGATCCCTCCAGATGCGCTTCTCGATATGCTTGGGCACGAACCCGACTATTTCGTGCACATGATATTGAGGCGCAACGAGCGACTTGAACCATTTGTGCAAGGTGACGCTCCCCTGACATTCCTCCTCATCGCGCCAGGTGAGGTCCCGGGGCAAGCGGAGCTTTTCGGAGCGGGTGGGCGAATGAATCGGAGGAAGCCGGGCGCCGGCATCCGAGTCCGCGTCTGGGACCGAAATTACCTCACCGGCCTCGTCTATCAGTTCCCAGAGGTTGGGTTCAAGTATTTCTCCGACGAAGGCCGCGCCCGTTCGAAATACCGGAAGACCCCAGAGCAACTGTACCGCGAGAATGCAGATCTGACCCACAGGCTCACGGCAACGATCGTCGAGTTGACTGACGAAAAGAACAGACGCGTACGGGCGGAGCGCGATGCCGCCTGGAAGGATATTTCCTTTGCGGCGGCACACAAGATGGGCAACCCAATTTTCGCGATTGAGACAAATCTCGACCCGCTTCAGACTCGTATCACAGACGGGAGGCTGCCCGAGGCCGTCGACGTTATTCAGAGCGTCCGGCGGTCGGTTGAAAAGGCGAAAGCTATCGTCGCCCAGTTCAAGTCGCTGACTATCGCGCAACAGATCAAACCAACTCCCACGCCGTTGCGGCCCCTCCTCGATGAAGTCTGTTCCGTCGCCGGGGCCAAGGGCGTGTCCTGTTCGGTCAACTGCGACCCCAGCTTGCAGGTGCAGGGTGATCCAGAGCGGCTTGCCGAATGCTTTGATGAGCTTCTCTCGAACTCCATGCACTGGTTCGACAAACTGGCGCGGTCGATCGATATCAATGTCACCGAGCCGGGACCTGAAGCAGTTCCGAATGAATTGGACTCGTCCCTCTCCTACGCTCTGATCCACTATCGCGATAACGGCCGCGGCGTGCCCATCGAGAACAAGAGCAAAATATTCGACGCCTTCTTTTCGACCAATCCAAACGGCACGGGACTTGGCTTGGCTCTCGTCCGGCGTATCGTGGAGGGCCACGGAGGCCACATAATGGAGAATGGCGTGCCTGGGCAGGGCGCGGATTTCGAGATTTATCTTCCGTTGCCCGCGGCCCCGCCAACGCCGAAGGAAAAGGACTAATGCCGCTGGTTTTGATAGCCGACGACGAGCAAGAGAATAGGGAAGCTTTGCGCAGGGCTTTGGGCGACCAAAACCCCGACTGGACGATTTTGGAAGCGAGCAACGAGGTGGAGGCGAAGCTCCTGACCGAGCAGCAATTGGCCAAGAGGGAGCCAATTGACCTCGTGCTTACGGACCTCGTGATGACTTCAGAGCAGAGCGGAATGACTTTGCTTCAGGAGATTCGAAAGCTGGATCCCCTCGTCATGGCGATCCTGTTCACGGCTAAAGAAAAGAACTTGGACCGTTACGCTGCCTTCGATTACGGCGCCTTCGATGTGGTCGAAAAGAATATCCTCGGCACGGCGGCGGTGCGGGAAATTAACGTCAAGGCGCGAGCGGCGCTCCGCTATCGCGAATGGTCGCAGCGCATCAACTTCTTAAGGCGATACTTTGACCCAAAAGTTTTCGATGTTATAGAAAGGCGCCCCTCCCTCCTTTCGATCCAGTCGCGCACGGTGACCATCTGCTTTTGGGACATCCGAGGCTTCTCCCTGCTTTGCGAGATCTTGAAGCCGCATCCGACACTGATTTCGGGCTTCCTCAAGGATTATTGTGAGGCGGCGGCGACCGTGATCTTCAAGCATTCGGGCGTGTTGGACAAATTCATCGGCGATGGCGTCATGGCCCTTTTCGGCATTCTTAAGAATGGCGGCGAAAACGGCCACCTGGATGCTCATGCGGCGATATGCGCCGCCTGCGAACTTAGAACAAGCTTTGATGCAGTCCTTAACCGCTGGATGGAACAGTGGAAGCTTTACACCCCGCACAAAATAGACATCGGACTAGCGTGTGGGATACACACGGGAGAAGCGCTCGTCGGCAACGTGGGAACCGAATTCCGCGATCAATTCACAGCTCTCGGACCTAATGTCAATCTGGCATCGAGGATCGAGGCGCGCGCCAAAAAAGGCCAGGTCTTGATCTCCCAGACGACGGAGGCCCGGGTTCAGAATAAGGCCAAACTCGAGCCCGCCGGAGAGATCAGCGACGTGAAGAATATACCTGGCACTTTTAGTCTCTTTTCCGTCCTGGAGACAACCCAGTTACCCTTGCCGGCTGGCTAACTTATCCCAAACTTCCGGATTCAACAGATTCGGCGGCCGGCGGCCCTCGATCGCCGCCACGGCATTCTCCGCCGCCATCATAGACATCTTGATGCGAGTATCCACCGAAGCGCTGGCGATGTGCGGCGCCAGCACCACGTTCTCTAGCCGCAGCAGCCCCGCGTCGACGCGCGGCTCGTTCTCGTAAACATCGATGCCGGCGCCCGCGATTACGTGCTGGGCCAGCGCTTCAGCAAGCGCGGGTTCATCCACCACCGGCCCGCGCGAGGTGTTCACGAAAATCGCGGTGGGCTTCATCATGCGGAATTCGCGCGCGCCGATCATGTGGCGCGTCTCCGGCATCAGCGGCACATGCAGGCTGACGAAATCCGCTTCGCGCAACAACTGCTCGGCAGAAACCAATTCCAGCCCCAGTTCCTTTTCGATCGCCTCCGGCGCAGGCCGCGTATCGTGATAAATAATGCGCATCGAGAATCCCTTCGCGCGTCGTGCGACGGCCTGTCCGATGCGGCCCATGCCGAAGATTCCCAAGGTGCGATGATGCACGTCCTGGCCAACCAACAGATCCACGCGCCACTTGGTCCACTCGCCAGAGTGCACGAAATGATGCCCTTCGACCACCCGCCGCGCGGCGGCCAGCAGCAACGTGAACGCAAAATCGGCGGTGGTATCGGTGAGCACATCGGGCGTATGCGTCACCAGGATGCCGCATCGCGTAGCAGACGGCACGTCGATATTGTCGTACCCCACCGCTACGTTGCAGATCGCCCGGATGCCCGCGAGCGTCTCCAATACCGGCGCGGTGAACTTATCGGTAAGCTGGCTGACCACGGCCTGCTTGCCGCGAATGCGCTGGGCGAGTTCTTCAGCGGCCATGCCGTCGTCCGATTCGGCGTAATCCAGTTCCGCGTGTTCTTTCAGGTACGCGATGGCCTGCGGAAAAATGCGTTTGGTAACTAATACGGCGGGTTTCATCGAACGCAAATTGTCGCACATGCCGCACCCGCCTTACAATTCGTTTATGGCGAGATTAGGATTTCTAGGACTTGGCATCATGGGCTACCCGATGGCCCGCAACCTGCTGCGCGCCGGTCACGAAGTGGCGCTGTGGTCGCACAATTTGGAAAAGGCGCGCCAATTGGCCGCGGCCGAGAAGGGCGCGTTCTGTGCCACCCCGCGCGCGGTGGCCGAAAATGCGGACGTGGTCTTCCTCTGCGTCGGCAACACGGCCATGTCGCGCGAAGCGATTCTGGGCAAGGATGGCATCATCGAAGGCGCGCGGCGCGGAACCGCCGTGACCGATGCCAGCACCATCGCGCCCACCGCCAGCCGCGCGATCGGAAAAGCGCTGGCGGAAAAGGGCGTCGATTTCCTGGATGCGCCCTGCACCGGGTCGAAACCCGGCGCGGAAGGCGGCACGCTGACGTTCATGATCGGCGGCAGCCGAGAAGTTTTCGAGCGCGTGAAACCGTATCTGGAAGTGATGGGCAAGCGCTTCTATTATTGCGGCGGCCCGGGCATGGGCCTGCACGCCAAGCTATCGCAAAACCTGGTTCTTTCGAATCTGCTGCAAGGCTTCAACGAATGCATGGTGCTGGCCGTCAAAGCCGGCGTGGACCCCGCGCTGATGCTCGAGATCCTCGATAACAGCGCCGCGAAATCCGGATTGGTTTCGGCCAAAGCGCCGCTGGTATTGCGGCGTGCGTTCGCGCCGGCCTTCTCGGTGAAGTGGATGCACAAAGATATCGGGCTGATGCTCGAATCGGCCGAGGAATTGGGCGTGCCGGTGCCGCTCACCGCGCTGACGCACCAGATGTTTCAGGCCGCCATCTCCAAGGGACACGGGGAAGAGGATATTGCGGCCACCATCAAGGTGCTGGAAGATATCGCCGGCGTCGAAGTGAAAGCCAGCGATTAGAGTGGGACAGGCCATCGTTTTGGGTGGCCTGTCGCGCGCGGACGCGGGCCGACGACCCAAAACGATAAGCGTGGGGTCCCGTCCCGCTGAGTTACTGAGTGCTGTTCAACAACACACTTACTCTGTGATATCCGTTGAACTCGCAAGTCACCGCCAGATCCGGCTTGCCGTCGCCGTTGAAATCCGCCACTGCCACATAATTCGGATTCTTGCCGGCCAGGAATCCGATAGGCGCGCCAAAAGTGCCGTCGCCATTTCCGAGGTAAAGGAAGACGCCCCCGATCCCGATCTGCGCGATATCCAGAATACCGTCGCCGTTGAAGTCGCCCGCGGCCGCTTGTCCGGTCGAGCCTTGGGGAGTCAATGTGTACCCTACGCGGAAAGTTCCATCGCCGTTGCCCAGGAAGACCAGGCCGTAAGCCACCAAGTCCGGAATGCCGTCGCCGCTGAAATCCGCCACCGTCAGGCCGGATCCCACGCCTAGCGATCCGGGGCTGCTGGCGATCGGGTTTCCGAACGTGCCATCGCCATTCCCCGGCAAGACCAGAATTCCTCCGTACGCCGCAACGGCCAAGTCTGTGAAGCCATCTCCGTTGAAGTCCGCCGCCGCTATGGCATCCGGGCGGATTCCCGCCGGGTACGCTGCGGAGGCCCGAAACGTCCCATCGCCATTGCCCAACAGAACCGCAACGCTGCCATGGTGCGCCAAGCCGTCGGCGCTATTGGCGACCGCCAGATCCAATATGCCGTCGCCGTTGAAATCCGCCGCCACAATGGATTGCGGCGCAGCTCCGACTTTATCGTTCACCGCGGGTTGGAAGGTTCCATCCCCATTACCCAACAGAATCGAAACGGAATTCGATGCCGAGTCCGCGATGGCCAAATCCTGCTTGCCGTCGCCATTGAAATCGCCTGTGGCAATGGAGTCCGGCTCGTGGAGCGTGGCATAGTCCTGCTCCGCTCCAAAAACGCCGCCGCCTTCGTTGAGCAGGATGCTGGTAAATGCAGATTCCGACCCCACGACCGCCATATCCGGCAGGCCGTCGCCGTTAAAATCGGCCGCCGCGACGTAATTAGTATCTGAAGGGGCCTCGTAGGTCGCCGGCTGGGGAAAAGCTCCCGCCCCGCTATTCAGCAGAATCGTCAGCGAATTCACCCCGACCGCGAGATCCGGCTTGCCGTCGTTGTTGAAGTCCCCGATCGAGACGGTTTTGCCTCCAGGATCGTAGTTGACAGCTTCCCGAAATGTGCCGTCACCATTGCCGAACAAGACCGCGGTCGAATCGTCCAGGTTCTCCGCGTAGCGCGATACAGCTAAATCCAGGATGCCGTCGCCGTTCAGATCGGCGGCGGCCACAAAGAGCGGGGTGCTTCCAACGCCGTAGTAGACCGGCTCCTGGAAAGTGCCATCGCCGTTGCCCAGCAGAATCGCGGCGCTGCTCCGCCCCGATGCAGCCACGGCCAGATCCAGACGGCCGTCTCCGTTGAAGTCCGCCGCCACCACCGAATTCGGCCCCTTACCAGTGGCGAAGGACTTCTCCAGTTGAAACGTTCCATTGCCATTGCCCAGCAGAATCGACACGTTATCGGATTCCATGTTGGCGACCGCCAAGTCGAGTTTTCCATCGCCATTGAAATCACCTATAGCAACCGATGTTGGCTCCCTTTCCGTGGGATAAAGCTTAGAAGACTGCAATGTGCCATCGCCGTTGCCGAGAAAAACGGAGAGATTGTTGCCCTCGTAGTTAACCACTACCACATCGGCATACCCATCGCCGTTCAGGTCCGCCACAGCTACAAACACAGGATCACGGCCGGCGCCGTAAGTCAGCGGTGCCTGAAAGGTGCCGTCCCCATTGCCCAACAGGATCGAAACCGTACCGTAAGGATCGGCCAGCACCAGGTCCGGCAACCCGTCGCCGTTGAAATCGCCCACCGCCAGAGCGATTGGCTCTATGTTGGAGACGTAGGCCGAGATTTGAAAAGTGCCATCGCCGTTGCCCAACAGAATTTCGTAGGAATCTTCCGTGGCGAGCGCCAAGTCCAGGCTTCCGTCGCCGTTGAAATCCGCGACGGCGCTCGAAGACACGCCCTGCATGAAGTAGCCAAAAGTACGTGGAGCGTTGAAGCCCACGGACTGCGCCATCGCGGGCGCGGCAAGTGACAGAGCCGTGCAGAAACAAAACAGTTTTCTATGCATAAGTTGCCCCTCCCTACGGCGTTGTATTAATCAAGATCGAAACATTGTTCGATTGGTAATTAGCCACGGCCAGGTCCGGCTTGCCATCGCCGGTGAAATCCGCCGCGGCCGCCCAAGACGGACCGTTGCCGGCCGCGAATCCCACGGGCGCCCCGAAAGTGCCATCGCCATCACCCAGGAAGATGGAGACGACGCCCGTCGCTGACCTACCCCCCGTGATTGCCAGGTCTATCTTTCCGTCGCCATTGAAATCGGCTGCCGCCGGCTGTCCATAAGTGGAATTGGCCACGGTCAGGGTCTCCGATATCCGGAACGTACCGTCGCCATTGCCGAGCAGAACGAACTGCCCGCAGGCCAAATCCAGTATGCCGTCGCCATTGAAATCAGCCACGGCCAATGGCGCGTCCGCGAACGAACCCTGACCCGGCGGCTCGGTGACGATGGCCGCTCCGAAAGTGCCGTCTCCCTTGCCCGGCAGGATGGCGATCTCGTAATCGCGCGCTACGGCGACATCCAAGATCCCATCGCCGTTGAAATCGCCCACCGCGACAGCCGCCACCCGGTAGCCATCGAGATATTTGACTTGCGGCCGGAAA
>Ga0335074_10005882_pt1 | contig 16995 bp, 20 predicted proteins | sample Lox_Sample_23_FD_206715 | JGI IMG/M metagenome (GOLD analysis project Ga0335074, IMG submission 206715) | Soil microbial communities from Loxahatchee National Wildlife Refuge, Florida, United States - Lox_Sample_2.3 | ecosystem: Environmental > Terrestrial > Soil > Wetlands | place: USA...
TGGCCGCGTAGCCGTCGATTTCCCTAGGCGGATTGGTCAGGTGATAGTGCGGGGTGAACGTCCAGCCTGCCGCCTCGAAGGCCGTTTTGCATATTGCTATCATACGCTCCTCGCGCAGTCCGCTCACTTTCTCGTATTGGCCGGGATCATGAAGCACGGCGGCGCGCAGCATGTAGTCGTCAAGTCCTGCCAGGGTGCGAACCGCGATTGATACGCCGTAAACCCGATCGCCGATTTGCACAAGCGGGCAGTCATGCCAGCTGTCTATCTTCCACTTCAAGGGGCCTTGAGCTTTTGCCACACTAAGGGTGAGATCCTCCTGCACACGCGCCAGGGCAGGGGGCGGGGAGGGCAGTTCCACCACGACCGGCCGCTTCATAATCTCTTGTTGGGGTGTCAGCGGTAACCGTGCGACAATCGTCTCCGTTTCAGCCTGCTGCGCCAGAGTCTCCAGCCACTGGTAATATTGCCTGTAATCGCCGGCAGTCCATCTGGTCGTCAGTTGATCGGAATCATCGACCAAAGGGCTCTGGCGGTGAAACGGCACGGTGACATGATCGCGCTGGACGATCGCTGCGTCATGGCCGGACACATTTCCGCCCTCATATATCGTCAGCGTCTTGCCGTCGCGATCCACCGAGAATTCAGTCCTGCCGTGCGCGCCAAGCTTGAGAGCATCAACGAAGATTTGGTAAAGTCCGGCGGTCTTCACCACCAGATTCACGAGATCTTCGTCGGAAACCTCGTCCAGCCCGTCATCCTGAGCAAATTCCATGGCCCATTTCAGGGCCTGGTATGCGCCGGTTGCCATCAAGTGCTCATTGGCAATCGAAGTCTTAAGCCCCTCTTCTACCTGAAACATCAACGCATGCGCCGCCATGAGGTGCATCAGCTCCAGGCCATCCCGCCAAATCGTCATCAGGCGCTTAAGCAGCACATCTCTCTTTACGCGCCAAACCGGCATCTCCCGGATGCAGCGATCAATCTCGGCTTCGATCTGCCTAACGTCCTCGTCAACCATAAAAAAGCACACCGCACTTGCCCGGAATCCGTCCGTCTTAAGGCGCTCGCAGACGCTTGGTCACTTCCGGCCCGCACTGCGCGTAGTGCCTTCCGTTCCAGCTATAAATGGTTTCGGCCTGGGCCTTGAGGGCGCAATGCGCGAGCATGGCGTCATAGATTCCGCCACCCACAATGCCAAGGGCGGAGGAGGCTTGCAGCGCATCGGCGTATTCATCGCCGCTTAGCGCGATGATGGACAGCCGCTCGCGTATGCTGCCGACAAAAAGCATGGCCTGCTCGCCGCTGATGCGGTGCTTGCCCGGCATCCGGGTCAGCGTGGAGTAAACTTCGGCCAGGCTATGCGCTCCGCAGCCGCCGGTCGATTTATCGAATTGGATGAACAGGGCCAAGCTGGCCTGATGGTGAACGTGGCTTCCGTAGAAGACGGGCACGAGCACTGATGTGTCGAAAAAACCCTTCATTCGCCCTTGCCGAGGTTCGCCATGTCACGTTCCTCGCGGATTTTCTGGAGCATCTCATCGGTCGCAGAGGCGGGCAGCGGCTCTCCGGAGTGAAATACCCATACCCCGTGCTCTTTCGTGAGCGGACCCGTCCCACGCACCGGGCGCAGGGTAATCTGCTCGCCCGCACTTTCCATTTCCAGCGAGTCGCCCGGCTCCAAATGGAGCTCTTCCCTCAATGGCTTGGGGATGACGACGCGGCCTGCTTTATCAATGGTGAGGCGGGTGTTCATAGTGGTACAATACTGTGGGTTGAACTGACAGTCAATACCATTTTACCCGATACGGTTGCATTTCGGGGGCGAGAAGGGTATCTCTTACCCCGCTGACTGCCTATGGCTGCCGTCGCGCAGCAAAGAGCAGCCAGTACAATCGCTTGGCCTAGCCAAAGATACACATGCCAACTGAAGTAAAGCCACGGGCACCCCAATCCGTACTCGCCCTCGTCGAGCGGTATGGGTACAACTCCGACGCCTATGAATCGCCCAGCTACAACGAGACCCAGGCGCGGCGTGAGTTTCTTGACCCGTTCTTTAAAGCTCTGGGATGGGATATCGACAATCAGCAAGGATACGCCGAAGCCTACAAGGATGTCATTCATGAGGACGCTATCCGAGTTGGCGAGGCCACAAAGGCTCCTGATTACTGTTTCCGTATCGGAGGAACTCGAAAGTTCTTTCTCGAAGCGAAAAAGCCTGCCGTCGATATAAAAAATGATGTCAATCCAGCATTTCAGCTTCGCCGTTATGCCTGGACGACCAAGCTGCCGCTCAGCGTTCTAAGCAATTTCAGAGAGTTTGCCGTTTATGACTGTCGCGTAAAGCCGGACCAAAAAGACAAGGCCTCGGTAGCTCGCGTTCTCTATATCCCCCATACGGAATACGCCACACGTTGGCACGAGATCGAAGGCATCTTCTCTCGTGATGCCGTTCTCAGGGGGTCGTTCGACAAATATGCTGAAGCGAACAAGGCCAAGCGTGGCACCGCGGAGGTCGACGACGAATTCCTGCAAACCATTGAATTCTGGCGCAAGGAACTTGCCGAGAATCTCGCCCTCCGTAATAAGAGGCTTTCCCAGCGTGAAATCAACTTCGCCGTCCAGCGGATTATTGATCGCATCATTTTCCTGAGAATTTGCGAAGGGCGAGGTATCGAAGACTATGGACGACTTCAGAAGCTTGCAGACGGCGACCATATCTATCCGCGCCTTGGCAGTCTCTTCCAGGACGCGGATGACAGGTATAACTCGGGACTCTTCCACTTCAAGGCGGAGAAAGGTCGCCACGAGCCGCCCGATGAACTGACCCTTGGCCTCGTCCTCGACGACAACCTGCTCCGGCGTATTCTCAACGGTCTCTATTATCCTGAGTCCCCCTACGTGTTCTCGGCATTGCCTGCCGACATGCTCGGTCAGGTATATGAGCAGTTTCTAGGGAAAGTCATTCGTCTCACCGAAGGCCATCATGCGAAGGTCGAAGACAAGCCAGAAGTCAAGAAGGCTGGGGGCGTTTATTACACCCCAACCTACGTCGTCGACTATATCGTCGCCAATACCGTTGGGAAACTGGCCGATGGAAAAACACCCAAGCAAGTAGCGAAACTGAGGATCGTCGATCCCGCATGCGGCAGCAGATCGTTCCTGCTCGGCGCATACGAGTTCCTCCTCAAGTGGCACCTTGATTTCTACCTGAAGCACGATCCTTCCAAGTGGGCGAAGGGCAGAGACCCAACTCTGGTACAAGCTTCCGGCGGATCTTGGAAACTCACTATCGCTGAACGTAAGCGCATACTGCTCGACAACATCTTCGGCGTGGACATTGATGCGCAAGCGGGGAAACAACCAAGCTCTCACTACTTTTGAAGGTACTCGAAGGGGAAACGAGCCAAACCATACAACCTGAGCTCGTGTATCAACGCGCGTTGCCCGACCTTGGGGACAATGTGAAATGTGGGAACTCGATCATAGCGCCCGATTTTTACCAGCAGCAGCAAATGGGCTTCTTCGATGACGAAGAACGTTACCGACTGAACGTCTTCGACTGGCACACAGAATTCCCGGAGATCTTCAGTGGAGGCGGATTCGACGCGGTAATCGGCAACCCGCCATGGGGAGCTCTCTTAAGCGAGCCCGAACTCGAATATCTCAGGCAGCACAATCGAGACATCATCGTGCGGATGATCGATTCCTTCATGTATTTTGTCTACCAGGGAAGCAGGAAGCTAAACGATCATGGCCATTTTGGAATGATTCTTCCGGACGTGATTCTGTATCAGACGGACAATCAAAAGCTCCGGGAATATCTTCTCACACAATTCGCCCTCCACCGCATTATCAACATGGGTGATGTTTTCAAGAAAGTTACACGCCCCGCCTGCATCCTTACTTTTGAGTCTTGCCACGAAGCCAAGCAGACGGTCGGAGTGGCCGATCTTTCACAGGTTCCCAAATATGAAAAGCCAGTGGATTTGGGGAACGATTCCCACTTGACCAAACTGGCGCAGGAAAAACTCAAGACTATTCCGGGGTCGCTATTCGTAACCGCAAATGTCTCTGATTATTCTATCTGGACTAAGATACAGGCACGTCGGCACCACCGGCTGGAGGAACTTGTTGACGGGGATGGGATTCAGCGAGGTGTCAGCCCCGACTTAAAGGAAGCCTTTCTTGTAGACTCAAAAACCGCCAAGAAGGCCCACCTTGAAACCGACGCACTACGCAAGGTGCTAACCGGCGGCAAACAAGTGAAGCGGTATTTTATCGAGTATCCCGATCTGTTGCTCATTTATACCGAGAGGGACACGAATCTGCGGGATCTACCTAACATCCGGGCTTACATCGACCAATTTAAGCCGCAGATCACCTGCAAGGAGGTGAAACAACGGAAGCACTCCATCTATGCTCTTCATCGCGCCAGAGAGGAAAAGATATTTCTCAAGAAGAGAAAGTTACTCGGTGTGATTACAGAGGATGAGATCATCGTTGCTTTAGACGAGTGCCAGACGTTCGCGACCGACGGTCTGTACCTCTTCGGCGTCAAAGACGGATTCAGTATGCAGTACATCATGGGAATTCTGAACTCGCGTCTTTTCGTTTTTATCTACCGCCTCTTGGCGATCGAATCCGGTCGCGTGCTGGCCCAAGTTAAGCCGACGGTCCTGGCTCAGCTTCCCATTCGTGCTATCGACTTTGCTGATCGACAAGACAAATCCCGTCATGATCGTATCGTTCAACTTGTAGATCAGCGACTTGATATGCAGAAGAAGCTGGCCAACGCTCACACGCCGCAGGAGAAGAGCTCGCTCGAACGTCAAATCACAGCTAACAACACGCAACTCGACAACTTGGTCTATGAATCTTACGCTCTTAGTGCTGAAGAGATTCAGACTGTGGAAGCTGAGTTGGAAACGAAGGTGAGACGAACGGGCAGGGGGAAGGCATTACAAACAAACTAATCCGCGCGGGCACGCGCGTGGAGAGGGTCCTATCGAAGAGGCGAGTGCTACGCCTGCATCAGATGCTTGCGCACTGACAGGGAGGCGTCGTCTGCAACATGGGCCAGTTCCAGGTATCGGCACAAGGCATTCGCCAATTGCATCTGCCTTGGGCTTCGGCATTCCGGCTCAAGCAAACGTAAATTCCCGACAACGATCACCATGGCCTGCGCACGAGAAGTGGCTACGTTTAGACGGTTAAGACTGTAAAGAAACTCCATGCCGTGGGGCGCGTCTTCGGGTGACGACGTGGTGAGAGAATAGATAACCAGCGGGGCTTGCTGCCCCTGAAATTTATCGACAGTGCCTATAAGAGCGGCAGGCAGGCGCGCACCTAAATCGGAGACCTGCGCATTGTACGGCGCGACGATCAGAATATCTTCAAGCCGCAGTGGGCGGCTCCGACCCTTATCGTCGGTCCAGTTCACACCCGGCTGAATCAGTGAGTCAACCAGACTTACGACGCACGCCACTTCCTCTGGAGAGGCGTTCTGGTTACCCTCATGCCTGACGGGAACGAACCAAAGGCCGGCCCCACTAAACGACGGATGACCTACGATATTTTGTACTTCGAGCCCGTCACGCGAATGCAGGCGGCCTTCGTAAAAGACCTCCGAAGTGAACTCGCATAGTTTCGGGTGCAGACGCCAGGTCTTCTCCAGAAACAGTCCCTTTTCCGGCGGAATGGTTTTTGCACCTGCAAGCAGGTGTTCAAGCGCAGATACATCCGCGCCCTCAGGATGGCTTCCCTTTAATGGTTGCTCCAGTTGCTGTGGGTCACCCAGAAGCACGAGACTCCTGGCAGCGTGTGAGACTGCCAGCACATTTGCGAGAGACATCTGGCCGGCTTCGTCAACAAATAACACATCCACCGCCTCGAAATAATCTTCGCGTGCCCATAGCCAGGCCGTCCCGGCAACGACGTGTGCACCGTCATGTAGCTCAGCTAAGGGTTCGGCGTTATCTGTCGCCGTAACGATGCCTGGCGGGTCCTCCTCAGGCCGCTCACTTACTTTCTGAACGCATCGCAACCCTTCGAGATGGAGTTCTTCGGCCGCCTCAATCACATCGTCGAGCAACTTTCGAATGACTTTGTGGCTCATCGCAGTGATGCCGACCTTCTTTCCCTGCCGCACCAGCTCGCAAATCATGCGCGCACCTGCATAGGTCTTTCCGGCGCCAGGGGGGCCTTGGATGGCGAGAACCGTATGGTCGAGGCGCGTGACGATTCGCTTGCCGCGTCCAAGGTAGATTCTCCGGCGTGAAGTGCCAATGCAGTCCCGTCAAAGAGGCGAGGGGGATTGCGCATAAGTAGATCCCGAGCCGTCCTGTAACGTCCAGGAGAATCCATACCGTTCGTTCTTACGGAATTTCCCAGCCGGAAAAGCGCGTCGGCAAGCACGTCGTTCTTGGGGCCTCTTGCGTCCACGAAAACCGCTGTCGGATGGAACTGGGCGGTTTTCTTGGTCTTCTTGATGTCAAGGGTCCGCGCCGCCATATCAATTGCGACCACTTCGCCGATTTTCTCACCGTGCTCGCACACTACATCTCCTGCGCGGATATCGCTTTCCTGTTTTTCAAATCCATAACGATCCGTTCGAATTTTCCCTTGTACTTCGACGGTTCCATCCAGTTCTAAGCCAGAAAGGGCAGAGCGCTCATCTAGGAGTTCCTCGTCCGTTAAATCCTTCAGCCGGAAATACTCCCACCACTCTGCCTTGGACTCCCGGCGATGCCAGTCGAGGAGACTGGCGAGCAGAAACCGTGCCGTTTCTTCGGCACTTCGCATTTGTGGGTCGGCGGGGATGCGAGATAGCAGCGCCACAGAAAGTGCAGCGCTTTGCTGCTGCCGTTCGCTAACCACTTCGGCGGGCGAACCGTTGGACACCTCAGGGCGCGAGAGGACATGACCGGCAAGCTCCTGCTGCCGCCGTTCGCGTTCCAGCCAATCGCGCAACGACAGGGTTGAAAAGCAATCGTCGGCATTGTAGATTGCGATTGCGTCTTTAACTGAATCGTCTACTTTGCCTGCCTCCCCGAGTTCCAGCGCATGCTGCATCTGTCGCATCGCTTGGCCAGCGTCTTCCAAGGGCACCTTACGCGCGAAGCCATGAAATACTTCCAGCGCTTTGAGCGAGTATTGCTCCACACTCGCGCGCAGCGACCGCCTCAAGACGGTGTGAAGATCAACAAACAGCTTCGCCCGCAGCATCCGGTCAATTTCGTCTTCGCATACCCTGTAGCGGCCCATCAGTCTCTTCAAGGCCGAAGGCTCATATGGAGCGAAGTGGTATACGTGCATCGAAGGATGATCGGTCAATCGATCCATGACAGTCCGCACGAACCAGCGGAAGGCCGCTTTCTCGTCTTCGGCCGTGAGCGCCCAGCGATATTCATATTTCGGTTCGACCGAGTCCACCAGGACGACACCAAAAAGATATTCCCGCCCACTCAGGCCAACAAACGGATCGCCCTCCAGATCGAAGAATACGTCGCCTGCCGACGGCTCCGGCATCAGTGAGAATCCGTGCTCGTTAGTGATTCCCAGGAGCTCGTGAATGGGACGGCGCTCAACGCGACCGGCCACCTGAATTCGCGCCTGCTCACGAATCCGCGCATATCCCTCCTTAGATCCATGGCCCGGACGATACGGAATCGGCAATGGAAAGCGTGCAAGGTCCGCGACTGTCGGGGTGTCCCAGATTACCAACTGCTTACGTTGCAATCTGCTGATTCCCGCCACTATCGATAGATGGTCATCTTTTCTGCGCTGGGCCTCGCAGTCGGGCCGCCACCGGCACACTTCACAATGCGGTGTTGGCTCCGGGTAGGTTTCGGAGGCATTCTCGTTCCCGCTCACAGAGGTCATCAGACGGGATTTCACGTACCGGTAATACGCCGCGTAGTCGAGCACGCGGTATTGCTCCGGCTGAAACACTTCGCCGGGCGGAACCACATACATCGACTCCGCCAGCACTCCTTGGATCGTTTCGAGAAGTTCGGTATACAACGACAGCTGGAGAATCGTCGCCGCTTTAGTTTCGCTGGCAAGTTTGCAGTCATATACCTCATACGACCAACCACCCAGCTTGCTTGTGCCGGGCACCCTCCGCAATACATCCGCCCGACCGAACCAGTTTTCTTTCGAGAGTGCGGCTTGGACAATGATGTCTGGCCCGACTTGCAGAGCCGCGATGGTCTCAGATAAGGCTTTCTCATCACTTTCGATATCCCGAAGGTTGACGATGGAAAGGCCCTGTGATTCCAGATGCTGGATGTAGGCGTTTTCGTGGGCGATGCCCCGTTGCTGCAAAACCCAAGCGTCAGGAGAATTCCATGTGGGCTTTGGGCGTGCTCCAACCGCAACTGATAGATCCAGGGCCGTAAGATGACGGCACGCCAGATGATTGCTTAAATCAGTTGCCGACAGCCGGATATGCTCAGAACTGGCTTTCATAATAGTATCCGGCCGGTCTCTCGAAAATGATGTGTCTGCGCGCCGCTGCGCACCCGTCAATTCCGGGCCAGCGTCCTAGCAGCCCGTGGTAATAGTCATTCAAGGCCAAAAACGCCTCGGGGCGGCCGTATAGAATCAGTGGCTTAGGGAAGCGGTTTTGCCCGAAACCTACTATTACCACGGGCTGCTAGACCAACTCGTCAATTCCGTGTGTTATGAGGTGCTCGGCGAGTGTTCTGCAGCCACGCCCGCACTTTCGGCTCGATAGCAGGAGCCATCCCAACGCAATTCCGCCAAGCACCCAGAAGGTATGTTGTTCTTTTCTCGACATTTAATTACTCCTTGAGATTTCTAATCGGGCAACAGTTTTCGCGCCCTCGCGAGCCGATCCTTAAGGCTGTCCTGAAAGGCAGGATCTTTTTTCCGGCTGTCGATGTGTTCCTCAATCGCGGCCCGTATTATCTCGGATACTGGGCGCTCTTCGACGCTCGCGACGGTCTCCAGCGCCTCAGCTTGCTCCGTGGTGAGGCGTATCGTCATTGCCTTGATAGGTTTCATATACCCTTAGAATGCACCAAGACATCGTGCTTGTCAAGTATCGTGGTTGTGTGGTATCATGATACCGACCATCAGAAAGGGGGTTCCTATGAGCGAAGAGAAAGAGCAAAAAGAACACGAGCAGCGCCCGGAACATCACGAATTCCACATTCAGATCGACCGGGTGCATTACACGGTGCACAAACACTTCATGACCGGCGAGCAGTTGCGCCATGTTCCCCCGACCGCTATTGGGCCGGATCGCGACCTATTTGAGGTCGTTCCTGGAGGCACGGATCGCAAGATTGGCGACCACGAAGAGGTCGAAATCCGCGACGGAAAGCGCTTCTTCACGGCGCCAGCCCAGATTAATCCAGGGAGGGCCTTATGAGCCTCCCCCAGCCCGATGTTACGTGTCTTGCAGAACGCGGGATCGAATACACCGTTTCAGCGGAAGCGAATATGACCTGCGTTCTGTTCCCCGCCTACAAATTGCCATCAGGCTATGATCATGCCGCATCCGACCTGCTTCTACTCCTAAATCCAGGATTTCCTGATGTGCCGCCGGATATGTGGTGGTTTAATCCGGCGATCCGTCTGGCTGACGGGCGCGTAGTTCCCGCGACAGAAGTCAACGAGAATCACCTTGGACGAATTTGGCAGCGGTGGTCCCGGCATTTCAATGCGGGGCAGTGGCGATCCGGCATCGATTCGCTTGAAAGCTTCCTGGCATTAATTCGCAGGGAGCTTGAGCGGTGCGCGAAGAATTAAGCCGCATGACCATCACAGTAGTTCTGCCTCAGCAGATCGGAGACAGCATCGACGCTGTCGCGCGGCTTCCCGTCGAAACGGCAGGGGTGCTGCTCGCCAGTCTCGTCGTCACTGATGAAAACGATATCCGACTCCTTGCAAGAGAAATGCACTGGGTTCCTGAATCCGCCTATATACGTCGCGGAGGGGATCACCTGTCCATCGCCTCCGAGGGATACGTGCGCTTCCTTGCGGAAGCCGAATCGCTCGGCTGTGTTGCCATCTGGGTGCATACCCATCCCGGATTGGAGTCGCCCCCGCGACCGAGTGAACACGATTGGGAGGTGGACAGGCAAATTGCCGATCTTTTCCGCTTGAGATCAGGGTCATCTTATTACGGCACTCTTATTTTCTCCCCTAGACCTGAGGGCCTTGCATTCTCGGGCCATATTCAATCCGAAGGCAGTCCCCAGATGCCAATCGAGAGGCTCTGGCAAGTGGGAGACCGATTTCGCCTGACCCGGTCATTTCTACTTCCTGCAAGTGAAGTCCACGCGGATTTCGACCGCAATGTCCGCGCCCTCGGAGGCGCCGTTCAGCGGACGTTAGGGGATCTGCGCGTGGGTGTCGTCGGTTGCGGCGGGACGGGGTCTGCCGTTGCGGAACAGTTGGTGCGCTTGGGCGTCAGGAACCTTGTCCTGTTCGATCCCGACGAACTCTCAGGCAGCAACGTGACCCGAGTTTACGGCTCCACTGCTGGTGATATCGGCAAGTCCAAGGTTGATACTTTAGCCGCGCATTTGAAACGCATTGCGCCGGACACAAAGTGCCATTTGGTTAGGAGCATGATTACCATGCTTCCGGCGGCCCGCCGCCTGTGCTCCTGCGATGTTGTCTTTGGATGCACGGACGACAATGCAGGTAGGCTTGTGCTTTCCCGGTTTTCCACCTATATGCTCACGCCCGTCTTCGACTCCGGTGTACTCGTCTCCAGCGACGCAAGCGGAATATTGCGCGGTATTGATGGCAGAGTGACCAGCTTGGTAACTGGACAGGCGTGTCTGGTCTGCCGTGGACGAATCGATCTGGCGAGGGCAGGGGCCGAGTTGCTCACGCCCGACGAACGCCGCCGTCGCGAAGACGAGGGGTACGCCCCCGCTCTTGGCCGAACCGAGCCCGCTGTGGTGACCTTCACGACGCTGGTTGCAGCGACGGCAGTCAGCGAACTCTTAGAGCGGTTCATCGGTTATGGTCCGGAGCCGCGCCCGAGCGAAGTCTTACTCAGGTGCCATGCTCGCGAGATCTCGACCAACATTGACACTCCGCGCGCTGGCCATTATTGTGATATTTCCTCGGGGAAGCTCGGAATCGGAACCACGAATCCCTTCTTGGAGCAAACGTGGCCCGCGTAGGACGAATTCCTTTCTGGGAGTGGATTCCTGGCCGCGCCTGGCGAGTCGTGACGACCGTCGAAGCAGCCGATGAGATTCCAGAGCGCCTGCCGCCGCAGGGTGCGGTAGTTGTGGGTTCCTCACAACGTCCTAAATGGCTGGCGTTTGATTGTCCCTGCAAGACTGGACACCGGATCATGGTGACGCTTGACCCGGCCCACTGGCCTCATTGGGTCATTAAGAGTGGAAAGAAACTGAGCATCACCCCCAGCGTGGACTACCGGACAGTAGAGCGCCACTGCCACTATTTAGTCACGAATGGGAAGATCATATGGGTTAAAGATTTGGAGGGACGCTTCCGTGGCAGAGACCAATAAACCTGGACTTCCGGAACCGGAGACCAACCCTAGTTCTGGGGCTTCTCCCATTGTGATACCGAAACCCATGAAGACGCCGATGTACGAGGCGCAGAATGCGGAGCGATACCTCCGTCAGGCACGGATCAAGGAAATGCAGAAAGACGCAAACAGTCGTTTGCTCTGCTATGTGGCCGGTGCCGGTGCGGGGATCACCCGCGACGACGTTCTCGGCATCGGTGAAATGCTGCACAACGTTCCTCGTGGCTCGAATATTGATTTCCTCCTGCACACGGGGGGCGGGGACATCGATGCCGCCGAGAAAATCGTGTCGATGTTACGTGCTTCGGTTGGTAAGGAGGGCCGCTTTCGAGTCGTCGTTCCAGATTTCGCAAAAAGCGCCGGGACACTCATAGGCTTGGCGGCCGACAAGGTCCTGATGAGCGACAGTTCCGAGCTTGGACCCATCGATCCGCAATTCTCCAAGAAGGACGCCGACGGGAACGTCCGCTGGCACTCGGTCCTGAACTATCTCAATGCATACGATATTATCTGCGCCCAACTACGCGACAATCCTGACGATCTCCCCGCGAAAACGATGCTTTCAAAGCTCGATCCGACCACTGTCGTGCAGTTCGAAGCGACAAAGCGGCGCGCCCGGATGCTTGCGGAGCAGCACCTGAACCGTTGGATGTTTCACAGCAAGGGAGGCAATTATACGAAGATTGCCGGCGAGCTGATGGACATCAACCGGTGGCCCGCGCATGGCCAGATGATCGGCTGGGAAGATGCAAAAGAGATGGGACTGGAGATCGAATACCTTGCTCCAGACAGCAAGGAATGGCGCGCGTATTGGAGCCTCTATTGCCAACAGCGCCTAGCCGTCAAGGACGGCCAGATACTCTTCGAGTCCGACTACGCCAGTCTACCCATGTAGACGCAATGACTGTTGCCGAAGAAAAGAAGCCTATGAATACACAGATGCCGTCTACGTCCAGGTGGTACGAACAACTGCCGGAAGAGAAATCGTGGAGTAGGATTTGGAGCGATTACACGATCTGTGGACGTTGCCGCGGCATTCGCACCTTCGAAGGTGCATGCGGCGTCTGCGGAGATCCGCCTTTCAGTATGGCGCCGCAACTCATGCGCGATGATCAAGGGCGTGAATTTCTTCTACCCGCCGCGTTCATGGGAGCCGAAGGCGGCTATGAAGACTGGATCTACCTCGGGATGATGGAACGCGAGTGGAAACGCCCGGTGCTGTACTCAGACCGCTTTCCCGGTTTCTCGCCGGACAAGGAACCATCCCCGAGAGCCTCCATCGTGCTCCTATTCTGGAGCTATTTCGAGACTCGCATCGAACGCTTGCTCCGTGCCGGGATCAGTGAAGTGCCAGGCCGTCTCCTGGACGACACACTGCGTCGGTACTCGGCGATTGGCGCCCGGCTGAACGATCTCTATCGCGTCGCTTTCAACTCCACATACAAGGGGGACCTGGAGGAGGTAGGCCACAGCGGTCTCTGGCCTCATCTGGCCCAGATTCAGGAGCGACGTAATCTTTTCTCGCACGGTCAGCCCCAGGCAATCGATGATGCTCTTGTGCAGGCAGTCGTCGAGAACCTGAAGGTCGAGCACGAGTCTTGGATCGCAGTGTTTAACAAGCGCGCGGCGCGACCGCATTGATACCAGACCCCAACATGCCGAATGACATTCAGATTTACTGCAATTGCATCGAACGCGTACGCCACCATGTGAGCATCTCGGATACTGTATTTGCCGGTAAGATAGACACCGGCCACCACGACCTCAATGCTGAGATGATCTTTCTGCACTTTCGCAAGGCGCTGGAAGAAATCGCATTCGCTTCCCTCTCCGCCAACCGCGAGAAATACTCCGCCGCGCGCGCCGGATTCGCCACGGAGTGGAACGCCAGGCGCATGCTTGGCTTTGTCGAGAAGGTGAATCTGAATTTCTATCCTGTCCCGTTGAAGCCGCCGCAGGAAACCGCTCCGGGTCATAAGTTCTTTGACCGAATTACTGACGGTTATTTGACCCAGGAGGATTTTGCGACGCTGTACGACGGCAGTGCCGAGGTTCTGCATTGTCGGAATCCTTACGCGCCCGGCGATCCCACGATCAACGTTAAATACACGGTTGACGAATGGTCCCGCCGTATCAAGACGCTGCTCGGTTGGCATTTTGTGCAGCTTGTAGATGTTCAGGGATTGTGGGTCATCCAAGTGCCGGACGAAGGTCCAGTAATGGGATTCTCTGCGGGGGCTGATGGGCCTTTTGTCGTGGAGCCGATCTAACCTAAGAGCACGCGCCCGCTGAGTTGCCCCAAATACATCACCCAAGTAAAATCCCATCCACCATCCCGGACGCCCTTGGCAGCATCCTCGGTACGTGATAATCCCGTTTATCACGTAGTGGATGTAACATGGCGGAGGATGCCGCAGTTAATCCTCCAGATTTCGTCGTACAGCCAGCATCCGTTCCGCTTCCGAAAATTCCTCAAACGGTCGAACCCACTCCACCACGCCGTGCGTAAACCGGACGACGTACTCTTCGAGTTCACCTTCTTCGGCGGTCAGCAGTATGTCTCCATGGAAGGTCAGCTCGATATCTTCCTCCGGGATGGCGACCATTCGTGGCAACGGCTTTGCCGGACCCGTGCTTTCATACCGCACAGCGTGGTAGATTAATCGCCCTTCGCTGGTAATCGTAAAGCGGCCCAACACCCGGTAGAGCGATCGGCTTTGGAACTTTCCTCCGGCTATCGGAGGATGGCCGGCCAGGTCGGCGGCGCATTCGACATAATCGAACATTCCCATGTCTTTCTCTAGGTCTTCCGCGGTGACGCCGCGCGCCGTGATTGCACGAACGCACGCAGCACGTTGTTCATCAGCGTCTGGTATCCCTTGCCACTCGCCTTAAACCATTGCAGCACGTCATGATCAACGCGGATATTGATATGGTCTTTAGGGGTGGGGAGGCCCATGATGGCCTTCGTCCAGTCAGGCTCATCCCGAGTGTCATCCCGGTCGGCCCGAATGGATGCTTCGAGCTTCTTACCGGTGAGGACTTTGGCTTTGGGCCAGTCCGTTCGGTCTTCACCACGCGCGATTTTGGATTTTACTTGTTCAGCCGTATAGCGCACGGCATCGCTTTTCTTCCGCATTTCTCGCTCTCCTTGCTGTGATAATCCGTATGGTTCCGTCCAGCCAGGCCCACATGACGGCAAACAGTTTTCCTTCCATTGGGCCAATGCTTAAGAATCGCTCTTCGTCATCCCGTGGCGTTGGTACGGTCAGCAGAGGACGGCCGTCGAACAGGCTGAATGCCACCCGGAGAAAGTCGATCCCCCGCGGTTTCAGGACCGATTCGCGTTTTGATTCACCCAACTGAAGTTAATGTTAGAGAGTAACCACAAATGTACCCACAGCCAAGATTCCCGTGTAGCTTGCTAAGCCCTGTTGCAAATCGCCGATTGGCAATAGCAATAACACGAACGAAATCAGACGATTATCCTACCTAGCACGAATCTGTGCACAAATTCTGTCATCACCCACAGGTAGGATTTACACGGCTGCTCACCCTCGCGCGGCAGGCAGCCTGCTAGGCCCATGCTGCTCAACCGCCGTTATGCTACACATTGACAATCTTTGTTATTGAAGCTAGAATAAATAAATTATGAACGTTTCTCTCACCCCCGAGCTGGAGAAATTCGTCAGCACCAAGGTGGAATCCGGGCGCTACAACTCCGCAAGCGAGGTTGTCAGGGAGGCTCTCAGGCTTCTGGAAGAACACGACCAAGCCAGGGCAGCCCAGCTTGCGGAGTTCAACCAGGAACTTGGCCGCCGCCTCGATTCGCTTGACCATGGCCAACACGTTAAACCCGCAGAGGCCCGCGCCAGGCTCCGGCGCAAATCCGAAGCACGCCGAAAGTCAGGCGCGTGAGCAGCTATATTCTTGGCCCCGATGCCGACCTTGACCTGGATAGTATCTGGGAATATATCGCCAGAGATAATATCGACGCCGCCGACCACTGGATAGACAAGCTCTTTGATGCCTTTGAAGCCCTTGGACAAACTCCCGGCATGGGCCATAAGCGCGAAGACCTCACCCGATACCCGGTGCTCTTCTGGCCGGTCGGCGCTTACCTCATCATTTACAGGTCTGAGCGCCGCCCTATTGAGATATTAGCCGTGACACAAGGCTCCCGCGACATTCCGGCGTTTCTGCACCGGCTCATGCACTAAGGACATGGCCGTCTGAATGCCACTTTGCCCCTGGTACGTTCCCAATATTCCGGCAGGCTGGCGGCGTTGTCTGAAATTTCCACGAGACTGATCACCCCTCAAATCACCAGCTTATGGCTCGCGCTCTGCGACGCGCCGCGCCGCCGCTTGTCGTAAATCTGCGTCGTCGTGATGTGCCGGTGCCCGAGCAGGTCCTGAACTTCGGCCATATCATTGTTGCCGTCGAGCAGCAGCGTGGCCGTGGTTGCGCGCAGCGAGTGGGGCGTATAGATGCAGCGCATTTTCGGCTTGCCGTCCTTGCCGATTACTTCCTTCACGGCACCGGGCAGCCGCTTAAGGTAGCTTAAGATCACGCGGTAGAGCGTCACTTCGTCTATGGCGCGCTGCGCGAGCTTATCGGAGGCGGAAGCTCGGCGGGGGCGGAACAGGGGACCGGACGTGAGCTGGGCGTGCTGAATGTACTCTTCGATGGCCTGGCCGGCGACGGGATTGAGACCAATGGTGCGGCGCTTGTCGCCTTTTTCATGGATACGGATCGTGGCTTCGCCGTCCTCCAGGTGGAAGTCCTCGACTTTCAGGCGGCAGCCGGTGCCCAGGCGAATGCCGGAATAAATGAACAGCTTGAGGATGGCGCGGTCGCGGTAGTCCATCACCGACTCGCCCGAAGGCAGGCTCATCAGCTGCCGGGCGCGTATGATGGAGAGCGCCCTGGTTTCGTCGCGCGCGTCGGCCGATTCGCGCGAGATGAACTGGGCATGAGCCGGATTGGGCACGGTAATGGGCAGGCGTAGCTCGGCTGCGGCGCCGTGCAGATACTTGTAGAAGCTGGAGAGCGAGCTGATGCGGCGGTTGAGCGTTTTGGGCGCCGCGCCGTCATCCTGCATGCGATCGCGGAAGGACTGGACATTCGTGATCGACACCTGAAGCAGCCGCGCGGCGTCCTCGGGCCAGCGGATGCCGGCGAAGTTCACGAACGCCATGATATCCTCGCGGTATGCGCGCTGCGTATGCTTCGACTGCCGGCGCGCGACCCACGTCTCGAAGATGCTGGCGACGGAAAAGAAAAACTGCTCGACGCGTTCTTTGACCTCGGGCGTGATCCGGCCGGCCAGGATCGGCGGCAACGATGGTACTGATTGCGACCCGACCAGCTCCGACATAACCCGCCCCCCGCCATGCTTCATGTGAAAGATAACGGATTTTATCTTTCACCAATAACACAGGCAA
>Ga0335074_10005883_pt1 | contig 16992 bp, 12 predicted proteins | sample Lox_Sample_23_FD_206715 | JGI IMG/M metagenome (GOLD analysis project Ga0335074, IMG submission 206715) | Soil microbial communities from Loxahatchee National Wildlife Refuge, Florida, United States - Lox_Sample_2.3 | ecosystem: Environmental > Terrestrial > Soil > Wetlands | place: USA...
GCAGGATCACGTCGGTCAGGCCGGCCGCATGGGCGGCCAGCGCCTTCTGCTTGAGCCCGCCGATCGGCAGCACGCGGCCCTGCAGCGTGACCTCGCCGGTCATGCCGACGGTGTGCTTGACCGGTCGCCCCGACAGCAGCGAGGCCAGCGCCGTGACCATCGTCACACCCGCGCTCGGGCCGTCCTTGGGGATCGCGCCGGCGGGCACGTGCACGTGGAACTCGGCCTTCTCGAAGGCGTGCTCGTCGATGCCGAGCTCCTCGGCGTGGCCACGCACGTAGGAGAGCGCGATCTGCGCGGACTCCTTCATGACGTCGCCCAGCTGGCCGGTGAGCACCAGCCCGCCGCCCTTGCCGCCGTTCCTCATGGCCGTCGCCTCGACGAACAGCACGTCGCCGCCGGCGCCGGTGACGGCCAGGCCGGTGGCCACGCCGGGCGTGGCCGTGCGCGCGGCGGACTCCTGGAAGAACTTCTGGCGCCCGAGCGCGTCGCGCACGGCCTCCAGGTCGATCTGCACGGGGGTCTCGGCCCCGGCCGCGCCGTCGCCGGCCGTCTGGGCGGATGCGATCCGCGTGGCGGTCTTGCGCAGCACCGTGCCGAGGTTGCGCTCGAGGTTGCGCACGCCCGCCTCGCGCGTGTACTCGGAGACGATCGTCCGCAGCACCTCGTCGGAGATCTCCACCTCCCCCTCGCGCAGGCCGTTGCGCTCGCGCTGGCGCGGCCATAGGTAGCCCTTGGCGATCGCGAGCTTCTCCTCGGTGGTGTAGCCGTCGAAGTTGATCACCTCCATGCGGTCCAGCAGCGGGCCGGGGATCGTGTCGGCGACGTTGGCGGTGGCCAGGAACATCACCTGCGAGAGATCGAGCTCGACGTCGAGGTAGTGGTCGCGGAAGGAGTGGTTCTGCGCGGGGTCCAGGACCTCGAGCAGCGCCGCGGAGGGGTCCCCGCGCCAGTCCGCGCCGACCTTGTCCACCTCGTCGAGCAAGATCACCGGGTTCATCGTGCCGGCGTCGCGCAGCGCCCTCACCAGGCGTCCGGGCAGCGCGCCGATGTAGGTGCGCCGGTGCCCGCGGATCTCCGCCTCGTCGCGCACGCCGCCCAGCGACATGCGCACGAACTCGCGTCCGGTCGCGCGGGCGATCGACTCGCCGATCGAGGTCTTGCCGGTGCCCGGGGGGCCGATCAGCGTGAGGATCGCGCCGGACTTCGGATCGGCCTCTATCCCTCGATCCGCGCGCAGCTTGCGCACGGCCAGGTACTCGGTGACGCGGTCCTTGACGTCCTCCAGGCCGGCGTGGTCGGCGTCGAGCACCTCGCGCGCCGCCACCGGGTCAAGGCGCTCCTCCGAGCGCTTGTCCCATGGCACGGCGATCAGCCAGTCCAGGTAGGTGCGGATCATCGAGGACTCGCCCGTCTGCTCGCCCATGCGCTCCAGGCGCCCGAGCTCCTTGAGCGCCTGCTCCTGGACGGCCTCGGGCATGTGCGCCTCCTCGATCTTGGTGCGGTACTCGTCCACGACCGAGGCGTCGTCCTCGCCGAGCTCCTTGCGGATGGAGTCCATCTGCTTGCGCAGGAAGTAGTCGCGCTGCTGCTTCTCCGCGCCCTCCTGCACGTCCTCGCGGATGCGCCTGCGCACCTGCAGCTCGGCCAGGCTCTCGCGCTGCAGCCGCAGCGCCAGCTCCAGGCGCTCGGTCACGTCGATCGCGCGCAGCAGCTCGACCTTCTGCTCGTAGGAGATGTTGGGGGAGTAGCCGGCCGAGTCGGCCAGCGCGCCGGGCTCGGCGATCGCGCGCAGGAACGCGGAGATGCGCCCGTCGTCGCCGCGCAGCTCGAGGATCTCCTCGACGGTCGCGCGGTACTCGCGCTCGAGCTCGCGCGTGCGTTTGTCCACGGGCACCTCGTCGGGGCGCTCGTCGACCTCCACGCGCAGCTCGCCTTCGGGTCCCGTCTGGGCGGCGCCGATCAGCGCTCGGTGCTGGCCGGAGATGGCCACGGCGCGCCCGCCGCCGGGCAGGCGGACCTGCTCGGAGACCTCCGCGACGGTGCCCACCTCGAGGAACTCGTTCTCGTGGCGGGGCACGAGCACGACGCGCTCGTCATCGCCGACGTCGACGGTCAGCGTGACGCCCATGTTGGGGAACACGACGGTGTCGTCGAGCGGGATCAGGCGCATGCGCGGCTGGGGCTCGGTGGGTTGGACTGTGGGTTGCTGCGAGGCAGGTGACATAGCTGATCGCTCCATATGAGCTTACGAAAGTGTAGTTAGTATAGCGCGGGATGGTTGCGCGCGCAAGTAGTTCTGGGGCATGACCACGTCGGCCTCCCAAAGTCGAGAGACTCCAGCCACGATGGCAGCCGATCGGGCGGAACCATTTCCGGCGACGCCTCCGCCGGGCTTCCTTCATTTTGAACAGTACAACTGGCTGCAGCTGGCCTTCATGAAGGCAGTCCGCGTCGTCCTTCATCGTAAGCAGTTCTGCGGCTGGCCTCCCGAAGATGCCTGAAGCAAGCCCTACTCGGGCCCGTCGAAGCTGACCTCGACGTTCTCCTCGTGCACGCGCTCCTCGACCTCGGCCGATGAGGTGAGCGCGCGCCGGTCGGCGTCGAGCAGCGGCTCGGAGAAGAAGCTGCGCGGCCACAGGCGCCGGTAGCGCACGACGTTGACCTCGGCGGCGAGGATGGTCAGCTGAGCGCCGAGGTACAGCCAGGCGAGCAGCCCGAGCACGAGCGCGAACACGCCGTAGAGCGGCCCGGTGTGCTTGAGCTCGTGCTCGACGTAGAAGCCGCCGAGATGCTGCAACAGCTGCCAGAAGACGGCGGCGAGGATCACGCCGGGGAGCAGATCGCGCCAGGGCACCTCGACAGCGGTCAGCAGCTTGAAGGCGGTCATGAACAGGGCGAGGTTCAGCGCGAAGGCGACCACCACGCCCGCGATCACGGCGATCGCCGCGTGGCTGGCGGTGCCGACGTAGCCGGCGGCGGTCGTGGAGACGATCGACAGCGTCCCCAGGATCGCGAGCATGCCCAGTCCGCGCAGGCGCGCCTGCAGCCAGTTCGGCCGCTGCTTGAAGGGCACGTGCCAGATGCGGTTGAAGGCGTTCTGGGTGGCGCCCGTGATGCCCATGCCCGCGAGCAGCGAGCCGACCACGCCGACCGCCAGGCCGACGCCGCTGCCGGTCAGCGACTGCAGCCGCAGCTGGTCTGAGATCAGCGGGAACTGTCCGAGCGTGCCGTCGAGGATGCGCTTCTGCTCGCTCGGGTCGCCCTGCAGCACGAAGCCCAGCACGGTCACGAGCACGAGCAGCAGCGGGAACAGCGACACGAAGCCGTAGTAGGCGATCAGCGCCGCCAGCTGCCCGGCCTGGTCGTCGCCGAACTTCTTGATCACGGCCGCGAGGAACGACAGCCGACGGCTTCGCTGCTGGCGGCGGTCGAGGGCGCGCAGGCGCTCGCCGACGCTCACGAGCGCGCTCGAGACGCCGCGGCGCGCCGCCTGGCGCGGGGCCGGGGAGGAAATTGGGAGGGGGGTCTGCGGGCGCCTGCGCGCGACATGCCCATGTGTGTACCCGATACGAGCGCCAGGCGCCTCTCTCGGTCGGCGGCCAGTTGGCGGTACGAGGGCGCGCAGGCGACGCGATCGAACAGTTGGCGATCGTGGCGCGCGCCAAGCGCGAGGTGCTGCTGCGCGCCCACCGCCACCGCCTGCGGCGGGAGGACCTCGAAGATTGCTTCAGCCAGGCCACGCTCGAGCTCGTGGCTCACGCCCGCCAGGGAGGCCGGTTTGCGAACCGGGCCCACGCAGCGAACGCGCTCGAGCTTCGTTTCGTCTCCCGCGTGCACGACCGCAGGCGCGCCCTCTCGGGCCGCAGCCCCATGCAGGCGGCGCTTGAGGCCGCGGTCTCGCTGGGGGACGGCCAGGAGGCGACGGTCGTCGATGCCCGCGCGGAGGTGGAGCGACAGGTGATGCTGCGGCACGAGCTGCAGCGCATGCGTCTGCTGGCCCGCGAGTTGAGTCCCGATCAGCGTTTGGTGCTGGCTCATCAGCTGCTCGGAGGTGGTTGCGGCGAGTTCTGCCGGCGTTTCGGCTGGTCGGCCGAGAAGTACCGCAAGGTGGGGCAGCGGGCGCGTGCCCGACTGCGGTCGCTGATGGCGCGGGAGGAGAGCGATGTCCCGCTGGAGCCCGTGCTGTCGGAACGGAAGACAGGGACCGCTTATGAACCTCAATCCCCCCACTCATAGGCGACTCCCCGGGGACGCCGGCGCTCGGTTGAACGGACGAGCGCGCGGCGAGACCCATCCGCGCGCAAGCGGCCGGAACTCGGAGCTCTCCCCTCTTCGGCTTCCGGCCGCCCGCGTGGGCCGCTCCTGCGACGGCGGGGCCCGCGATCTGCGATCTGTGGGACTCGCGCCGTCTCGTCCGCGGCTGGCCCGATGACGCTGCGGCGAAGGGCGCCGCGTACGGTCTACCGCGTATACGACCAGGAAGAGTTCCTCGCTGGCGCCTACCGGGACGGGGCCTTGGAGTTGGCGCCGCCGGCCCTGGTGCAGGCGCGGGCCGGGGGCCGACGGCCGCGCAGGCTGGCGAGCGTAGCGACGCTCTGCGGCGCGCTGGGCGCGGCGGGCGGCCTGGCGATCATGGGCGGCCTTCCGATCGCAATGGTCGCAGGCGGGCGCGGCGCAAGCACGCCGGGCAGTCGGGATCTCGCCAGCGCGGCACGCATCTCGCGCACGCCGGAATGGCTTGCTCGGCGGCTGGTCAGAGGGCAGGCTCTCGCAGGCGCCGGGGTCGCGCGCGCGGCCTGGGCGCATCCTGGCGAGAGCGGTCGCGAGCGGCGCGAGCCCGCTGGCGAGTCGCCGTGGACTGCCTCGGCGGCTGCGGCTCGGGCGCCCTCGAGCGCGGGCCCGCTGCGCGGCGCGGCCGCTGCGCCGCCGCAGACGGGCTCACCGGCGGACGCTCCGGCGCCGGGCGCTCGCTCCGTGCAGGCTGCCGGCGCCAACGGGAGCCCGGCGGGCGAACCTGCGGACGACGCGCGCCTGAGCGTGGCCTCCTCCGCCTCCGCGGTGTCGCACGCCCCCGCGGAGTTCGGCTTCGAGCGCTGAGATGGCGAGGCTCCGCGAGCCACGTGATCCACGGGTGACGGTCGCCACACGTCCGCTCTGGCGCATCCGCATGGCGCGGGAACTGCCGCGCTGGCTGCTGTGCGCGCTGTCGGCGACGGGACTGGCGGCGAGCGTGCGCTTCGCGGTCGCGCCTCCCCGCGCGCTCACGCCCAGGGACGTCGCCTCGGCGTCGCCGGCGCGCGAACCCGCGGCGGAAGGCTACGCGGCGCTGTTCGCGCGCCGCTATCTGACCTGGAACGCCGCCGAACCGCAGGCGAGCTCGCGCTCGCTGGCGCCGTTCCTCGGGTCGGACATGGAACCGGACGCCGGCCTCGAGCTTCCGCCGGCCGGAGAGCAGCGGGTGGAATGGGTCGAAGTCGTGCAGGAACGCGAACCGCTTGCGGGCGAGCACGTGTACACGCTGGCGGCGCAAACGGACACGGCCGGTCTTCTGTACCTCACCGTGGGAGTCGTGCGCACGGCAGCGGGCGCGCTCGCGCTGGCTGGCTACCCCGCGTTCGTGGGCGCGCCCGCGACGCAACCGGCGCAGGGCGGACCGCGCATGCGGGAAGTCGCCGACGCGGCGCTCGCGACGGTCGTTCAGCGCGCGCTGCGCAACTATCTCGCCGGCTCGGCCGGCGAGCTGGCCGCGGACCTGACGAGTGGAGCCCGCGTGTCGCTGCCCGGCCTGCCGCTGTCGCTGGAGTCCGTCCAGCGACTGGACTGGACGCCCGGAGGGGGCGCGGTACTGGCGGTCGTGCAGGCGCAGGACGCACGCGGCGTCCAGTACACGCTCGCCTACGAAGTGGACGTCACGAGCGTGCAGGGCCGCTGGGAGGTGTCGGCCGTGCAGGTGGACCCCGACGCATAGACCCCGACCGAAGGAGACGCGATGAAGAACCTCCGACTGTGCCTGGCGATCGCCGCATCGACGGCGTGCGCCTATGTGGCTGTGCCGTCGCCCCCAGCCCGCGCGGCGGTGACGAGCGGGCCCGCGCCGGCGGGCGCACAGCAGACGACGACAAGCGAACAGGGCGCGAGCTCGCTCGAAGCGGCGGCGGCCAAGGCGGGGGACACCGGCCGAGCGGTGGCGATGAGCCTGATCGGACTCGCGTTCGCGGTGGCCGCCACGGTGCTGGCCTTTCGCCGCGACTTCAAGGAGGCGGCGGGCGTGTTCGCCGTTGGAATCGTCGCAGTGCTGCTCGCCACCCCCGCGGGATTGAGCCTGCTGCGTGACACCGTCACCTCCCTGTTCGGGTCCTCGCAATGATCGAGATCCGCTCCTTCCGTCGGGTCTTCGACCTCGAGCGGCGCATCTACCGCGTCGACCGGCTGCGCTTGAACCCGGGCGGAGTGCCCGTTCTGGGGATCGTGTACTTCCTCGCGATCCTTGCTTTGAGTCTGGTCCTGGCGAGCCTGCCGCTGCTGGGCGAAGTGGACAGGGCGCTCCCCTGGTATCTGCGCGACGTCGCGCTACCGGGCGCGAGCGCGACGGTGCTGGGGGTGATTCGCGTCGAGGGCCGACCCTTCCATGTGGCCGCATACGCGCTCGCCCGCTACGCGACGGGACCTCGCCGGACGGCGGGGCCGTGCCGGGGAGCGAGCGTCGGCAGGCGGTGGTTTCCGCCCGAGCTGCTGCTGTTGCCGGACGGCTCCGAGGGCAGGATGCGCCGCCTTCGCTACACGGGCCCGGGCGCCGTGCTGGTGGCGGTCGAGCACGAGCGCGCGGGTCGGACGATCGAGCGGGAATCGACGGGCATGGCTCGTCGAGGCGGCAGGCCGGTCGTCATCCTGCGCGAGCGAGCCGGTGGCGGCGCGCTCGAGCGCGCTCAGGTGATCTGCCTCGAGCGCGGCGTGCGGCTGCTCTCGCAGCGATCGAAGCCCCGCCGGTCGGGCGTGCGCGGATGAAGACGCCGATCGCGTTCGTGTACGGCAACTGCGTGTTCGCGCACGGGCTCGACGACGGCTGGGCGGCGTTCAAGGTCGAGGTCTCCTCCTATGCCTGGCTCGGCCTGGATGGCAAGCGCGCCCGCTTCCTCGCGCTGCTCGCGGCGCTCGAGGCGATCGAGGCCGACGTGCAGATCCTGCGCGTGTGCAAGCGCTGGCGACTGCGACGCTACGTCGAGGAGCTGAGCGCCGAGGAGCACGCGCCGCCGGAGTCCGCGCAGCCGCACACGCGCGCGCGAAGAAGCTACGCGCAGGAGCACCTGCGACGGCTTGGCGACGTCGGCCAGGCGCAGCCGGCGGTCTTCCTGCTGGTGAGCCTGCGCGAGCCCGAGCGCGACGTCGCCTCGTATGTCTCCAAACTCGCCGAGCGCCATCCGCGCGAGTGGCTGGGCGCCCTTGGGCGAACGCTGTCGGCACGCGACCGGCGCCTGCTGACGGCCGCGGGGCTCGAGCGGGCGCGCGTCCGCGCGGACCAGGCGCATGCGCGTATCGCGGAGCTTCTACCGGTGCGCCAGGCGCGCACCGTCGAACTGCAGTGGCTGGTGCGACGGGCCTTCTGTCGGGGTCTCGGAGAACCGCCGGTCGACGGCCTGCACGAGCCGCGGGCGCTCGTGTTCGAGCGCAACGGCGAGGCGCTGCTGGCGCCGCTGGAGGGCGATGTGATGCGCTGGATGGACAGCTACGTCGAGCACCGGGGACGGTCGCTGAGGATCGAGTCCGAGCTCGGCACGAGCTGGCAGGCGCAGCTCGTCACCGGGGCGCTGCCCGAGCGCGTGCAGTTCCCGGGGGCGCGCGCAGAGCTGATGTTCGCCCCGGTCGAGAGCCTGCCGTTCGGGATCGACCTGTCGCTGAACGCCCGCTTCCTGCCCAACGAGCTGGCGTTGAGAATCGCGCGCAGGCGCATCCAGGACGCCGACCAGATCGTGCGCGCGGAGTCCGACGGCGATCAGGGCGTCTCCGATCTCGGCTACGAGCGCACGCAGGAGGCCAGGGACCTGCTCGCCTACCTGCAGGCTGCGAGCAAGCCGCCGCTGCTGCGCGCCACGCTCGCGATCGCGGTCGCGGCCTCCTCGGAGGAGGAGTTGGAGGAGCGCGTGGAGATGTGCCGGCGCGCGTACGGCGAGATCCGCCTGTACCGGCCGCTGGGCGATCAGCTGCGGCTGTTCCTGCAGCACCTGCCGGCCCAGCGCACGTGGGTCGCGGGCTACGACGACACGCTCACAGGCGAGCAGGTCGCGGCGATGATGCCGACGGCGACTCATGCTGCGGGCTCGCGCCGCGGCTTCTACCTCGGGCACACGCTCTCCGGCTCCCGGCAGCCGGTGCGGTTCAACCTGCGCGAGGGCTCCGACAGCGACCGCAACGCCACGATCCTGAGCGTGGGCGCGCTGGGGTCGGGCAAGACGACGCTCGCGCAGAAGCTGAAGTACGAGGCGTTCCTGCAGGGAGCGAGGGTGGTCGACTGCGATCCCAAGGGCGATCATCGCTTCCACCTGCTGGAGGAGGTCGCTCCACACGCGGAGTGCGTAACGCTGCGACCCGACCCCGCCCTGCGTGGCGTCCTCGATCCGCTGCGCGTCGCGCCCGCGCACCTGCGCCAGGACGCGGCCGTGTCGTTCCTGCGCGATCTGCTGCCCGAAAGAGCCGAGCCCACGTGGGAGACGGCCGTCCTCGCCGCCGTGGACCGCGTGCTGCGTCGCTCGCGTGGGGCGACATGCCTGGAGGTCGTGCGGGCATTGAAGGACGGAGACGCCACCGAGGCGCAGGTGGGCAAGACGCTCGAGGTGTATGCGCGCTCGGGGCTCACCCAGCTCGGCTTCGCCGATCCCGGCGTGAGGCTGCCGCCGGTGGGGCACCGTCAGGTGACCTACCTGCCGATCCGAGATCTCCCCGGCCCGGAGCCCGGGGCGCGCCGATCGGAGTACTCGCAGGCCGAGCGGGTGGGCGAGCAGATCGTGCGCCTGATCGCGATGTTCGCGATGCACCTGATGGGCGCCGAGCGCGAGCGCCTGAAGCTGTTCTCCTTCGACGAGGGCTGGCGGCTGCTGGGCGACCCGGTGGGTCGCGCGCTGCTCGCCTCGTTGCAGCGGATGGGCCGCTCGGAGCTCGCCGTCCCGATCATCGGCACCCAGCTCGTCACCGATGCGCTGGTCGGCGAGCGCGAGTCGCTGGAGAACCTGATCGGGGCGACGTTCGTGTTCGGCATGCGCTCGGAGGCGGAGGCGGGGCGCGCGCTGGCGCTGCTGGGCCTCGACCCGGAGGACGCGAGGATGCGGGCGAGCCTGCTCGAGCTCGAGGCGGGACGCTGTCTCTTCCGCGATCACAGCGGCCGTGTGGAGGCGATCCAGGTGGACGTTGTCGTGCCGTCGCTGCTGCGCGCGTTCTCGACGACGCCGCCGCGCGGGTGAGGCAGACGGGCGCGGCGTGAGGCTGCTCGCGCTTGCGCTGAGCGTGTGCGCCGGCTGGCTGGCGGCGAGCCCGGTCGTCTGCGCCCGTGCGGACGCGGCCGAGCGCACGCCCGTGTCCGGCCCGCGAGCGGCGCCTGCGCGCGCGAGCGTTGGCGCCGGCGTGAGCCCGTCCTCGAACCATGGAGCCGCCGGCCGGAGCGCCGCCAGCGGTCCCGCCGGCCCGAGGTCTCCCAGCGGTCCTCCCCTCGGCGCCGGCGCGGGGGGCGCGTCGGGCGCGGAAGGCGGCGAAGGCCCCGCTCAGCTGGAAGCGGACCCGCTGGTGAGCAACGGCCTCGGCAGCCCGCTCTGCAAAGGGGTGCTGGGAGCGGGCGAACTGCCGGCTGCCGGCAGGCGACACTGTGAAACGTCGGGTTTCGTCGCAGCCGCTGCGCCCACGGGCGACTACGGGATCGACGTTCACATCGACACCGGCTTGCTCGGGCTGAGCGCCGACGCGGCCGTACAGGACCTGGTCGTGACGCCTCTGTGGATGGCGATCGTGTGGGCAGTCCACGCCGTGGTGGTGATGCTCGAGTGGTGCTTCACGATCGACGTGCTCGACAGCGTCGCCGCGGGCGGCGTCGGGAGCGGGTTGCGCCAGGCGCAGGCCACGCTCACACAGCCCGGCCTTGTGGTCGTGCTCGCGATCGCGTCGGTGCTCGCGCTCTACAACGGCCTGATCCGCCGCCGCGTCGCCGAGACGCTTGGCCAGGCGCTGTTGATGGGCGCGATGATGGTTGGCGGGTTGTGGGTGATCGCGGACCCCGCCGGCACCGTGGGGGCGCTTGGCGGGTGGGCCAACCGGGCGAGCCTGGGCACGCTCGCGGCCGCCGCACGCGGGTCGCCGGCGGGGGCCGGCGGGGCGCTCGCGCGGAGCATGGAGACGGTGTTCGCGGCGGCGATCGAAGCGCCGTGGTGCTACCTGGAGTTCGGCGACGTCGGCTGGTGTCGCAGCCGCTCGCGCCTGGAACCGCGCTTGCGGGCGGCTGGGTTGAAGATCGCGGCCGGCGAGCTGGCGCTCGCCCACTGCACCCCCGGCGCCGACCCGCTGCTGTCATGCGTGGGCGCGGGCGGCGCGCAGGCGAAGGCGCTCGAACGCAGCGCCACGCTGCTTCGCGAAGCCCAGAGCAACGGCGCGATCTTCCTCGCGCTGCCGGCCAACGGACCGGCGCGCAACTCGATCAACGAACAGGGCTCGCTGCTGCGGACGCTCTGTCAGAGCGGCGAAGCGACCGACTGCCGTGGATCGACGGCCGCCGAGGCCGAGTTCCGAACCGGCAGCGGCACCTGGTCGCGGCTGGGCGGACTGCTGCTGATCGCAGCGGGGGTGATCGGCATGCTGCTGCTGCTCGGCTTCATCGCGCTGAGGCTGCTGGCGGCCGCGATCTTCAGCCTGCTGTACCTGCTGATGGCTCCCGGCATGGTGCTCGCGCCCGCGCTCGGCGACGGCGGCCGGGCGATCTTCCGCCGCTGGATCGGGCAGCTGCTCGGGGCGGTCGTCTCCAAGCTGCTGTTCTCGTTCGTGCTGGGCGTCGTGCTGGCGGTGCTCGCAATCCTCTCCCGGCTGCAGGCGCTCGGCTGGTGGACGCAGTGGCTGCTGATGTCGGCCTTCTGGTGGAGCGCCTACGCGCGTCGCCATCAGGCGCTCGGTCTGGCGCAAGGGGCATTCGCCGGTCGCGGCGGCGCAGGCGATCGCGCCACCGGGCGCAGCCGCGCCCGCGGGTCGCTCGCGCGTCGCGTCGGCGACGCGCTGGGTCCCCCGCGCAGGGCGTTCGGCGCGGCGCGCTGGACGATTAACAAGCTGGGCGGGCCTGCCCCCAGCGTGGAGCAGCGTCGCCGCCGGGAGCAGGCGGGGCGAGCGCGGGCGCGCATGGGCGCCGACGAGCAGGTACGGCGCACGCTCGAGCGCGAGCACGAGGAGGCGCGTGAGCGCATGCAGGCCGCGCCCCAGCTGCAGCAGCGCCTATCCGAGCGGCGCGCGCGCCTGCAGCGGGTACGGCGCGAGCAGGGAGCCGCGGCCGCACGGGGCGACCGGCGCAGGGCCGCGCAGCTGGGACTTCGCGGCAGGCGCATCGAGGCCGAGATCGAGCGTGGTCAATCGCAGCTGAGTCAAGCGCGGCAACTGCTCGACGGCGGCGAGCGTGCGCGGCGCCGGACGGGAAGCCCGTACACGCGCGAGCAGGTGCGCGAGCGCGAGCGCTTCCTGGACATCCAGGCTGGGCTGCCGGCGGCCGGGGCGAGGGCCGGATCGAGCGATGCGCGCCAGCCCGGGCGCCGACGCGACTACGCCGCCCTTGCCGCGCTCGCTGGATATGGGCCCGAGCAGTACGAACGGCTCGGTCCTCGCGGACGGCGGGCGGCCCGTCTGGAGATCGACCGCGAGCTGGCGTTGCGCGGGGAGCTGGGCGAGACCGCGCGCAGCCTCGCGGCGAGCGAGGCGAGGCCGACGCTGGGGCGCCGCGAGCAGAGCAGGGTCAACAGGGACTTCGATCGGACGCTGCAGCAGCGCATGCGCGAGCGCGGGCGCGGCATGCCGAGCTCGCGATCGCGCGTGATGCGCGACGCCCATGAGGTGGCGGCACGGCGCAAACGGCAGCTGGGCGAGGACCGCTCCTGACGGCGGGCTCGAGCGCGGCGCGATCTCGTGGGCCCACGCTCGGCGGCGGGACGATCGCGGCCGGCATGGCCGCTCTGGCGACGCTCGCCTTCGTGCTCGTCGCGATCGTCGCCATGCTCGCAGGCGTCTCGATGGACGGCCGCCCCGCCTCCTCGGGTGGCGAGGACGACGTCTCTGCGCTTGCGCAACGTGAAATCCCGCCGCTGTACCTGCGGCTCTACCGCGAAGCGGCGCAGCGGTATGGCCTCGACTGGTCGATTCTCGCCGGGATCGGCAAGGTCGAGTGCGATCACGGGCGCGACCCCGCGCCGTCCTGCACGCAGGAGGGCGCCGTCAATGCGGCGGGAGCGGGCGGGCCGATGCAGTTCCTGGCCACCACCTGGGCGAGCTACGGGGTCGACGCCGAAGGCGACGGCGCGCCGGACCGCTGGGACCCGGCCGATGCCATCTACTCGGCAGCCAACTACCTGCGCGCGTCGGGGGCCCCGGGCGACTATCGGGCGGCTATCTTCGCCTACAACCATGCAGGCTGGTACGTCGAAGAGGTCGAGACCTGGGCCGCGAGGTATCGCGGTGCGAGCGCCCCCGGGGAAGCACAGTCCTCGCCGGCGGGCCTCGAAGCGGAGGTCCCCGAAGGCGCCGACACCAGCCTGGTGGGTCAGAGCCCAACGCCCGTCCGCTTCATCGCCGGCGAACGCGCGATCTTGTCGCCCGAAGATGGCCATCTGGCGCTGGTCCCCGCCGGTGCGCCGGCGACGGTCCAGGCGATGGTGGTGGCGGGCAACGAGCTGCAGGACCTGCCCTACGGACCCGGCGGCCACCCCGACCCGCTGGGGGCGAGCGAGGAGGACTGCTCCAGCACTGTCAACTACGTGCTCTACCGCGCCGGCGTGCGCCCGCTCGCCGAAATCGAGCGCGACAACCCGCTCGCCCAGGACTACGTCGACTGGGGCGATCCCGGCCCGGGACGCTGGGTGACGATCTATGCGACCGACGCGCCGACGCCGCACGTCTTCATCGTGATCGCGGGGCTGAGGCTGGACACCAGCCACGACGGCACCGACGAAGGCCCCAATCGCGACGAAGGCGGGCCGCGCTGGCGCGTCCTCGACCACATCCCCACGTGGGCGCACTGGTCGGTTCGCCATCCGCCGGGGCTGTAAGCTCGCGCCGATGTCAGCGCGCGAGGTCGACTACCTGCTGATCGGCGGAGGCCTCGCCTCGGCCAACTGCGCGCGCTGGCTGCGCCAGGAAGGGGCCGAGGGGGAGGTCCTGCTCGTCGGGCGCGAGCCCGACCCCCCGTACAACCGCCCCGACTGCTCCAAGGGCTACCTGCGCGGGGAGGAGAGCCGCGATGAGCCGATGTTCCGCCCCGACGCATGGTGGACCGAGCAGGACGTCGAGCTGTTGACGCGCGTGAGCGTCACCGGCTTGGACCTGCAGGCGCGCACCGCCAAGCTGTCGACCAAGCAGGAGATCGCCTTCGGCAAGGCGCTGATCGCGACCGGCGCGAACGTGCGCCGCCTGAACGTCGAGGGCTGCCATCTCGAGCAGATCCACTACCTGCGCACGCTCGGCAACGCCGACGCGATCCGCGAGGGCGTCGCCGACGCCGAGCGGGTGGTGCTGATCGGCGGCTCCTACATCGGCTGCGAGGTGGCCGCATCGCTGACGCTGATGGGCAAGAGCCCCACGATCGTGATGCAGGAGCAGGTCACGCTCGAACGCGGCTTCGGGCAGCGCGTCGGGCGCTTCGTGCAGGACCTGCTCGAAGGCCACGGCGTGAGGGTCCATGGCGCCGACGAGCTCGAGCGCTTCGAAGGCGACGGCGCCGGCGGCGGGCGCGTGGCCAGCGTGCTCACTCGCGCGGGCCTGGAGCTGCCCGCGGATGCGGTCGTCGTGGGCGCCGGCGTCACCCCCGACGTCCAGCTGGCGCAGCGCGCCGGCCTGCAGATCGGCGAGCGTGGCGGCGTGCTGTGCGACTCGCGCCTGGCGAGCTCGGCGCCGGGGGTGTTCGCCGCCGGGGACATCTGCGAGTACGAATCGGTCATCCACGGCGGCGCGCACCTGCGCCTCGAGCACTGGGACGTGGCCTTCAACCACGGCAAGACCGCCGCGCTGAACATGCTCGGCCGCGACCTCGCCCACGAGGTCGTCCCGTACTTCTACTCGGTGCTCGGCGACTGGGGCGAACTGGAGTACGTCGGCCCGGCCTATGAGTGGGACGAGGAGATCCTGCGCGGATCCTTCGAGGACGGCGCCTTCACCAACTGGTACCTGAAGGACGGCGCGCTCAAGGCCGCGCTCACGTGGGGACGCTCGCAGGACCTCGACCATGCGCGCCGGCTGATCGTGGACGGGTCGAAGCTGAGCGGCGAGGAGCGCTCCGCGCTCGGCGACCAGGACTCGGACCTGGCCTCGGTCGGTCCCGCGGCCAGCTCGTAGGCCGCTGCTGTGCTCGACCCGATCACTTGCCGTCGCGCGCCGCCAGGTCCCGCCGCGGGCGGCGCGGGCGCACGGCCGTGACCACGGCGGTGCGCCCGCCACCCTGTGCGCCCGTGTGGCCATGACCATGGCGGTGGAGTAGCATCCAGACGTTCATAACGGTCGGTGGTCAAGGGAAGCCGGTGAGAGTCCGGCGCGGACCCGCCACTGTGACCGGGGATGCCCAGCCGTCGCACGCCAACGGGCGTGCAGCCACTGGACCGCCGGGGGCGGGATGGGAAGGCGCGGAGGGGTAGGCCCGGGAGCCAGGAGACCTGCCTCCGGCCCAAGCCCACAAGCCCTCGTGGAAAGGGGTCGGCTCGATGCTCACATCTCCTCGCATCATCCTGGCGCTCGGCGCCGTCTGTTTGTCGCTGTCCGTGTTTTGTGCCGCGGCCCTGGGGGCCGCCCCGGCGAAGGTCACCGTCCGGGTGGAGGGTCAGAACGAAACCCTGCTGCCGGCAACGCAGGTGACGACCACGACCGAACCGGTGGTCAACGACGGCAACCCCGCAGACTCGTGCCCGGGCACCAGCGCGCTCGGGGCGCTGCAGGTCGCGACCGGCGGAAGATGGAGCGGTCCATGGGACGCCTCGTACATGCAGTACGAGATCTTCTCGATCGAGGGCGAGGAACATGCGTTCGAAAGCGGCTTCTACTGGGACATGTGGGTCGAACACCGGGAAGCCCAAGCGGGCGCGTGCCTTGTCGAACCCCACGAAGGCGCCGAATTGCTGTTCTTCCCCTGCTCGGAAAGCGCGAGCTCGTGCGGTCCCCTCGGCGTCGAAGCTCCCGCCACGGCCAACGAGTACGCGCCGGTTTCCGTGACCGTCGTCAAGTACAGCGCGAGCGGCGCATCCTCGCCGGTCGGCGGCGCGACCGTGAGCGGCGCAGCCAACACCGAAACGACCGAATCCAACGGGCATGCCACGCTCGTCTTCACCGAAACCGGCATGCAGACCATTCACGTGAGCGCGCCGGAACTGGTACGCACGGAGGCGACGATCTGCGTGCATCACCGCAACGACGGCACATGCGGCACCCCCGACGAACCCGGCTCGACCAGCTCGAGCACATCCACCAGCGGCGCTTCGAGCGGCGCGGGCGGCGTCTCCGGCTACTCGCAGTCCGCCCCCTACACCGGCCCCTACGCGCTCGTGGCCAAGTCCAGCGAGCCGCTCGAGGGCCACACCTACGCACGCCGACACGCGCCGCGGCTGCTGTCGGGCAGCGTCCTCGCGCACAGCCCCGTGTCCTCGATCAGCCTCGAGCTGCGCCGCGAGTACAGGGGCCGCTGCTGGGCGTACAGCGGCACGAAGGAGCGCTTCGTGCGCGCGCGCTGCGGCAAGGCGAAGCCGTTCAAGGTCTCGAGCGACGCCAGCTACTCCTACCTGCTGCCGGCCCCGCTCGCGCGCGGGCGCTACGTGCTTGAAATCCTCGCCACCGACGCGGCGGGCGACCACACGACGCCGTCGCTGGGCAGCTCGCGCATCGTGTTCCATGTGCGCTAGGCGGCCGCGGCTCTCGAAACGGCGCCCCGCACAGCTGGCGCGCCGGCTGGCGGCGGCGAGCCTCGGCGCGCTCGCCGTGGCGCTGCTCGCGACCGCCTCCGTGGGCGCCCGCTCGCTCGCGCGCGTCTCGGCGGCGGCGCCCACCGTGCAGAGCATGATCGTCGGCTCCACCGGCGCGATCCTCTCGCCGGCGCGCGCCGTGCTCGCCGCCGCCGGCGCCGTGCGCGTCGCCGGGCGCACCTGCGCGGTCGCCGCCGGCACGCCGCTGGCGGTGCTCACGGCGCTGCGCCAGGCGGGCGGGCCGGGCTTCTCGCTGCGCGACTACGGCCACTGCGGCGCCTCGCCGGCCAGCTCGGCGGAGCTGTTCGTCGACTCCCTCGCGGGCGAGGCCAACAGCGGCCAGGACGGCTGGGAGTACAAGGTGGACGGCGTCGCCGGCAGCACCGGCGCGGCCGACCCGAGCGGCCCGATGGGCAACGGCCGGCGACTGCGCTCCGGCGAGCGCGTGCTGTGGTTCTGGTGTCGCGCCAGCGCCGGCGGCTGCCAGCGCACGCTCGAAGCGGCGCCGTCGCGCTCCGCGCTCGCCCCGGGCGCCGCGCTGAGCGTGGCCGTCACGGGCTATGAAAACGAAGGCCGCGGCGCGCCCGTCGGCGGGGCGATCGTCACGCTCGGCCCCGACTCCGCCTCCACGGGCGCCGACGGACGGGCGCGCCTGATCGCGCCCTCTACGCCGGGGCGCTACGCCCTGGGCGCCACGCGCCGGGGCCTCGTGCCGTCCTTCCCGCAGACGATCGTGGTCGCGTGAGAGGCTCGCCCGCGCGCGCTGTCTCCCGTCTGTGGCGCGCCCTCGCCGCGGCCGGCCGGCATGCGGCGAGGGCGCGTGCGC
>Ga0335074_10005884_pt1 | contig 16988 bp, 12 predicted proteins | sample Lox_Sample_23_FD_206715 | JGI IMG/M metagenome (GOLD analysis project Ga0335074, IMG submission 206715) | Soil microbial communities from Loxahatchee National Wildlife Refuge, Florida, United States - Lox_Sample_2.3 | ecosystem: Environmental > Terrestrial > Soil > Wetlands | place: USA...
TACGACCAGCAGGTGGTTCTGCAGATGGCCTCGGGCAAAGAGGCTTCGCAGCCCGCACCCGGCGCCGATGGTTCTCAACCTGCCGCGAGCCCAGCAGCCGCGGCCGACAGCAAGCCCTCGGCCGGAACGCCGGCCGGCGACACAGATTCTCAGACGGCGAAAAAGCCCGCTGCCAACGCAGCAAAATCGCGCGCCGGCCACGCAAGAGCTGAGCGCGAAAAGAAGAAGCGCGCGGAACAGCGACACACCGCGCTCTACGACTCCAACAACCCGCCGCCGGAAAAAATCCGGTACATGGGATAGACGACGCAATGGCTCAGAGACAGAACAATCTGATTGTGGTTCTGGACGTGGGCAGCGCGCAGACGCGTGTTGTGGCGGCTGAGATCAATGAGTCGTCGCTGCGCTACCGTGGCCACGGCGTGGTTGAGTCGCAGGGCATGCGCAAAGGCCTCATCGCCGAACTCGGGCCCGCTGCCAAGGCCGTGCGCGCAGCCAACGAGCAGGCCGAGCGTGTGGCGCGCCTCAACGTCGACGAGTGCGTGGTAGGCGTGGGCGGACCGCATATTCGCGGCCTCAACACCAACGGGGGGTTCGAGTTGGGCAACCGCATTCGCGAGATCACGCGCGAAGATGTGCGCACCGCCGTTGAGCGTGCGCGCGCCGTGGAGCGCCCTCCCGACCGCGAGATTCTGCATCTGCTGCCGCGCCAGTTTATCCTCGACGATCAGCCCGGCATCTTCGATCCCGTGGGCATGGTGGGCTCGCGCCTTGAAGTGGACCTGCATATCGCCACCTGCAGCGGCGGCGCTCTGCAAAGCACTATCACCTGCGCTAATCGCGCCGGACTTGAAGTCACAGAGGCGATTCTCGAATCCCTCGCCGCCGCCGAGTGCACGCTTTCCGCCGACGAGCGCGAGCTGGGCGTTTGCCTGCTCGATATCGGTGCTCACTCCAGCGACCTGGTGGTATTTTTCGAGGGCGCGGTCGCGCACACGGCTTCAGTGCCCATCGGCGGCGCGCATTTCACCAACGATCTCGCCATCGGCCTGCAGATGCCGGTTGCTCAAGCCGAGGAACTGAAGCGCCAGTTCGGCAACTGCGTGGTGACGGCCGTCCCCCAGTCGGCGGAGATCGAAATCGCCAACCCCCATCCGCAGCGGCTTCCGTTGCGCATGATTGCCGAGATTCTGGAGCCGCGCGCCCGCGAGCTGTTTTATTACGTCAAAGGGAGCTTGCGCCACGGCGGCGTGGTGGATGCGCTGGGCGCGGGCTGCGTGCTCACCGGCGGAGGAGCGCTTTTGCCGGGCCTGCTCGACATAACCGAGAGCCAGCTTCGCGTGCCGGCGCGAACCGGAATGCCGGTGCGTCTATCGCATATGCCGGGCGAGCTGGCCCATCCCAGTTTCTCCGTGGCCATAGGGATGCTGATGTATGCGCATCGAACCAGGAACAGCCGGGCCCAGGAAGATAACAGTCTGCGCGCCAAACTGCGCGCCATGTTCGCAGCAAGTTTTTGAAGATAGGGAACAAGGCAACAAGCAAAGAAGGGAAAAAGAAGTCAGGGAACAGGCAACAGAACAGCATTCACTGATCGCGACAGCGGAGGGATCGGGTGGCTTTATCGAGAACTGCGGAGGGAACGTCCGTCAAGCGCGCCGTAGGCGCAGTGGTTGTTAGCCCCGCGCTTTAGCGTGGGGAAAGGGATCGAACAACTTCAATTCGGAGTCCAGTAGGGACGGCGCCAGGACTTCATTTGAAGGAGTGAAATGGCCCCTGGATAAGGCGCAAAAATGTGGGGCCTTCAGGCCCGGGCATTTGCTTTTCGCTTCCGGAACCTGACAAATGCAACTAGGGTGCTAAAGATATTGAGCCAGCAATTCGCAGCAGAGGAGAATGAGGGCCGATGGAACAGCCAAAAAATGAAGCCGGAGAGATGAGAATCACCTTCCACGAAGAAATGCCGCGCGGCGCCAGAATCAAGGTGATCGGCGTGGGCGGCGGAGGCGGCAACGCCGTTAACCGCATGATCCAGGCGCACATGGAAGGCGTCGAGTTCATTGCCGCCAACACCGATGTGCAGGCTCTCAAGCTCTCGCAGGCTGCGGTCAAGCTGCAGCTCGGCGTGCGCCTGACCGCCGGCCTGGGCGCGGGCTCCAACCCCGACACCGGTCGCAAGGCCGCGCTCGAGGACTCCGAGAAGATCATTGAGGCGCTCGAGGGCGCCGACATGGTGTTCGTCACCGCCGGACTCGGCGGCGGCACCGGCACCGGCGCTGCGCCGGTGATCGCATCGCTGGCCAGCGAGATGGGCATTCTGACCGTGGCCGTGGTCACGCGCCCCTTTGCGTTTGAAGGCAAGCGCCGCCTCATGCAGGCCGAGCGAGGCTTGAATGAACTGCTCGAAAGCGTCGACACCATGATCGTCATCCCCAATGAGAAGCTGCTCGCCGTGGCCAAGGACGCCGGCTTTTTCGAGAGCTTCCGCATTGCCGACGATGTGCTGCGCCAGGGCGTGCAGGGCATCAGCGACATCATCACCATTCCCGGCATCATCAACCGCGACTTTGCCGACGTGAAAACCACCATGGCCGGCATGGGCCAGGCGGTGATGGGCACGGCGGTTCGTTCGGGCACCAATCGCGCGGGTGAAGCCGCGCAGGCGGCCATGGCTTCGCCGCTGCTCGAGGCCGGCGCGATCGACGGCGCCCGCGGCATTCTCATCAACATCACCGGATCCAGCACCCTCAAGCTCTCTGAAGTGAATGAGGCTTCATCGCTCATTCAATCGGCGGCCCACGAAGACGCCAATATCATCTTCGGTGCCGTGCTCGACGAAAAGATGGGCGACGATGTCAAGATCACCGTCATCGCCACCGGCTTTCGCGACCAGATGCCCGAACGCCGCGCGCGCATGCTGAGTGTTGAAGAAACGCCGGTGGTTTCAGTGCCCGTAGTCGCGCCCGACAACTGGTTGCGGGAGGGCGACAAAGAGCCGCGGGCCAAGGTCGAAAAGGTTGAACCTAAGCCGGAGCCGGAAAAGGCTCCGCCGCCGCCCCGCTTTTTGAGCCAGGACGAAGACGCGGGAAGCGCCGACGCGTTCTTCTATTCGTCCTCAAACCCTCCGGTTGCCACTACGGTCACCGTAACCGCACCCGCAAAATCTGCCGTGGATGCGGCCGCTGAGACCGAAGGTCGCGCCCCGGTTGCAGCCTCGCGCATTCAAGACCCGCGCATTCAAGACCCGCGCATTCAGGTCCCTGATGCTGAATTCAATCGGGAGACTGCGCCGGAGCCGGCGATGCATGAACCCGCGACCCAGGTTTATGCCGCCGGGAGCCGCACGGTTGAAGAAAACCAGCGGCCTCAGGAGGCTCTCTTCGATGGACCCGAAGAGCCGCAGCGGGACCTCGACGTTCCGGCCTTCCTGCGCAGGTTGCAGTTCTAAATGGATCGGGTGATTTAGCTCACTGCGGATGCGGTTTCGATCGCATCTAATGAATTAAGACCTGACAGTTCCAATTTGGGACAATCGCCGGTATAGTATTTCCAAGTACCAGAAAGTCTTGACCAGTCGGGCACGCCCGGTTTCGTGCACAGAGATTTTGTTTTATCCTGAAACGAAGCGCCGGCAGGTTTGGCCATCAAGTCGCAAGACGGGCGATTTCGCGGAACGATTGTTGACTCCGCGATTCTGCCCAAGTAAGAAGCATGCGTCTCAAATAGACGATGAGCGCAGTGCCGAATCCTAAAGTTGAGGGGCGTTGGCTGGATGAGATTGTCTTGCGGATTGGTTGCCGGAGTGGTTTTGGCTGTGTACGCGGCGGGCGCGGTCGCCCTCGATGTTCCTGAGAAAGCCCATCGCACCAAAACTGAGGCTCACCTCAGGCAGACGCATCGCGCGGTCGTCCATCACTCGGCTACGGTTCAAAAATCTCCCTCCACCCGCACCGCGACCCACGTTTCAACGGTTCACACGGCTTCCCGGTCCGGCTCCATGCACGCCGCCTCTTCGGCTCATCTGCGCCGCGCCTCGGTGATCCGCCGCCATCACTATTACGAACGCTTCACCGCCAGTTCGTTTGTGACCGGCGCTGTGGGCCAGGGAGATATCACGGAGGGCGAGGACCCCGTCGTGCGCCAGGCCGCGATCGATGCGCTGGGCGACATGAACGGCACCGCGGTGGTTATTGACCCCTCCAACGGCCGCATCCTGGCTATGGTCAACCAGCAGCTTGCCCTGTCGCCGGGCGCCGAGCCTTGCTCCACCATCAAGATCACCGTGGCCATGGCCGCGCTCTCTGAAGGGCTGGTCACCGCTGACACCATGGTCCAGTTGCCCGGCTTCCGCATGAACATGACCCAGGCGCTGGCCAAGAGCAACAACCTTTACTTTGAAGAGCTGGGCCGCGAGCTTGGTTTCGAGCGGGTTCGCCACTATGCCACCGAGTTCGGACTGGGCGAGCTGGCCGGCTACAATATTCCCGGCGAGCAGCTCGGCACCTATCCCGATCAGCCCATCCCCGATTCGGAAGGCGGCGTGGGCCGGATGTGCAGCTTCGGGCAGGGTGTTTCGCTCACCCCGTTACAGCTCGGTGCCTATGTAGCCGCCATTGCCAACGGCGGCACGCTCTACTATCTGCAACATCCCACCACTCCTGAAGAGATTGCCAACTTCCAGCCTCGCATCAAGCGCACCCTCGACATTGCAAAGTACGTGCCTGAGCTTGAGGACGGAATGGCCGGCGCAGTGGAGTACGGCACCGCTCGGAGCCTGCGCGTCAATTTCCACGAGCTGCCGGTCTTCGGCAAAACCGGAACCTGCTCGAACGAGGGCACGCGCTTCGGCTGGTTCGCATCGTTCTCTGATTCGCCGCAGGGCGGCCTGGTCACCGTCTTCTTCCTTGAGGGCGGCCGCGCCACCTTCGGCCCGCGCGCTGCCGAGCTCACCGGCGAATTCTACAAGAATCTGTGGGACCGTAATTACTTCGCTGGCAAGGGCCAGGAAGCGCAGGCAACTGCGGGTGGAATGCCCGGCGGCCGCTAGTCGATCGCAGCTTTACCGAACTCACTTTCAGATAGCATGCGATGTGTCAGCGCGCGAGCTTACTGGTGCCGTTGCGCCCTTAAGTGTGCGCATGAGAACTCGTTTCGGCACGCTTTCCGTGTGCAAATCGGAGGGAGTACCCATGGCCCTTTGGGCCACCCTCAGGCATGAAAGTCGCGCAGCGAAGGATAAGGGTCTTCGCCTTTTGTGCGTGACTTTCAACGGAGCAGCAGCCTTTAGGCTGCTGAATGAGGCGCAAGACATAGAAGCGGCTTTAGCTGCGGGCCCTTCGGATGCAAGCTCTCCAAAAGGGCCTGAGTCCTCACGCACGCCCCCAAGTCCAGAAGCATCCGCCGCCCCGGAGGGGTGGTACGAACTTAGCCCAGCGTGAAGCGAAGCGCAACGCTGGGAGATCCGGCAAAAAATATACCCGCCGCCCCGGGAGGGGTGGCGCGAACTCTTGGTTCGTGCACCTGGCATTCAGGCAACCAACCTCGCCGCACCCCCGCCTCTACCTTTATCCTTAACCCGCAATGCGGAAACTCAACTGGGTTCTCGCCGGCATCGGCGACATTGCGCGAAAGCGCGTAATTCCTGCCATTCAAACTGAGCCGCGCAGCACCATGTACGGCTTTGTCACCCGCGATGCGGCCAAAGCTGCCGCATACTCGGGCGCGCGCGCCTTCAAGTCGGTCGAAGAGGCCGTCGCCGACTCACAGGTCGACGCGCTCTATATCGCGCTGCCGGTCGCCATGCACGCCGAAGCTTCCATCCCCGCTCTGCGTGCCGGCAAGCACGTTTTATGCGAGAAGCCCATGGCGATGCATTACGCCGAGGCCGAGCGCATGGTTGCCGAGGGCGTGGCCAGCGGACGCATCTTTGGAGTCTCGTATTATCGCCGCCTTTATCCAAAGCTCCTCCGTGCCAGGCACCTCATCGCGGAGGGCGCAATCGGCCAGCCCGTGCTTGCCGAGGGCAACTGTCATGGCTGGCTTGAGAGCGACGAGCGCGCCTGGCTGCGCGATCCTGCATTGGCCGGCGGCGGCCCGCTTTTTGACATCGCCAGCCACCGCATCGACGCCATGAACTTTCTCTTCGGCAGGGCTGAGGCGGCCACTGGAATCATCTCGAATGCGCTGCACCAACTGCCGGTTGAGGATTCAGCCACCGTGCTGATGAGGTTTGCCGCCGGCGTGCACGGCGTTGTGGACGTGCGCTGGAACTCCCGCATCCCTCGTGACCAGTTCCGCGTAATCGGCACCGAGGGCGAAATTGGCCTCGATCCGCTGAACGGACCCGAGTTGCGCCTGGCGACGCGTAGCGGCACGGTGGTGGAGATGCTGCCGCCGCACTCCAACATCCACTATCCGCTCATCGAGAACTTTGTGGGTGCGGCGCTGGCCAACGATCCCGGGCGCCTTGCGTCCCCGGCTGCCCAGGCGGCGTGGACCGACTGGGTGATCGAACAGGTCATGCGGCCGAATTCAAGCTAGCAACCTTTTGCACCCAATGGAATACTGCGGCATCATACAGAGTGAAGGCTGCTTACCCGCATTGCACCGTAGGCACAGACTCTAAGTCCCCAAATTTCTTTCAACTCAGGGCGCGGCATGGCTTTACCCACTCACATCCTTCTCGTCTACGGCTACCTGCTGCTCTTCACCTGGGTTCTGGTTGAGCAGCTCGGCATTCCGCTGCCGTCCACGCCGGTGATACTGGCCGCCGGCGCGCTCACCGTGGATGGCCATCTGAGCCTTGCGCTGGCGTTTCTTGCGGGCCTCGTGGCTTGCATGATTGCCGACTCGATCTGGTTCCGCATCGGCAAGCGCTACGGGCACTTCGTGCTGCGGCTTCTCTGCAAACTCTCGCTCGAACCCACAACCTGCGTGCGCCGCACCCAGGACTCATTTGGCCGCAGGCGCGGCGTAATGCTCATGTTCGCCAAATTTGTGCCGGCGCTGGCCGCCCTCACCGCGCCCGTTGCCGGGCAGAGCGGCATGCAATACGGCGCGTTCCTCTTCTTTGACACCATCGGCAGCTCGTTTTGGATCATGACGCTCCTGCTCATCGGCCGCTTCTTCGGCGATCTGCTCAAGCGCGACCCCAGCCTGCTCGACTGGGCCGGCCGCTTTTCGGGCGCGCTGCTGGTCCTCGGAATCATCGCCTTCATAGTGGCCCGCATCATTCGTCGGAAGATGGTGCTCAAGCAGCTGGCCAGCTCGCGCCTTGAGCCCGAGGAGCTTTTGCACCAGCTCGAGGCCGGCGAAAAGGTCTACATCGTCGACCTGCGTCATCCCCTCGAGCTGATGACCGACCCATTCACTCTGCCCGGCGCCCAGCACTTTGCGCCCGACGTGCTCGCCAAGCGGCATGGCGAGATTCCCCGCGACCGCGACATTGTGCTTTACTGCACCTGCCCCAGTGAGGCCACGGCGGCAAAGACCGCGCTTACCCTCCACCGGCTGGGAATTGAGCGGGTGCGCCCGCTGCGCGGCGGCTACGACGAGTGGAAACGGCTTGGCTTTCCTATGGACGCGATTCCGCCCGTGAACCCGATGGTCGCCTCGGTTCAACCCGCCAAATAAGTGCGCCCGGCCAGAAGGCGATGGCATACTCGTAGCCATGCCAGACATTCTGGACGACGACTTCGTTCCTACACCTCCTGCGCCGGAGCGGGTAGCTGCGCGTGCCCTTGTTCTTGCGACGGTCTCATGCCGTGGGCTCATTGAAGAAGATGCCGGAAAATCGGGCGCAGAAGAGCTGCGTCAAGGACTTTTGCCTTGGCTTGAGGCCGTTGGAGCAGCTAACGAGCTGGAACCCTCAGAAATTGACTTGATATCTACGCCTCTGGGCGACCTCGACCCCAAAAAGGGACTGGATGCGTCATGGCGATCCGAGGGGGCCGTCGCGCTGGCATGGGTCCTTGGATATGCCGAGCTTCCGACGGTCCAAGCTCAGTGTGAGCCGAGCGACATCGCCAACTCTATGGGCTTTCTCGATGACCGAGAGAACACCCCGATGCACAGCCCGCGTCTTCGCGATGCCGCTGAAATCGACCGGCGAAGGGACACATACCTCACGCTTCACTGGCGCTTGAGGCAGCGATCGATCGACCCAGCCCCAATGAATCTTGTTGCCTATGTGGAGACATGCGCCTGGGGACCGCTGCGGCTGGATGAGCTGGAGATTCTGGACAACGATCTCGCCATCAATGGTGTAAGGATCGACAAGCTCAAAGACCGGAAGTACCACGAAGTCCTCAGCATCACCCAGGAGCGCCATCAGGCCCTCAATTGGCTTGAGGGATTCGAGCAGATCTATTCGCAAGTCACGACCGATACCTAAGCCTTTCGGTGCGATTCCGCCTTGGACTCCGATCGTTTCTCAGCTCCGGCGCGCACGCTAGCCTGCGGGCTCACAAACAGCGCGGCAATCTTTGTCCCGATCGGCGAGCCGATGCCGCTGCAGGGGTCGGGGCCCACGGCGGCCGAATACATGCCGTTGCTGCCCACCGTAATGTCGTTGAAAGCGGTCTGATTTTGCCACAGCGTGGGCGTTACGAACCCAAGTTTCTTGCCGAAGGCGGCAAAGAGACCTGCATAGAGCGGCGCAACCGCGCTGGTGCCGCCAAGTACCGTCGCCGATCCGTGTATAAAGACGCTGTAGCCGGTATCAGGATCGGCGTCGGCGGACACATCGGGCACCATGCGCCCCGACCCGTACTGCGTGTTGGCCGGCGCGGGCGGCGCGCCAACCTGCCAGCTCTGCACCGGGAAGATCGTCGAGTAGCCGCCGCCGGTTCCTTGGCCGTCAGTCTGGCCGGGGTTGTCGTTCCACACCGTCTCGCTGGTGGCCGTTTTGCTGGTGCCGCCGCAGCCCACTACATGCGGGCATGAGGACGGACAATCCACATTTGCGGGCGTTGGTCCGCCGTCGCTCGAATCGTTATCGCCGGCCGCTCCAAAGATTGCCAATCCGCCGGCGGTTGCCGTCTCCGCCGACTGCTCAAGCGCCTCGGCTCCGCTCGTGCCCCACTGCGCTTCGTCCGCGCCCCAGGAGATGCTGCACACATCGCACCCATCGGCCGTAGCCTTGGCGATCGCGGTCCCGATGTCCTGCGACCAGTAAACGCGGATAGTGGCCGCCTGCCCCGTGGCCACGTAGTAGCTGGCGGCAGACACCTGAATATCGAGCCCGACCTCGAAGTCCGCCTCGCCCGCGCTCCCTTGCTGGTTGGGCGTGTTCTGGGTTCCATCCACCGACACATCGGTGATTGAAGGCACGGGCTGGCCGATCGACTGGAAGTACGAGTTCATGTCGGACTGCACCCATCCGCCTCCCAATTCAACAATGGCGATCACGCCGCCGCCTGCGAGCCCCGTGGGCCAGTTGTAGGCCGCGCACAGATTCGGCACGGTCCACGTAGTATCCGGGCTGGTCGCCAGAGTTTTTCCACCGTCCGCGGGTTTTGTCCTCTGCGGTTTCCTGCGCTTGAAGTAGGGATGGCATTTCACCTTTGGGGAGTCGGTCATGGGTTGTCTCCTTGGTTACCGCGAGCATCGCACAATCGGGCACCGTTGGCAAAATCAAAAGTATCAGGATCAAAAGTAACGGGCCTGCAGACCGCTTCCGCCGTAAAATAGCTGCCAATGGTCCAGCCAAAGGCAAAGAATCCGATTTCGAAGTTTGAAGTGCGGATGATCACGGCTGCGGTGTTTGCAATGGCGGCGGCGTTGGAACTTCGCGGCCTGATGCTGCTCAAGGCCGGCAAGACGGTATTCGATGTTCCGCGCTCCTGGATGGTCTGTTTCGCGGTCTTCGGCATCTGGTTTTGCTGGCTGGTGTTCAGGAACGCTTATGCCAGGCAGGGAACGATAGTGGCCCTGTTCAAAGCATTCACTGACGGGGGGGTCCTGGTAACTGCAATCCCCAGGCTTCTTGGCGACGTGCCCGGCCGAAAGATTCTTGCCAGGCCCGGCGTACCTGAGATATTCATCGGCTGCACCATCATCGCCGTTTTTGCCGTGCTCATTGCTCGCACCGGAGAGCCACGCGGACGCGGCCTCGCGATCAGAGAGCGCACCGCTCTCGCAATGCTCGCCGTGCTCGTTCTCACGAAAATAGCGACCGCCCTCGTGCCCGACCCCCAGGCAATCCAACTTAAAACCGTCGGCTGCGCGGCCGCCGCAATCGGTGCCGTTCTCATGTTTCTCGGCCTGCTCGATGACGGCGCCGAACCGGCTCGGGAGTTCCCATCGGCCGAAGCGGTCACGGAGTAACTGACCCACGATTCAGCCTTCAGCTTCCGGCTACTGGCTACTGGCTATTGGCTTCTACTCTCTGATCCCTGTTCTCTGTTCTCTGATCTCTGATCTCTGTTCTCTGATCTCTGTTCTCTGATCTCTGATCTCTGTTCTCTGATCTCTGTTCTCTGATCTCTGATCCCTGTTCTCTGATCCCTGTTCTCTGTTCTCTGATCTCTGTTCTCTGATCCCTGATCTCTGTTCTCTGATCTCTGATCTCTGTTCTCTGATCCCTGTTCTCTGATCTCTGTTCTCTGTTCTCTGTTCTCTGATCTCTGTTCTCTGATCCCTGTTCTCTGATCTCTGTTCTCTGATCTCTGATCTCTGTTCTCTGATCTCTGTTCTCTGATCTCTGATCCCTGACCCCTGTCTGCTGGCTTACCATGATTGAGGAACGGTGACCACCGGACGGAGCGACGCCTTGGCCTACGACGATCTGCGCGACTGGATCAAAGCCCTCGAAAAGCACGGCGAGTTAAAACGCATCAGTGAAGAGGTCTCGCCCGAGCTCGAGATCACCGAGATCACCGACCGCGTCTCGAAGATCGGCGCGCGGGGTAAAGCAGAGACCAGAGAGCAGAGATCGGAGATCAAAGACGCCGGGCCCGCGCTCAACGAGAAATACGCCCCCGGCGGACCGGCGCTGCTGTTTGAAAACGTCACGGGGCACCCCGGCCACAAAGTTCTCATCAATCAGTTTGGATCGGAGCGCCGGATGGCCCTGGCCCTCGGCCTCAATCCGGATGTTGACCGGCTCGATCGGATCGCCGAGCGCATTCAGACACTGTTGAATGTCAAGCCGCCATCGGGCGGCCTTTTCGACAAACTCAAGATGCTGCCGCAATTGGCCGAGCTCGCAAACGTTTTTCCCAAGACTGTTTCTGCCAGGGACGCGCCGTGCAAGGAGATGATCCGGCGCGAAAAATTCAACCTGAACTATTTCCCGATCCTCAAATGCTGGCCGCACGATGGCGGCCGCTTTATCACGCTGCCCTGCGTGCACACCCGCGATCCCGGAAGAGGAGAGGGCCCCGGCAAGCGCAACATCGGCATGTATCGCATGCAGGTTTACGACGGCCAGACCACCGGCATGCACTGGCAGCGGCAAAAAGTCGCGGCCGAGCATTATCGCAATGCCCTGCGTGCCGCGGCGATTTGGAAGGGAGACGAGGCTGGTTCGGAAAGCGCGCGCATAGCCATGATGGCCGAATCTGCCGGTGGCGCAGTCAGCATCCCCGATGGCCCCATCGGCGGCTTGCCGCAGGTCTCGCTTGGAAACCTGAAAGGCTCGCGACTCGAGGTCGCCGTCGCCATCGGCACCGATCCCGCCACCACATTCTCCGCCATCGTCCCCGCGCCGCCTGAAGTCGAAGAATTTATGATTGCGGGCTTTTTGCGCGGCAAGCCGGTGGAGATCGTGAAGTGCGAGACCGTCGATCTCGAGGTGCCGGCCGGCGCCGAGATAGTTCTCGAGGGCTACGTGGAGCTCGGAGAACTTCGCCCCGAAGGCCCCTTCGGCGACCACACCGGCTTCTACACCCTCGAGGATGAGTACCCGGTCTTCCATCTCACCTGCATCACCCATCGCAAAGATCCCATCTACGCGGCAACCATCGTGGGCAAGCCGCCCATGGAAGATGCCTGGATGGGCCGAGCCGTCGCCAGCATCTTTCTGCCGGCCATGAAGATGACTATCCCGGAACTGGTCGACATCAATCTGCCCGTCGAAGCTGTGTTTCACAACCTCATGATCGTGTCCATCCGCAAAAGTTATCCCGGGCAGGCGCGCAAAGTGATGAGTGCCATCTGGTCGCTCGGTCAGGCCATGTTTACCAAATGCATCATCGTGGTTGACGAGGACTGCGACGTGCAGAACATCGCCGAGGTGGTGCTGAGGGTCGCTAACAACATCGATCCCGAGCGCGATATCCAGTTCACGCTGGGGCCCATCGACTCCCTCGACCACGCCAGCCGCCTGCCCAACTACGGATCGAAGATGGGAGTGGACGCAACGCGCAAGTGGAAGGCCGAAGGATTCGAACGGCCGTGGCCGGCGATGATTGAGATGGATCGCGCCACCAAGGCCAAAGTGGACGCCATGTGGGCCAAGCTGGGGCTGTAGCAGTGTAACGATTAGTGCGGTATGCTGTCCGATAGAAGGATCGCATGATTCTGCACGACTGGTTCGACTGGTCCAATTCGGGAGTCGGAGTGACGGGGCTGGCGCTGACTGTTGGGGCCATTTGGCAGGCTACGGGTGCCAAGAATGCCGCGCGAGAGGCTCGGGAGGCCGTTCATCAGCGGAATGCAGCTGATTCTTTTGCCGAGATTATGCGGCTTGCCGAGCAGTTTACTACTTGGGTTGAATGTGAACGATGGGCCGAAGCTGTGGTCCAGATTCGGGAAATATCTCTTCGACTGGCTCGCGACAAGGGAGAGTTCTCTCGCTTTCTTGACTCGGACGCGGATAAATTGGAAGAAGTCGAGTCCGATTGCAGGAAGTTGGCTGGTCTGCTTCACGGAGGTGCATTTCCGCTTGGTTCGAGGGCAAAGAGGGACCTGTTTAATGACTCGCTCGCAATTGCTCATGAAATAAGCGGCATTTTGGGCCGCATTCGAGCCAGGGCTGAGATGGAGGGCAAATGAGCGAAAAACTTGACCAATTGGCGCAAGAACTCCTGGAAAAGACACGCAACAATAAGCTCGGTTGGATAGAGGTTGAGTCCCAAAGCGACCGAGAGGAGTTTTCTGTCGCCTTGGAGAAAGAATACAGCTTCCATATCGTTCGGGTGGTATCAGGTGAATACCGCACCATCGCGCTTCAATTGTGGAGAAACCAATTCCCGAGGCTTGAAGCGACGGCCCGCAATTGGCCTAGCGTAGGAGCGGGCGAGGACATGCAACAGGTCGTGAAGAAATTCCGGCTTTATAGCGACTTGTTCGACGCGGTTCGGGAGAGCGTGTACGGCAGCGACGAGACACTGGGCGAGGTCGAACAACTTCTCAGGAAAATTGGTTGAGCGCGGCAAAGATCAGCTTGTTCTTCATACTTGTAGCGGTCGCATATCGAGCGTACGCGCAACCCGCTGTGCAGGCAACTCCCCCGCAGCAGTCGCATTCCGCACCGCCGGGGCCTCCTCCCGTCGATGAACCCGCCAAAAAGGCGATGAAGAATCACGCCGAGTACGAAGCCTACACCTCTGCCGTCAAGATCGCAGATCCCTCCGCGCGCGCCACTGCGCTCGAAGCCTTTGCGCAGAAGTATCCGCAAAGCGTGGCCGTTGCCCAGGCGCTTACTGAGGCGCTCGCCGCCTGGCAGGAGGCCGGGAACCGCGACCAGGTTGTGGACACCGCCAAACGGCTGCTCGTCGTTGAGCCAACCAATATTCGCGCCATGGCGATTGTGGTGGCGCTCGATCGCGCCAAAGCCGCTCAATTGGACCACGTTGATGCGGGGTTGATGAACGAGATCTGCCAATTCTCAGCCAGCGGCCTCAACGAGTTGTCAATTTGGCGAATGCCGGCCGGAATGACCGCCGCGCAGTTTGCCGCAATGCGCAACGGCATGACCGTTATCTTCAACGGCGGCGCGGGCACTTGCGCGTTGAGTCAGAACGACGTCGCCAAGGCGCGCGAAACTCTCAGCGCGGCCGTCGCGCTCGACAGCACCGACCTCCAAAGCCTCTGGCAGCTTTCCATCATCGATCTGGAGTCCAGCCCGGTCGATGCGAATGGCTTCTGGTACTGCGCCCGGGCAATCGCCATCGCCAGACGGGGACAGAACCAGCCTGCCGCTGAAACGGCAACCGGCTACTGCAACAGGAAGTACACCGCATACCACGGCTCGCCCGATGGGTGGGACCCGATCCTGGTTGCCGCACAATCGCAGGACACCCTGCCGGCCGGTTTTGCCAAGCTCATTACGCCTTCTGAGAATCCCAAATCAATGACCACGCCCACCGAGCCGGCAATCAACCTCTTGCCGCAGCCCGCCGCGCCGCCCGCAACCCCAACCTCGCCGCAGCCGTGATGCGCTGAGTCTTCGCCGCCTCGCTCGGGTTGGCGCATGGCCGCGTCCCATCCCCTAAACTGAATTCTGTCTCCCATGCCTGCGTTTTGCGAAGTCGCGTTGCCGCTGCCGCTGGACCGCACGTTTACCTATGCGGTGCGCGATGGTCAGACTCCGCAACGCGGGGCGCGCGTCATCGCTCCCTTCCGTAACGAGAAGCTCATCGGAGTGGTAACCGCGCTCGACGCAAAGCCTGAGGGAGATTTCGAGACCCGCTATATCGAGGCCGTCCTCGACGATGAGCCGATCGTAAGCGATCAACTGCTGGAACTCGCTGAATGGATCGCGCAGTATTACCTGGCTCCGCTGGGCGAGGTGCTGCGGGGCATGCTGCCGCTGGTCGCCGAGGTGCGCCGCACCGTGTATTACCGCATCACCGACGCCGGCCGGGACGCGCTGGCAACGATGGTGGAGGGGCACGCTGAGGACAGTCCCCTGAGCGAACCTCCCTCCCACCCTCGCGACCAGGACAAAGACCTCGCCAGGATGAGACGCCCCGATTTCACTTCAGCTCAGGATGACCTCCCGAAAAAGCCAAGAGGCGGGACCCGCGCCGAAGGACACGAGATGCATTTTCGGGTGCTGAAACGTCTCGCCGAAGGAGAACCGGTGAAGGTGTCGATGCTGCGCACCGCCACCGCTGTTTCACTCCCGATGCTTGCCAGCCTGGTAAGAAAAAAGTGGATCGCGCGCGAGACGGCTGCGACCGAGCGCGATGCGCGGCGGACGGAGCGCTACGCAGTTCTTATTCCCGAAGCACGATTGCCCAAACTCACTGAGAAGCAGCAGGGAATTCTGGCTGAGCTGGCTGCCTGCGGAGGCGAGATCGCGCTGGCGGAGTTGAGAAAAAAGAGCCTGCCGTCATCAACTCTGCAAACGCTGGTGCGGCGCGGATTGGTGCGCATCGAAGAGCGCCCCGCAGTGTTTCATCTCGGTGGATTGACGCCGGCATCCGATGCTCCGATCAAGCTGAATAGTGCTCAGCTGCAGGCTCTCAGTACGGTCACTTCGGCGCTCGGGGCCTTCCACACCTTCCTGATTTTTGGAGTAACGGGTTCGGGAAAGACGGCGGTGTATCTTGCCGCCATGCAGCAGGCGCTCGACCGCGGCTTCTCCTCGATTCTGCTGGTGCCCGAGATTGGGCTGACCCCGCAGACCGCCGGATTGCTCGACCAGGCTTTCGGTCAAAAAGTGGCATTGCTGCACTCCGCGCTTACGCCCGAGGAGCGCAGCGAGCAGTGGCGGCGCATCAGGCGCGGCGATGCGCCCATCGTCGTGGGAACGCGTTCCGCCGTCTTCGCGCCCGCGCCCAATCTGGGCCTCATCCTGGTGGACGAAGAGCACGACCAGAGCTACAAGCAGGAGGAGACTCCCCGCTACAACGCGCGCGACGTTGCGGTAATGCGCGCCAAGCTCAGCGGCTCACTTGCGGTGCTGGGCTCGGCAACTCCGTCGCTGGAGAGCTGGCAGAACGCCGCGCAGGGCAAGTACACGCGCATCGACCTGCGCGAGCGCGTCATGAATCGCGCTCTCCCCGAAGTTGAACTCGTGGACATGCGGCGCGAGTTCCAGCAGACCGGCCAGGAGCAGTTATTTTCTCGCGCACTGGTTGAACAAACCAAGGCGGCTCTCGAACGCGGCGAGCAGGCGCTGGTCCTGTTGAACAGGCGCGGCTACTCGTTTGCCGTCATCTGCCGCGCCTGCGGCGAAAAGCTCGATTGTCAGAATTGCGCCATCGCGCTCACCCATCACAAACCTTCCGTCGAAGATGGCGGGATGGCTCGCGAGGGACAGCGGCTCGAGTGCCACTACTGCGGATTCAAGCGAACGGTTCCGGCGCGCTGCCCCAAGTGCGACAGCGAGCACATGTACTTCCTCGGCGCGGGTTCGCAGCAGGGCGAGGAGCGGCTGCAGGAGATCTTTCCCGGCGCGCGAATTGGGCGCATGGACCGCGACACCGTGCGGGGAAGGTACGATCTCGAGCGGCTGCTGGCGCGCCTGCACTCGGGCGAAATCAACCTGCTGGTCGGTACGCAGATGATCGCCAAGGGGCACGACATTCACGGCATCACGCTGGTGGGCGTGGTGGGCTGCGATCATGCGCTCTCCATGCCCGATTTTCGCGCCGCTGAGCGGGTCTTCCAGCTCATCTCGCAGGTGAGCGGCCGCGCCGGCCGCGGCGAGCTGCCGGGGCGAGTCGTGGTGCAGACCTACTATCCAGATCACTACGCGATTCTTGCTGCCGCTGCGAATAACTACGCCAGCTTTGCCGAGCGGGAGCTGAAATACCGCCGCTGGATGCACTATCCGCCTTTCGGCGCGCTTGCCAACGTTCTGGTGCGCTCGCCTAAGCTCGAAGAAGCGGCGGGGTGGGCGGCTGAGCTGGGCAAATATCTCCAGAATCGCAGCGGCGAAGTTCGCGTTCTCGGTCCCTGCACCGCGCCGATTGCCCGCATCAAGGGAGTGTACCGGTTTCACTTGATTTTGAAGTCGGCGTCGCGCAAGGCGCTGAACGCAACCTTGCGCGGCCTTACGGCACACGCCGAAAAGGCCGAAATTCCGCGCCGCA
>Ga0335074_10005886_pt1 | contig 16984 bp, 10 predicted proteins | sample Lox_Sample_23_FD_206715 | JGI IMG/M metagenome (GOLD analysis project Ga0335074, IMG submission 206715) | Soil microbial communities from Loxahatchee National Wildlife Refuge, Florida, United States - Lox_Sample_2.3 | ecosystem: Environmental > Terrestrial > Soil > Wetlands | place: USA...
CGAAGGTTTCGTGGGGAGCTGCCGCAGAGAACTGCTCGATCATGTGATCGCGCTGAACGAGCATCACCTGAAGCGGTTGATGAGCGAATATGTCCGCTAATACCATGAGGACAGGACGCATCTCGGGTTGGGAGAGCAAAATCCGGCCAGACGCATTCCGGAAAAGCGTACAGCGCCGGGCACCAAAGTTGTTCCCGGGCCGAGGTTCGGCGGGCTGCGTCATCGATACGCATCGGCTGCTTGATATCTCATAGTAAGCGATCCTCTAACACTGCGTGCTCACCGCGAGAGTGTGTGCGATGGCCCGTTTTGACCCACATTATGGGCTCCTCAGTGTCGAATTCCTCTTCCCTGCCCCTGCTGATTCAGGCGCGAAAATGCCTAATCCAGGGATTCCAGCGCGTTCTTAACAGTTAAGCACTGGCTCTTGCGAGCGCGGACGACGTTTTGGCGAGGAACAACCTTAATGCTGAAATGGTAACTTCCGAGTTGCCGGTTATGCATGAATCGACCTCCTCGAGCTTCAGTAACCGCTCTCAATCGCAAGGATGACATTCGGTTCGAGACGCACCGTTCAGCCTCGACATGGCGAGATGGGCTGGAATCGTCTGAAGCTCGGGTCACCCGTCATCTTGACAATCGATAGGAGCATTGTGTAACCTCTCGATTATCAAGAGGAGAGCAGTCGAGATGGGTCAGCGAGACGTCGTACAAGGCACTCTGGAAATGTTGATCCTGAAGACTTTGGCACTCGAGCCAATGCATGGCTACGGCGTGGCATTGCGCATTGAACAGGTAAGCAAAGGTGTTTTTCGCGTCAACCCCGGGTCGCTGCTGCCCGCGCTGGCCCGCATGGAGCGTGCCGGCCACGTCAAGAGCGAGTGGCGCGCCAGCGAAAACAATCGCCGCGCCAGGTACTACGCGTTGACGGCGCGCGGACGCAAAGCACTCTCACAGGCAGCAGAGACCTGGAACCGCCAGGTCTCTGCCATCGCCCGCATCATGGAAGCCTAAGCGATCTTACTGAAGGAGCTGGAATGCGTCTGCTCAGCAATTTTGCACAAGGAATCCATTCGCTGTTTCACGGAGATGGTATCGAGCGCGACATGGACGATGAACTACGTGGGTTCGTGGATGCCTCCACCGCGGACAAGATGCGTCGCGGCATGCCCGCCGAACAGGCCGCCCACGCAGCCCGCGTGGAGATGGGCAGCGCTAACGCCGTCAAGCACCACATCCGCTCTGCCACATGGGAGTCGAGAATGGAAATCTTTTTGCGCGATCTGGAGCATTGCGTCCGCGGATTGTTGCGCAGCCCCAGCTTCACGCTGATTGCGGTGCTGTCTCTTGCGCTCGGCATCGGCGCCAACACCGCAATCTTTACGCTCATCAGGCAGGTCCTTCTTCAGAACCTGCGGGTGTACGATCCGCAGCAATTGGTCACGTTCGGTAAATCAACGAGCGGCGGCATTCTGGGCGGCGTCGATATGGGCACCGCCGATTTGTTCACCTACGATTTCGCTCGGCAGCTCGAAGCCAATCCTGGCCCATTTCAGAGCGTGGCAGCGTACGGGAGCCGTTCGCACAAGGCAAACGTTCGCCTCCCCAACTCCACTGCAGCGATACAGGTTCCGGCCAACCTTGTCTCTGGCAACTTTTTTAACGTCCTCGGCGCTACGCCGCTTCTTGGGCGCACCATCTCGCCCTTTGATGCGGTAACTCCCCATAGCAATGCGGTAGTAGTTATCAGCCATCATTTCTGGCAGCAGTCGTTCTCCTCCGATCCGGCAGCGATCGGCAAAACCATTTCCATCAATGGCACACCGTTTACCGTGATCGGCGTGATGCCCAAGGCATTTCACGGCATCACGCAAGAGCTTGAACCGCCCGACATGTGGGCGCCGATTACCATGATCCAGGAGATCCTGCTTGAGCCCGGCATGCTCACGCCGCGGATGCTCGACTTTATGCACATGGTGGCCCGTCGGAACCCTCGGTCTCCGCTCGCTGCGGATCAAGCTTGGCTCAATCGCCAGATCCGCGATTACGTTCGCGCCGGCGAGGGCGCCACCATCGCGCCTGCGCGCCAGCAGGAGATCGAGCGCATCGACGTTCGCCTTGTCTCCGCCGCCCACGGAGTTTCGCAGCTTCGTTCCCGGTACGGGGATTCGCTCAAGATCCTGATGGCGATCGCGGCGGTCGTGCTTTTAATCGCATGCGCCAATCTCGCCAACTTCCTGCTCGCCCGGGCTATCGCGCGACAACGGGAAGTGGCTACTCGCCTCGCGCTCGGGTCGAGCCGTGGACGGATCGTCCGGCAAAGCTTGCTGGAAGCGTTACTGCTGTCGCTATCCGGCGGCGTGTTTGGCCTTGCTCTTGCCTTTGCTGCCACACGTGCACTGATTGCGTTCGTGGCCCAGGGCACCGCAAACACTCCGCTGGACGCATCGCCGGACAGCGCTGTTCTCCTGTTCACGCTTGCTGTGTCTCTTGTGGCAGGTCTGCTCTTCGGCCTGGCGCCGGCTCTGCATGCGGCGCGTTCTTCCGCGATGCCGACCCTCAACCTCGGCACGCGAACGGCGACGAGCAGTGGAGGACGCACCAGCCGCTGGTGGCCCAAGGCGCTGGTGACAGCGCAAATCATGTTCTGCCTGCTGCTGCTGGTGACAGCCGGTCTGTTTCTTCGCACGCTGCGCAACCTTCAGGATCAGGATTTCGGATTCGAGCGCACCCACCTGCTGATTGCCCAGTTTGCTCCCGAACTGGCAGGCTACAAACCGGAACAGGCACCCGCCTTGAACCAGCGCCTCATTGAGCGTCTCTCGTCAATCCCCGGGGTTCGTTCGGCAGCTCTCTCTGAAGCACCACCCATTAGCTACGGCTCGTGGAGTTCCACCTTCTCCGCCTCCGGGTATACGCCGGCGCCCAAGGAGGACATGAGTTCCATCCTGAATCGCGTATCGGGCCAATACTTCGAAACTGCGGGAATCGCGATGGTCGCAGGCCGGCCGATTACGAAGGCCGATACCGCCACCACGATGAAAGTAGCCGTGGTCAATGAAATCATTGCGCGAAAGTTCTTCCCCAACGGAGATGCCATTGGACACACCGTGAAGATCGACATCGACACCGTCGCGGGCCCATGGCAGATCGTGGGCGTCGCGCACGACACCAAAGCCGGAAACCCGCGCGACAATCCGCAGCGCATGATCTATCTCCCCCTTGCGCAGATCGCAGGCACGCACGACCAAGGCATTCAGGAGAGCTTCGCTTCCACCATTCTTCTGCGCACTGCCGGCGATCCAACAAAGACGATCAATGAACTGCGGGGTGCTGTTGCGAGTATCGATCCCAATCTGCCGATTCTTGAGATCCGCACCATGCAGGAACATCTGGAGACGATGATGAGCCAGGAGACGCTGGTCTCGCGGCTCACGGCCATTTTCGCATTGCTCGCGGTGCTGCTTGCCGCTATCGGGCTCTGCGGCGTGATGAGCTTCAACGTCGTTCGCCGCAGCAACGAGATCGGCATACGCATCGCTCTTGGCGCCGGCCGCAGCGGAGTGCAATGGATGGTGCTGCGCGAGTCGCTGGCATTGCTCGCGGCGGGTCTCGTGCTTGGTATTCCCATCGCCCTGGCGGCGGCTCGCCTGGTTCGCGCGCAGCTTTACCAGATGAGCCCGTTCGATCCTCTCATCTTCATTGGAGCAACAGCCGGGATTGCGGCGGTTACTGTGCTCTCAGCGTGGCTTCCCGCGCGCCGAGCCGCCGCCGTCGATCCCATGACTGCCCTGCGATGTGAATGACTGCTTAAGACCACGGGAATGCCAGATTTCACTTGGTTCTCGCCTACTCGTCTTTCAATTGGCCGGTTAACAGGGCAAACCACTCACCGACCGCATTTCAGGCTATAGATTCGGCCCAACTCAGCGGTTCTGAGCGGGGCGTCGCCAACCCTTCTATAACCGAAAATGGTGCAGTTTCAGGATTGCCGGTTACCCACTAAGAACGCCGACAGCGCGTGAGGCCTTGCCGGGCGGTCTATACTTCTGCGTGTCGCGCCTTTCTGAGAGGTGCAGAATGGAACTCCGCAAAGGACGTTTGTGCATTCTTCTCAGCGCATTGCTGACGTGCAGAGGAAATCTACCATCGCAGCAGTTAAGCGCCAACGCACCGGGTGAACAGCACCTGCCAGGCGGAGTGTGGGAGTCTGAACAACCTGTTGGAAGTGTAATTGGCATCTATCTTTCTATACTACCGGCAAGCGTGCCTGACGCAGTCTACTCCGAAGGGACACCGAGGCCGCACGGTTCTGGCCTTCAGATTGGCGTCTTCCAGAGGCAACACAAGGAAATTGCTTGCGGCGAGGAGGATTTCTTTGTAACCGGTTGGACCGGTCCGGGTTCCGAAGATGGCTTTGCAGCATATGCAAATGGGAAACTCGAGGTCCACTATCACGACCATCTGAGCGGTGCAGAGATTCAAATTGAGCTTGTACTCGACCCGATCAAAGACGTGTGGACGGGTCAATTTCATCGCAAAGAATTTGATCGGCAAGTCACCCTCCACCGGACCCCTGATCCGTCACACCTAGCGAACGGAGGATGCTTCATCCCAAACGGTCTTCCCGTCCAGGCACCGACCAATTGAACTTGGGACAGCGGCCGCAGCGTTCCGAATTCTGGCCGGAGCCGCCTTATCCGTCGCAACAGGCGATTCCGCCTCAAGGCTGAAGCTCGACTGAGAGCACTTCCCCAACTCGTTGCCTGCGCTGGCGCGGAATAAATAATCTACTTTCGTGTCTGGACAGAACCGTCTGGGGCAATCATTCGTCCCCCGGCAGGCATTCCTACAGGAGCATTGCCTTGGTAAACGATGATCCGTGTGGCCTGAACGCCTACGTCCGCTGTCTCAAGTCCGATAATGTCTACGGTTCTGCCAACCCGCAGGTCTTGGCGGGCACTCTCGTCAAACTTCGTTTTGGAGGTGAATGTAATTTGGCGCTCCCCGCGTCTGTACCCCGACTGCGGATCGGCGTTGAAATTCTGATCGATCTCGATCCCTGACCTGTTAATGGCGGTGATGCATCCCCAAACGTGCACGAACCGTGGCTGCGCCAATACTGTCACCGTCAGGTAAAGAGACAAGGCCAGAATCCGCATGCGGGTATCCTATCTCCAATCAGCCGCAAACCGGGATCTGGGAAGCGTAAAGATGTGGTTGCGGTTGAGTTGTCCTCGATCCGAAAGTAACGCCCATTTTGGAGCTACCTCCGGTTAGGCGGTAATTCGCTCGTGACCTCTGATTCGGCCGTTTTGGAGACTTCTCGGGAGACGCATTGCTATTCATGGACGTGCTTCTTCGATGTGCTGACTCGCCGACCGTTGATTTGCCTACTGGCTTAACTACTTGTGTGCGGCAGAGGGACGGGCGGGAGTTTCGTGGACCCTGGCCCAGGGATTGCCGATGTCGAGGTTGAAGATGCGCCCATCGGGCGTGCGGATGGTTGCGCGATGGATGGCCATGCGGTCGGCTGAGTCGTAGTCAATGGTGCAGACGCTTCCGTCGGCGAGCGTCATTTTTTTCAGCAGACTGCCTTGATACTCATTGCGCAGCACCACGCGCGGCGCAGAGTGCGCATCGGCGGAGACGGCGACGGAGAGGATGTTATGCGCGCCGTCGCGTGTGTAGTGGTAGACCTCGCCGGAGGGATAGGTAACGCTTGAGAGGTTGCCGGCCGCGTCGTAGCTGTAGCGAACGGTGCGGTTGTTGCTGCTGTCGATGGCGAGGATGCGGCGGTCATCGTCGGTGGTGACGCCGACCCAACTGCCGTTCGGCGAGGTCACGCGGGTCAGGCGGCGTAGATTGTCGCGACCGATCTTGAGCTCGCGGCCCTGGGAATCGTGGTAGTCCGCCAGCATGCAGTCCAGGCCGGGCACGTCGCCGCAGGGGAGAAAGGTCTTGGCTTCGCCGTTGAAGCGCTGCAGGTCATATTGCTCGTAGGGCAGCGCGTGCCAGGCCATCTGGTACTGCCACACGATCTGGTGCGATCCGCCATACGCGCCCGGCACGTAAGCCAGTGTCTCTTCGCCGCCCACGTATTTGACGAGCCCCAGTACGGGGAGCCACTCGGGCCTGCGGATCATTTCGTAACGGGTGCCGTCATCTTGCTCCAGAAACGCATGAATGTTGTCGGCTGAGCCCAGGAACTGGTCGTAGTAGTCGTCTCCGCCGGATCCGAAGGGTTGTTTGCCGTAGCCGCCGTCGCGGGTGGCGCGCTGGAACTCGATGGGAATCGTGTCGGGCAGATAGATGTCGGTGTGCTTGTCGATGAACAGGCCCAGACGAAGGACAACCTCAAAAACCTCCACCGATTCATCGTCCATGGGATCCTGAACATCGCCGCAGCCGCGGACGGCGGGGCCGGGTAACGGCGCGATACCGTCCTTGTCGGAGTAGACGAAGTAAAGGCAAGGCTCGTAGACGAGGGCGCCCGCGCGGCTGAGCGCGGGATCGAGGTCCGACTCGAAGATGTCGTCGACGGGAAGGTCGGGATCGAGCGGATTGTGCAGCAGGCTGCTGGGATCGTCGTTGACGTCGAGGTGCCAGTAGAGGATGGCGACATCCTTGAGCAGGATGCGGCGCATGCGGTTGCGGAAGCGGTCGTCCGCGGCGGAGGCAGGAAGGTGGGTGCGCTGCCACGCGGTGTCGCCCATCCCGTCGGACGAGATGATAGCGGTGCGCAGCTTGTCGCGCTGGGTGAAAGTGGAGCTCCACATTGTGTTCACGGAATACATGTCGGCATCGGTGAACCCGATGAGAAAGGCGCTGCCGTTCTGGGCGAGATCCGGATGCCGCTGTTTGATCTGGGCGTAAAGCTGCTCGGCGACGTATTGATGGCGCTTCGCATCCCATGCGGAGGGGTCGATGGCCATGGCGGGCAGCACTCGGACGTCGATGGAGTATTTGTGGCGCAGCCATCCGGCGAAGTCGGCGAGCGAGTAAGGCTGGGTGTGATCGCCCATCTGAACCAGGTAGACCGTGCCGCTGCCCTTTAATTGGCCGGGCGGCGCAACCGGGCCCCTGTGCATGGGATATCGGGGCGCAACTTGCAAACGGCTGGCATTGCCTTCGCCCAAGGCTTTGCCGAATTTGGCTCTGCCGAGGCCGCTGAACATGGCCAGGGCGGTAAACGCCACCAGGCCGAAGGCGAAGCCGATGCCGCGCACGGCCGAAAGACCGGTGCGCCGGGCAGGCGCCGTTTGCGGCTGGCGATTGGCCGCGGGCTGCGGAGCGGCGGCGGGCGCGCTCTGGCCGAATGGGATGGAAAGAGCCGAACCTTGCGCGATGACGGCCAGGTTTCGCGCCGCCCGCAGCGCTTCATACAAGGCAACGGAGCCCTCGCGAAAGCGGGAAAGCCGGATGCGCGCACCCCGGCGGTTGGTAATCACGACACCGGCCCACACGTTGCCGCGATAACGGACATCGCTGAGGTCGACGGAGGCGATGGAGCTGAAAGGAATGTCGCTCTGATAACCCAGGTGATGGATGGCGATGCCGTCGTGGCCGATGACGACCTTTGTAGGTTCGCGCAGAATCAGGAAGAGCAGGCCGACGCCCGCCAGCAGAGGCACAACAAGCATGTGGCCCGAGTGATGCTGCGACAGCCATGCGAAGAAGAGCAGAATGGCCGCGGCGGCTCCGTAGACGATTTTCCTGCCGATGGCGGCATGGAAGACGCTCACGCCGTGCTTCTCAAGCTGCGCCTGCTGGTCGCTGTGGCCGAGGATGTATTCGCGCAGGCGCTCGAAGTTGGCGATCTGGTACTCGACGCGGATGGTGGTGAGTTCGCGCGCGTCGGTAATCTCGAGACGCTGCAGTGCGTCGTTGGCCAGGACGCTGGCGACGTCTCTCCATGCGAGAAAAGCGGTACGGCCGCCCCGCCGGCGCCAGATGCCTTCGGCATTAACGGCGATGCGGGCGCGGGAACCGCGCAGGAAACGCCAGTTGAGCTCGGCGACCAGCGCAAAGAAAACGCCTTCGGGGATTTGCGAGATGCGCGTGCTGGGGTCGGCGGTGGTCCACGCGCGATAGAACAGCAGAATCCCCTCGGCCAGCGCCATGAGCAGGGCGACGAGGAAGATCCACGTGGCTCCGGCGGCGAAGGTGTAGACGTTCGCATCCGGGGGAATGCCGGGCGCGGACGCGGACCAATCGGAGTTTGCATTCATCGCAATCGCTCATCGCTCGTGGCGAGAGATATGGCTCTGTCGATAAAGCCCGCTGCCGAGAGTGTGACGGGAACCACCATTTTATCAGCAGCCCGCTTTGCATCAGGAAATCCGTCCTGAAGTTCCGTCAGAGCTTTCGTGCCGGATGGCAACCGGCGAGCGCAGCTTAGCTGCCGGTTGCCAACGGCGTAAGGCTTTAAAACGCGAAATAGAAATGGAACCGGAAAACTTGCACCTCGGCAGGCCTACCGGAAGTGTTGCCGCCAACCCTTCCCTTACCAAAAATGGTATAGCTTCCGGGTTAGCGGTGATTCGGCCATGATCGATCAGCGAGACGGTGTCGCAAGTCTCGGTGGTGCAATGGCGATTTTCGCGACTGTGCCTCGCCAAAGCTCCGAACTGCCTCTGAATCAAGCGGTTGAAGCGCCCATACAGGGAGGTGGACTTCGATGTGAAAACGGACCCGTGGCACGCTGGTTGAAGCTTCTGGCGGCGTTGTCGGCTGGACTCCCGCGTTCTCGCCGCGTTGACGCAGAGGCATTCTCGACCCCGCCTTGCTGCGTCGGATCGAGTTTTCTGCGCAGTGGCGAGTCGCTTGTGGTCCGGATGGAAGCAGGCGCTCTTCATTGTGCATCCTGAAACGGTGATCGGCTGGCATCGAAGCGGGTTCAAGCTGTATTGGAAATGGATTTCACGCAAGCACTTCCGCGTTGGAAGGAGGAGCGGGAGGTGTGAAGGAATTGATTAACAAGAGCTATTTCGTTACCAACGCAGAGATTCATCCATTGGTCGATCCAATGGGGGACGCCGTCAAAGATTCCGACGCTTTAATTGCTACATCATGGCCGACCGCCTACGCTGCATGAACTGCCGCTTGCTGAACTTCGTCCGCTGCGCGGGCAAAACCGCCTGGCTGACTTCGAGAGTCAGCCGACCAAATCGCACCAGCCCAACCTCGGCCATATACAGTTTGCGAAAGTGCCAGAACAACTTCAGCTTAACTTCGTTCCTGACACCTTCCCCACCGACGTATCGAGGATGTCATCAGAGCCAGACACGCTCTAAGCAATCCTCTTTCTGGCCGCTAGTCTCTGTCTCCGCGTCTCTGAACCTTCAGGTAATTCCAGCAGGATTACCAACGGGTGTGCCACCCGGATGCAATTCCACACGGGTGAGAATGCTTTCACCCTTGACTGGCCAATTCAGCTTGATAGTATTTTGAGCCACAGGGTTCTCTGCCGCTCGTTTAGGCTGTCCCCTTCCTGACAAGACCTACAAAGAGTGAGATGGGAGATTAGTGTATGGTCGTAGCCAATCTAGTCGGCACATTAGTGGTGGCTGTCCCAGAGGGTGGTTCAGCCTGGATGTATCTGCTGCTCGCTTCAGTGGCCTGTGCCTGCGCGTTTGCCTGGAACGTCACGAAACGCGCGAGCCGCGAGGCCAGCTGCTAGATTCTTTTCTAAAATTCGCCGCTTTCCCAAGGGAATGGTGCGCCCGCTCGGGATTGCTGTGTTTGAGACGTGCTGATCTCGGGGGATGCTTCCCCCTCTGGGACAAATTATGCCAAGGTCACGCAGAAGTGTACCCGTAGAGAGGGACCTGGATAGACAGGATTCAGCCATTTTGAAGGGGCTGGCTATCCTTGCGATCAGCCTGCATAATTTCTTTCACTTTGTCAGCCCGGCCCAACAAAACGAATTTGCCTTCAACCCCGCAAGGTTTCCGCTCTTTCTCGCCACCGTGCGGCATCCTGCTCTGGCCATTCAGGCCGTCTTTTCTTTCTTTGGACACTTTGGGGTCCAGATCTTCATCTTTCTTTCCGCCTACGGCCTAGCGCGGTGTCACTGGGAGAGCCGGGCCTCCTGGGCCGGCTTCATGAAGGAGAGGATCCGGAAGCTCTACCCGGCCTTTGCGCTGGTGGTGATTCCATGGTTCGTAGTGGTCGCTCTGAATGTGAGGGCGCAGGCAGCGATCTTTGAAGTCGGATTCAATCTAATGTACCTGTTCCTCGGCCTGCCGCCGATCCTTGGCCATGGCGTTCCCCCGGTTGCGCCGTGGTGGTTCATTTCATTCATCGTTCAGTTTTACGCTCTCTGGCCGTTTCTTCGCGGCATCACGAAACGGTTCGCCTGGCCGGGCCTGCTGGTCCTTTCGGCGTCCTGTCTCGTTGTCTGTCAGCTTGCCAATCCAGTCCTGGCTCGCTACTCCACCAATCTGTTCTTAACCCCCATAGGGCGCATGCCGGTGATCTGCTTCGGCATTTTCGCTGCACGCTATGGGGTCCGCGTCGGCGCTCCTCTCGCGCTTGCCGGGCTGGCCGTTCTGTTGCTCGGCAGTCAGTACGGACCCCTGTGGTCGTTCACCTTCCTCGGGGCACTGCTCGTGGCTCTTTGGCTTTATCTCCAGGCACGCGGTGTTCTAAGGAGGTTTCCGGTTCTGGTGCGGATGGGCGAATACTCCCTCTATGTTTTCCTGGTCAATGCCATTGTGCGCGATCAGTTTGTGCCGCTCGCAACATCCCCGGCATCCCAGCTGCTGCTCGGGTGTGCAAGCACAGCCGTCTCCTTTCTCATCGGCGCCTGCATGCACGAGTTTCTTCTCCCAGGCCCGGATTTGCGAGCGCCCTGGCCGTCTGCGCTCCAGCGCGGCCTGGGCGCGCCGCCATCGGTACTGCCGCGGCGACAGGCCTGGGCAGAGGCGCGGCCGGCTCAATTCCGCGACATGGATGCGGCCGATGCTTTGCCTCTGCACTTTCACGCGTCTTCGGCGTTTATCCCGTCTTCCGCCCGGCACCTAGAGTAGAAACCCTGAGGCGCCCCGTTTTTCTGTAACAGCCGCGACTACGGTTTTAGCAGCAACGCCCATCTTGGGCGGACGTCACCACGAAGATGCACTCGAACGAGTGGCCGCGTAACCGCAGATCCGATTTTTGCGGACGACAGCGCGCTCAATCTTGAACTCCGAATGGAATCGCGCCATCGCCTCACAGACAAGAAGGGCGGCCAACCTTACGGTCTGCCGCCCTCGACTGCGCAAACGCGAAGCCTTTACGGCTGGTACCAGACCTGCGTCTGCGCCTGATTTTTGTTCTGATCCTGGACCTGGATCGACCAGTTGTATTCGTCTCCGGAGGTCAGGCCGCTCACGCAAGGCGTGCTGCCGCCTCCGGTTGGATCGGTGCCCCAGGTGATCGACGTGATTGAACTGGAGAAGCCATTCGAATTGGAGTTGTTGCCCGGTATCTGCCAGATGTCACCGTTCGAACAATTGCTGCCGCTCTGGTTGTAGAGGTAGAAGCTGTAGTCGAAGTTGCTGCCCTGGGAGGCGGCAGGATCGGTCCAGGTAAAAGTGGGCGTCAAGCTGCTGCTGTTGTTCTGTTGGGGAGCGAGGTCGGTTGGCAGATCGCTCGCGTCCACCACTGTATCTCCACCATTCCAGCCAGTCACCGCGGCGTTCACCGCGCTGCCAGTATCTTGGCTCCCGTCGGCGTAGGTAACCGTGAAGTCGTAGGTGTCCCCGACGGCCGGAGTACCGCCAGGAAGTGTGGCGGAGTAATCGAATTGAGCGTTGCCGCAACTGGTGCAAACGGACATATCGAGGGCCACGGTCCCGTTGCTGTTGAGCAAATTCGGACCGGAGTTCAAGGTAACGGCCACCGGCAGCTTGTCCGATTCCTCCACCTCGAAACTAAGCTGGTAGCTCGTCGAGGTTGAGCAGCCCTGGCAGTTAGAGGACGTGAACTGCGTGCCCATGCTTGCCAGGCTGTTCGAGGTGGGCAAATTGATGCCCGCGACAGTCTGCGAGCTGCCCGAAATCGTCAGGTTATCCACGAGGCTATCGTTTGCATCGCCAGGAACCCCCGGTCCGCTGATCCGGCCGACATTGTTCTGGTCGAGGAATCCGACGACGCCATAATTGGAACCGCTCGGAACGTCGACCGTAAAGCTATTCGCGCCGCTCACCGGGCTCGTATTCCCAGTCACGTAGATGCCTGTTGGGCCGCCATTCGTGCCGCTGCTCGAAAACTCGACCAAGCCCAGATAGAGCGTCGCGCCCGACTTGATGGTGATGCCGGCCGGGATGGTCACCGAGCCTGTCACGGAGGTGCAGGTGCCGGAGCAGGCGGGCGTGGCGATGGTCACGCCTGTAAAGCCGGTGGTCCCGCTGCACCCGCCCGATGTGTAGTTGCACCAGCCCGACGGATGGGTCGTGCTGGCCAGCGTGTCAAACGACCGGGCCTGGAAGTAATACGTTTGGCCGGCGGTGAAACCGCTGCCCGTGCTGCTGCCGTTGCTCAGGCCGGCCTCAATCACGGCGTTGGACAGGTTCCAGAGAGCGCTGTTGTTCCCGTCTGCAGCGAATGTATGGCTCCCGGTTACGGTTGCGAATTGGGTGCCGTCGCTTCCGCCGCCGAGCGTCGGGCTGGTGCTCCACTCCACCGTGTATTGGTTCGCGTCCTCTACGCCATTACTGTTCTGGCTTTCGTTGAACTCAATCAGCACACCTTGTGGGTTGGGAATCACACCTTCAATCTGAGGATTCTCGGTCGGCGTCGCGTACGTGGGATTGAACAAGGCGACGCCTGCGGTGGTGATGTTCGCGTCTGTCACCGTCACGGTGTTACCGCCGGTCGGGTCGATCGCGTTCTGTACGCCCTGAGCGATTGGGTCCATCCAGGTGGAAAGCGTGTAGCTGCCTGGCGGCACGCCGCGAATGGTGAAGGCTCCTCCAGAAGTCAGTGTGGCTTCGCTGACGCTGGTACCTGGTCCGCCGTTCCCGCCGCAATTGTTGTTGTTCAAGGTCAGATATGTCCACCCTTTCTCCGACCCGCTGTAACTCACCGCACCGGAGACCGTGTAGCCAACCTCCGCATTGAAGTTTTCTCCGGTAACATTGTTGTTGCCACTGGAGCTCAGCGTCACGCCGGCGTAGTTGATCGGAGAGAATAGCGAAGAACTGGCTGCGGGGATCGACGGGATGATGGTGTAGGTTCCGTCGGGTATGCTCCCGATGGAGTAATTGCCGCTGCTATCGGTTGTTCCCGAGGCAATCAGAGTGCTTCCGTTATAGACGCTGACCGTGAAGGTAGGCTGCGTGCCGCCGCCGCAGTTGTTCTGGAGAGTGACCATACCGCTCACCTGCGAGCCGGCGGCGTTCACAACGACGGTGTAGGTCTGTGTGCTGCTCGTCAGGCCGGTGGTGTTGTCTTTGACCGAAGCGGTAAATTGAACCCCCGATGCGTTGACGGTTGTCGGCGTACCGGTAATCGACAGCGTGCTGCTGCCGCTGCTGTTCACGCTCAGCCCGTCGCTGAGAGCTAGGCTGCCGCTTACGGTCGTGCCGTTCACCGTCCAGGTGTAGGTGGGACCGACACCACCCGAGGCGCTGATCGATCCTGTGTAGGGCGTGCCCACCGTGCCCGAACCCGGTATCGATGTGCTGGGCGTAGGCAAGGACGGCGCGGTCGGTGTGGTGACATTGATGGTGTATGTCTGCGTGATCGACGAGTTGCTGACCGAGTCGTCAGTCAACTTGACGCTGAAGGTGACTGTGTCGTTCGCTGTGGGCGATCCGGAGATGTTGACCGTTGCGCCGCTTGGAGTCGCCGTCAGACCATCGGCAGGCGTAGGCGCTGAAGTCACAGCCAGGGACACATTGCCGCTACCGCCCGATCCGGTAACCGAACCGGAATAGCTCACGCCAACATAACCGGCCGGCAACGAGCTGGGATTAGGCGCGGGCAGCGAGAGAACGCCATAGATCGTGATGGTGAAGTTCTGCTGGGCTGTCTGGTTGGGCGTGATGCCCGTATCCTTCACCGTGACGGTTACGGTGTAGGAGCCTGCAGTTGTGGGTGTGCCGGAGATCGCCCCTCCGGTGGACAGGCTCAGACCCGGAGGAAGGCTCGAGCCGGAGGCCGCCGTCCAGCTCCAGCTGTAGTCGGCGGTGATGCCGGAGCCGCCAGCTGCGGTAAGGGTCTGCGTGGCCGTCTGCCCGACATCGAGAGAGTTAATGCTGGTTGTGGTGATGGTCACTGTGTTCGAAACCGTGACCGAGAGGGTTGCCGCCGCGGAAACATGACCTTGCGAGTCTGTGACCGTGACGCTGAAGGAGGCTGTTCCCGCCTGAGGATTGGCGCCGCTCAGGACGCCGTTCGCGGACACGGCAAGACCGAGACTTGTGAGGCTCGATGCGCCTGAGGTCACGGTCCAGCCCGTATACGTGCCCGATCCGCCGCCGGCTGTCAGCGCATAGTTGGGATTTACGCCGGTGGTCACTCCGGGCAGGGTGGACGGGGACGTTACTACCAGCGTCGCCTCGATGCCGATGCTGACCGTCACGCTGCCTCTATTGCCCACAGAATCAGTTGCCGTTACGACGACGCTCGAAGTTACGGTGCTTGTGCCCGTGTTTACAGGCGTGCCGGAGATCACGCCTGTGCTGCTCCCGATACTCAGACCGTTGGGCAGCGTCGATCCGCTGGCTGCGGCCCACGACCACATATAACCCGTACCGCTGCCGCCGCTGGCCGTAAACGCCGCGGAGGTATAGGACGTGGCCGGATAGGCGGACGCGAGAGGAGGCGCATTGATGGTGATTCCCGCGTCGATGGCGATGCTCAAAGTCGCCGTGGCACTGTTGCCAGTCGAGTCGACCACGTTGAATGTAACACTGGATGTACCGGGATTGGCGGGCGTACCGCTCAGCAAGCCGCTGAGGGATAGAGTCAGTCCCGAGGGCAGGTTTGTGCCGCCAGTCACGATCCATTGATAGCCTGCGCCAGTGCCGCCTGTGGCTGCGAGTTGCACTGAATAGCTCGATCCAACGTAGCCGGTTGGCAATGTCGCAGTTGTGATACTGACACCGGCATCGACGACGATGGAAAAGCTTCCGGTAGCGCTGAGATTGGCCACCGTGTCAGTCACCTTCACAGTGAAGCTATATGTGCCGGTGGCGTCGGTGTTCATGAGCGTGCCCGAAATTACCCCAGCCGTCGAGAGCGACAGTCCACCCGGAAGGGCACCGCTGGTCACCTGCCACGAATAGTTGGTGGACACGCCGGTGCCTCCGGTGGCGGAGAGAGTGGCCTGATTGTAGAGGCCTGCCACGTAGCCGGTGGGCAAACTGCTCTGACTCACGCTCATCGACGGATAACTGATGGTCAGCGCGTAGCCTTCTGTGGCCGAATCGCCGAACGCATCGGCGGCCTTTACGGTGAAGCTGAACGAGCCCACATCCGCGACTTTGCTCGGAGTGCCGGTAATGGCGCCCGTGCTCGCGTTCAACGGGAGGTCCGGCGGTAATGCGCCGGCCGAAATGCTGTAGGTGAGCGCACCCGCTCCGCCCGTGGCCGCGGCGCTTCCGGAGTAGGCCAGACCATAGGTACCCGTGGTCGGCACGGAGCCCGTAAAGGTGATGGCCGGGGCCGCAGCGATGGTGATGCTCAGACCTCCGGACGTGGCGGTATCGCCGTAAGCGTCGGTCACCATGACCGTGAAGGAGGCCGTGCCTGCGTCGGCGGCCTTCGGAGTTCCGCTAATCGCGCCCGTACTCGAGTTCAGGCTGAGATCGGCAGGCAAGGAGCCGCTTGCGATGGTGTAGGTGGACGTGCCGAGCACACCGGTGGCCGCAACGCTGCCCATGTAGGCCGCACCGACATTGCCGCCCGGCAACGCGGGCGCGAATGCGATCGTCGGGGCGGTGATGGTGATGGTCAGCGGCGACGAGGTCACGCTCAATGGTGTCGGCGTACCCGAATCTGTGGCCTTGAACGTGAGATTGGTATAGTTGCCGGCGCAGGAGGCTGTGGGCGCCGTACCTGAGGCGGTCGTCAGAGTACCGTTGGACTTGAGGGTCAGACAGGCAGGCAATGTGGTGCCGGCGGCCAAAGCCCATGTGAACGGCGGAATTCCGCCGCTGGCTTGTAAACTCACCGAATATGCCGTTCCCACGGCACCGGCGAGATTGGCGCTGGTCGAAGTGATAGAAGGAGCGGCCGGAATCGTGATGGTTGCCGTTCCCGTCTTACTCGAGTCGGCGACAGAAGTCGCCGTAATCGTCGCCGTCTGAGAGGAGTTGGTTGCTGCGGGGGCTGTGTAAGTAGCTGCCGCTGTGGTGGTATTCGACAGCGTCCCGGGGCCGCTCACGGTCCAGTTCACACCGGCACCGTTCCTGTCGTTGGTTACCGAGGCCGACAACGTAACGGAATCTGTCCCATCCACTGTGGTAGCCGACGCCGTAACTGCGACGCTCGGGGAGGGCGCACTCCCGCCGCAACTTGTGAGCAAAGAAAGAAGCCCAGCCACGATTCCCAGCCAGAGCAGTGCGCTTGTCCTGCGAAGCATCACCTACCTCCAAAGACTTGACATTTTCTTCGAGCAGCTTCGGGGGGAGTTATGGAATGCGCCCGAGCTCACGAGAACGCGTTAAACACCGTTACCATTAACTGGCGAACTAAGTTACCGGTCAATGACACCGAAGCTGGTCCTCATGCGCTAAAAGTTGTACTCCGACTAAGCCAACGGCAAATGGGAGAGGGTTTGGCCTCCCCGGGCTGTTGCCAGCCCATCGGAGTCGTGGAAGTGTCGAATACGAGTTCTATAACAGAGGTTACAAAAGTGTTTGATCCTGAGAATTCAATCGGGACAATGAATTGGAATCGCTCTTCAGGCGATTTGAGACGGATCTGCCCGGCAATTCCGTATAGGAAGGGTCTCACTGCGAGCCGGATTTGATTTTGGCGAGACACACGT
>Ga0335074_10005887_pt1 | contig 16982 bp, 12 predicted proteins | sample Lox_Sample_23_FD_206715 | JGI IMG/M metagenome (GOLD analysis project Ga0335074, IMG submission 206715) | Soil microbial communities from Loxahatchee National Wildlife Refuge, Florida, United States - Lox_Sample_2.3 | ecosystem: Environmental > Terrestrial > Soil > Wetlands | place: USA...
CACGGCCGCGTAGAGGAGGAAGGAGGGGTGAACGAGCAGGAACGAGCAACGCTGTTTGAACAGACAGTCCCACGATTCGAAGAACGGGGGCACGCCGCCATGCGCGGTCGAGGCGACCGCCTGCGTCACGATCCCGGCGTCCGTGGAGTTGGCGAGCTGAAAGTCAAAGTACGCGACGATCCCGACGTAGAGAGAGAGCGCGAAGAACGCGCCCACCATCAGCCCGAGCCAGAGCCAGGCGTGCCGCCACCAAGGGCTCGAGGGCCGGGGAGCGAGCGCGGACTCGCTCATGCGATTTCGAGTTCGAGGCGCTATATTAGGCACGGTCTCGGAGATGGGTTCGGCGTCGTGACGTCGAGCGTGCCGTAGGCTCGGCCGTCGCGACCGTCTTGGAGGGATTCCCAGGACAGCGTCCCGGGCCTCTTCCCCACTCCGCTCAGCGACGCGCGGGGTGTGACGCAGCGGCTTATGGCGAGCCGAGCTCTCGGACGCCGGGCCTCTCCGAGGACAAGGACTCTCGTAGGTGACACTCGGTTTCCGGTCACGGCACTATCTCAGAGAAGGGCTACGTCCCGGGTGCCACTCGTACCGGCACCGCTGTCGCCGACCCTCGGAGTACATCCGATGCTCGGGGGGTACGTCGAAGACCCCGAGCAGCGTGGCCCCCAGTCTCTCGCACGTACGTCGGGAGGCGATGTTGGTGGGGTCGCAGGTGATGATGAGCGGGTCGAGATTATGGTGTCGCGCGACCTCGGCGACGAGTCGGCATGCTCGCTCCGCCAGGTGGTGTCCCCGGTGTGGCTCCGCGATCTCGTAGCCAAGATTTCCGCCCTGCAGGATCTCCTTGTTGCGGCCGACCCGCAATCGAATCTCGCCCACCCGAAGTGAACTGCCCTCGAGGAGGATGCCGTAGCGATACTCAGGCGGCCAATCCCGATCTGGCTCGGCGGGCCGAACTTGCTCAAGGGTTAGCCGGACAACTCCATCGGACAGGAGGGACGGTCCGTCCAGCATTCTCAGCCCGCCGGATGTCGGTACGGATGCGTCATTCCCAACCCCGGACGACAGTTCACGCCTTGAACGTGATGCGGACCTCATCAGTGTGATGAGGCGGGTCGTCTTGAGTCCGCAGGGGGCAGTCGAGTACTTTCCAACCTCGGCCCGATCGTTCGCGAGGCCATTCCCGACGGGGAAGGAGGCGGAGAGGTCGACGGCCCACCCTCGGGAAGGACCCAGTCCAACTCTCTCGGCATGATTCGCCATCGTGAGTCAACAAGTGCCGTGCCGGACAATGACTCTAGGAAGAGAATCCCAACGAGGAGGTCAAAGATCGCGTAGGCAGCGAGGGGCGGGCGTCGAGTGAGATGAATTCGCGCCCAGTTCATCGCGCGGAGGTCGATTGGGGAGTCGCACGGGCTCAGGCTTGCTCCCGCGGCCCGATTTCGGGTGACCATTGCCACCGCCGCCCCCCATATGTCGGACACGCGAGCCAAACATGCGGTCTCGTCGTTCAGGACTCGACGGTCGCTCCGGCCAATCTTCCCGGCCTGGCGGGCGGGGCCGACCTCGGACGCTACGTTCGATTCCGCAAGGAGTGTAGTTGGGTTCAGCGCAACAGCTACCGCAGAACGCCAAATTGACCGTCCGGTCGATCACCGCGATGGACTCGATAGGAACCGACCTCTAACGGGATGGGCGTGGCGCCAAGGATCTCCGATACCAAGCGACCCGAGAACATACCCTCTGCTGAATGGGCCGCCGATCTGAAGTGGCGCAAACTTTTCAGAGACGCACCCAGTGCATAGCCAAGGAGTGAAATTGGTCGTCGGACGCGGAGGTCGATTGGACCGACTTGCGCCCGTCGGGGTGTGCGCGGCCATCGTGCTGACCGTAATGGCCGCAGCCGTGGCGCCAGTGACCGGGGGCCGGTCTCAGGTGGAACACGCGTGGGCGGACACGGTCGGAGAGTCGGCAACGCAATCGACGTTCCCGGTCACCTTCGATGAGCAAGGCCTGCCTCTGGGCAAGAGCTGGTCCGCCACTCTCAACGGGACTACGGAGAGCAGCACCTCCCCCACGATCGTGTTCGATGAGCCAAACGGGACCTTTGAATGGATCGCATCATACCCGAAGGGACCTCAGTGGCCCGCCCCCTCGGCCTTTGCTTTTCCTTCGAGCGGGTCCTTGACCGTGGATGGCTCCAGCATCCTCGTTCAGCTGACGTTTCTCTATGCCTATCCATACTACTTCGAACCCGTGGGCATCCCCGGCGGCGTCCCGGTTACGCTGCAGATCCCGGACGAAATCGTCACCGGGACGGGCGCCGGCGTCTACCTCCTGATGATTCCGAACGGCACGTACGAGTGGAGCGCGACAGCGCCGGGCTACAAGGCGCAGAACGGAACTGTGACTGTCAACGGCACCCCGGGAGTCGGCGTCCAAGAGATAGAGTTCGAGCCTGTCGTCGCCTCGTCATCGGTTCCGGCATGGATCTGGGCGGAGGTTGGCGTGTCGATTACCCTCATTGTCGCGTTCCAAGCGTTCCTCACGTTGCGAAGGCGCAACGCCCGCCATCGGACGGATGAGGCCGGTCCCGCATCGCATCCGCCGAACTCGGACCCGCCAGAACCGCCTCCGTCGTCTCCGTAGCGACCCGCACAGACGCGTCCCAGCTTCCGTCAGAACGCGCGTCATTGCCCCGATGAGTGAGTCTCGCGAGCCGAACTGGTCGCTGGCCCGTGACATCGAGAGCCTCACGTCCCTCTCTTGGACCCAAAAATCCGACGCTGGCCGCACGTGGCGCCGCGGTTTGAATCCCTGATGGCTGTATTGGTCGTTGCGCCCCACGAGCCCGTCTCGCCGTTCGGGCGGTCCGTTGCGCCGCTAGAGGCCTTATGGAAATGGTCCATGCCTCGGGACAGGGGGCATCGTATGGCGGAGTCTGATCTCGAGTTGATTCGTTTGTGGTTCGCGTATATTGCGCACGCCCGCAGGGGCTACCTAGAGACGCTCGCAAAGCTCCCTCCGGCAGAGCTCACTCGGGACCGGGGCGCGTCCCACCCGACGCTCATCGACATATTCGCCCACTCCCAGGGTGCCCTCTACTTCTGGATGAGGAGCTGCGCCACGTTTCCGTTCCCCGACCAGGAAGGCGACCCGGCGGCTCCCGTTACGATCGAGGTGCTCAGGACGGACGAGAAGTACATTCAGACGCAGATTCAGCGGGTCATGGACGAGCTCACCGAGGCCAACCTCTCCCGCACGATCTTCCGAAAGCAGGGCGTAGGGTCGGACCATGACTGCCACGTCCCGGTGCGCGACGCTCTTTGGCACTTGGTGGAAGAAGAACTCCAGCATCGTGGGGAACTCAACGCGCTCCTCTGGCAGATCGACGTCGACGCGCCCGTCGAGAGCTGGATTGACTGGGCCCACACGACTGGTCGCATAAAGGACGCGTCCTCGTAAGCTCAAGAACGACGCTCTCGGGGCACAACGGGAGCGCAGGACGCTCTCAGTCGAGCGGTTGCGGAGTCCGACTGCACATCGCGCCTGGGCGAGGTCCCTGGTGCCGACTCACATAGACCCGGCGAGGACCGCTCGGGACACGCCTGCATGAGGCCCGCCCGATCGATGTGCGTCTCCGAAGCTCCGGGAACTTCTAGTCGAGAGCTCAACAGGGTTGCCAACTGAACGCGAGACCCGGGCCTCGTAGACCGGCGTTCTCCTGGAGATCGTCGACGAGCCAGGTCCCGTCGTTGGCGGGGAAGAAGTAGGTGAACCGCTCAATCGAAGAGATCGAGATCGCGATCGAAAGGGGGCCAGACGTGCTGTTTACTGATATCGAGATGTCAAACGATGATGAGTTGAAGTTGACTTCTTTTGAGGGACCGCCACACGTCGAGATCTGTGGCTGGTTCGCCGATACGAAACCGTTGTCGAACACCGCGGCAGGCCGGCCGTCGGGACTGAACGTGGCAGGCTCTCCTAGATTCGACGTGTTCCCCGGCCCCTGAAGCGGCGGGCCGTCCGACGCGCTGGAGAAGTTCGGCGGACTGATCATCGCTACGAATCCGGCCGAGCACGGCTGGTTTCGGCCCGGGCCCATGGTCGACTGATTCGTCTGAGTAGACACCGACCAATTCTGAGTCTGAAAGTACCCGGTCGATAGGTTCCCTCGACCTAGGAAGCCGTCGGTTAGGGTGTAGTTCGCTGGCCCCGCGGCATCGATCAGGCTGAATGACGCGTTCCACCCGGTCCATCCCAAGTACGGACTGTTCGCTAGCGCGAAAGGGGTCCAGAGATTCTCATCCGCCACAATAGGCCCTCGCACGCAGCTGGTATGCGATTGCAGTCCAAATCCGCTCGCCGAAATCGTGCCTACGACGATTAATGCCCCGATCACAACGCCCGCGCTCGCGAAGGCGAGGCGTTCCCGCCAGTGGCCCCGTTCCCCGGACGGCTTGATCGAGAAGGACATCGGGGCGTCTTCTCCGAGCGTCAGCTTAGCGAGTTCCTGGGCGATGGCGCGTGCGGCCTGGCGAGCTAATGGAAAGCACCAGGGACGGGCGCATGACGCGCGGTACACGACTGTTCCCTCTTAGCAAGGCACCACAGAGTCGAGTCATCGGTAGGTGGTAACGGAAGGGTCGGAACTCATCGCCCTGGTCGCCGCGTGAGTAATCTTCGTGGCGAACCTGGAACTGCCGTCGATCGGACCCTCTGCAGAGCTCGAATGACCGGAGGCTCATGTGATCCGAAGATTGCCCCCGTACTCGCCGCACGACACTGCGTCCTCGGTGCGTCGAGGGTGAACTTGACGTCTCGTAGCCCACATCCCGACAACGGTAACGAAGGCGCTCGCATCTGGTCCGTCAGAAGCTCGTGCAAAGTCGCCCCACACTCGTTTGATCGCGGTTCTCGTTGTGGCGGTGATAGCGCTTTTCGGTATCTCCGCTTACCTAGCGCTCAGGCCGACTCCCACCGTCCCTACCTACTCGCCGCTCTATTCCGGCGCGCTGGTTTCGAATCACACGGAAAATTCGTCCAATGGGGAGCCTTGTACCGTGGTGCTCCACTGCTACAGCGAGGCGTACGCGAATTTCTCAGTCCCAACGAGTGCGTCCCATCCCGTCTTGTGGATTTCTCCAGTGACGCTCCGCATCCAGGTGGCGGTGACGTCGGGCCCCCAGGACTGTACCCCCTCGGTTCGGAACTCCTGTGAATACTACATCGTGGTAACCTGCCCGGTGTTTCCACTACAACCCCAAGAGTGGGTGCCAACGAGCAGGGTCGTCTACCTCCCCAATGACAACGGAAGCTACAGCCTGCCCTGCACCGTGGGACCCGCGATGTTCGTGATAGTTCTCTATGGAGGGTCGCCCGCTAGTCCAGCGGAGAGCTTCACTGCTACCGCCGCAATCGCGGTCTTAAACGATTGAGCGTGCCGGAGTCGAGCTGTAATGCTCGTTAGGCACATAGCTTGCCCCTTCCGTCTGCGACTCCACCCATTCGTTCGGTACGATCCGCAAGCAGTCCGTGCCCGTTTCGGGTAACATTAAAGATGGACGCGCATCACCCGTCGCTTGCCTGATGGGCCCATAGCTTAGTTTGGCTGGAGCACCCGGCTGATAACCGGGAGGTCGTCGGTTCAAATCCGACTGGGCCCATTCCTCGTCAGAGAATCGCGTCACAAAAAAAACACCGTTTGCCGTTAGGGTCCCGAAAATGGGGCTTCCAGGCCCGCCTGCATGTGGTGGTCGAACACCGCGAATCCTTCGGTCATCTCCTCCTGTCCGACCCCGATGTAGTGCAGGGTCTGGTCTAGCGAGACGTGTCCGAAGATCCGCTGGATGGTCGGCACGGGAACTCCGGCCTGGTAGGCGAGGCGCCCGAACGATCGCCTCAGAACATGACCGGTTACCCGAACAGAGGTCCCGACGGCCCTGCCCAAACCCGCCAGTTCTCCGTCGGCGACCGTGTGGCCCACGGGGTAGAGGCCCTCGTCGGATCCCTTGCCAGTGACCCAGTCGACCAGAACCGCGCGGGTCATGGGGTCCATCGGGATCGTCCGATACTTCCCGCCGAACCGCCCCTTCCCACGGACCGTCAGCGTGGGCCGCGGCAACCCCAAGCTCACATCTCGTACCCTCAGACGGCGGACCTCGCACTCGCGAAGCCCGTTGAACCCCTGGAGCACGACCCGTACCCGAGCTCGCCCCGCGGCTCCACGGTAAAGCGCCAACATTTCGTCGCGGTCGATCCAGGTCCGCCGGTCGACGAAACCCGCGGGAAGACGCCAAACGGGATTCTTCCCATCCGAGAGGGGATTGTTCGCCCAACGGAGGAAGCCGCGGAGCACGCTGAACTTCGTCTTCAACGTCCGTGGCCCCCATTGCCCGCAGGCCTTGACGGCTCGGATGTGCTCTCGGGTAACGTCGGTTGGCCCCTGCGGAATCGAGGCGCCGGCCCGCTCGCAGTCCCTCGGGAACGCGACGAGGTACCGCCGGTTGCGGATCAGATACCCCTCGCTCAGTTCGCTCTCCTGTCGCTGCCATTCCACGTACTCCTTGGCTTTCTCCGTCCACCACCGCGCCGTTGTCGGCACGGTGTCCTCCGAGAAGTCCCAAGGGGCACGGGGGTTGAAGGACTCTCGGTAGGTGCTCGCGCCGGCCATTCGCGCGACAGGAAGGAATGGCGACCGGGAGGTCTGAGATTGGGCCAACGCCGTGGAGATCAGTTCTCCGTGCGCCATCCCGGTCGCCACCGCGGCTCTCGAAGGGTCGCGCAGATATGGTCGGAAACAGCGCGACGGATGGTGGAACGTGGGACGAGTTCGCCTACGCTAACGGCGACCTCTGGCCGCCCAAGCGCGCGCGATCTTCAGACCCTAGGATTGGTTCGGAATCAAACTTGATCCGTGCGGTCGCCGCTTGATTGAGCCTGCTCGGAGTCTGCGGTTCCCCCAGATGCCCTCGCTAGTCTGCTCTTGGCGCGTTCGAAAAGCGGACCAACACCTGACAACTCCGCCACCAACGGAAGCAGTTTCTCGGAAGAGCCGAACGGAAGCCGGATCACATTTCCGTTCAACCGTTGCACGTAGAGTACAATGTCGCCGTCCTCCTTTCGGAGGCCGTGGCGTATATCGGACCGGCGGGCCTCCCTCCAAGTGCCTTTGCGGAGACCCGGGATGGAGTCTAGATCGACCACCTCGAGAGTCTTGAGCAGATCCTGCGACGGAGCGAGATCCCGGCCTGGGAAGTTCTTGCTCTCGAGAGCGGGGCCCGTGTAAATCGCTCGCGCGTCGATAATGTAGACGATGTCGTCATCGGCGAGCTGAGCCGATAGTGACTCTAGGAGCTGGGCCGGCACGGTTGCCGTCGTCAGCCTGCCCAAGTGCTGGTGGCGACCACTGCCCACTTCCACGGTTTCGTCGGTGATGTGCTTGCCGAGCCCGTTCGGTCCCTTCGTCAACATCACGTGGTCCACGTTAGTCAGGAAGGGGAGCTTGAGCATGATCCCGGTCGCGGACACCTTGATGAGTACAAGTGGCCGTCCCTTTGGCGGGTAGCGGTACAGGGTCTGCCACCGTGTCACGCCGGTGACAACTCGCGTTGCATGAAAAGGAGGGCCCCTTAGCCTCGGCACGGAGACCGTGCTCCGGCCGCATCGAAGGAAGACCATCGACAATCTGCTAATCTAAGTAGGGGTGTAAGACCCTGCTACGGAAGTTCGCCGACCGACCTAAATCGACCCCGGAGCCCCGTGACTCACGATCCCGAACGGTGCCGACGGTCGGTCATCGTTCACCGTCCGTTCTCCCTAATCGGGTAATCCGACCCGGGTGACCTCGACCGGGCGTGTTCGCCCCACCGTACCACCGCGAGCTGCTGCTGCCGCCGCCGACCGAAGAGGCGCCTCACGTCCTGCCGTTCGTGTGGTCCTCCACGACCCCGTTCTGGCTCGAGATCCACCGTGCGGTGGAGGGACGGGTCCGCTATGCTCTGGGCTCGACCTCGAACGCGGACCTCGAACTGCTGCTCGCTTGCCTCGGGAACTCGCGGCCCCGGCTTGCGGCCGGGCGACCGCTCTTCTGTCCGATCCATCCGCCCGTCGAGCGCGGCGTCTACGCCCGCGCCGTCCCGCTCCAGCGTCACCACCACCTCCCGATCGCAATCGACCCCGACGCGGACCTCGCGGGGTTCCTCTTGCGGACGCTCGACTCGCGGACGATCCGTGGCCACGACATCGTCCTGCAGTTCATGGTCCAGCGGAAGGAGATGTGGGAGTCCGGATGGATCTCGCCCCGGTTCGAGCACGTCGCCCAGCGACAGACCCGCCACCTGCGAAGCGAGATGGATGCGCGGCGTAATCTGGCCGCATATCACCTCGAGGTGCGAACTCGGATCAGCGGCCCGCAGCCGGGGGTCGCCCTCAGCGCGCTCAGCTCGTGGCTCGAGCAATGGACGACACCCGGAGGAGTGCCCTGGCGCTCCTGGGCGGTCGTCCCACGGAAGAGAGAGAAGGAGTTTGTCCGTTCGGCCTTCGCCGTCCACGGCCTCGATCGATTCTCTTCCCGCAAGGGCCGGCGCGACGTCTCCGCGCTGGAGATCTCCCACCTGCTCAGCATCCCGTGGGCCGAGCGGCATCCGGAGTGCTCGTACGCCGGAGCCCCGGCCGGTCGACCCGGGTCGAGCCTCGTAGTACGCTCCGCCCTAGCGCCGAGCCCAAGGTCGGAAGACGACACACGGGTGACCGTCGGGGTCGGTGGCGGGCGTCGCGTAGGGCTCCCGCGCACATGGAACCACCTCGCGATCCTCGGTCGCACTCAGTCGGGCAAGTCGACGCTCGCGCTCAACCTCGTGCTCCAGCTCCTCGAGGGACAACCGAACGCCACCGTCGTCGTGATCGAGCCCACGGGGACTCTGATCGACGGGATCGTCTCGCGCCTTCCTCAGGCGACCGCCGAAGACTCGGTCGAGATCGACCCCGCGCACGCCACCTTCGAGCGGGACGGCACGACCATGGTCCGCGTCCCGCTCTCGCTGCTCCGACAGCCCGAGCAGTCGGAGGGCAGCGACACGGAGCGCGAGCGCTGGGCCGAGACCGGCGCGAGCGACCTCCTCGCCGCGATCCGCAGCGCGTGGGGCGAGGAGAGCATCGGCGGCAGGGCCGAACTCGTCCTGAGGGCGCTCGTGCAGGGCCTTTCGCTCACCCCGGGTTCGAACCTGGTCGACGCCTATCACGTGCTCTCGTCCAAGCCCGCGCTCCAGCGGTTCGTGAAGTCGATGCGACCGGGGCCGCTCCGCGGCTTCTTCGAGAGCCATCTGCCGCGGCTCGGCTACGACTTCACGATGTCGTCGCTCGACAAGGTCGGCAAGATCGTGACGAACCCGCTCCTGCGGATCGCGCTCTGCCAACGAGGCCACGCGGTCTCGTTCGACCGCCTGCTGGGCCACTGCCTCCTGCTCCTGAACCTCTCCAAGGCGGCGGTGGGAGCCGACGGCGCGAATTTCCTCGGCGCGATCTACCTTTCCCAGCTCTGGGCGGCGCTCCAGCGCATGGGCCGGCCCGATCGCCCGGTTTTCCTGGTCCTCGACGAGGTCCACAACTACGCGATCCCCGCCCTCGCGGACATGCTCAGCGAAGGGGCCAAGTTCGGTCTCCACGTCGTGGCGGTCACCCAGTTCCTCCATCGCATCCCTCCTCGCGTCCGCGACGCGCTGACGGGGAACGTCGACGCCTGGCTGCTATTCTCGCTCGGGTCGGAGGACGTCGACGACGCGTGGAGGATCGCGAACGGCGCGGCCCACGGGTGGCGCCCGCAGGACTTCGCGGACGGCCTGCGGGCTCACGAGGTGGCGCTGGCCGTTTCGGGGGAGCTGGTCAAGCTGGTGACCCTTCCGAGCCCGTCGGTGGATCCCCTTGCGTCGGTCCGGAGGGAGGCGGTGCTCGGGAGCTCGAGCCGATACGCCCAACCGGAGGACTCGGAGGCCTCTCCCTGGCTGGTCGGGCAGGACGAGGTCGAGACGCTGCTCGCGGCGGTCGCCGACCGGCCTAAGACCGCGGGGGACCTGGCCAGCGAGACCGCCCTACCAGCGGATCGGATCGAGGGGGTCATCGCACGGGCGCTCTCCGCGGGCGACTTGGAACGGGAAACCCTGGACCGCCCGCTTCGACTCTCCGAGCGCGGTCGGTTCCATCTGAGGGCGCTGCGGGCTAGGGGGAACGAGGGGGAGGACCACGTCGAGACCCTTGCCGACCTGGCCGTCTTGCTCCAGGCGCGGGGAATCGCGCTCACGATCCCGGAGCAGGTCGCGGGCGTACTGACCCCGGACGGCCAGTTCCAGTGGGGGGACGCCACCTACAACGTCGAGGTCGAGTGCTCGACGGTCACGAAAGCCGCGGCACAATTCGCCAGGAACGTCAAGAAGGCCCGCGCGGCGGGTTTTCGAGTCTTGATCGTCCTGCCGGACCAGTCCACTGTTTCGCGGACCCTGGCGCTGCTGGACGCGGCCTTCCCTGGGAAGCGGCTGTGGCACGACGGAGTCGGGATCCTTTGGAAGGAGGGGGGTGTCGAGTTCAGGCCCGTCCGGGTTCCTGGAACGACCGTTTGGCCGTTCCTCGAGCCGTGGATCCCTGGCTCCTTGCCCAATCCATCCGCCAAGCTCGGTGGGGCTCAGGCTCAACCGCGAGAGACCGACCCGTTGGTGGACGAGATCCGAATGGCAATGGCCGCCTTCGCCGCTTCGGGCCGAAGTGAGGTTAGCCTCCAAGAGGTGGTCGCGGCGCTTCGGGTCTCGGGCGGGGGCCAGGTGACAGAGCTCCGAGTGGGCCACGTGCTGCGTTACCTCCGGGTCCCGAACCACCGAGTCAAGCGGAATGGGGCCCGGTTTCGGGTCTACGCCCTGGTTCCGCGCTCGGGAGCCGGAAACGGGGAGGACGGGCCACAAGCAGGGGACCCGGTGAAGGGCCCGGATGCCGAAGTCGCGGCCGACGGTGAGCAAGGGGCCGGGGCGGATCGGGCCCCGGATAATCCGTCAGACAACCGCCCCCGAGACCCGATTGACCCGACGGGCCCGATTGGTTAGGAAGTTGAGGTTTGAGGGGCGTCGCGTAAGCTTGTCCCAGCGAGGCCACGGGCACAAGCCACCCCCGACCGCGAGCTCTACCCCGACTGCCATCAGCCCAAGACGTCCTCGACCGTCGCTACCGCCAGGGCGGGGGGGTCCCGCGAGTGAAGCCAGCGGGGAGAACCCGCCACGTCTCCCGCCAGGTAGAGCACGCGCCGGGTCCATCGTCGTTTTGAGCGCGTAGGGCTTGCTGGGCAGCGTGAACGCGGGCCCAGCCACCATCACGGACCGCATTCCGCGGTGGAACACGCGCCCGAGCCACCCCGCCACGAACGAGGGCGGGGTCGACTTCGGCACTTGGCACAAGAACGCGTTGCCCCGTGACTCCTACTGCATGGACGTGGACAAGGTCGAGTATCGGATCGACGCGATTGGCTCGTTGCGTGTCGTAGGGATCTACGAACTCATCCGGTGGGGATGGCAGCACGGCCTAGACGACATCCCCGAGCGGTTGGCTCCATACGAGGGCAAGCTGGCGTTGCTGCGACGGATTGGCGAGTCGATCGCCGCGGAGCAGGGCGCGCCGTTCCCGACGTTCTTTGTCTGGCACCGACCGGACCTTTCCGAGTTCGTGGTCTGTCGGCTGGAAGATTGGGTCTACGGTTCGAGGAAGGCACTCGGCCTGGGTCGGGAGGCGTTCGCCGACCTGATCGGGGGTCTTCCTGGGTGGGAAACTGACTCGGTCGCACAACCTCCCGCGGCAGACCGTGGCGGCGCGGCGCATGACACGCGGGTGTGAGCATGGAGAACCTGCTTCGCGACAGCGGTTTTCCGAGCGCAAGAGGGCGAGTCTCCCGGCATGATCAGCTACCGGCGAGAGCTGGTTACGAGCGTTGTTACAACGCGCCCCGGACTGCGAGACTGTACGGTTCGATCGACTTTCCGTAGATGGTGCGTGTCGACCTCGTGTATGATCGGTCGTATGCTTACCCCGTGCGACGCGTTCGGAACGGCTGTCCCAATTCGACTGAGTGCCCCTGTAAGGATCCCGACCCTCCCGAATTCGAACGGTCCGGGATTGGACGAACGTCTATCCCGGTGATCGTGGTCCGACCTCACCTCAGTAACCGGGCCGGCTTTCAGAGTGAGAGGTCCTCCCCAGTCTGTTCGGGACGATTCGAACGGGTCCACATGCCCGGCGCCTCCTGGAGCGGGGTCTGCTGTCTCTCTTGGAACGCTTCACCCGGTCTGACCCAGTGCCGCGACGGATTGAGGTTCTCGCCTCGGGCCAATTCGGGGGGTCACGGAGCGGGACGACGGCGCCCAGGGCCGCCAAAGTGAGCCGCACCGCTTTCTCACGGATTGGGACCCGTGGACTGCGAAGCCGATAAGGCGGGATCCATACTGAGGCGGGAACAAGGGACCCCCCTCGCCTCAGGGCGGAAGCCGACGGCACGCCTATCGGCCTGACAGACGTGCTGGAAATGGCCCCACAACACTAGCGGCACGACTCCGCCTCGCCCAGAAGGGAGGTTGAGATCGGTACCGAGTATAGTCGGTGGCCTCACGGAAGTTCGAACGTGGTCTCGGTGCCAATGATGAAGGGGCCGGAGACAAGAATTTTCTTCAAATCTCGGGAAACTTCGACGAGGCCGGCATCCTGTGCATACCGAAGAATCGCATCACTCGCTTCCTTAGTGATCCAGAACCGGTGGCGCACCGGGGTCTTGAGCTGTACGAGATCGCCTAGCAGACGACTCCGGCCAGATGGCGAGCGCTTCACGTGACGCATCGTCGCCCTGGACGCCCATTCCGGCCAAGTCAACTCGATGATTTTACCCGATGGGTATCGTAGTTTGATACCATCTCGAGTCATTTCAAGGGCGTCAGGACGGGGTAGACTCGCTGCGACGAGAACACGCAAACCAACCCCGAGATCGAACACAAACAGAATCAGAATCCCGTATCTTTCCGGAACTCCGAGGGGAGTCCAACCAAGAGCCATTATCAGGATCACGGCGACTATCAGCGCCAAAGCCGGAATGGCAACCACGTAGACACGTACTCGGGAGCGACGCTCCCGCTCGCCAAGTCCGCGTAATTCGATCATGTTGATCACCTCATGCCGCTTCCAGTAAAAAGAGCGAACAAAGGTCAACGCCAATAGATGCCGCTCCGACGAGATATTCCTCGTCATCGGAGACGATCAGATAGAATGAGATGAGAACCGAGAGTCCCATGAAGACCCACGCGAGGGTGTTCGCAATCGAAATCGTTGGGTGCTGGCAGAAAATGATGGAGAAAATGAGAGAGAGTCCCGCAAACACGGGTGCCGCAATCGGTGCCATAGCTGAATCGTCGTCTAGCAGGATGGCCGCCGCGACGAGCCCACTGATTCCGAGGCCAAGCCCCAACAGATACTCTATCGTGTCCAGTTGCTCCGTATCCATCGCCAAGTCGTGTCCAAGAGACGATGCGAGAGTCTGCGCGCCGGTAACTAGTGATGGGCCATAGCCGTGCAGGCCGCTGGTTGTCCCGTCAATGCTTTGACTCGCTCCGAGCGAATCACCCAACTGAGACACGATGAGCGAGACAACGATACCAGGTCCAATCGACAGTACCGCAATGACGGTCAATGCGATTGTTGCCACGACTCCCAATCCGAAGATTAGCTGGAAGATCGGTCCGCCGAGCGCGGCGAAAAACGAAGCGGCGTCGGCCGGCGAAACGCTCCCGGTTTGGGAGTAATCCGAAGAGCACTGATTGAAGGATGTGTCGAGGTTTGCACCGTATGACTGAATTCCATCAGCTATCGGATGGGTGACCGGGTAGAGAACCCAGTATACGGCCGCCTCGAGATACGCGAGAAGCCCGTCCCAAGCCCACTCCATCGCGCTCGCGAGCGTCTTCAGCCCGGAAGCGAACTGACTCGCAATCTTTCCGAGCCACAGCGTGTTCGATAGCCACGTCGCAGCCTCCCCGATGTACGCGGCCGCCGCCGCGACTGCCCCCCAGACTACCGAGACGAGGGTCGTCAAGCCGACGGCGCCCGCGATCCCGCTCACCGTGTTGTAGATGTCGAGCCCGACGGAGCCCCACCAGGGGGCGGAGGGGGGAGTCGTCTGGTACTTGGGCGCGGTGTAGGCACCCCCGTTCGATAGCGTGGCGTTGGCAAGTGGACCCAGCAGATTCCAAGGAAGGCCTAGGGTTCCGAGCTCCGGGGTGACGGTGAGGATATTGCCGCTGAGGTTGCCGCTGGAGTTGAGAACCAGTCCGCCGAACAGGTCCTTGAGCTCCGCGACTTCCGTGGTGAGAATCCCATACCCGCCCGACGAAACATTGACCCAAATGACGGACTGGACCTGCAGGGACTCATCGCCGGACTCCAGCCCCGGATTCGCGGCGAGACCGCCATAGATGCCCGAACCTGACCCGTTCTCGCTCTGGGCCGTGGTTGAGAACACCCAGATGTAGCTCGGGTTCCAGCCATTCCCTGACGTGGGGACCTGATTGCTGGAGCTGGTCTCGGTCCTCCCCGACCAGTCTGCCGGATGGAACGTGACCCCCGACCCACTGCGGCTCACGGACTCATTGGTGTTGTTGATCAGCGCCTGTCCGAGCGGGGATGAAAGGAACTCGCCGCGCGGCACGAGGAGGTTGTTCAGCCCGGCGTTGAGGTGGACCGAGTACGTCCATCCCCCTTCCGCCCCCGCGATGTTGCTGACCGTCGCCGCGTTCGTCAGGTTCAAGACGATCAGGTCGAAGTCGGGCTCGGCTGTGTAGCGCTTGAGACCCCACGGCGTCGATGAGAGCGTGGTGTTGTTGGCCGGCGCCCAGAGCAGCGTGTTTGCCTTCTCGCCCACTCGGAGAACGGTATAGGTGGCCGTGATCGACGCGTTGGACTGGGAGCGATCCGCGGTGAGAGGGCCGGTCTGGCCGAGTAAGTCGACCGCCGAAGAAGAATACGTAAGCGGATAGTACCACGTCCTCCCCGAAGCGCTTCCGTTGTCGTCGATCGATAGGTTGAGGTAAACGAACTGCGAGGTCACCGTGAGCGGAACGCTAGCGTAGTACGTCCCGGACCAGGAGACATTGGACCCCTTCTTCGATGCGGCGTAGCCTTCGTAGTAGACAGACCCCGAGCCGGAGGATCCGGACGAGACCTCGAGGAACGGCGCCGCCTCGTCGTTGGACGAATGCAGATCCGCCCACCACGAAGTGATCTCCACCTGCAGGACGGTCCGGAGGAGCGGGTTCGGCTGCTCCCCATCCGGTATCCCGTCGCGGAGGGTGCTCCCCTCCTGCGGATCTGCGCCCCACGAGAGCTTGCCCCAAACCGTTAGGGTCCACTCCCCGTCGTAGCCATCCATGACGACCCCGCGGAGCCAGCCAACACCCTCCGACACGATGAGCGACTGGAGCACTCCCAGCGCGCCCCCAGTCCAGAGTACGCTCGAATCGTATGGCGAATCGTCCTGAAGCCCTCCATGCGTCCAGTGAGGCTCATTCGTCGAGTTGGTAGCATTCGGCGCGCCGTCGAGCCGTCCGCCGCCCGGCGTGACGGCAAAGGAGAAGGGATTCGTCGAGTTCTCGTACCAGCACTCGAACTCTGCAGGACATGTGGAGCTCGATAATTCGAAGGTCAGATTCCACGTGTCGAGCATGTGGCTCTCCGCCGTGTCGAGCGATCGAGGATTTAGGTCGAACTCCTTCTCGACGTAGTCGCTCACCAAGCCATTCGTCGCGTACGCCGCCGGGTTCGCGGTCTCCCACAGATCAGCGCTGGAACCGCCGGCGTACGTCACAGGAACGGTCCACCCGAGCTCCTTCTCCATGTCCGTCAGGCCGTCCCCTGACGTGTCGCGTTCGTACGAGAACGCGATCGGGAGCCCGATGACGTTCCACTGTCCGGAGCCGTTCGTGAAGTTCAGGAAGAGCTCGGCGGTGTATGTGATGTTCAGCTGGGAGGGCGTGACGTTGAGCTCGTACGTCGAGGTGCCCCAAGGCCGATACAGCTGGCTGGAGCTCGAGACCGGGATCTGGACCGCCGCCGTCGGTCCGCTCTCGTTCCAGAGCAGGACCGTCCCGTTCTCCAGAGCGGTGTTCCCGATATAGCGGCTCGCGGGGTAGGGAACGGTGAACGAGAGCTGTGCTCCGCCGCCGGTGTCCGATATCGAATCGTAGGGCAGGTCGGTTTCAGAAAGCTGAACATAGTCCGGGGTCGAGAAGCCGAAGGCAGAACTAACGACTTGGCTGTTCAGACAGCCGTTCTGCCACTCCAGGCCGACGTACCCGGAGTAGCTGGCCCAAGGCTCGAGGCCCCGAACCACGACGGTATAGTTGTAGCGCGCACCCGACGCGACCGGCGTGATGCCGGAGATCACCCAGCTCAGGCCCGTGCCGAGCATCGAGTAGTCGAAGAAGCCATCCACAGACTGGTTCGACTGCCACGTCACGACGAAGACCGTTCCGTTGTACCATGTGGTCACCGGGGTCCCGATGAGCTGGGGGACCTCGCTCGCGCTCTCGAGGTAGAAACTGCAGCCGATATCCGCGGTCTCGGGAGGCGCGTAGCCGGAGCTCCCGATCTGGAGATCGGGGGACCCCGGCGACACCGAAGATCCCGGACGACTCGACACATTGATCCCGAGAGTGTAGGAGTCGCCGGTCCAGACCTGATCTCCGGGCTGAAGATCGAAGGACAACGCGGGCTCGACGGGCGGCGCCACCGACCACGTGTGCGACGGGCCGTAGAGCGTGGCGTTACCGTAGGCTTCGAGGCTGGTGTTGAACTCGGTCGTGATATTGGCCTTCTGATCGTCGTCGACGTAGAGGGCATTGACGAACGCCGAGCCGTGGGTGACGCCCAGGGACGTCACGAACCAGTCGTGCGGGGAGATCGGGGGGTCGCGG
>Ga0335074_10005889_pt1 | contig 16977 bp, 18 predicted proteins | sample Lox_Sample_23_FD_206715 | JGI IMG/M metagenome (GOLD analysis project Ga0335074, IMG submission 206715) | Soil microbial communities from Loxahatchee National Wildlife Refuge, Florida, United States - Lox_Sample_2.3 | ecosystem: Environmental > Terrestrial > Soil > Wetlands | place: USA...
CAGCAGGGCGGCCTCCAGTCGCTTGACGGACAGTCCCTCGCCCTTCCTGGCTGCCTCGATCCACTCGCGCATCCGTTCTGCCTCGCGGTTGAGGTAGGTCTGCTGGGCCTCGGCGCTCATGGGGATCCGTTCTAACGCCGAGCGGGACAAAATGATCGCGTCCCAGTCGCCGGTCGCGCAGCGGGCGACGAACACGCGGCGCCGCGGTGCCTGAAGGTCTTCTCGCTGCGCGACCAGGACCCTGGCCTGCGGGTAGAGCTGCAGGAACTCGCGGCCGAACTGCTCGAGCATGTGGTTGGGCACGACGATGGCGGGTTTGCGGGCCAGCCCGAGCCGGCGCAGCTCCATGGCGCCCATCGTCATCTCGGCGGTCTTGCCCGCTCCGACTTCGTGGAACAGCCCGACGGCGGGCTCGTGGATGATCCGCGCGACGGCCGCGACCTGGTGCGGGCGCGGCTCGAAGTTCAGGGCGAGCCCGGGCAGCGACAGCTGGGCGTCGTCGTAGTTGCGGAGGACGAGGCTGTTGAATTTCTCGTTGTAGGCCTCAGCCAGTTCCCGGGCTCTGGCGGAGTCCTGCCAAGCCCATTCGGCGAAGCGCTCACCCAGTTCGGCGGCTTTCTCCTGCGCGGCCAGGGTCTCGTCCATGTTGAGCACCCATGCGTCGTCGCCGACCTTGTCGCGCACCTCGATCCGGCGCTGCTCCAGGACCGCCTGGGCGAGCTGGGGTGCGGGGTATCGGCTGGTGCCCCAGGTGGAGGTGGCCAGGACGGTGCCCCGGTTGCCTTTCACCGTCCAGACCTGCCCCCCGGGGTGCTCGACCTTCAGGGACGGGTCGTCGAGGATCTCATGGAGGAACTGCCGGACCACGGAGGTATCGATCCAGGCCGCCCCGAGCCGGGCACCGATTTCCGCGGGCGTCAGGTCGGCCGGGATGACCTTGCCGAGTTCCTCAACGTTGACGGCAAAGCGGGGATCGTCCTGCGCGGCCTGCCGGGCGGCTCTCAGCTTGTCGCGGACGTTCCCGGACAGGTATTCCGCAGCGGCCACGAGTTGCCCGGTTGCGGGGTCATCGAATACCAGCGTGCCCAGGTCATGACGTGCCTGGTCTTCAGCAACGCCAAGCAGCCGGGCAATGCCCGCCAGCCGGACCTCGCCGCAGACGTCCAGGCAGATGGCGAGCGCGTCGGCGGGGGTGTCGGCGCCCAGCCGCGGGTTGCGGGGAGCCACCACCCGGCGGGTGAAGATGGCGGCCTTGGCGGCACGCTGGCTGACCGGGTCGAATTCCTCCAGCGCCTGAACGACGGGCGAGAACAGGTCGGTTCGGAATCCGCCCTGGGGAGGGCGGATGCGGGCCATCTTCTCCTCCCCGGTTCCGGGGTCAGCCCGGCCGGTGTGCCGCCAGGAGAACCGGTTGACCGGGCCGTAGGCCCGGACGTAGGAGTCATAGCGGTGGCCCAGCTCCGCGCGCCGCCGCTCCAGGTCGGGGGTGTCATCGAGAGATGCGGCCTCCGCTCGCAGCAGGGCGGTTACCGTGTCGCGGAGCCCAAGGAGCTGGCGCAGCTCGGCGGCCTGGCTGCCGGGCACCGGATAGGGCATGGCCTGCCCGTCGGTGACCCTGGTGAATGTGCCATCGCTGCGGGCCTGCAGATAGCCGTCCGGCTGCCCGGACGGTGCTCCCTCTGGCTCGTGCGCGCGGGATGCTTCCTGGCTGTTTGCTGTCGCGGCGGCCGAGGTCAGACCGCTGCCACGGGCGGCGGCGGCGATACGTTCTAGGACAATGGCGAGGGCGGGACCGGTATCGTCGGCCGCTGTGACCACGAGGTCGTCGGCCCGGTAGGCGCCGTTCACCGCGTGCAGTTCGCCGAGCACATGCCCTGGACGGCTGAGGAAATATTCGTTGACCGGTACCTGGGCCCCGTCCAGGCTGATCATCCTCGTCTGCTCCCAGGCGGTGGCGCCGGGTTCGCGGCCCGGTTCGCGGCGGCGCAGGATCAGCAGGTCGGTGACGACTTTGGTGCCGGCTGCCCGCTGGTGCGCGCCGCTGGGCAGCCGCACGGCGCCGACCAGGTCGGCCAGCGCCGCGATCTCGCGCCGCGCGGCGGGGTTGCGGGCATCCATCGTGTAGCGGGAGGTCAGCACGGTAACGAGGCCGCCTGGCCGGGTGAGGCGCAGCGACTTGATGATGAAGTGGTTGTGGATGCTGTGCCCGCCTTGGTTGTGCCGGCGGTCGTTCAGCCGGATCGCGCCGAACGGGACGTTGCCGATCACCAGGTCGAAGAAGCCCTCCGCGGCGCGCGTCGCGGCGAACGACTCGGCGCGGATCTGCGCGTCCGGGTAGAGCGCCGCCGCGATCTGCGCGGTTACCGGTTCCAGCTCCACCCCGGTGATCTCGGCGCCGTCGGGGGCGAACGCGATGAAGTTCCCTGATCCGCAGCCGGGCTCCAGCACCCGGCCGCCGGTGAAGCCGAGCTGCTCCACGGCCGTCCACATTGCCCGGACCAGGTCGGCATCGGTGTAGTGGGCATTGAGGGTGTTGCGCGCCGCGGCGGCGAGTTCCTCCGGCGCCAGAAGGCCTGCCAGCTCGTCGCGTGCCCAGGTGAACTCCTGGCGTGCGGTGTCAAACACCTTCGGGACTGCGCCCCAGCCGGACCAGCGGGCCAGGACGGCTTGCTGGGCGGCGGTTGCGGGGCGGCCGTCGCGGGCGATGTCCCGCAGTGCGGACAGTGCCGCCAGGTTGGCGCGGATACGGGCGGTTGCGCCGGATGGTGCTAGGTCGTCCTGGCCGTGCGGGCGGAACCGCTGCCCGCCTAGCTCCCGGCTAGTTCCTCCTGCTCGGCGTTCACCTGTTCCCACATTGGGTGGCTGCGATCCACGATCATCGGTGTTGCCGGCTGGCTGCCCGGAGTCTGCTCGTCCGGTGCGTCGGTGTCCGGGTCCGCTCCCGGTTCCGGTGGGAGAAGGACCTGTTCCCGCAGGACGATCTCCTCGGCCTGGAGCCGGGCCATGTTCAGCCGGCCCACCTTGACCAGGTAGTCCTCCGCGGGCGGGTCGTCGCCAGCCAGATCCAGGGTGAGATCCGCTATCCGATTGGCGACCTGCTCCCCCAACGTCGAGAAGAAGCTGTCCGGATCCTGAATCGCCGCGTACCGGGTCGGCAGCCACCGCTGCCAGTGGCGCTGGGCCGTCATGCCGTAATGGTTCATCCTCTCCAGCTCCTTCGTTCCATAGATCTTCAAGGGAGAGCTGGCCTTCTATCTTGTAATACCTTCGCCGCCGTGCTGCCACGCCGCGGTCATCTCCGCCCGCGATCCAGCGGTTGCGGCGTGGCCGGGTCGTTGCCGATCTCCCACCATCCAGGCGGCGCGTTCTCGGTCCTGGCTTCCCGAGGCTGGATGTGCTCGTCCTCGCTGCACTGCGCAAACGGACCGGCCCTGCCGAGCAGAACGGTGAGCTGGTGGTCAAGGTGGTCGCGCAGCCATATGGCCATGCCGGTGCCGGGTTCCAGGCGCAGTGCTTCCCAGGAGTGCCAGAGGGCGGTCAGCCGGGTGATGGCCTCGGCGTGCTGCCACCACTGGCGGCACCACCGGTACTCGCCGCCCAGCGGGCGGCGGAACATGGGCAGGAACTGGCCGGTCACCCAGGCCTCGACGCTGTCGTACACCGGCTGCGGCTGGGCAGCCTGGCCGCCGCCGTCCGCTGTTCCGGTGCCGGGAGCTCGCGTGGTCATGACGTTCTTCCGTGCCTCGCTGGCAAGACGGTGGGAAGGGTCACTCCAGGCCCGGGCGGCGGTACCCCGGTCATGCTCTGGGCCCCGCGCCGCATGGCCCGCTCGGCCTCTCGGGTGGCGGCGGTGATCCGGCGGGCGTCGGGGCCGGCGTACCAGGGGCGAAGGCGGATCAGGGCAGGGCGGGCGCCCGTCGCGAGAAGCAGAGCCGTGCCCGGGGGCAGAGCGCGGATGTCGGCGGCTTCGAGGATGTCCTGCCGTCGCAGCGATATCTGTTCGCTCGAGCGGCCGTCGCCATAGCTGGCCGAGCGAACCGGCACGTCGTGCCGGCCGACGAGGGTGGCCAGGTCCCGGGCCAGGCGCGGGTCATCGATCCCGGCACCGATGACCTTGCGGGTGGCCGCGCCCCACAGGGCGGCCATGCCCGGCTCGCCCCATACGCTGACGCCCTGCTGGTAGGACTGCAGGATGGTGACCGGCACCATGCCACGGGATCCGAGGTGGCTGTAGAGGTCCGGCAGGTCGGCGATGCGGCAGATGTTGGCTGCCTCGTCGAGGATCAGGACCATGGGCGGGTCGAGCCGGCCTCCGGCCAGCTCGGCGTGGCGTCGGCCCGCCCGCATGGCCATGTCGGTCAGCGCGGCGACCAGCGGGGACGCCGCCGCCCGGGACTCGGTCAGCAGGTACAGGGTGTCGCGGGAGGCTGCGAAGTCAGCCGGGCTGAAGGCCGGGAGCCGCACGGGCGGCGGGGTTACCCACGGCATGATCTCCTCGTCGTGCAGGCACGCCGCCGCGGTCCGGGCGGTCTGGTAGATGCCGTCACGGGTTTCCGGGGCGCCGTGCTGCGCGCCGCGCAGCGAAGACGCCAGCGCCCGGAACCCGGCTGTGTCCAGCAGTTCCGCTGGCGTCGGCGAGGCGGTGTCGTCGAGCCAGCGGGCAACATCGCGGAGCGACCGGGCTGAGACGGCCGCGGCGAGGAACAGGGCGCACAGCAGTTCCTGCGCGGCCGGCCCCCACAGGTCACGCTGCCGACCGTCGGCGACGGTCAGCACGAAGTGGGCGGCCATCCGGTGGGCCGCTTCCACGGTGGTCATGCCACGCAGCGGATCCCACCACCATTCCTGCGGCTGGCAGGCGATCCGCTGCGGGTCGAACAGCCACACCGCGCCGCCCGCCTCCGACCGCAGCTGCGCGGTCGCGGCCCACAGGTCAGCTTTGATGCTGGTCGCGACGACAGGGCCGGGCGCGGACAGCACGTAGGGCACGCCCATCGCGGTGGTCTTGCCGGAGCGGGGTGCCATGAACGCGATGATCGTGTCCTCCCACGAGGAGTACAGTGCTGGGCCGCGGCCGGCGGGCTGCAGGAGGTCACCGAGGATGAGGCCGGTGTCGGCGGGAGTGATCCGGCGCGGGCTGGTTGCGGCCAGCGAGGTGCGAAGCCGGGCTGCCGTCCGCGCCGAGGGGCCCGGGGTGAGGGGCTGGATTCCCGGGTTATGGCGGAGCGCGGCGACGGGATCGCGGTGCGGTGGCCGGCGTGCCGAGATGACCCGCCACGCTGTCGCGATGACTGCGGTGGCGCTGGCCGCGAACGCCGCGGCGAGCGTGGCTACAAGTGCGGTTGGCGTGCCCGGCCATGCCCGGCTGGTCCGGCCGCGGGCCAGATCGGTGGCCCACTGCTCCCCGAACGGTGGCACGTGGCCGCCGGCGAGCGCGGCGGCAGCTTGCGCGGCGACCCAGACCAGCCCCGTCAGGGCGGCCAGCCCCCAGCACAGCGCGAGGATGCACCACATCCCGGCCGCGCCTCCTGCGGTGACGGGAATGCGAGGGCCTGCGGCCTTGGTCACCGCTCCCCCGCGTGATGCCCGGAATTGATGGCCTGGTCTGTGTCGTACAACTGGCGCTCAGGTCCGACGAGACTGAGTTCCACCGGTATACCCAGACGCTCGCCGGTCTTGATCAAATACTTGCCACGGCCGGGGTGCCGGGCGCCAGGCTGCCAGGAGTCGGGTGCCGACCACGAGGTGACGAGTTCCTGTTCCGGCCCGGTGAGCGGCGTGATCTGCTGCACGCGAGCCAGCTCGCGGGGTGGCAGCCCGGCCAGCACGGTGATCGCGCAGCGTTCGGCGAATCCGCGGGCCTTTGCCCGGTCTTCCTCGGTGGCCAGGGCGTCCAGGTCGGCGAGCGAATGGGTGATCATGATGCTGGCCATGCCCTTGGCCCGGTTCAGGCGAGTCAGGCTGTCGGCGTACTCGACCAGGCCGGGGGCACCGCGCAGCGCCCGCCATAGCTCGTCCATCACGGCGAGGTAGGACCGGCGGCGGGCGATCCCTAATTCCGCGAGCGCGGCTGCGGCATCAGCCATCCCGAACCCGTAGGCCCAGGTGCACAGCATGGCCGCCGTGAGCAGCTTGTCCCCGGCGGCACCGACGCGGGAGATGTCCACCGATACTGCCGGGGCGTTCAGGTCGATCGGCCGAGAGGTCGGCCCGTCGAACACCCCGGCCAGCGACCCGGTGCACAGCAGGTCGAGGGTGAAGACCAGGTCGTCGACGCGTTCCTGGTAACTGTGCGGTGTGCTGGCCCGGGCCGCCGAGCGGAGGGTGTCGGGTCCTTGTTCGATGACCGACAGCACGTCGGTGACCGACGGCTCGCTTCGGCCGGCCAGCCGCTCGTCGAGCAGGTCGATGGCTCGGCCCAGGACCACTTCCTCGGCGTTGCTGATGCGTGTTTCCCGGACGAGGGTGCACAGCGCCATCAGCAGCGACAGGCGGCGGCTCCGTACCTCCCAGCGGAGGGTGCGGGCGTCTGGGCCGGCCATGCGGCGCAGCGCCTGGCCGAGCGGCCCGGCGTCCAGCGGGTTGATCCGGTCCATCCCGCGGCCGATCCGGATCACCTGGCCGTCCAGGTGGTCGGTGAGCATCGCGTAGTCCGGCTTGGTGTCGCCGAGCACGAGCGCGATGGCACCGGTTGCCACCGCCCCGGTGAGCAGGCGCTTGACGAGGGTGGACTTGCCGGTGCCGGGCTGGCCGAGGACGAACATGCCCGGGTTGGTGACCAGCCCGGCGCGCAGCCAGGCCAGCGGGTCCAGGCAGACGACTTCGCCCCATAGCTGGTGGCGGCCGACCGGCGTTCCGGACGTCGGGGTGCCCCCGCCTGCGACGAAGGGGAACAGGCCGCACGCTTGGGCGGTGGTGGCCTGGTATTCGGGTGCCGCGTCGACGTGAGCGGCACGGCCGGCGTCTGCCATCTTCCAGCCCCATGGCGGCGGGACTGGCCCGGCCGCCTGCCCCGCTGCGGTTCCGGCGGGTGCCTGCCTGGTTTCCTCCGGCGCCTGCTGGCGCAGAAGCCGGTGCGGTCGAGTCGCTGGGCGCGTGGTCATGTTGCGGGCCTCCTGCGTCTAGTGGGGCACCCGGCGGGCCAGGTCGGCCGGGCAGATCCCGCACGGCAAGGTGGCGGCGAATCCGGCCGCCTGGCTGTAGGTCATCCGGCGAAGCCTGATCTTCGACGACTCGGCGGCGGCCTCGGTCCATGCGGTCGCGTGCGGCAGGTCGTCGATGCTGGTTACCGTGACGGTGACGAACAGCGAGATGAGGCAGACGCCCGCGCCTGCCGCTTCTTCGACGGCGGCCTGCCGGGCGCGGGCCTGGTCGTGGGCGTCCCGCGCGGTCTCGTCTCGCCCGGTGCGGTTGCGGTAATGCTCGCGGAACGTGGCCGCGTTGACCTCGGCTTCCAGCACCCGGGTGGCCGCCGCGGCGGGGAAAGGGCGGTACTGCAGGCTGACTCGCTTGGGATATGGCCCGGGGCAGATCAGCCGGGCCAGGACGTCGGCGGTCACGTTCTGGCGGGGTGCCTCGTGCCAGGCCCAGGTCACCGAGATTCCGCTGTCGTGCCGGTAGTGGTCGGGAAGTTCCTCGGCACCGACGGGCCCGGCGTCGGCCCACTGCAGGGTTCCTGGGTCGTGCCCGGCACGGGCCTGCGCGGCGATGCGCAGGACCTCGCCGCGCGCGGCCGGGTCGAATGCGGTACGGATCACTCCTGCGATCTCGGCGGCGCCGAGCCTTCCGAGCACGGCGACCCCGCAGGCGGCGAGTGAAGACTCCAGCCCGATCATCGCGTGGCCGATCTCGGCCGCGGCCTCGGTGAGGTTCCCCGGCGCGGCCGGGGATGCCTTCGGGTCGAACGTCAGGCTGACCCTGGTGTCGACGTCGGCGGCGGCGGCCGGCGCGGCGTCCACGAGCTGGCCCATGATCCGGCGTGCGGCCGCCGGGGCGGCCGGGTCGATGACGCCGGCCACAGTGTCGGCGAGGGTGGAGCCCGGCTCGGGCGCGGTGTCGATGGTCACCGTGATCCATCGCACCATCGGCACGTAGCCCAGACTGGCTAGCCAGCCACCCCAGTTCGCCACCCAGCCGTCCGCGTCAGCGCGGTCAGCCAGCCAGGTCGAGGCCGGGACCACCCGCAAGGTCGGGGTCAGCATGCCGGTGCGGCGATCCCAGACGATCCCGTACCAGCCGCCGTAACCGTTCTCGGCGGACAGCAGCGCGGTGGGGGCAAGGACGCCGGGCAGCGTGAAGCCAACGGCATGCTCGGTGACGACGCTCGCGCGGTACCGGGTGTAGCCGCGGGCGGATGCATACGACCAGCGCAGCCGCCGGATCGCCTTGAGAGCGAGCGGCTCACCGCTGATCCGGGCCAGGCCTAGCGCGCCCACCACGACTACCGGAGGCGCCACGTACGCCAGCGCTCTCACGTCGACGGCGGCGACGAGGATCAGCATCACGACCGCGGTGAGCACCACGAACGTTCCGGCGGCGCCAAGACCCCAAAGGCCGATGCCGCGACGACGGCGCCAGCCGCCATAATCGCGCGGCCGGCCTGCTTGTTCCTGGAGCATCTCTCAGTCCCCCCTCTCCTCTGGCTGCATCGCGTCCGCTGCCCGGCGGCCGGCCTGGGCCGCGCCGCGAGCAAGTCCGGCACCCGCCATGCCGGCAGGCCCGGAGGCGGCACCTGCCGCAGCGCTCGCGCCGCCAGCGCGGACACCTGCCTCTGCCCCGGCTGCTGAGCTCCGGGGACCCGCTCCCGGGGCGCTCGCCGCCCCGGTCCCCGCAGGTCCTGCCGTCCTCGTTCTCGCGGCGCCGACCGGTCCGTCTGGGCCGACTGGCACGGTGCCGGTGGCCGTCGACCCGGACCGTGTGCCGGGCGCCGATCGTGTTTCGGCAGGAGGGTTGGCCGCGGGGCCCGTACCAGGTGCGGCCGCGCCGCGCGGAGCGGGTGCGCCCCTCGCGCTGCTGCCGTCCTGCGGGCCAAGCTGCGCCGACACCAGGCGGGCCTGGTCTACCGCGGACGAGCCCCCGGATCCGCCCACCGAACCGCGCAAGGCGCCGACCGCGATCGCGCCGCTCAGCATCGTGCCGAGGAAACCGCCGCTCCCGGCCGCCGTCTCCGCAGCCCCGGTCGTCCAGGTGAAGAACTTCATGAGTACCGGCAGCGCCAGCAGCGACAAGAGCACCATCGCGAACCCCATCAGGATGGTGCGGAGATCCTTGCCTTTCCCGATCATCGTGAAGGCAGTCGCGTAGACGGCTGCCGCCGCCGGCTTGTAGAAGATCAGCGCGAGCATCCAGCCGGTAACGCGCCGGAACCAGGACCGGGTCCCTGGCGCCAGTGTTCCCGCGGCGGCCAGCGGCAGTACCCCGGCGAGGATGACCAGGGCAGCCTGGCGGAAGAGCATCAGCACTGCCTGGATCGCGGCCATGACGATCGCGACGACGCCCAGCACGATCGCCACGCCCGACGCTGCTCCCGGCATCGTGAGCACCGCGGTGAGCCGGGCGGCGAACTGGCCGCCGGTCGAGGTCGTCAGCACCCATGACGACCAGGCGTCACCGGCCTTCAGCAGCATCGTCGGCAGCAGGACCCCCAATGCCGAGGTCGCCGCGATGATCGCAAGGCCCGAGCCGACATCGATCAGCGGGTTCGCCTTGCGGGTGAGCGCCATCTTCCCGGCCGCGGTGATCATCGCAAGGACGGCGACGGCAACGGTTATCGGCATCAGCCACTGCTGGAGGGCGCCCACGGCCGGCTCGGCGGTCAGATTCTGGGAGGGGACTTGGACCCACCAGTCGACGGTGCCGGAGACCATCCAGGCGATGCCGGACTGGATCGCGTCGGCGATGCCCGTCATCGCCCCGTTCGCCGCGGCGTTGGCGGCGGATCCGGCCGCCCGGCCAACAACCGACGGAACGATGCACGCTGGGACTATCAAGGTCGGGCATGACATCGTCGGTTACCTCTGATCTGGCTGGTCCCCGGGCGGCAGCCGGCCGGGCGGTGGGGCGGGCCATGGCGGGATGTGCAGCTGGCTCTGGGTGGCGGGGCCATCGGTGTTCACCGAGCGCAGCGCCAGGGCAAGAGCCGCCACCCAGCCGACCAGGGTCCAGCCCAGCAAGATGTTGATGACGGCCACCGAGCCGATGTCCGGGACGCGCCTGCCCCAGCCGACAAGGACGGGCAGCAGGTAAATCCCTGCGGCAATCGCGGTCAGGACGACGGTGGCCAGGATGGATGCGATCATCGACGGCTCCTAATAAGCGTGAGCGGGCGGGACCGGAAAGCGCGTGTAGCCAGTGAGCGAAGTCAGGGGAGCGGCGGAATTGCCCCAGTCGCCGCCAGGAGGTGCAATCACCTGCCAGTCGGTGCCCGACCACTCCACCTCAATGCGGGTGACCGCCCGCACCGTGGAGCCCTGGTCGCCGGGTCCAGCGCTTACGATGTCGACGGTTGCGCTGACCGGGGAGTAGGTCACCCAGCGGAACGCTTCCTCGGCCACGTAGGCACGGCCGAGCGACTGGCCGGCGGTCACACCTTCCCCCTGAATGGCCTGGTCGTAGCTGGTCCGGCAGCCCGCGAGCAGCGCGGCGGCATCTGGGCCGGTCACCTGGTCGCGGATCGTGGGCCCGAATATGCCCGGTCCCCACTGGGCGTTCGCGCGGACACCGATGTTCACCGCGGCCAGCAGCGCGCCAAGCGGGGTGTCGGCGAACCCCCACGCCAAGCCGCCACGGACGTCATGCGGCCCGGCGGACCGGGAGACCGGCAGCTCGATCCCGCCGAAGTCTGCCCATCGCAGGCCTGCCAGATCTGTCGGCGGGACTCGCGTCGGCCCGGCAGACGGCGAGTCAGCAGCGGCCGACGGTGACACTCTCCTGGCCGGGCCGACCGGTGCGCGTGGGGCGTGCGCCTGGGCGGGAACGGCCTGACGGCCTGTCCAAGCGAGGCCTGCCCAGCTGGCACCAACCCCGATCAGGATGCAGGTTGCGATGAGCGCGCGGCGCAGTCCACGCCGCTGATGCGAGGCGGCTGGCCGCCGGCTGACGGCCATCAGGTGAGGAACACGCTGACGATGGCCGCGGCGACCGCCGCGAGGCTGAGGCCGCCCAGAACCCACGGCACGCCTGTCGCCCCGTCGGCCGCGAAGCTCGCCCGGTTCCGGTGGCCGATCGCCATCTTCCCGGCGCAGATCAGCAGGCCTGCGACACCGCAGACCATTACGCCCCACTTGCCCCAGGCGATGATTGTCGTTACTGATGCTGTCAGCCCGGGAGGGGCCTGCGGCGCCGGATTCGGCGCGCTGGCCAGGGCAGGCCGGTCGCCGTGCTGGATAAACAGAAGTCTGGCTGCAGGCTCGTGCAGCGCCAGGGTGTGCAGCAGTAATGACATGGTCCCCGCTCCTACGGTGTCTTGATGGGTGCTGAGACGACGCTCGCCAGTGCCTCGGCCCGGATCTCGGCGATGGACCGGCGGGCCTTGCGCGGCAGGTCCACCTGCGCTGGGTCGTCGGCAGTGCGCAGTGATGCGATGAACGGGACGCGCACGACGGCGCTGACCCGGGCGGCAAGCACTTGGAACCGGTAGACAGCAGCAGCCGGCTCCGGAAGGCCGTCGCTGACGATGGTGAGCACCGCGACGCGCTCGCCCTGCCAGGTGATGGCGTTCACCGCGGCGATCGCCCGAGCGGCTGCCACGGCTGTGTTCCCTGACACGAGCACCAGTGGCCGGCCCCAGGTGAGCCAGATGGACGGCTGACCTTGGGCAGGGCGCCGGACCGCGCCCATATCCCACGCCGGCTGCAGCAGTATCGCGAGCGTCGTCGTGCCGGCCCCGCCGTGCGCCCCTACCACGACAATCTCGCGGGCAGGCTGGTCGTTGTGCTGCGGCGGGACCGATCCGGTTCGGGCCTGTGCTGCCGTGGGCCGCATCTGGCATCCCTCCTCACTCTGCCCCGCAGCACTGCGAACTCCGGGCACGACCCGGCGTGCCTGCGGCACGCGGCAGCTTCAGATGAAGTCATATCGCCAAACATTCAACTTGAGTTGACGCACACCCGGATGATATGCCTACGCTTGGCCAAGCTGTCAACTTGAATCAAAGAACGATCATGGTTGGCTAAACCGAGGTGATGATGTGCGCGGCAAGGACCCCTCTGGCGCCCGTTGGCTGGTCAACCACCTCCTGTGGTACTGAGGTCCCGGCCGTGTACAAGATCGCCGCCGCCGGAGTGGGTGTTGCCGCGGTTCCCCTGGTCATCCTCGTGCTCGTCGCCGCGAGCCTGCCGACCTCCGCGCAGCCAGGCGGTGAAGCCGGTCTCGGCGGCGCTCCGACCGCCCTGGCCTTGCAGGACATCCCTCCGAACTACCTGGCCTGGTACATGGCCGCCGCCCAGATCTGCCCCGGCCTGCCCTGGTCCGTCCTGGCGGGCATCGGCGAGGTTGAGAGCAACCAGGGCAGGTCAAGACTGCCGGGCGTCCACTCCGGTGCCAACAGCGCAGGCGCCGAAGGCCCGATGCAGTTCCTGCCGGCCACCTTCGCCGAGTACGCCGTCAACGCCGACCCGGGCAGCTTACTGACGCCCTACGACCCGGCCGACGCGATCTACACAGCGGCGAGAATGCTGTGCGCCGACGGCGCCGACGGCGGTACCCAGGCAGGCATCCAGCAGGCGATCTTCGACTACAACCACGCCGACTGGTACGTCACCGAGGTTCTGGCCTGGGCCGTCCGGTACGCAACGCCGACCGGAACAAGCGGGGTTGCCACGGCCATCGCCTTCGCCGAAGCCCAGATCGGCAGGCCCTATTGCTGGGGCGGCCAGGGCCCGGCCTGCTTCGACTGCAGCGGTCTGGTCTTCGCCGCCTACGCCGCCGCGGGCATCCACATCGCCCGCACCACCTACCAGTGGCAGCAAGACGGCCCCCAGATACCGCTGTCCCAGATCGAGCCGGGCGATTTGCTGTTCTCGGCAGGCGCCGATGGCACTCCCGCCAACCCCGGCCATGTGGTGATGTACCTCGGCGACGGCCAGGTCATCCAGGCGCCCGAGACCGGCCAGAACGTCCAGATCGACCCGCTCGACCTAGCCGCCGTCGTGGTCGCCACCCGGCCCGCCGACCTAGGCACCAGCCCGTGAACCTCGGGCCAGGGTCGTTCCTTAGCGAGAAAGAGGCAGAACTCATGGACGTCCCCGAAGCTGGCCGAGCCGCTCGAGTGGCTGATCCTCTCCCGCTGCCACGTCCACGACCAAGTGAGCCCCGGCTGGTCGCTGGTCCCACACTGGTCCATCTGCCAGACCTGCTTCCAGACGGACCCTCGGGTGATGCTGACCGGTCCGTGCCATTCCGTCGGACCGGTACGGCACCAGTGTCTGGGAAGGCGTGCTCGCTGTGATCGACCCCATGGCAAGCTCGCTAAGCGGGCCGGGCCAGCTCCTGTACTCAGTCGAGGAAGCGGCGAGCCTGCTCGGCATAGGCCGGACCTTCATGTTCCATCTGCTCGCCACCGGTGAGATCGACTCGCTCAAGATCGGCAGACGCCGGAAGATCCCCCGTGACGCCATCGACGGCTACATCGAGCGGCTACGCGCGCAGCAGGGCGCCACTGCGAAGGAGCCAGGAGATCTCCCGCTCCCCGGCGAGCGAGATCGGCAACGAAAATGATCGGTCAGGCCGACCAAGAACACCGTTTCCCGGTACAAGGAAGTGCGTCCGCGTCAGGATCAAGAGCGCAGCTCCGGCGATCGCGTGCAGCTGCGCCGGCCCGGCGCTCTCAGACGACCGCCCAATGCGTCGTGGAGGCTCTGACTCTCCCGGCTTCACCCCCGGCATCTTCACTGCCCCTGCCGCCGCCGCTGGCCAGCCTTCACCCGCTGCCACACGACGCCTCCATGCTGTACGGCATAGGAAGTGTCGACACATCCGGAAGGGTGGCGAACTGCGACATCGTCGAAGCTCTCCGCTGGCGGCCCGGGGACAAGCTCGAAATGATCTTCAGCCACGGGACAATCGTTATCCGCGTGTCCCCGGACGGCTTTTTCTCGGTACCGCGCAGGCCCCGCATCATCATCCCGGCGAGAGCACGGCGACGTTGCGCCATCAGGCCCGGTGACCATGTGCTGCTCGCGGCGGCACCGGACTACGGCATCGTGATCGTGTATCCCTTGCCGGTCCTGGACGAAATGATCGCCCGCTATCACTCAGCATCTTCGGCCGCAGAATCAGCGCGAACATGAACGACAGCAACCGCCCGGTACAGCTCAGTGAGATCGAGGCAGCGCGGATGCTGCTGGCGAAGATGGGAGTCAGGCCTGCCGATCTCCTGAGCTCATCCACGGCACCGTCAGAGGCCCCGATTTTCGGTGACTATATTCCGCGCGTTTCCAAAGCGGTCAGCCCCGGGACACGCCGGGTATACACCACCTACTGGAACCGCATAATGGTGGCGTGGGGCCCAAGGCCTATCACGTCGGTAACTCCCCTTGAGATCGGCCAGCTCGCCGAGCAGGTCAAGGCCAACGTAGTGAAGCGGAGCAATGCCCGCGGTGGACGCGGCGCAGCCGAGCATCTGGTTGCCGCACTCCGGTGCATGTACAAGCACGCAGTCGCCGACGGCATCCTGACCGAGGCTGAAAACCCGGCGGCGCGCGTTCCCAAGCCACGCAGGCTGCGCAGCACCCGCCGGGCATTGCCGACCAGCCAGCTCGAGGAACTCTCCCATGTCGCCGCGTCTACCGGGGATGATCCGGCCCTGGACACACTGCTCTTGCGACTGCACACCGAGACGGCCTGCCGACGCGGAGGCGCCTTGGCACTAAGGCCGGACGACCTCGACGCCGAGCAATGCCTGATCCGGCTGCGCGAGAAAGGCGACACGATACGCTGGCAGCCTGTATCACCGACGCTGATGTCTCACCTGCTCGCCCACGGCGAAAGCCGAGGCGGGCTGGCCTCAGGTCAGCGCCTGCTACGGTACGCGAACGGCCAGCCGATCACCTCCCGGCGTTATGACTACCTCTGGCAACGCCTCGGCCGCCATCTCCCGTGGGTGGCAACCCAGCAGGTCAGCATGCACTGGATCCGGCACACCGTCCTGACCTGGGTTGAGCGCCATTTCGGCTTCGCCGTCGCGCAGGCCTATGCCGGACATGAGGAGCACGGTCGCGGAGGACGCGCCATGGCTACCTATGTCCGTGCCGGTCTGCCCGAAGTGGCAACAGCGCTGGCCGCCCTGACAGGCGAGCCCCATCCGCTGGCCATCAGCACATCCTCGCAGAAGCTCCCAGTTCCGACCGCCTCTGACCAATTCCACAGTGGGCACGTTTAACTTGAACATGCCAGCAGGATCAGGCGACAGGCCGCATCGGTGAGCTTGGCCCGCGCCATCATGTACGTGTCGCCAAGACGGGTCCCCGGCCCTGCTCCTGCTCCGCTGTCGGCGCTTGCGAAGGTATGGGCTATGGCTGCGAGCAGGTCACACGTAGCTGCGTTCCGCTCGGATCTCAGCCGTTGGCGGTGCTCGGCGCTGCGGGCGAGAAGCTGGCCGAGTCCGACGCTCGAGAGCTCTGCTATCGCGCTTATCACCGCTGCCCTCACGGACGCACTCCGTCGGCGGTCATGTCCTCCGGCCCAGACGGCGGAGAGTCGAGCGAAGCGTCGTTGGCCCAGGTCGGCGCCTTGGCCATCGCCTGCATCGCTGGTCCCAGATGGCGCTGCTCAGCCTCCTCCGCCAGCGGCTTGAGCGCGGTACGGGTCTGCTCGGCCAGCGCGCCCCATTCCTGCCAGTTGAGCACCGGGGCGACCAGGCCGCCAAGGTCGAGGTATAGCCGGATGTCCACTTACATCCAGTACGCGCGGACGTGATGCAGACCCTTGAAGTCGTAGTCAGCGAAAGCTGAGCCGGGTTTGCCGTAGAAGGCCTGAGCACCGCCCGCGCCTGCGTGAACGCCGGTGTTGGACAGAAGTGAATAGAACATGTAGCCGCCAGAGTCCGTCAGGTGCTTCTCCAAGAGATCGGACCGGCACGGCTCTGTCTACGACGCCCTAGCCCAGGGCCGGATCAGCGGTGACCGGCTGCGGCACCTGCTGGTCGCCCGATCGGCATCGGCCAGGGCGGGTGAGCCGCTGATGTTCGTGATCGACACCACTCCGCTGGCGCGCCCCCGACGCCCAGTACGCGGGCGAGCTGATGATGGTGCAGGGTCCGCGGCAAGGGCGGGGACCGCTGGCTGCCGGGCTGGCCTTACAGTTTGCTCGTCGGTATCGGGTGGGGTTCTTCTTCCTGGGTTGATCCCATCGAGGCCGTCGGCTGCGGCCCGGCGAGGAGCACACCGACGTCACGATCGACCGGATCACCGGGCTGCTCAAAGACTTGGCCGTGACCAGGACACGGCAGTCCGGCGACCCGCCGCCGCTGGTCTTGCTCGATGCCGGCAACTACGCTACCGACCTCGCCCATGCCCTGGCCGGCCATGACCTGCAGCTGCTGGTCCGGCTGCGTTCCACCCGGGTCTTCTACCGCGACCCCGCACCCCGGCGGCCGGGCCAGATGGGCGCGCCAGCGCGCCACGAGGCGCTGTTCTGCTGCAGTCGAGCAATATCCTGATCCAGCACCAGTTGATGAAACCAGCTCACCAACTCGCTGAGCAGGGCCCTTTTCGACCCGGTCGGAGATCTCTACTCGCCAATCGGGCTGAGTTTCCCGTCAGCGGCCGCGTCGTCGAGTCTCGCGATCGCCGAGGCGTCGATAGAGGCATCCCTGAACACGTTCCTGAAGGATGACCCGTCAAACTCGCTCACCGTCGGCGAACGTAGACTGCACGGGCTCTATCTCAAGCGGGCGTGGGGCACCAGGGCGAACCTGATCATCAACTTCCTTGATGTTGCGGCCAACGCGCGGACCACGCTCAACAGCACGACGTCGGG
>Ga0335074_10005890_pt1 | contig 16977 bp, 14 predicted proteins | sample Lox_Sample_23_FD_206715 | JGI IMG/M metagenome (GOLD analysis project Ga0335074, IMG submission 206715) | Soil microbial communities from Loxahatchee National Wildlife Refuge, Florida, United States - Lox_Sample_2.3 | ecosystem: Environmental > Terrestrial > Soil > Wetlands | place: USA...
GCGAACAGAAGTCACCTGGACCATATCTTCGGTATCTCGCACGCCTTCGTTCTTCACCCGACCGACGCGCCATGTGTTACTCGTCCCGTCGTACTGCCGGATGACCTTAGCTGGGATACCAAAGACCACCGAGTAATCGGGGATGCTCTGCAGGACTACCGAGTTGGCGGAGACAACACAATGGCGCCCTATGGTTAGCTCACCTCTCGCGCACAGGATAACGGCACCGTGACCGATCCATGATCCTTCGCCGATCCGAATTCGGCCACCTTCTGTAATACCCTGTTCGAGGATTGGTTCCTCGATGTTTTCATAAGCGTGATTGTGATCCGAAATCAGTACTTGCTGAGCAACATTCACGCTCCGCTCCAGATGGATCTGGTTTCTAGCGGTGAGAATACTGCCGACGGCAATCACGCAATTGTCCTCGATCACAATCGTAGGTTCACCGGTGGGATCGTCGGTAGCGACGTTCAGCCACGCGTGCTCTTTCACCGCTACGGAATTCCCAATGCTGATCCTTGTCGCCCTTTGCCGGCTCAGGTTACTGGTGAAGTGAAAGGAGACATTGCGCCCGATTGAAGCAAACGGATAGGTGCGACTCACCCAGATGCTGTTCATTCTGGTAAGTAAGCGGGGAATTAGTTTAAGCGGGTCTTCACATGGCCGGCGGCGCATAGGATTCTGTACAGGTTGATCCCTCGACTTGATTTTGGCAGTCCGGCAGGGGGCGGGAGAGCATCACAATAGGGATTTGAAACGCCTGAAGCCAGAGCGCGTTCGCCCCTGCAGCATCTCCAATGCCACGCCGAGGTTAGAAATATTTACACGATCTTCCGGGCAAAGCTGAGCCGGCCTCGCGTCACCACTGTCTCCTCGACGCGTGCAAGTCCTTCGACCAGCGCTGCTTCCTCGGTCATCTTGACGATACTCACTTCCATGATCATGGTATGACCGGGCAGCACGGGCACCAGAAACCGCATGTCAGTCACGCCAGCCAGCGCCATAAACTCGCCCGAGTTCATACCTTTGCCCGTGGTATGGCTGAATAGAATCGACGCGCTTTGCCCAATCGCTTCGATAATCGACGTCCCCGGCATGATGGCAAAGTCAGGGAAATGCCCAAGGAACTGAATCTCGTTGCCCGCAACATTCTTAAGGGTCTTGATGCGTTTGCCCGGCTCCAGCTCCAGCACCCTGTCCACCATGATGAACGGGAAGCGCTGTTTCAAATGCGCTTTCACTTCCTCAAAGCTCATCGTCATAAGAATCGCTCGACCGACCCGTTCTGATCCGAAGCTCGAACTGCTGGTATTCGTACAGCAAGGATAGGTCAACGCCGGCGCAGCACCATGGCTAGAGCGCGGGGCAGAAACCGGCCTCCGGGAGCGGGAGAGCCCGCATCACTGACAAGCCGGACAACGCGGAGGCCTACTTCCTCGGCCATTTCTAGGGGCTCGCTCTCGTGATGAAATTCGAAGGTATGGTCGCGCTGGGCCGATTCCAGCGCGGTGCTGAAGAAGACCAGGCCATCGTCAGCAAGGTGATGTGCGATCACCTTAAATAGCGGCCGCGGATCCTGCAGATGCTCGGCCAGCATGGCAGCAATGATTCCCTGATAGGATCGGCTGTCTTCCGTCGAATTCAGATTAAGAGCATCTTTAACCTCATATGACACACGAGACGCATGCTCGGAGGCAGCGAGCAGGCGATTGGCTACGGCAACTGCAGGCGGACTGATATCGTACCCCTTCAGTTGGATGTCCGCCCTTGTTTCGGCCGCCAGCAAGCTCATCACACCATGACCGGAGGCTAACTCGAGGACTTTAGCGCTGCGGGGCAACTCCTTCAGAAAATCGTCTCGATACATCGCGATGTGGCTCACCATGGATGGCCAGAAAGGATAGATGAGGATTGCGGCCCACATGTAGGGGACCATGTAGCCTTCGTCCTCATAGACTTCCGAGATGAGCTCCGGGAGATTCTCGGGCGTGTACCGGCCGGTTTTTTCATAAAGTTGTTGGCACTTCCAGACGCCGAGACAGTACTTCGCATAGCCTTTGGCAGCATCTTCAAAAGCTCGGTCGCCATAGGCGGCTCCAGCCCAATGAGCAAGCGGGTTCAACAGCCAGGAACAAAGTCCCGGGTTCGCCTGGAATGTCGCCCGGGCGGCGGGCGCCAGCATTCTGGCGTTAGTGTCCAGACTTCTAAGAAAATCGGTCGCGTCTCTCATCTGTGTTTCCTCCGATACCTAGCCACTCGAGCAGACATGCCGAACCATTCGGACCATGGGACGAATCAGATCAAGACCATCCCAGGGAGGAACAAAGACATGCATCTGTCCAAGCTTCACAATCCGGTCCACGCCTCTCTTGCCGGCGAGCGAGACAAGTCTCCGTTCCTTTTCCGGATCGGCGATGCCCAAACCTAGCGTCTGCACGTTGCCGTCGAACTTTGAAAATGCATCCTGCAGATTGTCGACCTCCAAAAGCGTCAAGGTTCTTCCCTGCACTGGTTGAGGAAGGTTCGATCCACAGCCGATCAGCAGTGTCCAATCCGGCCCCATCGGAAAGATCGCCCCATGTGCCGGGTCGTTGATAAGCCAGGAAGCCCGGGCATGACAAATCGCTGAGGTCAAGGTCGCAGAAATGGTGCGGCGGGGATGCGCCTCGTTTTCGCTCTCAAAAGCCTGCTGAAGAACTTTCAGAAAGTCCGCGATCGAGTCGCCACTCCCTTTTTCCAGGAACAAAACCTGAGGAGAGGAACAGGCCTGCTGGTCAAATTGCCAGACATCACGGGCAATGCGCCGGCACCAGAGCGGCGATTCGTCAGGGTTGGCCCAAGCTCCGGCGTCCATGGCGGCTACCGATATCCTAGGGCCGAAGACCGCAAACCGTGCCCAGTGGGGAAACGGCAGTGCGCGAATTTGCAAGACAGCGTCTTCACCGCCCCAAATCATTGCCCCGTCAACTGTGCGCGCCATTGCTTCCTGCAAGTCGTGCCGGTTATGGTCGAACCCGGCCATAAAAATACGTGGCGTCAGTAGCTCGTCGGAGTCGCTCTCCTCCAATTTCTCCATGAGTTGTTGCATCACATCCATCAGGCCGTGAGGCACACGCACAAGAGCGGCATTGCCTCCCAAAAGCGCACAAGTCATGGAGAGAATCGGCTGAATCTCGACATTTCCGGCAGGCCAGTGGCCCACAACCCCGACCGGAAAGGCCTTGCACCTGGCCCGACCGTGTTCCGTCCAGCCGCTATGTAAGCCGTTACATCCCAGTTCGCGGGTAATGATTGGTTCCAGTGTTCCCCTTCGTAACCACATCCGAAGGAAAGGAATTCCCGGAACATCATCAAGTTCGCGGTCATCCAGACCTCTTGCCCAAGACTCGAAGACACTGATAACCTGATCTGGCGAGACTTCCGCATCCAGGACCGCTTGATGCAGTGTGGCCGCCGCACTGGAGATTTCCGCAGGCGAATCGACCTTCTGTACAAGAGCAGTCAGAGTGGCCATCGTGATTCAATTAACCTTCGATCGCCTGATCTGGATGTTGCCACAGCCGCGGAGCTCAGCCTTGGGGACTCGTCCGGCGAACCGGAAGCTGACGCCGCGTCTTCCACAGGGACAGCCGTCGTAAGCAATTACCTGGGCCATGTCTTCGGTGAGCAGGAGATTCCCGGGAAAGCTGGTGGGCAGCACACTGCAGACCTGGACGATGCCATAGTCGCCCTCGGCAACCGGCTCAAGTGTGAGCGGACTGCGTACGATCACTTCGCCAAATCCCGGTCCGTGCTTGTTACCCTCGCTACAGTCGGGAAAAATGACTCCCACGGCCTCCACCATGCCATAGAAATCCGTAATACGGTCGGGGGAACAGCCAAAGACACGCGCCAACTGCTCGTTGAACACTGCCTTTTCAACCGCCTGCTCCTGTAGGCGTTTCCAACCGCCACTGTGCAAGATACGGACACCCGGGAGTTTCAGGCAGATGCCTTCAGCCAACAGGGGCTGCACCAAATACTTCCATAGAATAAAGGTGAAGCCATAGACCAATAGCTCAGTATCGGCTCGATCCTTGGCGAACTCTATTAGCCTCTCCCTATCCAGTTCCAGATCATCCGCCTCGTTCAGACGCAAGCAGCAGATAATCTCATTCGCGAATGGCTGTAGCCCCAGAATTGCCGCGCCCCTGGCGCCCAGCACGTTAGCAGATCCCCTGAAATCGGGTGTGTCCGCAATGAGATAAGGTCTGCGGGTCGGCCCGATAAAATCGCGAATGATGTTCACAACGCCTTTAGTCATCCGCCGCGCGGTCAGCGTGTCGAGCACCACCTGGCTGGGCGACTGAGATGTGGTAGAGCTCGACCTTAAAGTTCTCTTAATCTGGTCGGGACCTACCAACGATAGCGGAGGATCGGCCTTAAACATACGGACTGGTAGAAAAGGAAGATCAGCAATGTGGGTGGCGGATCGATAGTCCACTGGCCACCGTTGGACAAAGCTCGCGTAACCTATGTGCTGCTGGCACGCGTAATCCAGCTCTTCCTTGAAGATTTCCAGCAGAATCGACTGTTTCTCTTCAGGGGGATGCAGGTACGGAGGGCAGCTCAGAAGAGACTCTATCTGATCTTCAAACCGCTGCATGACGGTGATTCGTTTGAACTGTAAGTGATGAAAGCGATACTTTGCCGGCTGACGTCTTCGGCAATTCGGGAACAAAGTGAATCGAGTCCAGGGCCCAGTGCGCTGGAAGATGCCGGCGAATATCCTGCTGCGAGACTTGGGCTGCCCGATTGGGCACAACAAACAAAACCAGGGCTTCTCCGGCTTCCGGATGATTGACCGCGGAGGCGGCGCATTCGTAAATCTGCGGCATTGCTGTGACTCTTGCCTCGACCTCCGCAAAACTCACCCGAATACCTCGCATCTTCAGAAATGCGCCTTTACGCCCTTCGATCCAGAGATAGCCTTCCTCATCCCTTCGAGCTAGGTCTCGCGTTCGCAACCAGCCGTCGCAGAAGACACGACGCGTTTGCTCCGTGTCATTGAAATAGCCTGAGCAGATGGAAGGTCCTTTTACCAGAAGCTCACCTACTTCTCCGGGAGGGCGGTCATGCCCGGCATCGTCGACTATGCGAACCTTCAGATTGTCCAGAGGCCGTCCTACACTGCCTGCCTTCTCTTCCCAGCGTTCTGGTTCCATACACGAAATTCGCGCGGTTGCTTCAGTTTGACCATACATTATGTAAAATCTGGCCGGTACCGCCGAACGCATCTCGCGGATCCTATCGATACTCAAGCCGCCTCCGGCTTGCAGAAGCCGCCTCAAAGAGGGCATTGCGATCTGCCGAATACCTGAGCGTCGCAGAAGGGAGTTATAGACCGTTGGCACGCCGGCGAAGGTCGTGCATCCGAATTGCGCGATACTTCGCAGCACTTTATCGGGGAACATGAAGCGGCGGTCAAACACCACGCCTCCGCCCTGATAGAAATGCGTATGGAGGACGCTGGCCCCGAAGCAATAGCTTATGGGAAGAATCAGCATAGCCCGTTCGTCGTGGTCCAACTGCTGACTTCGGATTATGGCTTCGGTGTTCTCGATCAGATTTCGATGACTTACCATAACAAAACGAGGAACACCGGTGGATCCTGAAGTGGCCATTAACGCCGCCATCTCTGATGGCTCGCAAGGCGTGGGCGACATCATCGCCTGCTCATCTTTGACCAGATCTCCTTGCAGCGTAACGACCGACGCTCTGAGGTGCCTTCTTTCCTGAAGGGCTGTTTCCGTCCACACCGCTTTCGCGGCGGTCACCTCCAATAGCATCGTTGTGGAAGAGGTCAGCGTCCGATCATCCACCGGAACGGCAACCAGACCCGCGTACATGGCTCCCAGGTAAACGAGAGTGCTGGCAGGAGTAGGGGAACAGCCGATCAGCACACGATCGCCCGGCTCTAAACCAGCAGATCGCAGGCAGGCGCCGTACGCGACAATCAGCCGCGCCACGTCCTCCGGAGGGATCGTGACACCCGTGGCCGCGTCGATCAGGTAGGAACACGGACCCAGCCGGCTCACAAGTCGAGCGGCGAAATTCTGTTCGGCAGAAGCGGTCATGCTACCTTGCTGGAAAGCTTTGCCTGGACGATGCGGACGATCTCGCGAATGCTTTCCATTTCCATCAAATCATCCACATCCAGGGTAATCCCGAAAACCTCTTCCAGATTACCAGCTAGTGACAGATGCCCGACGGAATCCCAGGCAGAGACGTCGCTTGCCTGTGTTTCCATAGACACTGACTGCGGATCTATGTTGAATGCGCTTTTGAAGGCCTCGCGAACGTTCGTCAAGATATATTGTGTATCGCTCATTTAGTCATCCTCTCATGCATGTGTTTACTCTTACCCTGCGCCCACCACCCCTGTTAACAACCCAAATGTAGCCATCCAGCACGTTCAACCTGCCGCTGCCCTTCGTCAAACAACTCATTCGAGAGGACTCTCGCCTGGCACAAAACTGTTCCCTTAATCACGCCATGACGCCTGCGCCCCGATCAAGGACCAGAGTATGACCGACGACGCCTGCAGAAGCATCTGAGCAAAGGAACTGGACCCCGTAGGCGATCTCTTCCGCTGTGACCAGGCGTCCCGCCGGTGTGCGACGAAGGTGTTCGGCGATGCGAGTTTCGCCATTCGGCATAGTTTTCCAGGCATCGGTTAGCACCGCCCCGGCAGTGAGGATGTTCACGCGGATGCCACGCGGCGCCAATTCGACGGCAAGATGGCGAGCCAAGGCTTCCAGCGCTCCCTTGGACGAGCCAACAAGGGAGTAATAGGGCAGGACACGCAAAGCTCCCGAGGAACTGATCCCCACGATGGTCGATCCTGTGGAAAACCGCTCCATAAGAAGCTTGATCAGATTAAAGAACGCACGGACATTCAAATTGAATGTCCAGTCAAAATGACGCTCCGTAAGCTCTTCTATGGGGCGGTGGACACCTGTAGCAGCGCAATGAACCAAGCCTGAGAGCGGAGGGCTGCACCCCTGTAATGAGCGGTCAAGCTGTGCCAGACCTCTTTCGCTTGTCAGATCTGCACGACATAGCGCAATAGACACGCCTTCCTCGGCACCGGTCGCCCGCAATCGTTCAGCAGCCTCTTCATCGCGGAGATGGTTCGCAATTACCGTCGCGCCGGCGCGCGCCAACCGAAGTGAGACGGCCGCACCGATGCCGCGTGTTCCTCCGGTAACCACGATCGTTTTATTGCACAACGAGAACAGATCATTTCCGCTCGCATTCATGCCGATCATCCTTCACTTGGAGACTGCAAGCGGATAGCGGAGCTGCATACCGTTTTCAACATTCCGAGCTGCCTTGCCCTCGTTCCGTCCGATGCGCCACGTTTTTGTCTCGGGATCGTACTGTCTGATTATCCTTGCCGGTATTCCCACAACCACGCAGTAGTCTGGAATGCTTCGTGTCACGACAGAATTGACCGATATGACACAGTTACGACCTATTGTCAGCTCTCCTTTCGGACATATGATGGCTGCCCCATGTCCGATCCAGCTCCCTTGACCAATTCGAATTTTGCCGCCATCATTAATACCCTGCTTAACCACAGGGACCATAATGTCTTCGTAATTGTGATTGTGATCGACAATCAGCACCGACTGTCCGACTAGGACATCGTGTTCCAGATGGATTCGGTTCCGGGCCGATATGATACTGCCGTATCCGATGTGGCAGTTGTCATCAAGCACAATTACGGGTTCACCTGTAGGATCATCGGTGGCGACATTGAGCCATGCATCCTTTCTGAGGCTCACGAAATTGCCAAGGCTTATTCTCGATGCACGCTGCCGATCCAATTGACTCGTAAAGTGAAAAGAGACATTCCGCCCCTTCGACGCAAATGGATAGATCAAATCAACCCACATGCTGTACATTTTCGTTAAGCCAGTCTGCAAAAATGTAAGAGGATCCTGAAACCGAACGGGATTCGGTCGACGCATTCTGTTAATTCCTTAAGTGATTTATCGAAAGTTCGGCCGGAGATCGGCGCTGGCAATCATGAATACCTGGTTCGACATTGACATCTGGCGAAGACGGCATTTGAACTTGCTCACTCCACGAATCGCGGCACGTGCTTTCCCAGTACGGCCTTTTCTTTTCGAAAGACTGCGTGGATCGACTCTCCTCCTCCTGCCAAAGGCGCCATTGCAAACAGAAGGCGCAGGAAGCTTATACGTACCAGCTTTCGAGCGGCTCTCCACGCCAGGCCAGCTTCGCCCTGGTATGCCACAGGTGTCTTATGGATTCCCACAGTCCGGAAAACGTCATCACAGAAGTAACGCAGACTCGTGCCAACGGCGGGATTGCGCCGGGTTTCTAGTGACACCGCCTTGAGCCCGCTTGAGTCGGCGAGAAAACGCAGGGAGCCCGGGGTGTAGTGGAATAGGTGGCGCGGGATCTCGAGACCGTGCCAGTAGCTACCAAAGACGCGGGCCTCAGCGGAATCGACATTTGGAACCAATACATAAAAAATACCGCCTGGCTTAAGCCAGTCCTGCACCTTCCTCATAACATATCGCGGCTTGTAGAGATGCTCTAGAACGTCAAAGCAGGTGATCGCATCGAAGCTCTCGCTCGGAAACGGTGCATCCAAAACGTCGCCAACAAATATCTCGCCACCGCTGTTCGCTCTGGCACTGCGTGCCGCCTCGGGCGACATCTCGATGCCAAATAGCTTCCAGGACGGGCTTCGCATTGAATCCAAGAAGGCGCCTGAGCTGCACCCCAGATCGAGCAAAGCCCCCGATTGCTTGTATTCCATCAGGGTTGCCTTACGGTCGCGCCAGCGTTGAGGTGAGTTCTGGCCGGCACTCGAGATGAGCCGGTCATAGGCATCCGTGTAGTGCAGATGCATTTCTTGCGGCTGCGGCGGATGAGTTAACCATACGAGATCACACCCGGCGCAACGCAACAACGTGTACTGCTCCTGTCTGCCATGGAATCGGTCAGGCGCTCGTAGCCAGACTTCAGCTCCCGCTCGGCCGCAAACCGGACAAGACAATCCTGCAGGCTCTTCGCTGATGGCCACACCTTGTTCAGCTTGCCGAGGCGAAGCTTGTGCCAAGGCCGCGCTTTTGCTCATGAGAGGCATGGGTTTCATACGCCTGACGTCTAAACCGTCACCATGGGCTGAGTCCGGCTCGTGTGCCGCCGCACTGCAATCCGCGCCAGGGCTGGGCTCATCCAGGTCAGCAACCACTTCATGGCGATGTTTCGCGTGAGGTTCATTCTCACAGCCCTGTTTACGGAATCCCGTGCCCGACGGTAATCACCCGCTTCCAAATACCAGTTGGTCCAACCGCTATGTACCGACGACAACTGTTGCCGGATCAGCTGACGGACGGAAGCAGGTATCCTGCTCCCCATTGCCATCAAACCCTCCAGACGTATCTGACTGTCCTTGAGAAAGAAATCCATCTTGTTCCAGTCCGCGCTAACCCCCACGTGACGGACTTCAGCTGGTGATCGGTCAAACCATACGAGCGGCCGTTTGACGTAACAGAAGCCCGTCATCAGGGCAAGGCGAAACATGAACTCGCTATCCTGGCTATAAAGCAGCTTTGGATCGAAGCCACCGGACCCTCGCACCAAGTCGGTACGCGCCAGCAAGGAAGAAAGGCAAACTACCATGCCTGCTCCGCCCGGCCGCACCAAGAGCTTTAGAACGTCCGGGTTGCTCCCGATCTCATCCTGATGGCGATGGCTTGCCTCCGCCATCTCGAACAGAGTCCGCTCCTCGTCATAATTAAAGAGACGCACGTCCGTGTAGCAGGCCCCGCACTGCGGCCCACACTGCTTGACCGCCTTAAATTGCCATGCCAGCTTATCTTTCTCCCATACGTCGTCGGAATCCAGGAAAGCGACCCACTCTCCACGCGCTTCGGCAACTCCCTTATTCCGGGCCATACTGGCGCCTTGATTGGGTTGGCCCATGTAGCGAATCCGACAACCAAATCGTTGCCTGAGAACTTCTCGAGTGTTATCAGTCGAGCCGTCATCCACCACAATAACTTCCAGGTCAGAAAATGTCTGGGCCAAGGCGCTCTCGATCGTCTTACCGACTTTGTCCGCGCGGTTGTAAGTCGGAATAATGACGGAAACTTTGGGGCTCATCGGAGGGACGTATTTCCCAATGGTCAATTCGTGTTTAGCTTCCCGTTTTGTCCAGCAAGGAAGCTTGCCTATGCACCGACTCCAACCGTGGAGGCAAGCTCGGGACGATGATGCGACATGCGGGATAGATAGTCGGTAAGAGTAGTTCGATAGGCTTCGAGAAGCACCCGCCCCGCAGCCGTCCACGTGATCCCAGGAGCGGCCTCGAGGCATGCAGCGCGCAGTTTTTCCAGCAGTGCCCGGTCGTAGTGCAGCCTCGTGATGTGCTCGGTTAGCGCCTCCACATCTCCTACACGATGCATGAACCCCGTTTTTCCGTGGTCGCAGATTTCGGAGCACGCTTCCGAGACCAGCGGCACACATCCGCTGCCCATCGCCTCGGCAACGACCAGTCCAAATCCCTCTTCTATACTGGGGAGCACTAGGATGTCGCTGTTACGCATCAACTCTGGTACATCGTTTCTGTGGCCGAGGACCTGGACGCTGGGGTGCGCCAGCATCGATGCCAGCTTGTCCTGGTAGGCTGGCAGGAATTCCCCGGCAATCATAAAGTTCCCCTCTCGCGAGGCAGGTGAGCGCAGCCATGCTTCCAGCGCAAAGTGCACGCCTTTGCGGACCGCGCACACGCCCACGAACAACATGGTCAAGCCCCTCTGCCTCCGATGCGGCGCCTCGCCTGGAAAATAGACATTTTCGTCGTAGCCATAAATATGCCGGACCAACTGCTCATCCCCATAGCCGGCATCGCGAAAGGTCTTGACTACAAATTCGCAAGGACAGAGGAGCCGCGTCGCCAGCCGGTATTCCGCCTCTTCCCGCAGTAACTTCGTTTCGTTGTACGCATGTTCGTGGTCTGGAGGCAGCACGACTCCCAATCGTGCACACTCCTCGCGAACCACCTCCATCGCGAAACGGGTGTTGGCATTTGGCCTCTCCAGCACAGTGGGAATGCCCAGCTTCGCGGCTGTCCTCAGGGTCTCCAGCGCTCCTAGAGGCCAGGTGTGGATAATATCAATCTGTCCGGCCAACCGGGCAAGCCTTTGCGCCACGATACGATCATGCAGCGCCACAGCTCGCATCGTCCCGACTACCCGGTACGGCAAGCGAACGTTGCCCCACTCCAGCGTGGTAGACACTGGCACGCCGGCCGGTACCGCCTTGGCGATCGATGCCGGCATCACAAGCACATCGGCGCCGGTCGCGGCCAACCCGTTCACCTGCTGCCACGCTGTATAGCAGACGCGATCAGCCCCGAGCCTGAGAGGGAAACTGTATAGGACGCGAATGCGCTCGTTCTTGACCACGACTGGTTTTTCTGACATATGCTCCGGACCTGTGTCCTTATCCGGCGATTTCAGCAACCGAGAAAGCGGATGCCAACTGCTCCTGCTGGTCGGTTTCTACTATTGAACGAACCGCTTGTCGTGCTTCGAAGCTCGCTACCGAAATGCAGGCCAAGATCGGGAATAGACCCAGCAAGCCTTGTGCCATGTAGTTAATTCCGAAATGCGCCACCACCGCAGCGAACAGTGTAGAGCCCATGCACCACAGCAACCATTCCTGGGCGCGATCTCCTTCAATTATTTTCCTTGCTGTGCCGATTGACCCAAAGCTCCGGCTGAATATTGCGATGTAGAATACCAAGGTCAACAGACCTCCCGTCAGCGCAACCGCTACAAACTGGTTGCATAGGTCCCACATATCCCATCCCCAAAGGTTGTAATACTTGTATCCAAGAAGCCACCAGTCGCTAAAGTGACGAATACAGTTATCTAACAAGTAATAGCGATGATAACTGGAAGACGATCCGGTCAGATCCACGCGGGCAATGAGCGCCCATACAGGTGCTTTCATTACCAGGTGCAGCAGCACCAGGGCCGTTACCAGCGCCCAGCGGACCAGACGCATCTGCTTGCGCAACGACCAGAAGGCGAGGCCTACGATGCTTCCGCCCAAAGCCATCCATGACGTGCTCGCTTGTGATGTAATTATCATCGCCGTAGCCCCAGCAAGGCCGGCACATGCTGCTATCCGGGAGTTCCGATGTTGCCATAGCCACAGAAACAACGGAATGAGGGAGCCGGCGAACACACCCGCGTAAATACATCCCATGAGTCCTTCGGAGCGTATCTTTCCATCTCGCACCGTCACACCCACCGAAGCGCCTCCAAAGTAGCCGAACACATTTAGATGAGTGATCTGCTCGTTGATCATGCAGGCACCCTGGATTACGCAGATTGCCGCTAGTGTCTTGATCGTGCGCCGGATTGCGTCGCCGTCAAAAATGAGAAATCTCACGGCCAAGTATCCGCCAAGCGCATCAACGAAATCTCCTAAGTTATGGATCAGCGCCTGCATGTCCATCCATTGGAGCGAGAGAATTATTAGCGCCGATACTGTCCAGAGCACGACTACTTGGTCAATCGCATTGAATCCGCCCGCAAACCTCCCTTCTAAACCCGAGCCTTGAAAGATCAGCATCCGCCCCAATACAGCCAAAATCAGGATGCGGAGTACTGTGAAATGTATGCCTCCCAATACCACCACCTGCCCCATAGGGATGCTGAAACAGGACAACAGAAAAACGGTAATGAGCTTCTCGCGCGGGCGCGTAAGTATGAGGACGATGACGATCAGCAGCAATACAGCGACGAGCGGATGCAGCTGCGTCTCAGTCGCGCCGCCACCGAAGCGGATGTGTTGAGGCTCCATTTAGGGGTTTTCTGACCGGAATTACGCCTCACGCACCGAGCCATGTCGCAACGGTCGGTGAGATACGGAGTACATGCCGGTCGAGCGTTGTTGCAGTGATTACTGGGGCATGGCAAGAAGATTGCTCGGCGGGCCGGGGGGATCCCCAGTGCCAGCAAACTGGTAAGCCCCAGAGTCCCAAGCGCCAGAAGCTGGTCTTGCCACCGGTGTTTGTCCGGGGCAAGTCATTGTATGGGTCGTAGTGTTGTAGCTACATCCATCCGTTGTGCCGTACTGACACGCATTCGCTGCTTCTGTCCCGATTGCATATTCCGATGTATAGCTGGCGAGCATTGTGCAGTAGTTTTGGTGGTTTGCTCCTGCTCCGACAGTTGAGTTGGTCGAAAGAGTCGGCGCGCATGGAGTACTACCATCATTGGCGCAGGTATTCGATAAATAAGTTCCAGGTGAGCCCGTTGTGTACTGCTGTATCGTCGCTGTCGCATCCGACATGGAAATGTTTGTGGCACTGTTTACACCTGTGCAGGGAATGGTTCCAGTATCGAAAGATGTATTTATAAGATGCTCATTATAGACAGTAAGATATTGGCCTCCGTGATTTACATAGCCGTCGAGGGAGCACGGCTGGGTATAGCCGCCCAGATTGCCATCAACGAAGGTATTATTGAACATATACTGACCCCCAGTGTTGGGACAGCCGTAAGTAGGAGGTCCAGCATAGCTCCAACCCTCGCCTTCAGTGTCATAGAAGAGGTTGTTGAACCAGAATTCGGGAACTATTTCCGGACAAAACCAAAAGTCGACATTGGAATTCGAGTGCCTGACGACATTGTTGTAGACTACGTTAGGAGTATTTTGCGGCTGCTTTGGGGCATTTCCGGGACTGTCGTCGTTGCACTCCAATATATTCGTGTGCCCACCTCCGTGGATGGGGACAATATACTCAAAAATATTGTCGTGGATGTCATGACACCATTGACCGACCCCATCCGTGGTATGGCGCACGATGGAATCTTTCATGTGATACCAGCTCGGGTAGCCTCCCCACCCGCAATCAGCACTATCGGAATCGGATCCGTCAACCACGAGCCCAACAATGGCTTGTAGTCCCTCGGCACTGCCCCCCACAGCCGTACAACCGAATGCGTTCGGATTTCCGTCAATCGCAGTCGTTACTGTCCATCCATGTATATAAAGGTTGTACTCAAAGATTATGTCTCCACCAGAGGTTCCGGTATTGAGCGACCCGAGATACTCGTTCGTCAAAGAGGCGTTTGTTCCGCAAAACCCCGTGAACTCGAAGTTATCAAGGTAGACGTAGGGAATGTTGCCGAACTGAAAGAACAGGTTTTGCGAACCAGCCTGGTACGCACAGTTTGAGACAGGACTGGTAGATATCGGGTTATCTCCATTCAGTACCGGACGTGTCCAAGAGCTTCCCGAATACCAAGTCTTGTCCACGCCGATGTAGACGCAACCAGTTGTCGTACCCTCGTATTGGCAGGTATTTCCGCTGGTATCTCCGGGCCACTGCCAGTTCCATGTCCCTCCCGTGTAAGGACTCACGCTGCTGTTGCCGAAATGCCAAGTGTCACCACCACGAAATATGAATCCCTTTCCGTATGCCCCCGTAAAAAAATATCCGTTGCCTGAGAACACGCTCGCGCAGTTGCCCGTACAATTCGGCATTCCCGGAGCATGCAGCCAAGGAGTTGACTCGCTGGTGCCGTTGTTCGTGTCCGCGCCGTTCGCTGCGATGAAATAGCAATTGTTCCCCGAAACTGGCAAGTTGGCGGGGCAAGCTCCGCCTGCGGCGAAGGCACTAATCGAGATCAAAGAAAAAGTCCAGAGTTTCAGAATGAATGCGATGGAGCATGGCCTTTGTCTACGATTCTGGGTAATGCGCCGGAAAACATCCCTGGTTCTGAGAAAGTCGGTACACTGCGTCCTGCAACAATCGTGTTCCATGCAAACAGATTGACACGACAGCTGCCGAATCAGGCTGTCCGGACGTTACGCTTTATTACCTTGGTAACATGAAGCGTGTTACTGCCCCCCCCCCCGTTCTGCTGCTCCCCCGCTGTGAGTCAGGGCCATGTTTGGAAAAACGACTTGGGAAACCATAATCAGTTCCAGAGGCGGTGTTGCACGCTTTTGGCAAGGCCGAGTACATATTGATTCTTGCTGAAGTAATTGTCCCGAATTTCCGAAAACCTTCTTCGGAGAAAAGCCTTAGAATCCCACCTAAGGCCCAGGCTTCGAGCAGGCGGGTGGCCGTTTCGATACAACAGCGAAAATCGATGTGCATTACCAGGGGCCACCTCGCCTGCAGCGCAGATCCCGGCATCACTTTCTTCGAGGGTCGAAAACGATGCTCCGTCGCGGAGGACCTGTTGAAACGGCACAGATTGACCGGGCTGACTCCATGTAATACGAAATCTTTCGACCGATTCGGCATCGTTCACAATTTCTACGCTGGGGCAATAAGCTCTTATATGTACAGTCCCATCTGCCGCGCGCCGTCTGAGGTGCGAACCGCCGACGGCGGTTTCGAGATTTGACCATAAAATACCTGGGGCAACAGCATTGATTCGCTGAACGGCTTGCACCAAATCATGCGGATCTTCGAAGGTGTCGTGATGTTCCCCGGTTAGAGTTGGCTTCCCGAAGAACAGGTTAAAAGCCACATCCTGGCTACGGACATCTCGGGCGGCATTGCGTCCGAAGAGAGGGAAGCCGCCAAAGCGGAGGTTCGCAGGTTGACAAATGTCGCTGACGGAGGGAAGGCTCGGCTGTCCCAACGGGTGCCAGGCCGAACTGACGGCGGCATAGAAATTTCGAGACTTCAGAATCTGCATGGCTTCCGCCGAAAAATCTGATCCTGGGAAGACCATTACCTTGTCACAGCGCAACCCTGTGGATTGGTGGTGCAATCTCATTCGCTGTTCGGCAATCGCGAGGGCCGAATTCAGGAAATCGATATCACGGGACGCAAACTCCGATCGGGTGTGGTCATTTCCGTGGTAGCACAACGACAAGTAGTTGGGATTATGTCTGAATAGGTTGAGAATGCACTTTGAATTCCTTCGGTAGTTGTGAGGGATAAATGCAATCGCCGTATGAAACTTATACTCGGTGGTTAGACGGAAAAGGCTTTCATAATTCAGAAAGCCGTAATTCGGCCGCAGAAGCGGATCATCAACGATGATCGTTGCAGAAGGTTGACCCGGGCGCCAGCACTCCTCCCCAAAAATGTAACGCAAGGCCATGGCTTGCGGCATCAATCGGGAAAAATGGTTATCCAGAGGTGAATAGCCAATATGGGCGTTGACGTCCGCCACGTCTTCACTGGCGACGAATAACATTTCGCTGGCGTCACACTTCAGCGCGGCCATCAAAGGCCGCCCGCCGATGCAAATCAGGCTCCGCAAGGTGTTTCCGGCGGCGTTAACGCTAAGAACACCGTCATTCGCCGCGTTAATGGGTCCGAACGACAGCCCAGAAAAAGCCCCGCAAACATCTCTCGACGTTGAGCTGATCTCATAACAGGAACCGAGATCCGCAACTCGCCTAACCGACTCCAGTCCCCCCGCCGACAAAGAGGCAATTAATCGGTCGACAAAAGGATCAGGTATTAGGCTGTGCACGAGTACGTACCGAAAATGTGATGTGAAGCATCGAGCCAGCTCTCCAGGAAGAACACCAGCGGTCCAGTCACGTATGACTCGAGGGTTCAGGACCAAGCAGGAAGTTCGATTGGGAATGACTTTATGGATGTACTCGGCATAATGCCGAGTTTGCCTGTCCAGTGGGAGCTTCTGGCAAGCGATGCCAAGAAACCCGGCCAAGCCCATCAGCCGCGAATCCGCCCCATCGACCTCCGTCAGATATGGAACTACCAGTTGCAACGGTGCTCGCCTCATGCATTCGTTTTCTAAATTAGCTTGATGGTTTCGCGCGGTTGCCGACCCCCTAGAATCACTCCAAGCCTCCGCATGATCGCAGCCAAAACCATTGGCCAGTTATGAATGATAAGCTTTATGGCATCTAAGTACAGCCCACTTTCTGCAGCCC
>Ga0335074_10005891_pt1 | contig 16976 bp, 17 predicted proteins | sample Lox_Sample_23_FD_206715 | JGI IMG/M metagenome (GOLD analysis project Ga0335074, IMG submission 206715) | Soil microbial communities from Loxahatchee National Wildlife Refuge, Florida, United States - Lox_Sample_2.3 | ecosystem: Environmental > Terrestrial > Soil > Wetlands | place: USA...
GGGCCGGGCTGTTCCTGGCCATGCAGTACCCGGTGGAGGTGCCCGGCGTCTCGGTGTCGAACTTCCTGCGCACCGCGGTCACCGCGGTCCGCGGCGAGGCGCCCAAGCTGCGCACGTTCGTCAAGGAGCTGCGGACCAGCATGGACGCGCTGTCGATCGACCCCGCGTTTGCCGAGCGGAACCTGAACGAGGGCTTCTCCGGCGGTGAGAAGAAGCGGCACGAGATCCTGCAGATGGAGCTGCTGAACCCGAAGATCGCGATCCTGGACGAGACCGATTCCGGCCTCGACATCGACGCGCTGAAGATCGTCTCCGAGGGCATCAACAAGTTCCGGGGGGTTCCGGGGGGTCGTCCCCCCGGGTCAGCACCGCAGCAGGAACCCGGCCATGGGGTGCTGCTGATCACGCACTACACCCGGATCCTGCGGTACGTGCAGCCCGACTTCGTGCACGTGTTCGTCGGCGGCCGGATCGTCAAGGAGGGCGGCGCCGAGCTGGCCGAGGAGCTGGAGGCCGAGGGCTACGAGAAGTTCCTGAACCCAGGTGAGGCGGCATGACGACAACACCCACCCACCTCCCCGGCCCTCTTCACGACCCCGCGGCCACCCGCCCGCTCGACGTCGCCGACATCCGGGCCGACTTCCCCATCCTCGGCCGCGCCGTGCGCGGCGGCCGACCCCTGGTCTACCTCGATTCCGGGGCCACCTCGCACAAGCCGCGCCAGGTGCTCGACGCGGAACGCGACTTCTACACCATCCACAACTCGGCGGCGCATCGCGGGGCGCACCTGCTCGGCGAGGAAGCCACCGACGCATACGAGGCCGCCCGGTCACAGGTCGCCGCGTTCATCGGCGCGCAGCCGGGCGAGATCGTGTTCACCAAGAGCGCGACCGAGGCGCTGAACCTGGTCGCCTACGCGATGAGCAACGCGGCCACGGCCGGGCCGCAGGCCGAGCGGTTCCGGGTCGGCCCCGGTGACGAGGTGCTGGTCACCGAGATGGAGCACCACGCCAACCTGGTTCCCTGGCAGCAGCTGTGCCAGCGCACCGGCGCCACGCTGCGCTGGTTCGGCGTCACCCCGGAGGGCCGCCTGGACCTGTCCAACGCCGACGCGCTGATCAGCGACCGGACCAAGGTCGTCGCGGTCACGCACCAGTCCAACGTCACCGGGACGGTCCCGCTGGTGGCCGAGATCGCCGCGCTGGCGCACGCCCGCGGCGCGCTGGTCGTGGTCGATGGCGCCCAGTCGGTGCCGCACCGGCCGGTGGACGTGGCCACGCTCGGCGCCGACTTCCTGGCCTTCTCCGCGCACAAGATGCTTGGCCCGTCCGGGATCGGCGTGCTGTGGGGGCGGCGCGAGTTGCTCGAGGCCATGCCGCCGTTCATCACCGGCGGGTCGATGATCGAGGTGGTCCGCATGGAGGGCTCCACCTTCCTGCCGCCGCCCCAGCGGTTCGAGGCGGGGGTGCCCGCGGCGGCCCAGGCCGTCGGCCTGGCCGCGGCCTGCCGCTACCTCGACGCGCTCGGCATGGAGAACGTGGCCGCGCACGAGGAGGCGCTGACCGCTCACGCGCTCGAGGCCCTCGGCGGCATCGACGGCGTGCGCGTGCTCGGCCCGCTCACCACCGAGGACCGCGGCGGCGCGGTCTCATTCGAGATCGAGAACGTGCACCCGCACGATGTCGGCCAGCTGCTCGACGAGCTCGGCATCGCGGTACGAGCCGATCATCACTGCGCCTGGCCGCTGCACCGGGCGCTCGGGGTGCAGGCCAGCACCCGGGCCACCTTCTACGTCTACAACACCCATGCCGAGGTCGACGCGCTGGCCGAGGGAGTGCGCCAGACGCAGCGGTTTTTCGCGGCGGCATGATGAACGCGGCAGCGCGTATTTGGGCGGGAATATACCGTTCAGGAAACTGGGTTAAGGCGGCATTATGGAAGTCGAGTCCATGTACCGGGAAATCATCCTGGACCACTACCGCCACCCGCACAACCGGGGCCTGCGGGAGCCTTACGACGCCGAGGTGCACCACGTCAACCCGCTCTGCGGTGACGAGGTCACGCTGCGGGTGGCGGTCAAGGACGCTGGGGGCGAGCCGGCCATCGCCGACGTGTCCTACGACTCGCTGGGCTGCTCGATCAGCCAGGCCAGCGCGTCGGTGATGACCGAGGCGCTGATCGGCAAGACCGTGCGCGAGGCCATGGGCATCAGCGGGGCGTTCCTCGAGCTGATGCAGTCCCGTGGCGCGGCCGAGCCCGACGAGGATCTGCTCGGCGACGCGGTAGCGTTCGAGGGCGTGTCCAAGTACCCAGCGCGGATCAAGTGCGCCCTGCTCGGCTGGATGGCCTGGAAGGACGCGATCGCTCAGGCCCTGGACGGGTCGCCGGCCAGCCAGGGTGCCACCCAACCAGGCGGGGAGCAGACATGACCACCGAAAACGCGGGCGGGCTGGCCGACCAGCTCACACCGGACAACGAGGACGTGCTCGAGGCGCTCCGGGATGTCGTTGATCCCGAACTCGGCGTGAACGTGGTCGACCTCGGCCTGGTCTACGGCGTGACCGTCGCCGACGACCGGGTCGCCACCATCGACATGACGCTCACCAGCGCGGCGTGCCCGCTCACCGACGTGATCGAGGACCAGGCGCGCTCCGCGCTCGACGGCCTGGTGGCCGATTTCCGGATCAACTGGGTGTGGATGCCGCCGTGGGGCCCGGACAAGATCACCGAGGACGGCCGCGAGCAGCTTCGCGCGCTCGGCTTCAACGTCTGACCCAGCCCAGCCCGCTCAACCAGGGTCCCGGTAACCTGGCATTGTGGACAAAACGCCGCGCAAGGCTCGCGGGCGGTTTTTACTTGCCCTGGCCGGCCCGGGATACGGGGCGGCGGTCCGGCTGCTGTGGGACACCAGCCGGTCCCTGACCTGCGCTGTCGCGACCTACGCCCTCGCGGCGTCCATACTGCCCAACCTCGTGCTGATCGCGGCTGGCCGCGTCGTCGGTGACATCCCCGCCTCGGCCAGGACCGGGATGGACTCGCCCGCCGGGCACCGGCTGCTGGTGGCGCTGGGGCTGGCCGGGGCGGCCTACACGGCCGCGCTGCTGCTCGGGCCGGCCCAGTCGGCGCTGAGCTCGGTGGTGAAGTGGCGGCTGATCTACCGCACCCAGGACCGGCTGATGGCGGCGGTCGGCCGGCCCGCCGGGATCGGGCATCTCGAGGACCCGAAGGTGCTCGACGACCTGGACCTGGCCCAGGGCCAGCTGGTCAACCCGCGGCCCGCCGACGCGCCGATGACGCTGGCGCTGGTCGTGAGCAACCGGGCCAGCGGCCTGTTCGCGTGCCTGGTGCTGGCCTCGTGGCGGTGGTGGCTCGGCCTGGGCATGCTCGCCATGTGGGTGGCGGTACGGCGTCCTCAGCTCACGCTGATCAGGGAGCAGGGGGCGCTGTACGCCGGTAGCTCCGAGGCGATGCGCCGGTCGTGGTACCTGCAGCGGCTCGCCGCCCAGCCGGACGCGGCCAAGGAGTCCCGGGTGTTCGGCCTGGGCGGCTGGCTGGTCGAGCGCTACCGCACGACGTGGCTGACCGCGATGAGCGGCCCCTGGGCCGTGCTGCGGCGGCTCGACCGTAAGGTGCTGCTGCTGTCGGTCCCGGTGCTGGCCGCCTACGCGGCGGCGTGCGGATACCTCGGCCTGGCCGCCTACGATGGCCGGGTTGACCTGGGCACCCTGGCCATCATGCTGCCCATGCTGGCGGCAACCTACACGGTGGGCGACATCTCCTGGGATGACGTGGATCTGGCCTGGATGGTGCAGGGGCTGCCCCGGATCGGTCAGCTCGAGAGCAGGCTCGCACCCGCCGGCGCGGACCTGTCCGGTTCGGTGCCCGCGGCCGGGCGGCCGGACCGGGAGATCCGGTTCGAGGAGGTGCGCTTCCGTTACCCCGGCGCCGACCACGATGTCTTCGACGGCCTGGACCTGGTGATCCCCGCGGGCCTGTCCACGGCGCTGGTCGGGATCAACGGCGCGGGCAAGACCACGCTGGTGAAGCTGCTGGCCCGGCTGCACGATCCCACCGGCGGGCGGATCCGGGTGGACGGGACTGACCTCGCCCGGCTGCACCCGGCGCAGTGGCAGCGGCAGGTGGCCGTGGTGTTCCAGGACTTCACCCACTACCCGCTCAGCGCCAGGGAGAACGTGGGCTTCGGGGCCCCGGAGCACGCCGGCGACGCCGACGGCCTCGACGCCATGGCCGCCCGGGCCGGCGCGTCCGGCACGCTGGCATCGCTTCCGGCGGGCTGGGATACCGTGCTGTCCCGCAGCTACGCGGGCGGCGTGGACCTGTCCGGCGGGCAGTGGCAGCGGATCGCCCTGGCCCGGGCGCTGTTCGCGGTGCGGCACGGCGCCCGGGTCCTGGTGCTGGACGAGCCGACGGCCTGGCTCGACGCACGCGGCGAGGCCGACTTCTTCGACCGGTTCCTTGAGATCACCGCGGGCACCACCACGCTGATCATCTCGCACCGGTTCTCCACGGTCCGCCGGGCCGACCGCATCTGCGTGCTGGACGGGGGCCGGGTGCTCGAGCAAGGCGACCACGATTCGCTGCTCGCCGCGGGGAACCGCTACGCCGAGCTGTTCACCTTGCAGGCGGCGCGGTTCGATGAGGCCGCGCCATGACTGGCGTGGAGGCCAGCAGCTCCGCGGGCGGGGGAGTCCGCCGCCGGCGGGTGTGGGGCTCGATCCTGCGCTGGGGCTGGCGGGCCGCGCCCGGCTGGACGCTGTACACCGGGGCGCTGCTGATCGCCAACGCGGTCTGCTCGGTGCTGTACCCGGTGGGATTCGCCCTGATCATCGACGCCGCACTGCGGCATCAGCGGGCCGGCCTGACCCTGGGCGTCGCCGCCGTGGTGGTGCTGTTCACGCTGGGCTGGGCCCTGGCCATGCTGGCCGGGACGGCCGGCGCCAACCTGTCCGACCGGGTCAGCCTCTACCTGGCCACCCGCACGGCCGAGCAGATCAACGCGATCGGCGGCGTCGATCACCTGGAGCGGCCCAGCTACCTCACCGAGCTCGACCTGCTCAAGCAGAACCTGCGGCTGCTCGGCAACGGCCCGCGGCAGCTGCTGCTGGTCGTCCAGATCCTGGTGCGGACCGCCGGCATCGTGGTCATCCTGGCCGTGATCTTCCCGCCGCTGGCCGCGCTGCCGCTGTGCGCGGTCGCGCCCGTGGCCGGGGAGCGGCTCTCGGTGTGGCTGCGGCAGCGCGCCGACGAGCGCCTGGCGCCGGACCGCAGGCTGGCCGACGAGCTGTTCTCGCTGGCCACCTCGGCCGGGCCGGCCAAGGAACTGCGCGTGTTCGGGGCGGTGGGCTCGCTGCGCGCGCGGCACCAGGCGCTGGCCCGGCGGGTGAACGCGAGCACGTCGCGGGCCGCCTTCCTGGGCGGCGGGTTTGGCGCCGCCGGCTGGCTGGTGTTCGCGGCCGGGTTCGTGACCGGGATCGCCGTGGTCGCGATCCGGGCCGCGCACGGCACCGCGACCGTCGGCCAGGTCGTGCTCGCGGTGACGCTGATCCAGCGGGCCCAGCTGCAGGTGGGCCAGGCCGCGGCGGCCATCGGGCAGCTGCTCACCACGACCCGCACCGCCCGGCGGCTGCTGTGGCTGGAGGACTACGCCGCGGCCGACCGCGCGGTGGCCGGCGCCCGCCAGGCGGCCGCGCCGACCGCGCTGCGCCGCGGCATCGCCCTGCGGCAGGTCAGCTTTGGCTACCCGCCGGACGGCGCGACCGTGCTGGACCGGATAGACCTGGACCTGCCCGCCGGCTCGGCCGTCGCGCTAGTCGGCGAGAACGGCGCGGGCAAGACCACGCTGGTCAAGCTGCTGACCGGCATGTACCAGCCGACCGAGGGCCACGTGCTGCTGGACGGGATCCCGCTCGCGGACGTCGACCTGGCCGCCTGGCGGCAGCGGACCGCCGCCGCGTTCCAGGACTTCATGCGGTTCGAGCTGCCGGCTGGCCAGACGGTCGGGCTGGGCGACCTGCCGCGCCTGGATGACGTCCCGGCCCTGGACCGGGCGCTGCACCGGGCCGACGCCACCGAGGTTGCGGCGGGCCTGGCCGACGGGCTGGCCACCCGCCTGGGCCGGTCCTTCACCGGCGGTCAGGAGCTGTCCGGCGGTCAGTGGCAGCGGCTGGCGCTGGCCCGTGGCATGATGCGCGACACGCCGCTGCTGCTGATTCTGGACGAGCCCACGGCCAGCCTCGACGCGATCACCGAGGCGGCCCTCTTCGAGCGCTACCTGGCCGCGCGCGAGCTGGCCAGCCAGACCGGGGCCATCACCTTGCTGGTGTCGCACCGGTTCTCCACGGTGCGGATGGCTGACCTGATCGTGGTGCTCGACCAGGGCCGGGTCGTGGCCAGCGGCGACCACGCGTCGCTGATCCGGGCCGGCGGCCTGTATGCCGAGCTGTTCGAGATGCAGGCGCGCTCCTATCGCTGAGCAACGGCCAGGAGAGCCGCCGAGCAGTGACGCATACGAGATGGCATACTAATTGTATGAGCGAGACGACGATCCGGGTAGACAGCACGGTGCGCGACAAGCTCCGCGCGCTTGCCGATGAAGACCATGTCACGCTCGGCGATTTGCTCAGCCGGCTGGCGGAGCGCGAGCAATACCAGCGTGACATGCGGCGTGCCAACGAAGTCATGGACCGGATGCAGCGTGAGGATCATGCGGCATGGCAAGAGTACGTGTCCGGGCTGTGCGCATTCGAAGCCGGCACGGCCTCCGACGGGCTGGCTCCAGCGGCCTCCGAGTGGCCGGAGTACAACGACGCTGAAGGCGAGACGACGAGTGCCGTACCAGGCCGGTGATGTGCTGCTCGCCGACCTGGATCCAGTGGCGGGCCACGAGCAAGGAGGCCGGCGCCCCGTCCTGGTGCTGTCTGGCCCCTCCTACAACGAACTGCGCAACGAGCAGCTCATCGTGGCCGCGATCACCAGCCGCCAGCGTGGGCTGCCCTTCCACATCCCTGTGGGCGCCGATTCCGGGCTGCGCGCCCCAAGCTGGGTTCAGTCCGAATCGGTCCGGGCGATCTCCGCGCAACGGGTGATCAGGCAGCTAGGCTGTGCGCGCCCGCAGACAGTAGCTGACGTGCGCAACCAGGTCATCAACTTCCTCCGCGACTGGTAACCAGTCTTTGGCTACTGACCGATGGCCTCACGGACGGCCGGGACAGGGTGCCGGTCCGCTGGTCTGGGTTGGCGTTTGTCATGTCGTGGTGAGGTGGTCGAATTCTCCGTTGCGCATCCCGGTGGTGAAGGCGTTCCATTCGTCTGGCGTGAACCGGAGAACTGGCCCGTGGGGTGATTTGCTGTCCCGGACGCCGATGTGCCCGTCCGGGAGTTGTGCTGCCTCGACACAGTTGCCAGCCAGAAAAACAGCCGGGTCATCGGGTTCTGGCCGGTGGCCGCGTATCCGGTGATCACCGCCAGGCCGGTGGCGCTTTGGGCCAGCGAGGCGGCCCGGGGGATGTTGCTGGGGCCGGTGCGGCCCAGCGCGGCGGGCAGCACGTTTTCGCGGCCGAGCGCGAAGGCGTAGCGCCAGGTCAGCGAGTTCTTCGAGTTCCTGAAGGCCCGGATCGCGACCGCGCGGAAATACGCGCCCGCGGCGAGGGATTACGCACTGTACCGCACCTTGTATCACGGCGGGCCTCCGCTCGGAGGAGGCGGCGCTGCTGGACCAGCCGGACGTGCACTTCAGCCTGGGCCCGTTCGGCAAGCTGCACGTCCGCTTCGGCAAGGCCGCTCATACCTCGGGGCCGCGGCCGCGGTGGGTGCCGATGCTGGACAGCCTGGACCTGGTGGTGCGCTGGTTCCTCGACGACGTGCGCGGCAAGTTCCCGGACTCCCCGGTGCTGTTCGCCGATGAATCCGGCGGCGCGCTGCACCCGGGCACGATCCGCAACCGGCTGCGGCACCTGATGACGCTGGAAGGCCGCCCGCCCGCGGACTGGTTCAGCCCGCACGCACTGCGCCGGGCGTGCGCGACCCACAACTACGAGCGGGGCGTGGACCTGGTGGCGATCCAGCAGCTCCTCGGTCACTGGACGGTGAGTTCCACGATGCGTTATGTCCGGCCCTCGGCCACGTTCATCGAGGACGCCTACCGGCGGGCGATAGCCGCCACGGTCGGCGAGCTGACCGGGCAGGAGCCGACAGCGTGAACATCCGGTGGAAGCTGCGGATGGCCGCGGCCCAGCGCGAGGTATGGACCGGCACCCAGCTGCGGCGGCTGCTGGCCGAAAAAGCTGGGCTGGAGCTGTCGGCGGCGTCGGTGTCGGCGCTGTTCACCAGGGAACCCGCCCAGGTGAAGCTGTCCACCCTGGCCGCGCTGTGCACCGCGCTGGAGTGCACCCCCAACGACTTGTTCGAGGTCGACACCACCCCGGTCCGGCGGCCTGCCGCCCCGGCGCGGCCAGACGCGGCACAGCCGGAAACGGCAGCGGCTAGCATCCGTGGCCGCTCCATGCCGCCGCTGTGAGCGGCAGGGCCGGCCGGTGAAACGGCAGCGCGACTGCGCGCAGTGCGGGGCGAGCGTCGGCCGCCGCGGCCGCGAATACTGCTGCCTGTGCTGGCGCAAGGTCACCGTGGCTGCGGCGAAGGCGGCCTGCCCGCGGTGCGGCCGTCCCGGCTACCTGCGCGACGACACCGGCTGGTGCGGCCCTTGCTCGCATCCTGGCCCGCCGCCGCGGCCCCAGCCGCCGCGCACGTGCGCCGGGTGCGGCCAGGTACGCCGTCTTTATGCCCTGGGCCTGTGCAATCCCTGCTACCAGCGTCACCCCGGCCGCCCCGCGGTCACGGCAGCCAACTTGATCGCCCGGCTGCAGGGTCCGCCTGGCTGGCTGGGCGAGTCCGCCGCGCACGCCGCCGCCTGCTACGCCCCAGCCCGCGCTGTCGCGGTGATCACCGGCCTGGGACGGCTGCTGGCTGACGGCGGCTCCCGGCACCCGCAAGCCCTGCTCGAACGTTCCCGCCAGCCAGGCCGCCGGCCCGGGAACCTGGCCCGGGTGCTGGAGGACTTCTTCACCGCCCGCGGCCTGGCCCTGCCGTCCGGCCAGGCCGGACGGCTGGCAGCCACCCGCCGCCAGCGCTATGTCGATGCCGTGCCCGGCCCGCTGCGCCCGGCTGCCGCCGCCTTCGCCGGCGCCTTGCTGCAGGCCCGCGAGCGCGCCCGCCGGGCCGGGACCCGTCCCCGCTCCGATGACACCATCGAGCGGGCACTGTCCGTCGTCCGGGACATGGCCATCTTCCTGGCCGCCGAGCGGGGCAAGCACGACTGGGCCACCGCTGACCTGCACGACGTCGAGGCGTTCCTGGCCACCCGGCCCGCCGGCCGCCCGAAACACCTGACCGCGCTGCGGCAGTTCTTCACCTGGGCCAAGACCAGCAAGCTGGTCCTCACCGACCCAACCCGCGGGCTGGCGGCCCGCCAGCCCCGCGGCTACCACGGCCCCACCGCCCCGCTCGAACTCCAGCAGCGGCTGTTCCGCCGCTGGGCCACCGACGGCGGCGTCCACCCGCACGAGGCCCTGACCGGCCTGCTCACCCTCATCCACGGCGCCAGCAACGAAGAACTCCGCGCCCTGACCATCGGCGACACCGACCCTGCAACCTGCAGCATCCGCCTCGGCCGCCGACCCCAGCCGGTCCCGCTCGACCCCGCCACCTGGGCCGCCGTCGAACACTGCCTCACCTGCCACGGCCAGCTGCACACCGCCAACCCCCACCTCCTGGTCACCCGCAAGACCTGAGCCACCCGGGCCGCAGCATCGGACGACTACCCCCGCCACGTCCTGCGCCCGGCCGGCGTCACTCCCCGCCTGCTGCGCTGCACCCGCCTGGCCGAGCTCACCACCAGCACCGACCCCATGCTGGTCTCCGCCGCCTTCGGGATACACCCCCAGGCAGCTACCCACTACCTCGCCGACCACGTCGACGAGGGCCGACTGCCCGAGACCTTCAGAACGCCGCATTAGGCCCAGGACAGGAAGAGCCCTGTCGTTTCCGCCTCAGTACTCAGCGCCATACAGTCAGCCCGCCCGTCACAGAGCGGGACGCTGGTGGCTCCGACCGGTCCAGTGACCAGTGAGCGGCGCGAGCAAATCATCGGTCCTGGTGTCTCCGCCCGCGCTGATCACCGCATCCTTGCGAGGCTCGGGGCTGCGGCTCGTCAAGCTCGGGCTCCGCTCCGATGCAGGGATATGGGCCGGAGGAGAGGAACAGATAGTGACAGCAGAAGGCCTGTACATCTCATTGAACGGTTGGTTCGGGACTGACGCTGTCCTATGATATTGATAGTCCTTCACATCGCGTGCTGCCGGAGGTGCTGGTCATACGATGTCCCGATCCGCAGGCATCACTGGCAGGGGCCGGGCGGAACTCGCCGCGGTGCTTGCTTCGGGCAAGCGGTTCATCACGCCAGCTGACGTCTCGGCCGCGCTCAGGGTCGATCCCGATGCGGCGGCCAAGCGCTTGTCCCGCTGGGCCAGCGAAGGCTGGGTGCGCCGGGTCCGGCGAGGCATGTACATCGGGGTACCGGTGGATGCCGCCAGCCCCGCTGCCTGGTCGGAGGACGCCTTGATCGTCGCCGCGGCGGTCTGGTCGCCGTGCTACTTCACCGGCTGGACATCAGCCGGTCACTGGGCACTGACCGACCAGGTGTTCCGCACCACTGTGCTGAAGACGGCCGAGCGAGTCCGCGCCTCCCAAGTCCGCCTCCTGGACCATGACTACTTCCTCGCTCACGCCGGCGACGACACCATGGGCTGGGGCCTCAGGACTGAGTGGCATGGCGATGCCCGGCTCCGCTTCGCCGACCCCGCCCGCACCGTCATCGACGTTCTCGATGACCCGAAACTCGCCGGCGGCATCCGTCACGCAGCAGAGATCACCGGCTCCTACCTCGACGAGCACGCTCCCGGGACCCTCGTCGAGTACGGGGACCGGACCGGGAACCGGGCGGTCTTCAAGCGGCTCGGCTACATCGTCGAAGCACTCGGACAAGACACGCCGGACCTGGTGGAAGCCTGCCGGGACCGGGTCTCCGCCGGCGTTTCTGCTCTCGATCCCGACGGACCCGAGGGCGGCCGGCGGACGATGCGGTGGGGCCTGCGAGTCAACGTGGCGATCGTGCCGCAGGAGCCGACGTGATCTCCAAGCGCGAGCTGGAGCAGCTGCGCGCCGAGTGGACCCTCGACATCGGGGTCATCGAGAAGGACTACGTCCTGGGCTGGCTCCTGGCGGGGATCGCACAGCATCCCGAGCTTGCCCGCACCTGGGTGTTCAAAGGCGGCACCTGCCTGCGCAAGTGCTACTACGAGACCTTCCGCTTCTCCGAGGACCTCGACTTCACCATCATTCCAGGCGGCCCCGACGAACCCGGCTACCTGCAACGAGCATTCGGCGAGATCGCCGAATGGCTGCGAGAGGAATCCGGCATCGAGCTGACCGTCGATGACACGGCGTTCCGAAGGCGGCGGAACCGCCGAGGTAACCCGACAACCCAGGGACGGATGGCCTACCGGGGCCCGAACCCGCAGCCCGTGCCTCCCAAGGTGAAGCTCGACATCACCGCCGACGAGGTCCTCGTCCAGGATCCCGTTCTGCAGGCGATCGGCCACCAGTACAGCGATGCGCCGCTCCCGGTGGACGGCGTGCTCTGTTACCCGCTCACCGAGTTGTTTGCCGAAAAGCTCCGGGCGCTCGCCGAGCGGTGCCGGCCCCGGGACCTCTACGACGTCGTCCACATGCACCGTCACCCGGACCTCATCGGCATGGAACAAGTGGTCAGCATGGTGCTCGCGCGCAAGTGCGAGCACGCCGGGATCGACGTTCCCGCCGCCGACACGATCCGGTCGTCCCCGTTCCGCCAGGAGATCGAGGGCGAATGGGAGAACATGCTCGGCCATCAGCTGCCGCGACCGCTCCCGCCGTTCGCAGACTTCTGGTCCACACTCGATGACGTGTTCCGCTGGCTGGCCGGCCAGCTCCGGATCGTCCAGCTGCCACGAGCTTCGCTCGGCAACCTGGACCCCGACTGGCATGCGCCGAGAGCCATCACCTCATGGCGGCGCGGCGTCCCCCTGGAGCTTCTCCGCTATGCAGGGGTCAACCGGCTAAAGGTCGACATCGACTACCGGGCCGAGAACGGCCGATGGGGGTCACGGCAGGTCGAGCCGTACTCGCTGCGCTACACCCAAGACGGCAACCTGATCCTGTTTGTTGTCAACGACAACGGACAGCTTCGGAGCTACCGGGTGGACCGTATCGCCGGCATCCGGCCAACGACGGCAACCTTCACACCCAAGTTCCGCGTCGAATTCTGACCGGGCCTCACCACCTGCCCGCCTGCACGATACCAGCGCAGCTTGAGCCACGTCGTAAGTGCGACTGCGCAGGGAGACGTCAGATCAGCCACGTTCTTTGTTACCACCACATGCCGAACCCGTGGGATTTCAGCCGCTACCTCACACACGTTCGCCCGAACATGTGCGCTTTGTAAAACGCGCCGGCGTTGCGGATGGCGCGGGCCATCGCCACATACCCCAAAGCGAACAGGGCCAAGATGACCGCGATGACCCAAGAACGCGGCCGGGATCCCGGTCAGCCCGGTGGTCGCATACGCGGTGGGCAGCACCCCGGCGGCGACGGTCAGCGGGGCGACACCGGCCAGCACGAAGAACAGCACGGCCGGGACGCCGAGCCGGTCTGTGGCCAGCGCGCGGGACACCGCGCCGGGCTTGTGCTGCGCGGTCTGGGCGGGGGACATCAGTAACTACCTCCAAGGGGGGAACGGGGCGGGGTCAGATCCGGTGAGCTAGCAGCGCGGCGTCCACCGCGGCCTGGGTCTGGGCGATCACCTCGCACAGCCCAGGGCCAAGCACAGGGACCAGCGCCCTCTCTGTCAAACTCGTGTGAGACATGGGACGTATGAATCCTTTTGAGGTTGAGCAGGGCGAGACAGGACTACCGAGACAGTGACGATGACACTCGCTGACCAGGCCGCGATCACCGCGCATGATGGTGAGGTGACCAGCAGCAACCCGGAGCGGCCGAGGCGGCGGCCATATGACGATCCACCCGCGGAACTGGGAGCGCAGCCGCGCCGCTTCCCGCCACCCGGCGTCATCGTCGCAGGCCCCCGGGCTGCCAGGCGTATTGCCTGGGACGGTCAGGGCCTGGGCGGGAAGGCGTTCGGTCACCGCGACCGCCTCACCGTGGCCAGACCGGCATACACATCGGCGCTGACGCCGCGCACCGGGGCGTGATCGGGCCGCCACTCCGACACCGGGACCACTCCCGGCGCCACCAGCGCCAGATCCCCGAACAAGGCGGTGACCTCGCGGTGGGTGCGCGCGGTGATCCCAGCCGGGACCAGCGCGTTATACGCCGCCACCCCCGCTCCCACCTGAGCAGGCGCGAAATCAGCGGTCAGATGGGAGATCACCACGAACGAGCCCGGCGCTAAAACGCTGCCCAGGTCGGCCACCAGGCCCGCTGGGTCGTCGGCGCTAGCGATCTTACCGACCGGCCCCTGCGGTGTACGCGACGTCCGTCGAGCCTCCCCGTAGAAGCATCCCGGACCCATTAACCTCTCGGGCCAGGGAGGTCCGCCGCGTTCGCTGGTGACCACGGAAAGCGGACCTGTCGAGCCCATGACGCTCCCCGCCTCTTCGCCGCTGATCTCTTCACCTGGCCGTTGCGAACACGTACGCGACGTGAAACAGCAGGTCGCAGAGTTGTTGATCTTGAAGCAATCGGAAAAAGCGATGAAGTGAAGGACCGCAACCAGGATCACGGCGGCCGGCTGGGAGAAGTCCAGCGTCCGGGCCGCCTCCTTTACGATCTTCTCCGGATCGCGCAAGTCGGCGTCCACGACGCGCAGGTCCCCCCCGTTTTGCTCGTCAGCAGCGCGCGGGCATGGGAGAGCACCAGCGGGTCGTTGTCCGCATAGACGACGCAGGACTCGGGGGCGATGGCCTGGGCTACCTCGTGGGTGGCCAGAGGGGCTGGCAGACCCGGACCAATGTCCAGGAACTGCCGGACGCCTCCCTGACCTGCAAGGTAGCGGACGGCGCGGCCCAGGAACGCCCGGTTGGCCTGGGCTCCGTCCACGACCTGCGGACGGTGCGCAGCGACCTCCCCGGCCGCCTTACGATCGGCTGCCAGGCCGTCCTTGCCGCCCAGCCACACGTTGTAGACCCGGGCGGGGTGAGCTACACCAGGGTCGAACCGGGGGGTCTCGTCCGCAGCAGGACTCGATGAAGCGTGCGTGATCATAAGCTGCTGGTCGCGGCCGCCTGGGCGTGCCGTCTCATGCCGGAAGGCGTTCCGGAGTTCCATGCCGCTAACGCTAGGTTTGGGATTCCCCGGAAGGCCAAGAGTATGTACGAACTTGTACGCGAGTTGCAGCCCTAGCAACATCGACGTTAGCGCCAGGATTACCCCAGATCCGGCCACGCCCGTTCATCCATCGTCTAGCGTCGCGGCGGCCCGCCAGCTTATCGCCGACCGGCTCCGGGAGATGCTGCGGGATGCCGGGCTGACCTCGCGAGCGCTCGCCCGGCAGGCGGGCTGGGAAGAGTCCAAGTGTTCGCGGCTGATCCATGCCCGTACTCCGCCGTCTGATGGCGACATTCGCATCTGGTGCACGATATGCGGGGTTCCCGGGGAGATCCCTAATCTGATTGCCGCCAGCCGGAATGCGGAAAACGCTTATGTGGAATGGCGGCGGGTACAGCGCAGCCAGAAGCGGATGCAAGAGATGCGCCTCTCGCTCTACGAGCAGACGCATCTATTCCGCTTCTACTGTTCGGATGTCATCCCGTGGCCGTTGCAGATCCCTGGCTACATGCGGTCTCTCATGACGCGGTTCAACGATTTCCATGAGGGAGCGGCCGCGGACATCGAGGAAGCGGTGAAGGCTCGTGTGGCCCGACGCCGCTACCTGGCCGACGGTACCCGCCGCTGCAGGATGATCATTGAGGAGCCGGTGCTGCGCGGCAGGTTCACGACGATAGAAGTGATGGCCGAGCAGCTTGACCACCTGCTGACTATCCGCCAGCCGAACCTGTCTCTCGGCATCATCCCGGCGAGAGGGGCATGTGCCCACTGGCACACCGAGACCTTCTCCATCTATGACGAGGCGCGCGTGTTCATCGAACTTGTGTCAGCCGGCGTGACTATCACTCAACCCCATGAGATCGCTCTGTACATCAGGCTCTTTGACGATCTTGCCTCCGCCGCCGTCTACGGCGACGCTGCGCGCGCCCTCATCATCGAGGCGCTCGCGGCGCTGTGATGGTCTGGGCGCCCGACGTGCCGCAACCGGACGGCTGTCCCGACGGGATGAGGAAGGGGAGGAGTCCAATGTGCACAACCATGCGCGTGCGCCGGCGACCACTTGCGGGCGGCAGGAAGCGACTTCCTCACCGGCTTTACGATCGGCCGGGGTTCGCATCGCGCGTGATCGCGCCGTCGGGTAGTCTCTACTGGTCATGACGTGTGGCCTGCTTCTTCGCGGCCGCGGCGAGGCCCGGTAACCAGACCGGTCGGCCCCTCGCCGCGGGTCGCAGTGCTGCCGACCGACTCCCTGTCCGGTCATCCCTTGTCAGGAGCAGCACCGTCATGAGCAATCCAGGTAACCAGCGCCCGTCCGGCATGCCGTGCCACCGCTACCGCCCGTTCCCCGCCGTTGACCTGCCCGACCGGCAGTGGCCGTCGCGGACGATCACCGCCGCGCCGCGGTGGCTGTCCACCGACCTGCGCGATGGCAACCAGGCGCTGATCGACCCGATGAACCCGGCCCGCAAGCAGGCCATGTTCGACCTGCTGGTACGCATGGGCTACAAGGAGATCGAGGTCGGCTTCCCGGCGGCCAGCCAGACCGACTTCGACTTCATCCGCAGCCTGATCGAGAGCGGCTCGGTGCCCGACGACGTCCGCATCTCGGTGCTGACCCAGGCCCGCGAGGAGCTGATCGAGCGGACCGTGCAGTCGCTGGCCGGAGCGCGCCAGGCGACCGTGCACATGTACAACGCGGCCGCGCCGATCTTCCGCCGGGTGGTGTTCGGCTGGGACGGCGACGGGCGCGCCGAGTGCCGGGCCGTGGCGGTCGAGGGCACCCGCGCGGTGATGAAGTTCGCCGAGACCTACCTGGCCGGCACCGACTTCGGGTACGAGTACTCACCCGAGATCTTCATGGACACCGAGCTCGATTTCTCGCTGGAGATCTGCGAGGCGGTGATGGACGTCTGGCAGCCCGAGCCGGGGCGCGAGATCGTACTCAACCTGCCCTGCACGGTCGAGCGGTCCACCCCGAACGTCTACGCCGACCAGATCGAGTGGATGAGCAGGCACCTGAGCAGGCGCGAGCACATCGCGCTGTCCGTGCACACGCACAACGACCGCGGCACCGCGACCGCGGATGCCGAGCTGGCCGTGCTGGCCGGCGCGCAGCGCATCGAGGGATGTCTGTTCGGCAACGGCGAGCGCTCCGGGAACGTCGACCTGGTGACCCTCGGGCTGAACCTCTACAGCCAGGGCATCGACCCGATGATCGACTTCACCGACATCGACGAGATCCGCCGCACCGCCGAGTACTGCACCCGCATCGACGTGCACGAGCGCCACCCGTACGCGGGCGATCTGGTGTACACGTCGTTTTCCGGGTCGCACCAGGACGCCATCAAGAAGGGCTTTGACGATCTTGAACGGCAGGCGGCCGAGGCGGGCAAGCCGGTGCGCGATCTGCCGTGGGCGATGCCCTACCTGCCGATCGACCCCAAGGACGTCGGCCGGTCGTACGAGGCGGTCATCCGGGTCAACTCGCAGTCCGGCAAGGGCGGCGTGGCCTACATCATGAAGACCGACCACCACCTCGACCTGCCGCGCCGGCTGCAGATCGAGTTCAGCCACGTCAT
>Ga0335074_10005892_pt1 | contig 16974 bp, 11 predicted proteins | sample Lox_Sample_23_FD_206715 | JGI IMG/M metagenome (GOLD analysis project Ga0335074, IMG submission 206715) | Soil microbial communities from Loxahatchee National Wildlife Refuge, Florida, United States - Lox_Sample_2.3 | ecosystem: Environmental > Terrestrial > Soil > Wetlands | place: USA...
CCGAAGGCCCGATCGCGGCCTGCGCGCGTCTCGAGATGATCGATTGCGCGATTGATCGCATCGATCGTGGTGCGATAGCACTCCTCGGAGGTCGCGCCCCAAGTGAATAGACCATGGGATTCGAGCACGACGCCGCGCGCCTGGGGGTTCGATGCGACAAAGCGCTTCAGCTCGAGGGCCAATTCGAAGCCGGGTCGCATCCAGGGCAGCCATCCGATGTCGTCACCGTAAATCTTGCGGGTGAGCGCACGGCCGTCAGCGCAAGCGGCGATCGCAATCACCGCGTCGGGATGCACGTGATCGACGTGCGCGCGATCGATGAGGGCATGGAGCGGGGTGTCGATGCTCGCGGCGCGCGGATTCAAATTGAATGCACAGTGCGCGTACAGGCTCACGATCCGATCCTCATCCGCCGCACCGTGATGGCGCGCCTCGAGAGCGAGGAGCTTGTCCAGATAAAGAGTCGAGAAGCCGTCGAGCTTCATGGTGCCGAGGTCTCCGCCCGATCCTTTCACCCACAGGACGGGGACCTCGGAGCCTGACAGCGGATCGCTTTCCGGCAGCTTGGCGGAGGTGTTTCCGCCTCCGAAGTTGGTGATGCGCGGATCGCTCCCGAGGAGATTGGAGCGGTAAAGCAGAAGCTGCGGCGGCGATAGCTTGGCCGCGGCGGCGCCGTCCCAGAGGTTCGAGATCCGGGAACTGGGCGAAGCCGTATATGCGCGCGCGCTTTTTTCCTTCATTTCCCTTCATGGACTGACTCTGGGATGCTCAATATCTTGCATGAATCCTTCCAATGTCAAGCATTTTCAGTCATGATCGATCATGACTGATCATGGGAACGACACACTTGATCGAAGCCGAACGCCACCGCCTGATCCTGAAGCTCCTCGCAGAGCGCTCGGTGCTCGCCGTCAACCAGCTGTGCGAGATTCTCGGCGTCTCGGAGGCCACCGCGCGCCGTGACATCAATGCGCTGGCCGACGCCTCGCGCCTGCGGCGGATTCGCGGCGGGGCGGAAGCGCTCGCTCCGCGGCACGAGATGCACCTGGTTGGCGTGCCGTTCGAGCTCAATCAAGGGATCGGCGCCGAGCAGAAGTCGGCGATTGCGCGCGCGGCGGTCGAGCTCATCCAGGAGGGCGAGAGCATCATCATCAATGGGGGTACGACGACCTACGCCATGGTCGAGTTTCTCCTCGGCCGCGAGCTCGATATCCTCACCAATTCAATTCCGATCCTTTCGAGGCTGCTCGCGCGGAGCCGCAACCGCGTGACCGTTCCGGGCGGCACGGTGTATCGCGAGCAGAACATCGTGCTGAGCCCCTACGAGAGCGACACCATTGCTCACTTCTGGGGCCAGAAGCTCTTCACGGGCTGCTACGGACTGAATCGATTCGGTCTGATGGAGGCGGATCCGCTCATCGTACGGGCGGCGATGCGCCTGCTCGCGCGAGCCGAAGAGCTCATCGTGCTCGCCGACAGCCGCAAGTTCCGGCAGCGCTCCTCGATGGTGGTCGCGCCGATCGAGCGCATATCGACGCTCATCACCGACGCGCGAGCCACCGAAGCAGAGCTCGAGCCCTTTCGCAAGGCGGGCATCCGAGTCATCACCACGCAGGTCTCGCTCGCTGCCCAGGCGAAGGCGCTGTAGAAGACTAAAGGGAAGGACAGAATGGCCATCGAACTCGGGGCCAGCACCGGCCGCCACGCGCACGCGGCGCGCTCGCTCCGCAGACCCCTCGGTTATGCGATCAGCTGTTTCCTCGTCTGGGGCTTCGCCTACGGGCTGCTGGATGTGCTCAACAAGCATTTTCAGGAGACGCTGCACATCGGCAAGGCCCGCTCCTCGTGGCTGCAGATCGCCTATTTTGGGGCCTATCTTTTGATGAGCATGCCGGCGGGCATCCTGCTGCAGGCAAAGGGCTACAAGGTGGGTATCCTTTGCGGGCTTGCAGTCACTGCCGCGGGGGCGCTGCTCTTCATCCCCTCCGCGCAGGCGGCGAGCTTCCCGGATTTTGTCGGCGCGATGTTCATACTGGCGGCGGGATTGTGTTTTCTCGAAACTGCCGCGGATACGTATGTAAGCGTGCTGGGTCCGGCGGAGCACGCCCCGCAGCGCCTGAATCTCGCCCAATCCTTCAACGCCGTGGGCGTCTTCTTTGGGCCGCTGGTCGGCGGGGCGCTGTTCTTCAATGCCTCGGTGGCAGCGCATCTGGGGGGCGAGCAGAAGGCCGTGCAGATCACCTATCTCGTCGTCGCGGGCCTCATCGTGGTCTTCGCATTGGCGCTGTGGCGGGCCGATCTGCCCGAGATTGCGGGCGCAAGCGCGGGCGAGGCAGTGCACGATCGCTCTCGCGAGTCTCTGCCATTGTGGAGTCGACGACACTTCGTGCTCGGCGTTGCAACGCAGGCGCTCTATCTCGGCGCTCAGGTGGGCATCGGAGCCTTCTTCCTCAATCTCGTCACCGAGACCTGGCCCGGTCTGAGCTCACAGCAGGGCGCCTTTCTGCTGTCGCTTGCCGCGGTAGGCTACCTCGTCGGCCGGTTCGCCTCGACGGCCCTCTTGCTGCGCATCTCTGCCCGAGCGCTCTTGACGTTCTACGGGCTCGCCAATGTGATCCTGTGCCTCGTCGTCGCCGAGGGGATTCGGATGCTGTCCGCCATCGCGTTGGTTGCCGTGTTCTTCTTCATGTCGACGATGTTCGCGACGATTTTCACGCTCGGCGTCAAGGATCTCGGTGCATCGACCAAACGAGGGGCTTCCATCATGGTCATGGCGATCGGGGGCGGGGTGCTGCTGCCTTACCCGATGGGGCGCATCGCGGATCTGCATGGCACGCCGGCGGCCTTCCTGCTCCCCGCCGTGAGCTTTGCAATGGTCGCACTCTACGGTTGGAAGGGTGCCGCACTCGCCGATCGCGCCGCCTGATCGATCGCCGTGAGATCCAACAGCCAACCGGCGCCCGACGTGGTCGGCATCATCGACATCGGCAAGACCCACGCGCGCTTCATGCTGGCGCACGCGGAGCGCGGGATCATCGACTCGCATCAGTGCGAGGTGCCTCGAGGGCCCGCCGCCGCACTCGTCCAGCAATTGGACGTGCGCGGGGTGGAAAGCTGGCTTGCCGATGTCATTCGAAACCACCCCTGGCGTGATCGGATCGGCACGCTCCTGCCGATTGCCCACGGTGCGGCGGGAGTGCTGATCGATGAACGGGCGCGGGTTCTGATCGCGCCGGACTACGAGGACAGCCGATACGAGGACCTGCGCGATTGCTATCGCGGGCTTCGCGATCCGTTCGAGCTCACCTATTCCCCGTTCTTGCCGTTTGGACTGAATCTGGGGCGCCAGCTGTATTATCTGGAATCGCGTGCGCCGCAGCTCATGGCTCGAGCGCGCCGCCTGCTCCTCTACCCTCAATATTGGGCCTGGCGCCTGAGCGGCGTGGCGGCGAGCGAATTCACCTCGCTCGGCTGCCACAGCGACCTCTGGCGTCCCCTCGAGAGACGTCCTTCCAATCTCGCCGTCGAGCGCGGATGGTCGCATCTGCTCCCCGCGCTGCGCCCCGCCTGGGATTGCCTCGGAAGCGTTTCAGCCGAATGGGCGTCTGTCACAGGGCTCGACTCGCGCTGCCGCGTGCTGTGTGGGCTGCACGATTCGAGTGCATCGTTCCTTTCGCATCTGGCGGCACGCGCCGGCCGCCCTTTTTCGCTGGTGTCCAGCGGCACGTGGACCATCGTCATGGCTTGCGCCGGGAGACTGGAGCGCGTGCGCGAGGATCAGGACATGCTGTTGAACGTGGATATCGACGGGGCTCCCGTCGCCACCGCCCGCTTCATGGGAGGGCGCGAATACGAGGTCGTCGCCGGCGAGACGGGGATGCAAGCACTTCCCACGCGAGAGGACCTGGCAATGCTCCTCTCCCGCGGGACATTCGCCCTGCCGTCGTTCAGTGCGGCAGGCGGTCCGTTCGCAACCGTTCCAGGGAGATTGATCGGCGCCACGCACTTGACCGCGGGCGAGCGCGCCACGCTCGCGACGCTGTATGTGGCTCTGATGACGGATTATGTGCTCGACGCTCTGGATGCGCCGGGTGACCTCATCGTCGACGGCCCGCTGAGCCGCAACGCGCTGTACGGCCAGATCCTGGCGCAGCTGCGCCCGCAGAACAGCGTCTATCTGGCGCCTCGCGCGGCGCGCGCCGCAGCGGCCCTGGCTTCCTGCCTTTCTCGGTCGGGATGTCTTTCCCGGTCGGGACCCGTGGCGGATCAGCCGTACGCCCGTGCGCCCGCCGCCGGCGACCTCAAGGGGCTCGAGGAGTATCGGGTCGCCTGGATGGAGCGCCTCGAGGTCGCGCACAGGCGCCCGTGAATCCTTTGCATCGAATAGACACCGGTGTACATTATCGCGTCGCTGCGTGATCAAGCATTCCGCGCACGAATCTGGCCGCGGCCGATGATGTACACTCGATTTCCGGTCGGCCTTCGCGGATTGGCCGGCTGCGACCGGCGGGACCGATCGAGCGGGGAGGGTTTGATGAACCGTATTGCAGAGACGGCGGTGCCGCGCGGCTGGTATTACGGCTGGAACATCGTTGCGGCGACGGTCCTCTCGCAGGTGGCCGCGAACGGCCTGACCTACAACTGCTTCTCCCTGTTCGTTCACGATTGGTCCCGGGACCTGCACGCGCCCATCAGCCAGCTGCAGCTCACCGTGGCGGCGATGGTGCTGGTGGCGGCGCTCGCCTCGCCCGTGATCGGATCGCTGGCCGACCGGTTTCCCGCCCGCAAGCTGTTTGCCCCCGGACTTCTGGGCATCGCTCTGTTCTATGTCGCAGTCAGCGCGGCGAGCGCCGCCTGGCAGGTGATCGCGCTGTATGGGTTGCTCGTTCCCATCGCGCTCGGCCTGTGCACCTCGCTCACCGCCAATCCACTGATTGCGCGCTGGTTCGTGCGCCGTCTTGGCCTGGCCATCGGGTTGAGCTCGTTCGGCGTAGGCATGGCAGGGGTGATCCTGCCGCCCATCATCGCCGCGCTGCTGCCGGAGTTCGGCTGGCGGGCGCTGTGGCGCACGGGCGGATTCATCGTCGCGCTCATCGTGATGCCCTTGGTGGTCCTCGTCATCCGCGACCGGCCGACCGAGCGCGAGGGTCTGCATTACCTCACCGGCGATGGCAGCGCGAGTCTGCAGCACGGACATCCGACGGGCGCCGCGGATCCCGGTCTGAGCTGGCGCCAGGTCATCGCCCGCAAGAACTTCTGGCTGCTGGTGTTCATCTATTTGCCGATCATGGCGGCCTACGGCGGCGTCGCGCAGAATCTCGCGCCCTATGCGGCGAGCCGCGGACTGCCCGAGCTGTCGGCCGGGCAGCTGCTCTCGATCCTCAGCCTCGCCCACCTCGCCGCGAACCTGGTGCTCGGGCTGCTGTCGGATCGCTTCGGCAATCGGCTTCCGCTGGTGGGCCTTGCGCTGGCCGTCGCCACGGGCGCCGCGGTGCTGGTCTTCGCCAGGGGATTTCCGGCCGTGGCCTTGGGCTGCGCGCTGGCGGGTCTCGGCGGGGGCGTGTTCACGCTGCTCGCGGCGGCCATGGCCGTGGAGTTCGGCGCGAGAGCCATGGGCCGGGCATTCGGCATGGGCATGTTCTTCTTGCCGCTGGGTTCTCTGGCGCCCTTTGCGATCGCCAAGGTTCAGGAGAGCACGGGAAGCTATTCCCCGGCGTTGCTGAGCATGGTGGCGATCGTGATGCTGAGCGCCGTCCTCAGTCTGTTTCTTTTTCGCGAGCGCCCGAGGTAACGCGGCGCGCACCCGCGAGCGTCGCCTTCCGCTCTACAGGAATCACTCATGGCTCCAATCAGTTTGCGCGTGAACGGCAGGCCCCACACCGTCGAGGTGGATCCGGACACGCCGCTCCTCTGGGTGCTGCGCGATCACCTGGAGATGACCGGGACCAAGTATGGCTGCGGGATTGCGCAGTGCGGCGCCTGCACCGTGCACGTGAACGGCCTCGCCACGCGCTCGTGCTCGGTGCCGATCCAGGCCATACAGGGCTCGGATGTCACGACCATCGAGGGCCTGTCGGAGAGCGGCGATCACGTGCTGCAGAGGCTCTGGGTGGAAATGAACGTCCCGCAATGCGGCTACTGCCAGGCGGGCGTGCTCATGGCCGCCGCGGCGCTGCTGAAGGAGAAGAAGCATCCGACCGACGAGGATATCGACGCTTACGTCTCCAACATCTGCAGATGCGGCACCTATCCCAGGATCCGCGCCGCCATTCATCGCGCCGCTAGCGCCCCAGGCTCTTCCTCGCCGCCGGGATCTGGTCGATGACCCGGCGCATCGCGGTCATGGCCTCGCGCGCCTGCATCTCGGCCGACATTCCCTGCGCGGCACGGCGGCGGCTCGGTGCCTCGATGCCCCAGGTCACATCCGTCGGCACGTTGCTGAATATCTCGACCAGCGGAAAGGCGCCATCGCCGGGATACAGGCGCTCGTACGACGCCTCGTAGTGCATCTGCTCATGAGTCACCGATGCCGCACCGTCGCAGAGCTGGATGTAGCGGATCAGCCCGGGCTCGATGGCGCGCACGTCGGCCGCGGTGCCGCCCTTGCGCACCAGATGAAATGCATCCAGGACGATGCCCGCATCGACCCGTGAGCCACGGATGATGTCGCGCGCCTGGGCGAGCGTCGCAGTCTCGAACATGGCGAGCGGCTCGAGAGTGACGCCGAGACCATATTCGCGGGCGAGCTCCGCGAATTGCGCGAACAGCTCGCTCAGCTCGACCGGATTCGCGTTGTTGATGTTGATGGCGGAGGCGGTCTTTCCGCCGAGCCGGGCGCCGAGCTCGAGCGCCGGACGGTAGGACTTGATGGCCTCGGCCGAGCCGAGAACGAATACTTCCAGCGCACCGACGCCAATACCCGTCTCGGCAAGCGCCGCTGCGCATGCTTTCGCTTTCGCCGGGGTCACCAGCTGCAAAGGAAAGATGGGTGGCGGCTGCACCCACAGGCTCACCAGGTCGAAGCCCGCGCTCTTGGCGCCGCGGATCAAGTCCACCGGCTCGGTATCGGTGACCGTGAGGGAATCGAGAGATAGTTTCATATGCCCGTTCCAAGCTGTTCCATGGACTCTACGCCCCGGACGCCATCTGCGGCAATTTCAGCTAATAGACACCCCTGTCCATTATTGGCAATATAGCACATGAGCTGGAGCGGCATGCAGCAACCTGGAAGTGGATTGGGACAGACGAGCCTCACCCGCCGGCAATTCATCGTATCGGCCTCGCGGGCCGCCGGCGGCCTGGTTCTTGGAATAGGCTGCGCCGACCTCGATGCCGCCGCGAGCCCTTCCGGGGCATCGAGACCGGGGCCGGCAAGACCCGGCGCGGCCCCGGGCAGCGAGCTGTCCGCCTGGATCGAGATCGATCGCGACGGCACCGTGATCGTCCGTGGACCCACTCCGGAGATCGGCAACGGCTCCATGACCCAGGTGGCCATGAACGTGACCGAGGAGCTCGCCTGCGACTGGTCGCGGGTCAAGGCCGAATGCGGCTCGGTCCAGCGCGACTACCTCGAGAACGGCGTCTACAGCATCGGCTTCCAGCCCTTCTTCGGCGGCCACAGCACCGAGAAGGCGCGCATGCAGCACGCGTTGCAGCTCGGCGCGAGCGCACGCGAGCGGCTGAAGGCGGCGGCGGCGGCACGCTGGAACGTCCCGGTATCGGAGATCGAGGCGAACAGCAGCATCCTCACGCACACGCCCAGCGCGCGGCGCTTGCGCTACGGGGAAGTGGCCGCGGAGGCTGCGCAGGTGACCTTGGCCGCGGAGCCGGCACTCAAGCCGCGCAGCGAGTGGACCTTCCTCGGCAAGGCGTCGCCGGCGAAGCTCAGCATTCCACAAGTGGTCACGGGGAAGGCGACCTACGGCATCGATGTCAAGGTGCCGGGCATGGTGCATGCCGCACTGAAACAGTCCCCGGTCCAGGGCGGCACGCTGAAGAGCCACAGGCCCGAGGCCGTGCTCGACATGCCGGGCGTGCGCGCCGTGGTGGTCATCGACCCGGCCAAGACCAAAGGATCGCCCGTGCCGAACAAGGCCACCTGGGGGCTCATCGACAGCCGGGCGCAGAGCGCGGTCGCCGTGATCGCGGATCATTACTGGCAGGCGAAGCGGGCCCTCGATGCGCTGCCCGTCGAATGGGATGGCGGTCCGGGCGGGCGCTGGGAGAGCGATGAGCAGATCTACGCTGCGGCTCGCGCACTGCTCGAGGAGAGCGGCGCCGCCGTGCTGCGCAAGTCCGGCGAGGTGGCCGGCGTCACGGCCGGCAAGGTCGTCGAGGGCGTTTATTCCACGCCGTATTCCGAGAATGCGATGATGGAGCCCCTGAACGGCACCGCGCTCGTGACCGCGCAGAGTGTCGAGGTGTGGTGCCCGACGCAGGATGCCGTTCAGGCGTGGTGGGTCGCCATCGACGAGACCGGCATGCCGCCCGAGAAGGTGAGGCTGCATCAGACCTTCGTCGGCGGTGCCTTCGGCCGCAGGACGCAGGCGGACGACGTGCGCATGGCCGTCGCCGTTGCCAAGGAGTATCCGGGCGTCGCGGTCAAGACCATCTGGTCGCGCGAGGAGTGCTTTCAGCAGGGCCGGTATCGAACGCCCATCGTGACGCGGTTCAAGGCGGTGCTGGGCGATGACGGCTATCCGCTCGCCGTCACCTCCAAGGCGAGCTTCGTCGGCAGCCGGCCGCTGTTCCAGCTGACCTTCGGCTATGACGACATGCCGTATTTCGCGAGCGGCATCATTCCGAACGTGCATTTCTCGTCCGCCAAGCTCCCGGTTCACGTGCTCAATGGCGCCTACCGCGGACCTTGCTTCAACTCGCATGCCTTTCTGGTGGAAACGTTCATCGATGAGTGCGCCGTGGCGGCGGGTATCGATCCCCTCGATTATCGCCTGAAGCTCGTCTCACGATGGGACAAGTCGTGGGCGGACTGTCTGCGCATCGCGGCACAGAAGGCCGGCTGGGGACAAGCGCTGCCCCGCGGCGAGGGCAGGGGCATCGCGATCACCTGCTGGCCTCAGGCGGCAATGCACGACACCGGAACGGTGGTCTGTGCCGTCGCGCGCGTGAAGGTGAGCAGGCGCGGCGAGCTCTCGGTCGAGCAGATCGACATCGCCTTCGACTGCGGCGGCGTCGTCAACCGCGACGCCGTGCGCGCGCAGATCGAAGGCGGCGCGATCTTCGGCGTGAACATGACCTTGAACGAGAAGATGACCCTCGAGCAGGGCGCCATGGTGGAGCGAAATTTCGATCGCTATCCCATGCTTCGGATCGCCGACAGGATGCGGATCAACGTGCATTTCGAAGCCCTGTCCGGCCAGGAGCGCTTCGCCATCATCGGCGAAGCGCCGGTGGGTCCGGTCGGCCCGGCCGTCGGCAATGCCATTTTCCAGGCGACCGGCAAGCGCCTGCGCAGCACGCCATTTCGCGATCACGGGCTGAGCTGGACCTAGGGCGGGTGGCTTAGGATGGCGGCATCGCCAATGAAGAAGGGCTGGACGATGACATGGGATGGACGATGACAAGAAGATCCGCGTTGCTGGCGGTCGCGGCGCTCGTGGGCCTCGCAATGTATCGAGCGGCATCGGCTGCGGCACCCGAGACCGTCGGCGCGGCCGCCGATTGGCCCTCCTACGGGGGCGACACGCAGCAGACCGGCTACAGCCGCCTCGATGAGCTCAACACCTCGAACGTCGCCAAGCTCGGCCTCGAATGGGCGCTCGACCTGCCGGGCGAGGTGTCGCTCGAGGCGACTCCGCTGGAGGTCGACGGCGTCATTTACTTCACCGGAAGCTACGCGGCGGTCTACGCGGTCGATGCGGCCACCGGCAAGATCCTCTGGAAATTCGATCCTCAGACCTGGAAGTTCTACCCGCAGAAGATGCATTTCGGCTTCGGCGCCAACCGCGGCGCGGCGTATGCCGATGGGCGCGTGTTTGCGGCGGCACTGGACGGCCGGCTGTTCGCGCTGGACGCGAGGACGGGCAAGGTACTGTGGAGCGTGGAGACCGTGGATCCCAAGTCGGTGCAAACGGTCACGGGCGCACCGCGCACCTTCAAGGACAAGGTGATCATCGGCAACGCCGGAGCAGACTTCGGCGCGCGCGGCTACGTGACGGCCTATGACGCCGCGACGGGCCGGCAGGCCTGGCGCTTCTACACCGCACCCGGAACTCCACAGGAGAATCGCGGGGATGCGGCGATGGAGCGCGCCGCGGCGACCTGGCAGGGCGAGTACTGGAAGACGGGCACCGGCGGTGCGGTGTGGGACAGCATCGCCTACGACTCCGAATTCAACAGGATCTACATCGGCACGGGCAATGCCGGTCCCTACGATCCTTCGGTGCGCAGCCCGGGCGGCGGCGACAATCTCTACACCGCCTCGATCGTCGCGCTCGATGCCGACACCGGCAAGTACGTGTGGCACTACCAGGTCAATCCGCGGGACGCCTGGGATTACGATTGCACGCAGCCCATGGTTCTCGCCACGCTCGTGATCGGCGGGGAGCCCCGCAAGGTGCTCATGCAGGCACCGAAGAACGGTTTCTTCTACGTGCTCGATCGGCGCACCGGCAAGCTCATCTCCGCCGCCAAGATCGGCAAGGTCACCTGGGCCGACCGCATCGACATCGAGACCGGAAGGCCGGTGGAGGCGCAGGGCATCCGCTACGAATCCGGGAGCGTCACGCTCTGGCCGAGCTCCCTGGGCGCACATAGCTGGCAAGAGATGGCGTACAGCCCCTTGACCGGCCTGGTGTACATCCCCTACATGCAGGTGGGCATGCGAATGTTCCGGGGCAAGCCCGGACCCGATGACATATCGGTGGGCGGCCTGAACATCGGCTGGGCCGAGACCGGCCGGGAGGACGGCAAGGGCGCTCTCATCGCCTGGGATCCGGTGCGCCAGCGGGCGCGCTGGAGAGTGCAGTTCGCGACGCTGTGGAATGGCGGCACGCTCGCCACGGCCGGAGATCTCGTCTTTCAGGGCACCGCCGACGGCTACTTCTCCGCCTACGATGCGGCCAGCGGGCGGCGCTTGTGGCGTTTCAACGCCGGTCTCGGAATCATCGCCGCGCCCATCAGCTACTCGATGGGAAAGCGGCAGTACGTCTCCGTGCTCGTCGGCTACGGCGGCCAGGCCGCCATCGCAAGCGATATCATGAACGTGGGCTGGAAGTTCGCGGTGCAGCCCAGACGGCTGCTCACGTTCGCGCTCGGCGGCAAGGCGGTGCTGGCGCCGTCAGCGCCGCCCACCCTCGCGGTGAATGCCGTGGATGATCCCTCCTTGCAGCTCAAGCAAGCGGATGTCGCGGCGGGCCGCGGTCTTTATCTGATGTGCGCCGCCTGCCATGGCCGAAACCTCGTCTCGACCGGCGCGCCGGCGCCCGACCTGCGTGAATCGCATCTCGCGCTCAGCCCGCAGAGCTTCTGGTCGGTCGTGCACGATGGCTCCTTGATTCAGTATGGAATGCCGCGCTTCGAGGCCTTGACGCGCGAGCAGGCGATGCAGATCTACGACTACATCCGAGCGGGCGCGCGCCAGGCGCTCACGCCCCGGCCCGCGTCCTCCCACTGAATGATGGCTCAGTAAGATGCATCGGTGCATGGCATAAATGTGGACATATGCGATCATTTGGTTTATTAATACTTATCGTGTGTTAAGTTCATGAGAAGACCGTCAACCCGTTGATTCGTCGGGTCGAGCGGCACAAGCAGCAAATCGGGGGAGAGTTGATGAACAGGGGATATGGCTGGCGAGTCGATCATCGTTGTGCTCGAGGGCGAAGCGGACCGGCAGAGAGGCGCTTGCAGAGTGCGTGCCGCCTGCTGGCGTGTTGCTCCGCGATCGCTGCGCTGGGGCTGCCGCTCGGGGCCATGGCCCAGCAACAGGCCGATACCCAGGAATCTTCCCAATCGAGCGGTTCGCAAGGATTGACGGAGATCGTCGTCACGGCCCAGCGTCGTGCCGAGCGTCTTCAGGACGTGCCGATCAGCATTGTCGCCGTCGACAGCCAGCAACTGGCCGACGCGCACATCACGGACCTGGCGGGAGTCCAGCAACTCGCACCCGCGGTCCGGTTCGACGCTCAAGGGCCGTGGAGTCAGGTGACGATCCGCGGCGTCGGCACCTCGGTGGTGACCACCGGCTCGTCGGCGAGCGTCGGCGTGTACGTCGACGGTTTTTTCGTGCCGAACGGGGCATCGATCGACCAGCAGTTGCTCAGCGTCGACAGCATTCAGATCCTGAAAGGCCCGCAGGGGACGCTGTTCGGGCGCAACACCAACGGCGGGGCGATCCTGGTGAATACGCTGAAACCCAGCGAGGAAACCAGCGCCATCGTCGATGCGAGCTACGGCAGCTACGGCTCCCAGCGCTATACGCTCTACGGCACCACGGGCTTGACGGATCACGTGGCGGTGGACGTTGCCGCCCTCTTGAGCAAGGGCAACGGCTACGACACCAACATCGTGGACGATGACGACAAGGTGGGGCAGTACGACAACTGGACGATCCGAACCGGCCTCAAGGTCGACTTCTCGGATATGTTTTCGGTCTTGTTCCGATACGAGCACCAGAACTCCCAGGACCCGACCCAGGAAGAGGATGGTGTCTACGTCTATCAAAACCACCCGGTCACTGCCCAATTGGGGATTCCAGGCGCGATCCTCGCCACGCAGCCCGGGCAGGTGGCCGATCCGGGGGGCGTGATTTATGTAGGAAACCACTCCAGCAACAACGTCTACCAGATCACCCCGACCCTGGACCTGGGCTTCTCCACCCTGACCTCATATAGCCAATTTCGCAGCGAGGACGGCACCTTCGGCCAGAATGGCATAACCGGATCGCTGGCGCTGCTGGCCGATGTCGTGCCCGTCAAAGACCAGACGATCACCCAGGAATTCATCCTGACGTCCAAACCGGGCAGTCGGTTGCAATGGACGACCGGCCTTTACTTCTTCGATTGGGTGGATCTGTTCCACGCCAACATTTCGATCGGCGGCGCACCTTACATCTCCGTGACCGGATCGAATACCGATACGCAAAGCTTTGCCGGCTACGGGGATCTCACCTATCAGGTTCTCGACGACCTGTACGTCACGGCGGGCGTGCGCTACACCCATGACGAGGTCAAGGACGGCTACTACATCACCGCCTTCACGGACAATCGCGTGTACGCTCCAACGCTGGTCGGCAGCAAGGCGACGCCCCGCGTCGTGGTGCGCTACAACACCACCGAAAACTCGAACGTCTACGTCTCCTTTGCGCAGGGATACAAGGCGGGCATGTTCAACCTGGGCGGCGATTCGCTGACACCGGTCCAGCCGGAAACGATCAACGCCTACGAGCTCGGCTACAAGTATGCGGCGAATGCCCTGTCGGTCGACCTCGCCACGTATTACTACAAGTACAAAAACCTGCAGGTGCCGAGCTACGGCTTGGGTCCGAACAACGTCCCGGTCGGCTTTGTCTCGAACGCGGCGAATTCGCGGATCTATGGGCTCGAGGGGCAGGTGCGCTACCAGCTTTTGCGCAACTTCGATATCAATGCCGGCGCCGCCTATCTCAATGCGAAGTACACCAGCTTTCCCGACGCGCCGGGATACGCACCGTGCCTCACGTCGGCTGCGGCATGCGGCGCCAATTACGGATTGTCGCTGCCTGCGATCATCAATGCGAGCGGCTATGACATGGCGCGGTCGCCGAGGTTCACGGCCTCGGCCGGCGGCCGCTACACCATGGATTTCCTGCGCGGTCGCCTGGCTTTCTCCGCCAATGCCTACTACACATCGCTGTTCTACGAGGATCTGGCGGATGAGCTCCCGCAACACGCCTATGCGACATTGGGGCTGAGGGCGGAGTGGACCGACCCTTCCGGAAAGCTGAGCCTTGCGGTCTACGGAGAGAACGTGACGGACAGGAGATTTTACCTGCAGGCTTACCCGGAAAACGAGGCCTGGCCCGTCACCTGGAACGCGCCCGATGAGGTTTTCGGAGAGGTCAAGTATCGATTCTGACCGATGCGCTCCAGCTGCCATCGAGGCGGAACGCGGACACTCGATCAGCCCTCGCTGCTCGGCACCCACTTCGGGATGACGTTGTCGGGTCCCACCGGGGAGTCGTATTCCACGACCGTGCATACGGGATTGCTGTTGGTCGCGAACAGCTTGCGCTCATCCTCGAGGCGCGTCTGCAGATACTGCGGATTGGCGAGCCCCTTCATGGCGGCCTCGAAGTCCTCTCGCGAATTCCACCAGATCTCCATGATGCAGTCATAGCCCGGATGAATGACCTCGCCGGTGAGCGGATTCTTCTCCGGCGTGACGTAGCGGCGCACGTAGCGCTGCGCGTTGGGCAAGGAGGGCTTCGCACCCATGCGCTTGGCAAGCTGGGAGTGCTGATTCTCGTAGTAGTCCATGAACTCTTCCATGCTGATGTCGGGACGGCGCTTCAGAAAGACGACTTGCTTGATCATGTGTGGCTCTCCAGGTTGACGGTGTATTGGGCCTCGCGGTGCGCCTTCAGGCCGGCCGGATCGCGAGTACGCTGCCCTCGGCATCGCCCGAGACATAGAGCGTCCCGTCCGCTCCTGCGGCGATGCCTGCGAACGGACCCATCGGTCCGGATAGGGTCCCGACGGCTCCCAGGGCCTTGGGGATCACGCCGGGCGGGGCGCCGACCGGCAGGTCGGAGGCGATGGTGCGGCGGATCTTGCGCGCCGGATCGTATTCGATCAGCTCCTTCGCACCCACATCGACGACGTAGAGCGAGCCGCCGCGGGCCAGGATGCCTTGCGGCGTCTTGAGGCCGTCGAGCACCGTTTCACCCTTGCCGCCGGAGAGCTTCACGATGCGCCCGCCCGCCGACTCCGCCACGTAGCAGGTGCCGTCGGCGCCGACCGCGACGCCGGACGGCTTGGAGAGGCCGCTGCCGAGCACCTCGACGCTGCCCGAACGCACCGACAGCACGCGACCCGTGCCCTGCTCGGCGAGCATCACCGCGCCGCCCGGCGCAAGGGCCACCCCATAGAGCTGATCGAACCCGCGGGCGAGCATCTCGCTCTTGTGCTGCGCGGGCCAGTAGCGCGCGACGTCGCCGTTGGCGGTGGTCACGATGAACTCGCCCGGCCCCGCCGCGGCGACGCCGCGCGAATAACCCGGGTAGCCTTCGGTGAACAGCATGCCTGCGAGCTTGCGCTCCTGTCCCGGCCTGAGCGTGTAGGAGAACGGTCCGTCGGCGATGAACAGCAGACCCTCGGGATCCATCGCCAGGCCCAGCGGCCAGCTCAGGCCGTCGGGCACGAGGTCCCGGGTCTTGCCGCCGCCGAGGATCTCGACGATGTAGCCCGAGATGTTGGAGACGAACATCCGTTCGCCGACGAAGGTCACGTTGTCCAGCCCCGGGGTGAGCTGGGCGAGCACGGTACGCTCGCCGTTGCGCGGATCGATGCGCAGCACCTGGCCGCTCGCGACCTGGGTCGAGACGATGTAGCCCTGGGAGTCGAATTTGACCGAATCCGGCACGCCGAGATCGCCGGCCACTTTTTCCGGCGTGCCGCCCTCGAGAGCGATGCGCCAGATCTCGTTGGTTCCCATGACCGGAAAGTAGAGCTTGCCGTCGGGCCCGACCTCGAACGCGTTGGGCATGGGCACCTCGTTGAGCACAATCCGCGCAGAGCCTCCCTCGAGGTCGAGCTGCATGATGCGCCCGCCCGGGCGGCATTCGCCGGCGAACAGCCGCCCCTGGTGGAAGGTGATGGGATTGGCGACGGGCATCTCGCCATACAGCACGCGCGTCGTGCCGTTGGGCGAGCGCACGCTCACCCGGCCCATCGTGATCTCGGTGGCGTACAGGTTCCCCTGCGGATCGAAGGCGAGGTCGTCGGGGCCGACGATGTCCCCGCCCATCGGGCTGATGGCTTCGATCGCCCCGGTGTCGACATCGATGGCACTGATCTGGCTGCCGCTCACCTGGGCGACGTAGATGCGCCCGTCGGGGCCGGTGCGCAGGCCGTTGGCACCGAACAGGCGGCTCGCTGGGGTCAATCGTTCCAGCTTCCATCCTGCGGCGATGCCGGGGGGGTTCGCGGCGCGGTAGCGCCCTTGTTGCAGCGACATTCTGATGGTCTCCTGGGCTCGAAGACCCTAGCATAGCGCCGTGACCGAAAACCCGCTTCGTAACCTGCCGCAGGTGAACCGGCTTCTCCAGGTGCCGGCCGCGAGCGCCCTCTGCGAGGAGTTCGGCCGCGGCGCAGTGACGGATGCGCTGCGCGATACGCTCGAGGGGCTGCGTCAGCAGCTCGGCGCGGGCGCGCTCACCGACGTACCCGATGCCCAGGCGCTCCTGGCACGCTGCGCCGAGACATTGGCGATCCGCTGCCGCGGCGCTCTGCGCCGAACGATCAACGCCACCGGCATCGTGCTGCACACCAATCTCGGCCGCGCACCGCTCGCGCCCGAAGCGATCGCAGCGGTCGCGGAAGTCGCCGCGGGTTACTGCAATCTGGAGCTCGACCTCGCGACCGGCCGGCGCGGATCGCGCACCCAGGGCATCGAGCCCTTGCTGCGCGAATTGACGGGCGCCGAAGCGGCGCTGGCGGTCAACAATGGAGCGGCCGCCATCCTGCTGGCGCTGAGCGCGCTCGGCGGCGGCGGCGAGGTGATCGTCTCGCGCGGGGAGCTGGTGGAGATCGGCGGCGGGTTTCGCGTGCCGGATGTCATCCGACAAGGCGGCGCCCGCCTGGTCGAGGTGGGCGCCACCAACAAGACGCGGCTCGAGGATTATCGCGCGGCGATCGGCCCCGCTGCGCGCGTGCTGCTCAAGGTGCATCAAAGCAATTTCCGAACGATCGGATTCACGGGACAGACGAGCATCGAGGAGCTGGCGGCGCTGGCGCGCGAGCATGCCCTTGCGGT
>Ga0335074_10005893_pt1 | contig 16973 bp, 16 predicted proteins | sample Lox_Sample_23_FD_206715 | JGI IMG/M metagenome (GOLD analysis project Ga0335074, IMG submission 206715) | Soil microbial communities from Loxahatchee National Wildlife Refuge, Florida, United States - Lox_Sample_2.3 | ecosystem: Environmental > Terrestrial > Soil > Wetlands | place: USA...
TTGTAGGAGGCGGAGTCTGCCCCGTCGCCGGCCAGCGTCACGCCCACGATCAGCGCGCGGCCGCCGCCGATCGAGGTAGCCGTCACTGGCTGGCGGATCGGGCCGTCGGCCGACGTGTGCGACCGCAGCGCGTCCACCGCGGCCAGCACCCGCGGGCCGGTGACATCGGAACCGCTGACCACCACTTCCGCCGGGCCCGGAGCCTGCGGGAACGCTTGCTCGATCTCGCTCATCGTGTGCACGGCCGGAGTGTCGCGGGGCGTGTCGACCGCGGGCTGGCCCAGCCGGATGCCGAGCGCAGGCCCGGCCAGCGCCAGCAGCGCGACCGCAGCGAGTCCGCCCCAGATCACGGGTCTGGCCACCACGCGGCGAGCCAGCGCTCCCCAGAACCGGGACGGACGCGCGGCAGCGCGGTTGCGGCCGAGGAACGGGAGCCGGCCGGCGTCGGCTTTCGGCCCGAGCCAGGACAGCAGCGCGGGCAGGACCGTGAGCGAACCGATCACCGCTATCCCGACTACCGCGATCGTGCCGACCGCCATGCCGAGGAACGGTCCGCCGCCGGTCAGGAACAGCGCGGTCAGTGCGGTCATCACGGTCAGGCCGGACACCAGGATCGTGCGGCCGGACGTACGGGAAGCGACCCGGAGCGCTTCGGAATGCGAGCGGCCCTTGGCCCGCTCCTCGCGCTCCCGGCGCAAGTAGAACAGCGAGTAGTCGACGCCGACCGCCATCCCGACGACGACCACCACCTCTTGCGTGGAGCTGACGACCGGGATCCAGTGGCTGGCGATCGTCAGCACTCCGAGGGCGCCGGTCAGCGCGGTCACCGCGAGCAGCACCGGTATACCGGCGGCGACCAGTGCGCCGAACACGATCAGCAGCAGGATCAGCGTGATCGGTATCGAGGTCGCTTCCGCCTTGCCGAAGTTCAGCGAGCTGTCGGCAGCTTGCTGGAGGCTTGCGTCACCAGACTCGGCGATCCGCAGCGCCGGATACCGGGCCTGCACGGCAGCCACCGCGTGCTGGTCGGTGATCGCCGCGGTGTCGACGTTGGCGACATTGCCGGGGACTTCGAACGTGACGAGTGCACTACGGCCGTCCTTGGACACCAGCGACTTGCTGCCGGCCGATAGCGGGGTCCGGATGTCAGCGGCATACTTCGGCCGGGTCGCGAGCGCGGCTGCAACCGAAGACGCCGCCTGCCGCATCTCCCGGTCGGTGGCGAACGTGGCCCCCGGTGCCCTGGCCTGGATCAGCACGGCCTCGGAATATGCGTCGTACTGCGCAGGCGCAGCCTGATGCAACACCCGCTCGGCCCGCCCGGCCTGGCCCCAGTCGTAACTGGGCAGGCTCTTACTGCCGAGCGCCTGGCCGGCCACGAAGATTGCGGCGATGAGCAGCAGCCAGCCGAACACGGCGGTCTTACGGTGCCGCGCGCTCCAGCCGGCCACCCGTTCGGTGACCGGCGCCCTGGTCCGATGGCGCTGGTGATCGCTTCGGTGGGCTGTTTCAGGCAATACTGAACTCTGCGACTGTCCCATTGTTGCCTCTCTCGGCTGGCTATGCGGATGGTCGGATCTGGTTCCCGCCCGTGAGCTGGACCCTCACGGGCGGGGACAATCAGCTTGGACCTGGCGGGCCTGACCGCTGGTCCGGACCGGCGACTGCCTGAAGCCGCCCGGCGGACGTCAGCGGGCCGGGCCGGCGCAGTACGTCGCGTGCCCCTCGGAGCGGGTCTGCGGGCGGGCGGAGCAGGGACCGGGCGATGGCCCCGTGTAGCTTCGCGGTCGCGACTACGACGTAGCTGAAGAGCAGGAACGCGGCCAGGCAGATAGCCGCGAGCACGAGCGAACGGGACAGCGTGTCGATGGAGACCGTGCCGAAACGGACGCCCGTGTCACCGTGCAGGCACACCCCGACGCAACCGTTGCTGATCTTCGCATACCAGGCGGGAATCGTGATCCCGGCCAGGGACGTCAGCCAGATGCACAGGACTGCCGCGTCGAGGGCGAGCAGCAGCGGGTAGAGCCCGGACAGGTACGCGATGTCGCGCCACAACGCGGGATCGGTCCACCGCGTCCTGAGCCGAGCTGGCCAGGTCTGCCCGGCTGTGTCGCGGTAGGCGCGGCGGACGGGCTCTGTGCTCACGATGGCGAGGCGCACGCGTTCCACTTCGGCGCATGCCCGGATCACGACATCGGCAACGACCAGCATCACGAGGCCGATGAGTGTGAAGCTGAGGCCCATTCCCAGCACGGCAGCGGCGAGGACGACAGCGAACAGCACGCTCCCAGTGAACAGGTAGCTGAGCAGGTACCACGCCGCCGCCCACAGGCTGCCGGAAAAGAGCAGGCCCAGCGGGTTGTGGCGCAGGCTGAGCCTGGTCACCCGACGTCCCGCATGAGCTGCTCGACCGTGCTGACGTGCTCGGTCAGCTTGGCCATCTCGGCGCGCATCTCGCTCATGTTCTCTACCGCGTCCTCGGCGAGCTTGCGGTACGACGCCATGGCGATGGCGTCGGCGCGGTGGCGCTGCAGCCGGAAGTAGCTCCAGACGATCACGCCGATCGCCGTGCAGATCGGAACGAATATCGCCAGGCACACCCCGATGGAGGTGAAATCCGTGCCTCTTGACGCAAGCGCGGTCGCCGCCGCGGCCACGTGGACTCCAGTCATCTGCCGTCCTCTTCCGTGTCTTCCATGTCGGGTTGCGGTTGGTCACCGGACTTCGTGCCGGCGCGCTCGCTTTCCTGGTCCCTGCGGAGCGCGTCGACGATCGTGCCGGCCGTGACGCACAGCTCGAAGGGGGCCAGCTCGAAGTACTTCATCGCCCTGCCGTCCCCGGACAATTCGAGGTTGCCCGCCACCAGCCCGGCCTTTTCCAGCCGGTCGAGGTGCATGTACAGCAGCGGCCTCGACATGCCGAGCCGCCGGGCTAGCTCGCTGACGTGCACGCGACCATTCGCCAGTTCGGCGATGATCCGCAGGCGCAGCGGGTGCCCGATAGCGGTCAGCTCAGTGAGCAGTTCCTCGGTAGTCAGGGATCTCGCTCCCTCTCTTTCACCTGTTAGATGAAACTTACATATGAAGCGAGCAGCCGTCAACTCGCCCACTTCATTGGAAGTTGCTGGAAAACACTGGAAGATGTATCGTCGCGCTGTGGCCAGTTCCCCCGAAGCCCTGGAGCAGCGCATTGACGAGCTGCGCGCCGCCATCCGGCACGCCGCGACGGCCGGGGACCGCGCGCGGGCGCGTGAGCTCCGAGCTCAGTTGCGAGCAGCGGAGAGCGACTGGGACAGCGCCGTTGCCGCGCTCGAGCGGCAATCGGCGGGGGCTGCTGCCCAGCAGGTTTCAGCCGCACCGGCGGGCGGGCCGCTACTCCCGGTGCGCGAGCAGGTCCATCAGGCCCTGACGCTCGTCGGCGTGGCCGCCGCGCCGCGGCTGATCGTCGCCGTACACGACGCGTTCTTCTCCGGGCCTCTGATCGCCGCCCGGCTGACCAGCCTCCGCCGGGATGAGGAGCGGTCGTTCCGGTCCGCGCCGTACGCTCGCGCGTACTACCTGACCGCGGCCCTGACCGCAGATCTGCTTGCGCCGGCGCGCGGTTTGCTCGCCGTCTCGACGTGGCCGCTCGAACGGCGTGTCATCGGACCGCTCTCCCCGCGCGTCGATTACCTGACGGCGGCTATCGCCGTGGCCAGCAGCGTGCGCCGTCTCCCGGTCACGAGCGCGGACGCTGACCGGCTGCTGTGGAGATTCGCTGTCAACATTCCGGGGGCCCAGCCCGGCGGTCGCCGCGCTGACCCCGAGACCGTGGCACGTGCCGCTTGCGCCGAACTCGACGTGCACGCGGCGCAGGACCAGGCGCACCGGCAGGCTGCCGCGGCGCGCGCCCGGGCTCAGCTCGACGACGCCGGGCAGCTCTTCGGGAGCCGGCTGCAGGCCGCCGGCGGCGCGATGAGCGCTAGCTCCTGACCCATCGTCAGCAAGGTAAGGAAATGCCGTGAGCCACACTGAGGCTCGCCTGGACCAGATGCGCGGCGCGGTGCCGCCGCGCCCGCATAACGCGCGGACTATCGCGGCCCTGACGAGCAACCCGGGCTGCGTTCGCCGGGCCATTCTGGATGCCGCCGGCGTCGACAAGCCGAAACTGGCTGCCGCCGCGGGCTTCCCGGCACCGTTCGGGCAGTCGCGGTTCGCGATCACCCGGGGCAACGCATTCGAGGCGCAGGTCAAGGCGAACGGCTGCGCGGAACTCCTCCGCCTGCTCCGCGAGCAGCTTGGCCTGCCCGTCCCCGAGGTCTCCTACGACGACCTGGAGGAAGTCGCCGCTAGTCGCAGCCTGCAGCTTCGCCACTCCCGGACGCGGCAGCTGCTGACAAGAGCGGCCGGGTCGGGCACCGATGCCGGGACGTTGTTCGACCATCCGCTGCTCGCGCTCGAAGTCGGCGGCCGACTCGCGTATCTCGAGCCCGACCTCATCGCGTTCCGCCTCCGGGGCCAGTTCCATGTCGTCGAGATCAAGTCCTTCGCCGCCATCGACGGCCAGGCTGACAGCGGCAAGGTAGCCGCGGCAGCGATCCAGTCGGCGGTCTACGTCCTCGCGCTTCGCCAGCTGCTTGCCGACGTCGGCGGCGCCGGCCTGGTTGCTGACGAGGTGTTTCTCATCTGCCCCGAGAACTTCTCGAACCAACCCATGGCGGCCCGCCTCGACGTGCGCAAGGAGCTCACTGTGCTCCGGCGCCAGCTGTCCCGGCTCGACTTCATCGCCGAGCTCGTCGAGGCGTTCCCGCCGGGTATCAGCTTCGACCTCGAGGCCGACGACGCCGGCGTGCCGCGCCGGCCAGCCGCCGAGCTGGCGGACGCGCTCGCGATGCTCCCCGCCCGCTACATGCCCGAGTGCTTGGCAAGCTGCGAGGTCTGCCGGTTCTGCCGGAACGAGGCACAGGCGACCACGGCAGCACTCGGCCGCACGGTCCGGGAGGATCTCGGCGGCGTCGAATACGTGGACACCGCGCTCGGCCTGGCAAGCGGCGATCTCGAGCCGGACCTCGACACCGAGGATGCCGCCGCGATCCTGCAGACCGCTGCACGGATGCGGGCCGAGAGTCTGGGAGCGGCCGGATGAGCACGCTTACTGCACTGGCCAGAGCCCAGGCTCGCGCAGGCGGTGAGGCCCAGCCGCTGGCTCTCGTCAGGCACCTGCACATCGCCGAGCGCCCGCTGGTGTTCATTCCGCTGGCCCTGGCCGGCGAGGCGAACGCGCCACTCGCGGCGATGATCGGCGACGAGGCAGACTCGCCCCGGCTGCTCGTCGTCAACCAGCCGCGCAACCGGGACGAGCGGTTCGCGTTCGCGGCAGAGCTGGCGCGGGTGGTGGTGCCGTACCTTGAGGGTTTTGCGACGCAGGCCGAGGACGTCGCTTCGGGCGGCGGGGAGACGCGACCTCGTTTCCGTTATGCCCCTCAGGTTTTCATGCCGAGTCGCGCGAGCATCGGCTTCGCGCGCTTGCTGGGCCGGTCCACGCGGTTCCGGCGGACCGACGGCGAATACGCGGTCGACGCGGCCGTGCCGGTGCTGGGGCGGTGGCTGTCGTTCCTGGCCGAGCGGGCGGAGCATCCGGGGTCGTGCCTGCTGGTGGCGGCGACTGAGGTGCTGTCGCTGCACTGGGCAAGCGGGCAGAGCGGGCTGGAGGACCTCAACCTGGCGGCGCTGATGGCGTGGATTGAGCCGCCCGGGGGACTGACCTGCCTGCAGGCGGCCGCAGCGGCGGAGGATCCGCTGCAGTGGCCGCCCGCCGGGCCGGCGACCGATCCCGGCTTCGACAACGAGGTCCTCGCACCGCTGATCGACGCCTACGGGCGCGCGGACGGTGCCGCCGCCCTGCAGCGTGCCGAGGCGGCGCTCGCCCGCGCGCTGTCGGCTCAGCTGCTGCCGACCTGGGGTCTGATGTGGCGGTCCATTGCCCTGCTGCGGGCGCTGCCCGCTGGTGGCCATGTCGGCAAGCGCTGGGATGAGGACCGGGCCGCGTTCACCAGTTATGTCAGCTATCTGCGCGACGGCGACGGGCTGCCGCAGCCGCGGCGGGACGGGGCCGTGGCCGCTGCCCGGCGGCTGAGCTGGCTGGAGCGAGCCCAGGCTAGCTACGCGGCGCAGCGGGCGTTCGACGACCCGCTCGCCATGGCCGAGTTCCGGATGTCGGGCGAGGCCTTCGCGGGGCGCGTCGTCGCGGCCGAGCCAGACCGGCTCGACACCAGCGGGAGGCGGCGGACGCTGCGGCCCCGGATCACAGTGGAGACGACCGATCCGCTGACGGTCGAGACTGGCACCGAACTGCGCGCCGTGACCCGGCTCACCCAGCGTGCCACGATCGTCTCTGTCGAGCCGGGCGGGCCGGGGGAGCCAATCCGCGTCGTCATCGAGCTGGCGGGCGGGATGGGCCGTTCGCTGGTTGCCGAGCCGGGCACAGTGCCCGAGACCGGCGAGTGGCTCTGCTACTGCTCGCTGCCGCTCGGCTACCAGCCAGTCACCGACTTCCCGGCAACCAACGAGACTCCCTGGACCCACGGCGGACCGCCGGTGCCAGCTCTGCCCGCCGACGAGGACGCTGTCGAGGACTGGTCATGAGTACTTCCACCGGCGTCACCGCTGCCACCGCCACCGCCACCGCTGCGGAGCTTGCCGCCCGCGCGGCCGACGAGGTCATCGCCGACCTGGCCGCGAGGCACCGCGCGGTTGTCGTCGACTCGCCGCCTGGCGCGGGCAAGTCCACGCTAGTCGTCAGGGCGGCGCGGGCGCTCGCCGCCGCTGGCGGGCCCGTTATGGTCGTCGCCCAGACCAACGAGCAGGTCGACGACCTCACCGACCGGCTCGCCCGCGGGGACCCGGCGCTGCCGGTCGGGCGGCTGTCGGCGCAAGGGTACGTGCCGTCCGCGCGGGTGGCCCGGCACCTGGCCGTGACCGTCTCGGCAAGCGTGGCCGAACTTGCGGATTGCGCGGTCGTCGTCGCTACCGCGGCCAAGTGGGCGACTTTGCGTGCCGGAACGTGGTCGTGCGCATGGGCGGTCGTCGACGAGGCATACCAGATGAGGTCGGACATGCTCCTGCGGATTGCCGGCCACTTCGAGCGTGCGCTGTTCGTGGGCGATCCGGGACAGCTCGACCCGTTCTCCACCATCGACATCGACCGCTGGGCCGGCCTGACCTGGGATCCGATGCAAAGTGCGGTCGAAGTACTGCTGCGGCACAACCCGGAGACCCCGGTGCGGCGGTTGCCGGTGTCGTGGCGGCTGTCGGCGACGGCGGTGCCGCTCGTCGCGGAGGCGTTCTACCCGTTCCAGGGCTTCCTCGCCGGAACGGCGCCGGGGGAGCGGCGCCTCGAGTTTGCTACGCGCGCTTTGGGGTCGCGGCCGAGGGTCACGGGAGCGCTCGACGAAGCGCTGGGACTGGCGGCGGACTCCGGCTGGGTGCTGTACGAGCTGCCGCCCCGGCACACCGTCCGCACCGACACCGAGGCGGTCTGGGCCTGCGCGTCGCTGGCAGAGCGACTAGTGCAGCGCGGCTGCATGGGTTACTCCGAGCAGACGCCGGCAGGCGCGCCCGTGGGCGCGGGCCGCATCGCGATCGGCACGGCGCACCGGGATCAGTCGAAGGCGATCCGCGCGGTGCTGTCAGGGCTCGGCCCGGCTCTCGCCGGCGTGACCGTCGACACTGCCAACCGGCTGCAGGGCCGGGAATTCGACGTTGTCATCGTGCTGCATCCGCTGTCCGGGCGGCACGACGCGAGCGCGTTCCACCTGGAAGCCGGGCGGCTGTGCGTGCTGACGTCGCGCCACCGGCACGCGTGCATCGTGGTAGCGCGGGCAGGCATCCCTGAGTTGCTGGACGCCTACCCGTCGACCGAGCCGGTGCATCTCAACGTGCCGGCCAAGTTCCCGGACGGCTGGGAAGCCAACCAGGCCGTCATGGCCCACCTGTCGGAGTACAAGGTCCGCGCGTAACGTAACGCCGCCGTCGGGCATCGCCACGATCTCGCGGTCACGCCCGTCAGGGAGTCAGCTGCTCCGTCCGGGCGCCGACGGCTTCGTAGGTAGCGGCAGCGCGCTGGTCGAGGCTGAGCAGGGTCGCCTGATGCTCAGCGGCGGTGAAAGCGATCAGGGCATCGTATGCTGGGCCGCCGAGAATCTGTCCGCCGCCAACCGTGGCGAGAAGCTCCCGGTAACCCGTCTCAGACAGGGTGAGGAATGGCTCAGTGAATCGCTCGGTAATGAAAGCGTGCACGATCGACGGATGGGCACGATGCGGCGACGGCAACCGGGTGAGCACCGAGTAGGACTCAACTGCCGCGTGCGCGACCAAACGCGGGCGGCTGGCCATAGCCCGGCGGGCGAGGTCATGGTGCTCGTGCCAGGTGGCGAAGGCCGCGATGACCACACTGGAATCGACCGCCTTCATCGGCGCGTGCGTTCTAGCGTTTCCCGCACCGTCTCGGTCGTCAGCACAGGCATGTCGGCATCGGCAACGGCGGCCACACCGTCGCCTTCATCCACCAGCCGCATGGGGGTAATGGCCGGAACGATCTCCAGCCGTCCGTCCCGCTCGTCGATGTCCAGCGGCTGACCCGCCGTAAGCCCGATCGCGTCTCGCAGGGCCTTGGGTATGACAACGCGACCGGCAGAGTCGATGGCAGTTCTCATACCATTAGGCTACCATCCAGGTGGCTAAGTCGCTTCGGGCAACATAGTGCGCGCTAGGCAGCGTCCTGTGTAATACAAGTGCTACAATGTAGTACATGGCTGCTCCGCTCTCGATTCGCTTCGACCCGGCACTGCTTGCCCGGCTGCGCCGTCGAGCTAGCGCCACGACGGGTTCCACGACCTCGGCGCTTGCGCAGCGACTCATCGACGAGGGCCTCCGGATGGCCGACCACCCTGGGATCATCTTCAAGGACGGGCCATCGGGTCGTCGCGCTGCCCTTGCCTACGGACCGGACATCTGGGAGGTCGTGAAGTTCCTCCGCGAGGTGGACGAGCGCGGTCCAGCCGCGCTCGATGCGGCCGCTGAGGTATTTGCCCTCGACGTGAGCCGAATCAGCACGGCTGTCAGCTACTACAGCGACTACCGTGATGAGATCGACGCAGAGGTCAATGACGCCGATGTCTCCTCGATTCGTGCCGAGGAAGCGTGGCGGGTGCAGCAGCAGCTCATCTCATGAACCGCCCGGCCAACGTTCGGCTGCTTCTCGACGAGATGTTCTCCCCTGTCGTCGCTGCCGCCTTGCGCGATATGGGCCACGATGTGATCGCCCTCGTTGAACGCCCGGACATGCGCGCGATGAGCGACGATGAGGTCTTCGGATGGGCAGGATCTCACGATCGATGGCTACTCACCGAGAATGTGAAGGACTTTCGTCCTATCTTGCTGCGCGCGACCCAAGCGGATGCCGCGGTGACGGGACTGCTCTGCACCAGCAGTCGTTCCTTCCCGCGCTCGAGAAGGAACCCGGGGCCGCTCATCCAGGCGCTCCATACCTGGCTGCTCAACGGACCGCCCGAGGCCCCGCTGACGGAGGACTGGCTCCTCGGCCCCGATGCGCCCTAACCTGCCGTCTGGCGCCTGAAGGAGCCTCGGACGTTGGGGAAACGCGCGGCTGAGGTTTCCAGGCAGATGAGGGTCCATTCGGTGCTCCCGACTCAGAACGTCAGCTGATGAGCTCGTCGACGGCAGCGGCGAACACCGAGACGTGCTGATCGGCGTCGGACGGCGTGGTTGCCGGGCACATCAGCGCCATGTTGTGGAACGGGGTCAGCATGATCCCGCGGTTGATCAGGTACAGATGCAGGTACTCGTCCAGGTCGGTGTCGGCGGCAGCTGCCGACTCGCCGCCGCTCCGCGGCGCCGGGCGGCAGAACCGGTACTCCGCCCGCGCCCCGAGCTGCGTGATCGTCCAGGGCAGGTTCCGGCTCCTCAGGACTTCCTGCATGCCTGCGGTGTAGCGCCCGGCCACCGCGATCATGTCGTCGAACGCCGCGTCGGTCAGCACCTGCTCGAGCGTCGCCCGCATGGCCGCAACGGACAGCGCGTTGCCGGCCAGCGTCCCGCCGACACCGCCGGTGTCCTCGATGTCGGCAGATTCGTCGGACAGGATCCGCTCCGCGAGCTCGGCCGAGAGCCCGAAGGCGCCGGCCGGGATGCCGCCGGCGATGGACTTGCCGATCGTCACGATGTCAGGTTCGAGCCCCCATGCGCGCGTGCAGCCGCCGCGACCGGCGCTGAAGGTGTGCGTTTCGTCATTGATGAGCAGCGTGCCGTGCTGCCGCGTCAGGTCCCGTACCACAGCCAGGTATCCGGGAACGGGCAGCACGATGCCAATGTTGGTGAGCGCCGGCTCCATAAGCACCGCTGCCACGTCCCCGCGGGCGAGCTCGCGTTCCAGCGCCGCGGCGTCGTTGAACTCAACCACGCGGGTCGTCTCGCGCGGGTCGACCGGCGCGCCGACGTTCCCCTGTCGGGGGCGCGGGCCGTCCGGCGTCGCGACGATGAACGACTCGTCGACGCTGCCGTGGTAGCAGTACGAGAACACGAGGATCTTGGGCCTGCGGGTGACCTGTCGGGCTAGCCGGATCGCCCACCTGTTGGCGTCGGTGGCCGTCAGGGTGTAGCTCCAGTACGCCGGCCCGAACCGGCGGGTCAGCTCGGCGGCCACCCACTCCGCATCGGCTGTCGGCAGCATCGTGGTGGCGCCGCCGAGCTCGCCGTACTGGCGGGCGACGGCCTCCTGAACTGCGGCGGGGGAGTGGCCGGCCATTGCGCCGGTGTCGCCGAGGCAGAAGTCGGTGAACTCGTTGCCGTCGATGTCTGTCAGCCGCGCACCGCGCGCAGTCGCCAGGTACAGCGGGAAGCCGCCTGACCACATGCGCATCCAGGTCATCGGCACGCCGCCGAGCAGATGCCCGCCCGCAGCCGCGAATGCTGCCGCTGACCGCGGATGGCGCCGGGAGTAGGCGTCCCGCTCGCGGCTGATCAGCTCAGCCAACCGGGAGCGAGTGAATGGCTCGGTGACACCCGGGCCAGCGCCAGCGGGGTGGTCGGACATGTCGAGCTCCCTCACGGTTGACTGACGGGACAGGATAGCGTCCGGCGTTGGCGATGCCGGGCTCAGCGATACTGAGCGCTGCGATCAGGAGGAACTGAATGGCGAATGACGGACTGACCTTTGACCGTGTCAAGGCCGCGGCGGCCAGGCTTGACGGAGTGGCGCACCGGACGCCGCTGCTCACGTCGGCGACGCTGACCCGGCACTGCGCCTCCCCGGTGCTGCTGAAGGCCGAGCCGTTTCAGCGCAGCGGCTCGTTCAAGTTCCGCGGCGCATACAACCGGCTGAGCCTGCTCGGCCCGGAGGCCCGGGAGGCAGGGGTCGTCGCATTCTCCTCCGGCAACCACGGCGCAGCGGTCGCGCTGGCCGCGCGGCTGCTGGGCGTTAAGGCCGTTGTCGTCGTTCCTGCTACAGGGTCACCGGCAAAGCTCGCGGCGATTGAAGGCTACGGCGCGGAGCTGCGACGCTATGACCCGGCGACCGAAAGCCGCGAGGAAGTCGCCGCGCAGCTCGCGGCGGAGCGGTCAATGACGCTCGTCCGACCGTTCGACGATTTCGACATCATGGCCGGGCAGGGAACGGCCGGGCTGGAGATCGCCGAAGACGTCCCTAGCCTGAAGCGGGTGCTGATCCCGGTCGGCGGGGGAGGCCTGGCCGCGGGCGTGGCGACGGCGGTCAAGGGCATGCGGCCGGACGTATCGGTGATCGGAGTGGAGCCTGCTGCGGCTGCTGACACGAGCGAATCGTTCCGCACCGGAGCGCGAGTGACGATCGCTGAGCCTGACACCATCGCGGACGGATTGCGCGCGCGGCAGCCGGGCGAGCTCACCTTCGCGGTCAACTCGCGCCTGCTCGACGACGTGGTGACGGTTCCGGAGGAGGCGATTGTGGAGGCGATGCGCTTCTGCTTTACCCGGATGAAGATCGTCGTCGAGCCGAGCGGGGCCGTCGCGCTGGCGGCGCTGCTGTCCGGTGTCGTGGGGGCCAGCGGTGCCACCGCGGTAGTGCTCTCCGGCGGCAACATCGCTCCGGCGGACTTCAGCTCCCTGATGTCGGACTAGGTGTACAGGTCGCCCGGACCGATCAGCAGGATCTGTTCGTTCTCGGCGGCAGCTGCCCGGAGGTCATCGTCGAAGCCAGCCCCGCTGTAACACGCGAGTCTTGCACCCTCGGTGTTGAGCCCGCGAACGGAAAGCAGGTCACGGGCGCGGCGCAACCGGTCGAGATGGCGCATCGTCATGATCTTCCCCCACTTGACCTCTCCCAGTGAGAGCACGCGGCGCGGACGCCCCGGCTCGTCACCGGAGAGCGCCGCGACATCGACCTCGATCTGGTCGCGCCGCCCCGGATCGGTCACGATAGTGGCTGCGACCGTGGCTGGCCTGTCGTCAAAGATGCCTTCCGGCGCAGAAAAGGCCCAGCTCCGGCAGATCTGCTCGAATCCCGGACCCGCCACCTGCGCCAGGAAGGCCGCCTGCGAGCTGTCCCAGACTCCGGCGCTGTCGCCGAGTTCCAGCCGCGTCCACTGCCGCCGCATCACCGCCTCGTAGAACACGATCAGCGGCTCGCTGATGCGATACCAGGACCGGCCTGTGCGCAGCGGATCCGTCTCGCGCCGGATGAGCTGTGAGTCCTCCAGGACAGCCAGCGGGTGGCCGATGTCGGGCGATTTGCGGCCGACGTAGCTGGCGATGCCACCGCGTGTATTGTTGCCGGCCGCGATCGCCGCGAGAACTGCGTGGTAGATCGTCGTGTCCCGGATGTCGCTGTCCTCAGCCAGCAGGTAGCGGGCCTCGCGGAAGAGCGGGACCTGCGGGCTGAGCACGGTCCGCTCCACCCACGGACCGAAGTCTGCGAGCCCGTCGGGTGCGTCACCGGCGACGAATTCGCGCCGGTAGGCCGGCGTCCCGCCGACCACGGAATACAGCAGCACGGCAAGGCGCGGATCTGTGACTCCCCAGAACTCAGCCGCCTCGCGGTAGCCGAGCGGCTGGAGGACGAGCTCGAGGCTCGCTCGTCCGCGCAGCGGCGCTGTGCCGCTCAGTAGCTGACCCATGACCGATAGGGCGGACCCGCACAGGAGCAGGCGGGCCCCCGAGCGCCGGGCATAGCCTCGCGGGCCCAGCGCGCGCTGGATCAGCGACGGCAGTGCGGGAGCAACTCGGCTGAGGTAGGGGAACTCATCGAGCACGATGACGCCCTCCGGGACCACGCGGAAAAGTTGCTGCAGCGCGTCATCCCAGTTTGCGAAGGCATACTGGCCGCCGCCGGTGCGTGCGGCCAGGGCGGCGCCGAGGTCGGCCAGCGTCACGGTCTCGGTCGCGTCGGTCGCCGCGTAGTAGAAACCGCCGGCAGCGTGCGCCAGTGCGTCGAGCAGGAATGTCTTGCCCATACGGCGGCGCCCGCTCACAACGCCCAGCCGGACGTCCGGGCTCTCGGATGTGGCGAACCTGGACAGCGCCTGCCATTCGGCCTCGCGGTCGAAGACATCGGCTGGCTTGGGCAGCGTGCTCACAGCAGAAGTATAGAACTTAGAAGTAGACAACTAAGCTGTGTACCCCTACATTTCCGGGTGCTGGCGGCACGTCACGACCGGGCCGGGGCGGCGCCGGCGATCCGCAGCACCATCCGGGCGAACCGGTCCTGCAGGTCGGCCATCCCGAGCGGGTAATTCTCCAGCGTCCACTCGCTGATATGGACGCACAGGCTCGTGATCGTGGTGGCGACAAGTGTGGCCGAGCCCACGTCGTTGCCGCCGATCAGGTCAAAAACGCCCTGCTGCCCGCCCGCAACCAGTACGGCCGTGAACTGGTCCCGGAGCCGCCGGCGCTGGAGCCGCACTTCCTCGCGGCGGGTCCCGGTCAGGACAGTGAACTCCCGGTTGGCGACTCGCGAGCGCTTCTTGTACCCCGCCGTGTGCGAGACGAGGAACCGCGTCATCGCTTCGAGCTGTCGCGCCGGGTCAGGCCCGGTGGCGGCCGCGAGCTCCGTCAGCTGATCGTTGACCTGCAGGTGAATGTCGCGAACCAGCAGGAACAGCAAATGGTCCTTGGAGGTGAAGTGGTTGTACAGCGCGCCGGGCGTCAGCCCGCAGGCGGATGTGATCTCGCGCACAGTCGTGGCGGGGGCGCCGCGCGCGTAGAACAGCTCGATAGCCGCCTCCGCCAGCCTGCCCTGGATCGCCGTCCCGCCAATCGGCAGTCTGTCGCTCTGCTGTGGCGGGGGGTGAACATCAGTCATCGTCGTAGGGTCATCCGTGGTATCGGCGGCAGGTCATGGCTGAGAGTCATGAACCAGAGTCAGGCATGCGTGTAATCGACGCCTGTTCGGGCCAGTTGGTTGTCATCCGGCTCTTGACAAACAACGACCGGTCATCGTAGGACTGTATCGCTGTGTGAACGTTTGTTCATGTCATGACAGCGCAAGGCGCGTCCGCTGTGACGGCCGCGGACGCGTGCCGGAAGGCCCGGGCCGACCCCTCCTCCCGGCCCGGGTCAGGCACGCTGACCTCCGCACCGGCTCAGGTTGCGACGGGCAGGCCAGCCAGCGCCTCCTCCAGCGCCTTGTCACTGAGTTGCAGGTCGCGCAGCTCGCCGGACAGATAGTCGCCGTAAGCCTGCAGATCCAGCAGGCCGTGCCCGCACAGCGCCGTCAGGATGACCTTCTCCTCGCCGGTCTCGATACAGCGCTGTGCCTCTTCGATGCACGCGGCGACAGCGTGCGTCGGCTCGGGGGCCGGAACGATTCCCTCGGTCCGCGCGAAACGCAGCCCGGCCGCGAAGCACTCCGACTGCGGCTTGGCCACGGCCTCGATGAGCCCGAGCTCGTAAATGTGCGAGAGCAGCGGAGACATTCCGTGGTAGCGCAGGCCCCCTGCGTGAATCGGGTCGGGAATGAACTCGTGCCCGAGCGTGTGCATCTTCAGCAGGGGAGTCATTCCGGCAGTGTCACCGAAGTCGTAGGCGTAGGTGCCGCGGGTGAAGGACGGGCAGGCTGCGGGCTCGACCGCACGGATGACGGGGTTCATCCGCCCCGCCAGCTTCTCCCGGAGGAACGGGAAGGCCAGCCCGCCGAAGTTCGACCCGCCGCCGGTGCAGCCGACGATCACGTCGGGTGTGTCGCCGGCCGCCGCAAGCTGCTTGAGCGCTTCCTCGCCGATGATCGTCTGGTGCATGAGCACATGGTTGAGCACACTGCCGAGTGCGTACCGTGTGTCCGGGTTGCTCGCCGCGACTTCGACCGCCTCGCTGATGGCGATCCCGAGGCTGCCGGTGGAGTCCGGGTGCTGGGCCAGGATTGCGCGCCCGGCACTGGTGATGTCGGACGGACTGGCGTGCACCGTCGCCCCATAGGTTTCCATGAGGAGCTTGCGATACGGCTTCTGGTCGAAAGAAGCGCGCACCATCCAGACCTCGAGGTCGAGGCCGAACAGCGCTGACGCAAACGCCAGCGCGCTGCCCCACTGTCCCGCGCCCGTCTCTGTTGTCAGCTTCGTCACACCTTCGGCGGCGTTGTAGTAAGCCTGTGGCACCGCGGTGTTCGGCTTGTGCGATCCGGCCGGGCTGCCGCCCTCGTACTTGTAGTAGATCCGTGCGGGCGTGCCGAGTTCGCGCTCAAGCCGCCGCGCACGGAACAGCGGCGTCGGCCGCCACAGCCGGTAGACGTCGAGAACGTCATCCGGAATGGCGATGTAACGGTCGCCGGAGACCTCCTGGGCAATCAGCGCGGCCGGGAACAATGGCGCCAGATCTTCGGGCCCGACCGGCTGACCGGTTCCAGGGTGGAGCGGCGGCGGCGGAGGAGATGGCAGGTCAGGGATTACGTTGTACCACTGCTGCGGCATCTCGGATTCCGGCAAGAGGTACTTCACCTGTCGATCCATGGACGCCTCCGGTTGGCAGAGCTGTTCATCGGCGAAACCCGACAACACGCGTAACGCTAGCTGAGATTGCACCAGCCCAGGAAGTATCTTCGCGCCTGCGGCGAACCCGTCCATTCACTGCAAGGAACGTGGTCGTAGCCTGCTGGCACCAGCTAGGCCGTGCGCGGCCCGCGGCGGCGGAGACCGGTGCGTCCTCCTGATTTCGCTGCCGCCTGCCTTGTCGCAAAATGGCTGGCCAGAGCCTCGGCACAGATGGGCGCCCCAGTCTAGGTGGGTTGCGACGCCCCGGCGCGCATGCGACCCTTGGGCCTAGGCCGGGCTCACGCGCGCGCCGGGAGAACACAACGGGGTGCGGTCGATCTTTACGGGATCGGTTGTGGAGGTAGCGGTGCGCTGGAGACGTGAGGATCGCCAGCAATCCGAAGACAGCCTCGATCTCCCGGCCGAGGACTGGCTGAGGGAGTTCCGTCCGGTCCGGCCCGATGCGCTCACGTCGGCCGACGGCGATGCTGGCCGTCCGGCCGTCTCGCCGGCTGCTGACTGGCGGAATCAGCCTGGCAACGGCGCCCGCGACTTCGGACGCCGAGGCGCCGGCCGTTCGCCGGAAGACCACGGCAGTCAGCGCTGGTCCGACCCAGACGAGAGACGGACTGAGCCGCCTGCGCCGCCGCTGCAGCGGCGGCCGCGGTCGTCGCGACAGAATCCGGGACCCAGTTCGCTGCGACAGGGCCCGCTGCAGCAGGGCCCCCCGCAACAGGGCTCGCAGCAACAGGGCTCGCAGCAACAGGGCTTGCAGCAACAGGGCTCGCAGCAACAGGGCCCGCTGCAGCAGAACCCGCCGCGTCGCAGGCCGTCGCGACGGAATCCGCCGCAAGAGAGCCAGCGGCGAGAATTGCTGCCAGATCTGCCGGCCGCGGCTCCGCCGCTGCGAGACAGGCCACGCTCGTATCAGCAGCCGCCGCTCGCGCGGCGGCAGCCAGGTAGCTCGATGGCGCAC
>Ga0335074_10005894_pt1 | contig 16970 bp, 14 predicted proteins | sample Lox_Sample_23_FD_206715 | JGI IMG/M metagenome (GOLD analysis project Ga0335074, IMG submission 206715) | Soil microbial communities from Loxahatchee National Wildlife Refuge, Florida, United States - Lox_Sample_2.3 | ecosystem: Environmental > Terrestrial > Soil > Wetlands | place: USA...
GGGCACCACAGCGAGAACCGGTATACTTCTTCGGTTATTTACTGATTTGAGGACTGAATCCCTAGAATTAGAAGCTATCCGGATTCTGGGGCCGAAGGCGCCTGAGTGCCTTACGGGCGAACTCCCCCAGTAAGCACGTAATGCCTGGGCAAGAAGTTAGTAACCGCGTCGGAGAATGCAGCACGGGCCCACGCCTTGCTGGCGGGTGCCTTCGCTGGCGGGTGCCTTCGCTGGCCGGTGCCTTCGCTGGCGGGTGCCTTCGCTGGCCGGTGCCGCCGCTGGCCGGTGCCCCCGCTGACGGGTGCCCCTGCTGGCGGGTGCCCCCGCTGGCCAGCGTGCAGCCCGGACCGGCACCCTCGCTGGCCGGTGCCCTGCTGGCCAGCGCGCAGCCATGGCCTGCACCCTGGCTGGCCCAACGCCCTCGCGGGTTAGTCCGCGTCAGCCTGGCTCGCGGATGACCTCCAGCGGATCCTTATCGGAGCGCAGACCCTTGAACGACGGCCCGCGGAGCCGGCCTGACTTGGTCCAGTCGTTGAACATGATGTCCGCGACCAGCACTGGCTCGACCCAGCGCGCGAACCGCGCGTCCTCGGGCGGCACCTCGCTGCCGAACGGCGACGAGTCTCGGCGCAGCGGTGCGAGGCGGTCGCCGAGCATCCGTAGCGTCTGCTGCGTGAATCCGGTTCCCACGTGTCCGCTGTAGACGAGCGTGCCGTGGTGGTATACGCCCACCAGGAGCGAGCCGATCCAGCCGGCGCGGCCGCCCTCGCCGGGTTTCCAGCCACCGATGACAACCTCCTGGCGGCGCGTGTTCTTGATCTTGCGCCACGACGCAGACCGCCGGCCGGGCTCGTACCGTGACTGGATCCGCTTGGCCATGATGCCTTCGAGCTTGTGCTGCAGCGATACTGCCTGGATGTCGCTTCCCGACTCGGTGGTGAACGACGGCGGCACCTGCCAGTACGCGCCGTGCAGGCCAAGGCCATCGAGCGATTCGCGGCGCCGCAGGTACGGCAGGTCCAGCAGCGAGGTGCCGTTGAGCCAGAGCAGGTCGAACGCCAGGTAACACACCGGGATGACAGATGCGAGCTGTCTGGCCTGGGCAGCGGATCCGATGTTCATGCGCTGCTGCAGCGACTCGAACTCAGGCCAGTCGCCGTCGCCGAATGCCACGATCTCGCCGTCGAGAACGGCCTGATCGACGCCGGAGGCGGCCTCGCCGAGGCCGGACAGCTCCGGATAGGTAGGCGTGATGTCGCGGAGCGTGCGAGAGGTGAGCCTGACCCGCCCCGCGCTGACATGGGCGAGTGCTCGCAGGCCGTCCCACTTCATCTCGTAGGCCCAGCCCGCGTCGTCAGACGGCAGCGTGCCTGCTGTGGCCAGCATCGGCCGCAGGTCGGCCGGCGGCTCCTGCGTCACACCACGATGATGCCCGTTGCCGCAAGAGCGGAATAACCGGGTCAGCCCATCGTCTTGGCGCCGTCCAGCGTCTCCCTGATGATGTCGGCGTGCCCGGCATGCTGGGAGGTCTCGGCGATCACGTGCAACAGCACCCGGCGAGCCGACCAGCTCGTACCTGGCGGGAACCACGGCGCCTCCGGCAGCGGGTGCGCTGCGTTGAGATCGGGCAGCGTTCTCAGCAGCTCATCGGTCTCGGCCTCCACCGCCTGGTACTCGGCGAGCAGGCCGGCAAGCGTCTCGCCTGGCAGTATCCGGAAGCCGTCCTGGTACGCCTGGATCGACGCATCGTCGTCGGTGACGTCCGAGTCCGACGGGCCCTCGATGATGAACCTCGTCCATCCCCGCTCGACCTGCGAAACATGCTTGATGATCCCGCCGAGGCAACTCCATCGGCCTCGCCGTTATCGCTCCATCGCCTCTGCACCGCACGTTACCGGTCGGCTATGACATTCTCAGCGGCCCGCGAGCGCAGCTACTCGGCTCGGACAAACCATGACAAGTTTGCCCTTCACGACTGACTGGCGCCTGCAACCGAGGGTCAGCCAGGCCAGGTTTGACGAGGGCTCAGAGCGGAAGAGTTTGTGCCACGGATAACGGTCATTGAGCAGCAGACCATCTATCCTAGTGAGGCCATAGACCTAGTAGGTTTATCGCCGGGTTTATAGCCAGGAGGACGCAGTGGCGCTGCCGGACTTCTTTGTGGCGGGCGCGCCGAAAGCAGGCACCACGGCCCTGCACGCAGCCCTCGCCCAGCATCCTGAGCTGTACATGTCTGCGGTCAAGGAGCCGAAGTTCTTCCTGACCGACGGCCCGCCGCCCACGCAGGGCGGTCCGGGCGACGCCAAGACCTATCGGGAGCACATCTGGCGCCGCGCCGACTATGAAGCGCTCTTCGACGGCGCGCCACCCGGCACGCTGCGGGGCGAGTCCACGCCGTTCTACCTGTACAAGCCAGACGCGCAGCAGCGCATCAGGGCGCTGATCCCGGCAGCCAGGCTGATCGTCGTGCTGCGCGACCCGATCGAGCGAGCGCACTCGAACTGGACCCATCTGTGGTCGGCGGGGCTTGATCCGGTCGATGACTTCGTCAGGGCATGCGGGGCCGAGGAGCAGCGGATCGAAGCCGGCTGGGCGGATTTCTGGCACTACCGGCGAATCGGCTTGTACGGGCAGCAGCTTGCGCACCTGCTGACGGTGTTCCCGCGCGAGCAGGTGCATTTCTTCCGCTACCGGGACCTGATCGACAACCCGGCCGGAACGCTGGATCGCATCTGCGACTTCCTCGGCGTCACGACCGGACTGATCGCCCAGGTGCCGCGGGAGAATGTCACCGCTCATCCCGAGCGGTCACTCCGGCACCAGAGCCTGTCGCTCGTGCTGCGCGGCGGGTCGGCGGTCACAACCCGGCTGCCAGGCCATCCCGGCAAGACGATCATCGACCGGCTGGAGAGCAGCTTGCAGCGCGGCGCGGCGCCGCGACGGCCGCTGACCTGGGACCAGCGCCAGTCCCTGATCCCGTACTTCGAGGCCGATGTCAGGCTGCTTGAGGACATCACCGGGATGGACTTCAGCTACTGGCTCCGGCCGCGGCAGGACTCCGGCGGCCTGGTCGGCGCCCGGCCGTCCGGGCAGCGGACGGCAGCCCGCAATGGCAGGCCACGCGACTTCTAACTGCCGGGGAGCTCTGGCTGCCGCCGGGGAGCTCTGGCTGCCGGCTAGCGGAGTTCGGTTCGCAGCTCGTGCAGGCCGTCCGGCCTGGTCAGCTCGTAGTACAGCCTGGTGTGGCCGTCCGGAAGGTCGACGATGCTCAGGTAGCGCAGCCCCCTGACCTCGCCGGGAACGCCCGATGCCGGCGGGGCGGCGACCGGCGCATGCCCGATCGCGGTCAGGCTGTCTGGCTTTCCGGCAGCTACGCCGGTCCGCTCCTCGTAGTTCTCCGCCGCGGTGGCCCGGCCGTCGTAGTAGGCGACCAGGCCGTGCGGCGTGAACCGCACCGCACTGACCCGCACGCCGCGCGCGTCCCACTCGCCGGGCCGGGGCGTCAGGGCGTGACCATGCCAGGTCCAGTCGACGCCGTCCGCGCTCGTCGCGTAGCAGGTGGTCATCCGGTCCGTGCTAGCGGGATCAGCCAGCGGATGGACAGATGCCCAGAGGTGCCACGTTCCCGAATGGTTAACAATCACCGGATCCTTGACGGCGTTGGCGTCATCGCCCGGCAGCACCACCCTGCCGGAGCCAGGAACGAAAGCGTCTGGCGCGCCGGCCTCCAGCAGTTCCACCCGCCAGTGCCTCGTTCCCCAGGTCGCGCAGCTCAGGTAGAGGCGCCAGGCGCCATCCGGCGTCAGCACGATGGCCGGTCGCTCCAGCGACTCGGTGTCCATGTCCTGCCTGGTGATCACCTGGATGGGCTCGAAGTGCACGCCGTCGGCTGAGCGGGCGACGACCACCGCATAGCCCCGGCCCTGGCCGATGGGCCTGCGCACCCGGTACGCCAGCACGATGCCGGACCCGTCGAACACCGCGCTCGCCGACCCCGACCAGGTCCCCGGCTCCTTCCCCGGCGGATCGATGGCCACGACCGACAGCTGCGGTGCCGGAGCCAGGCCCGCTGGGTCAGCTAGCTCAGCAGGCGCTAGATCCGTCAGCGACGCAAGATCGGTGAGCGGGGCGATGTCAGTCAGCTGGGGGCGGGGGTCGTCGGCGATCACTCTGGGAAGAATAAGGGATTCTCAGGCCCGATACGTCCCATCCGCGCCATCCTGCCCGGATCACCGGAGCCGCGCCGAATAGTACGGCCCGCTAAGGCTCGCACCGTCCGGCTAACTCGCGATACATTTCGTTTACGCGTAGTCGTCCTGAAATTGAGCACGGGGGTTGCAGGTGGACGAGCTACAGCCTGGCGATCCTCAGCGGGTGGGGCGCTACCGCCTGCTTGCCCGGCTGGGAACCGGCGGGATGGGGCGCGTCTTCCTCGGCCAGTCCCCGAGCGGCCGCCTCGTCGCGGTCAAGCTGATCCGGCCGGAACTGGCCGATGACCCCGGCTTCCGGCGCCGGTTCGCTCAGGAGGTAAGCGCCGCCCGGCGGGTGAGCGGAATCTTCACGGCTCCGGTCGTGGACGCTGACCCGGACTGCCCGCAGCCCTGGCTGGTGACCGCCTATGTCGCTGGTCCCTCGCTCCATGACGCGATCGAAGCCCGCGGCCCGATGCCGGTCGAGTCAGTGCTCACCCTGGCGGCCGGCCTGGCTGAAGGGCTCGGCGCGGTCCACGCGGCCGGCGTCGTGCACAGGGACCTGAAGCCGTCCAACGTCCTGCTGGCCGGCGACGGGCCCAGGATCATCGACTTCGGCATCTCCCGCGCGGGCGATTCCGCCTGGCTGACGAACGCGGGCGGGGTGGTCGGATCGCCCGGCTTCATGTCGCCCGAGCAGGCCGAGGGCGGGCTGGTCGGGCCGCCGGCGGACATCTTCAGCCTCGGCGGGGTGCTGGCCTATGCCGCGACGGGCGAGCCGCCGTTCGGGTCGGGCTCGGCGACCGCGCTGCTGTACCGGGTGGTGTACGGCACCGCCGCGACCGGCCACGTGCCGGAGCGGCTGCGGCGCCTGGTGGAATGGTGCCTGGCCAAGGACCCGGCAGCCCGGCCGACCACGGACGAGCTGCTGGCCGACCTCGGCTACGCCGAGGCCAGCCCCGACTGGCTGTCCTGGCAGGCTGCGGCGACGGCCTGCGAGATCCTTCCCACCGAGCTGGACCGGGCGGCGGCTCCCGCCGCGCTGACGGAACCGGACCGGGCACCGGAACCCGCAGGTGCCACGGAACCTGACGATGCGAGGGTGCCCGAGCTGGCTGCCGCAGCGACCGATGGCGGCACCGTGGACGGGAACGTGGCCGCCGGGGCGATCCCCGGCTCGAGGGCTCCCCGGCCGCATCTGCGGCATGCCCGGCCCAGGTGGTCGCCGCGCGTGCGCCGCCCTCGCCGCCGCAGCTCCGTTCTCATCGGGTGTGCCGTCGCAGCCGTGGTGGCCGCGGGTGCCGCGTTAGGCGTTGCCCTGGTGGTCGCGTCGCACCATGACCAGGACCGGCCTGGCGCCGCCGCGCCGCCGCTGTCGCACGTCCACGGCGGGAGCAGCGAGGCCGTGCCCGCGGTACGGCCGCTCGCCCTCTCGGTGGACGGCCCGCGCGCGGTGATCGACTCCTATTTCGCGGCGATCAATCACCGTCACTGGCGCAAGGTGTGGCGGCTCGGCGGCCAGAACCTGCATCAGTCCTACGACTCGATGGTCGACGGCTATCAGCGGACGTTCCGCGACTGGGTCCAGGGCGTCTCGGTGGTCGGTGACGAGGCGTCCGTGGTCGTGCGCGCTCGCGAGACCAACGGCGTTATCCAGCTCTACCAGATGGAGTTCCGCATCCAAAACGGCGTGATCGTGCACGCCAGCTGGCAGCTGCTGGCCACCGACGCACCGCAGGACGGATGAGATCAGCTCACCTGCGCGGTGCGGCCTGCCCAGTACGGAGCCCTGAGCTGCCGCTTGAGGATCTTGCCTGAGCCGGTGCGGGGTAGCTCGGCGATGAAGTCGACCGACCGCGGAACCTTGTAGCTCGCCAGGTGCTCCTTGCCGAACGCCTTGATCTCGTCAGCGGTCAGCGAGGTCCCGGGCGCGAGCACCACGGTCGCGTGCACGCTCTCGCCCCACTCCTCAGACGGGATGCCGAAAACGGCGACGTCGTAGACGGCCGGGTGCTGCTCAAGGGCGGCCTCGATCTCAGCCGGGTAGATGTTCACGCCGGCCGAGATGATCATGTCGTTCTTCCGGTCGCAGATGTAGTAGTAGCCCTCGTCGTCCCGGTACGCGATGTCGCCCACGGTGTGGAAGTCGCCACGGCTCGACTCGTCGTAGCTGTCCTTCTGCTTGTAGTACTCGTTGAACACGCCGGTAGACCGCACGTAGAGCTCACCGGTGTGCTCGGGCCCGGTGCCAGTCACCTCGTTGCCGTCCTCGTCGAACAGCACGATCTCGATGCCGGGGGCCGGCTTGCCGCACGATCCTGGCTTGCGCAGCTGGTCCCCGGGTTCCAGCACGCAGTCCACGCCGAGCTCGGTCGAGCCGTAGATCTCCCACAGCGACTCGGCCGGGAAGTCGGCCAGGTACTGCTGCTTGAGCGCGAAGCTCCAGGGTGCCGCGTTGGCCAGCATGACCCGCATGGACGATCGGTCGTAGCGTGCCTTCACCTCGGACGGCAGCGCGCAGACCATGCGGATCAGCGCTGGCGCGGAGAAGGTCGAGGACGCCTTGTACTTGTCCACCAGCCGAAGCCAGTCCTCGGCGTCGAATTTGCGCTGCACGATGATCGTCTCGCCGAAGAACAGCGAGCCGGTCATGAACGCGCTCGGTCCGCTGTGGTAGAGCGGGCCGGAGGTCAGGTAGATGTCGTCGGGGCGGTAGCCGAACAGGTTGAGCAGGGCAGCCGCGGTGGCCTGATCCTGGGTGTGCCGGACGGCGCCCTTGGGCTTGCCGGTCGTGCCCGAGGTGTAGATCATCGTTCCGCCGGAGCCGCCTGCGTCCCCCACGTCCGGCGGCTGCCCGGAGGCAGTCGCGGTCAGCTCCTCGCTGATCAGCATGCCGTCCGGGGCCGGGCCGCCGAACACGATCACGTGCCGCAGCCTCGGGAGCTTCCCGACCAGCCCGGTGAACAGGTGCGCGTATTCCGCGTCGACGTACCCGATCTCCGCGTCGGAGTGCTCGATGACGTAGTGCGCCTCCTCCGGCGTCAGCCGGTAGTTGAGCGGGACTGCGACGGCGCCGATCTTGCGGGTAGCGCTCATCACCGCCACGACGGGCAGCGAGTTCGGGCCGCACCAGATGACCTTCCGGCCGGGCTGCGCGCCGAGCGAGAGGAGCACGTTCCCGAGGCGGTTCGCGGCCGCCTCGAACTCGGCGTAGGTCCACTGGACAATGTTGCCGTCGCCCTTATCGTCGATCACGGCAAGCTTGTCCGGCTGAGCCTCGGCATAGGCGGTCAGGATGTCTGGCATTGCACCTGCCCATCGGGTCGCAGTCGTCCGGTATCTCAGGTACACCCTCTACCGAACGCCGCTCGGTTGTCACCCCGTAGGCCCGCAGGATGGGACCCGGACAGTGCCAGGGCCGAGGCGATCAGACGAACGGTCTGCTCGGCCTGGCACCACCCGCGTCCCGGCTCGGCTCTCAGGTAAGGCGCGGAACGATCTTCGTCCAGGTCTTCCCAGCGTCTGACGTTCGGAAGATGTCGATTGCCTCGCCGGTCGCGCCGCCCTGGCCGGTGAGGAGGCCGTTGGCGCGGCCGAAGAAGATCACGTTCCCGGTACCGCCGCTGGTGTCGCCGATGATCGGCTGCACGGCGTGCCAGCGCACTCCGCCGTCGGTGGTGATCAGCAGCGAGCTGCGGTCGCCCACCAGGTAGATCCTCGTCGCCGAGACGGCAGCGATCTCACCCAGGTAGCCGCCGTAGAGCGCGTTGCGACAGCCCGGGCTGAACAGGCAGCCGACGTGGAGCGTCCAGTGCCGGCCGCCGTCGGCGGAGACCGCAGTCGTCTTGATCTGCATACCCGCGCTCGGCTCGTCGGCGCAGACGGCCGCGAGGCTGGTGCCTGCCTTCGCCACCGCGTCGGACAGCGCGTCGATGCCGCAGGACAGAGTTCGCTTCGACCAGTGCCTGCCGCCGTTGCCGGTGTACCACAAGGCGGCGGTGTCGGCCTTGCCGCTGCTGTTCACGGCTGGGCTGGTCAGTACGTACCCGGTTTGCGTGCCGAGGTGCAGCAGCCAGGTCTGGCCTGCTGTCGCTCCCGGCAGGGCAGGACCGGCCGAGCTACCCCGGGTCACCGCGGGCGGCTGGCCCGGCGTCGCGCGCCAGCTAAGGCCGCCGTTCGTGGACTCCTCGAGGCGCAGCGCGCAGCCGTCCGGTGTGCTCTGGGCACCGTGGCAGCGGGCGAGCAGCAACCAGACCCAGTTGCTGGCCGCTGACACCGCGAGCACGGTCCCCTGCTGGGGGCTGGCTCGCCATGGCTGGCCCCGGCCCGGCGAGATGAACAGCTTCGGCCCGTACGCAAATCCAGCGCCTGCCCTGTCCGTAGCGATCTTGGTGACGGGCGGATTGTTGTTGCAGTTCCACGTGGTGATGACGGCAGCATCGCGGAAGCGCGCGCCGCCGTCTGTCGTCATACCCGACTCCGCCGCGCACCGGCTGCCGGCGGTACGCACGAACATGCCGTAGCCGCGCTTCGAGCTGGACATGGCCAGGGCGGAGAGCGAGGTGAAGGCCGAGCTGTCGGCCTGCGGAGCGCTGGGCGGGGCTGCGGTCAGCGCAGTGGTCCTTCGCGCGGCGCTCCCAGGCGCGTGCGCGGCGGATCCATGTGAGGTAGTGGCGCCGACCGGAGCAGCCTGGGACGAGCAGGCTGCAGCACCGAGCGCGAGCAGCACGGCTGCGGCGGTGCTGCTGACGAACAGTAAACGTCTCATGCCTCCGAGACGACCGGCCGGCTTCCGCGGTTGGGGAAGTTTTCGCAGGTGATGCAGAACATCAGAAAACGCGGTACGCGCCGCTACTGGCTAGCTGAAGTGCCGTCGCGACGAGCCGGTCGGCTCGTGTCGCCGCGTGCGGCTCCTCGGCGCGCGTCCGTTCCAGAAGCTCGTCCGGGTCCTGCCCAGCGCGCTCGGCCTCGGCCCGGCCGCCATCCGCCAGCCAGCGCTCGACCTGGTCACCGTCGACTTCGGGATGGAACTGCACGGCGAGATGCGGGCCAAGGCTGAATGCCTGCACGCAGACGTCGGTCTGGGCGAGCAACCGGGCGCCAGGCGGCGGCAGGCAGCGGTCCCGGTGGAACTCAAGCCACGGACCGGGCTCGATCAGGCTGGGATCCAGAGTATCGATCGTCGTCCATCCGATCTCGCTGCGCGGAGCGGCCTCTACGGTGCCACCGAGCGCGGCCGCCAGCGCCTGCGCACCAAAGCAGATGCCAAGTACCGGGACGCCAGCCTCATCCGCAGTGCGCAGCCAGCCAAGTTCGGCTCCGATCCACTCGCCGATCCGTGCCTCGTCGTAAACGGACCAGGCCGCACCGAGCACGACCACATGATCGACGCCGTCCAGCGGCGGCAGTGGCCCCTGCCTGGGAAACTGATGCACGGTCAGCTCGGCGCCACGTGCCCGGAACGCCTGCGCGATGAACCCCGCGTCGTCGATACCGTGATGCCGCACCACAATGACCCGCATAAGCCGGGAGGATAGGGCATGCCCTGGAGATTGACCCGCTGCCTGCAGGACTTCCTGGACGTCGCAGGAGATTACCTGCGCACTGAGCCGGCTCGGAACACGGTGATGCTGACCATCCTGGAGAGCCTCAGGCAGCGCGGGCTGGCGGTCTACGGCGACACCCCGCCCATCTTCGGCTGGCACACCGACGCCGCCCGCCTTACCGACGGCGCGCTCCTGCAGACGCCGCCATACCCGGTACTGCTGGCGCCGCTGCCAGAAGGCAGCGTGCCTGACCTGATCGAGCTGCTCACGGAGAGCGGCTCTCCGCTCGCCGCGGTCAACCTGGCCGGGCCCGACGAAGCCAGCGTCAGCGCCGCCTGGGCGGCTGTGACAGCCGGCGGCACCGTCACCGCGCGGACGCGGTCGCGGCTGTTCTGGCTGGCGGGGCTGGTGCCGCCGGATCCCGCGCCAGCCGGGTGCGCGCGGGTCGCCACCGATGGCGACCTCGGCCTGCTCGTCTCGTGGCACGCCGCCTTCGCCGACGAAGCAGAGTCGATTGCTATCGAGCCCGAGCGCACGGTGCGTGACCGGATGAGCTACGGCGGCATCATGCTGTGGGAGGCCGATGCAGAACCGGTGGCGATGGCCGCCCTCTCCCGCGAGGTCGCGGGCGTGACGAGAGTGGTGACCGTGTACACACCGCCTCGGTTCCGGCGGTGCGGCTACGGTGGCGCGATCACGACGACAGTGTCGCAGGCCGCGCTCGACGCAGGCGCTGCGCAGGTCGTGCTGTACACCGACGTGGCGAACCCGACCAGCAACGCGCTGTACCAGCGGCTCGGTTACCGTCCGGTCGAGGATCGCGTGCTGCTTGACCTCCAGCCTGGATCGATCCCGTAGTCTCGCCGTCCGTGCGACCCGGCCTGCTGGCGGCCACGACCAACCGGCACGACGACCTGATCGCCGTGCTGCCACCTCAGCCGGCCGGCAGCCAGCGCGTTCGCAGCCACTCCGGCGCCGCCCGCAGCGGTACCTGAGCTGCGGTGCCTGCGGACCGCGACTCACCTAAGGCGATCACGCGGCGGAAATAGGAAGTCCTGCCGATCCGCAAGGGCCTGCCTTACGACGAGTCTCGACAGTGCGGACCTGAGCAGGCCCGCGAGACTCGAGGAGACAGCATGTTCACGCACCTGACCGAGGCCGCAGCAGCCGACCACCGGGCAGCCCTCCGGCGAGAGGCAGACCTGCGGCGGCTGGCAGCGGCTGCCCGCGCTGGCCGGCCCGGCCGGCCCGGCCGGAAGTTCCGGCGTACGGGCGGCCGCCACGCCGGGCGGGGCCAGAAGCCGGTCGCGGCCGCGTGACCGGCGCGGTCTAATCGCCCTTGACGTTGACGATCTGGCGGAGTGTGTGGCGCACCTCCACCAGATCGGCGGCGTCGGCCATGACCTGTCCGATCTCCTTGTATGCGCCCGGAATCTCGTCCATGAAAGCGTCCGTCTTGCGCCACTCGATGCCGGCCATCGCGGCCTCGAGCTCGGCTCGGGTGAACCGCTTGCGCGCAGCCGTCCGGCTGAACATCCGGCCAGCCCCGTGCGGCGCCGAGTTCAGCGCCAGCGCGTTGCCCTTACCGGAGACGACGTAGGAGCGCGTGCCCATCGAGCCGGGAATCAGTCCAGGCCGCCCGGCCGACGCGTCGATGGCGCCCTTGCGCGACAGCCACACCTTCTCACCGAAGTGCTCCTCTTGCTCGGAGTAATTGTGGTGGCAGTTGACGGTCTCAGTCGCCGTGACGTCCCGGCCAATCCAGTCCCGCACGCAGTCGATCAGGCGGGCCATCATGTCCTCGCGGTTAAGGAGCGCGAATCGCTGTGCCCATCGCAGGTCGCGGATATAGGCCCAGAACTCGTCGAGGTGCTCAGGCAGATAGGCGAGGTCCCGGTCTGCGAGCTGAATACCGGCCTTCTCGCACCAGCTGCGCGCGATCTTGATGTGCTTGTCGGCCAGCTTGTTGCCGACGCCGCGCGACCCGGAGTGAAGAAACAGCCAGATAAAGTCAGCCTCATCTGACGAAATTTCGACAAAATGGTTGCCGCTGCCTAGGCTGCCAAGCTGCAGCCGCCAGTTCCTGGCGATCTGCTCGGCACTGTCCGCGCCATCAAGATCCTCAAGCCTGGCGATCCGCGCCTTGGTGTCGGGCCGGCTGACCGACGGGTTGTACCGTCCGGCGGAGAGCGGAATCGCGCGCTCGACGGATGTGCGGAGCGACCGCAGGTCGCCGCGGGCCGCCACGTCGGCGGCAGTGAGTTGCGTGCGGACCGCTATCATCCCGCAGCCGATGTCAACCCCAACGCAAGACGGCACGATCGCCTCGCGAGTCGGGATCACCGACCCGACAGTCGCGCCCTTGCCAAGGTGCGCGTCTGGCATCAGGGCTAGGTGCGGGAAGATGAACGGCAGCGTGGCAGTCCGCACCGCCTGCTGCCGCGTCTCGTCGTCCAGGATCGACGCCCAGCTCATCAGCCGCTCGCTGATCTGCTCCATCGTCACCTCACGTTAGCTCTAGCCCGGAGCGCGACGCATTCGCATATTGACCTGCCCGCACGCCGGTATCGAATACCTATTTGGGCCGCCCTGGTAAAATCGAACACATGGACGGAGCACTTCAGGCGTCGCTGCTGGACCTGGCCGGCGAGCCCGGCCTCGCGTCGCTCGATGACCTGAAGCGCACCGAGCTGACGGACGCCGCCTGGATTGACCTCCTGCCGGGCTGGCTGACCGGCGCGGACGAGCTGTTCGGCCGGCTGCAGCAGCAGGTGCCGTGGCGGGCGGAGAGACGGCACATGTACGACCGGGTGGTCGACGTGCCCCGGCTGCAGTGCTTTTACGGCGAGGGTGAGCCGCTGCCCGATGCGATGCTCATCGAGGCCAGGGACGCGCTCACCGCTCACTACGCGGCCGAGCTCGGCGAGCCGTTCGCGACCGCCGGCCTGTGCCTGTACCGGGATGGCCGGGACAGCGTCGCGTGGCACGGCGATACGATCGGTCGCGGCAGCACGCAGGACACGATGGTGGCGATCCTCTCGCTGGGCACGCCGCGCCCGCTGATGCTGCGCCCGGCGCGCGGCGGCGGGCCGACGCTGCGGCACGAGGTAGGCCACGGTGATCTCCTGGTGATGGGCGGAAGCTGCCAGCGAACCTGGCAGCACGCGATCCCGAAGTCGTCCAGGTCAACGGGGCCGCGGATCAGCGTCCAGTTCCGGCCGCAGGGAGTGCGCTAGCTGCCTGCGGCGATGCCGCACTAGGTATGGTTGGCGACCACCGGGTCGGGGCAAACTAGTGGATATGGCTACCCAGGACGGTGACACCCTCGGGCCGCGCCTGAGCGAGCCCAGGCCAGCCGAAGCCGCCACCCTGCAGGCCACGCTAGCGCCCGCGGAGCCGGCCGCCGGCGATCCGATGCCAGCCGCGCCAATGACGCACCAGTCGGTGCACGAGGATACGCTGCCCGGGACCCGGGCCGGGCCAGATGCGCATGGCCCGGCTTCCTCGCCGTACCCGCCGATTGCCGACTACGCGTTCCTGTCCGACTGCGAGGTCACTGCGCTGGTCGCCCCGAGCGGCTCGGTCGAGTGGATGTGCCTGCCGCGGCTGGACTGTCCGAGCGTCTTCGGCGCGATGCTCGACCGCGATGCCGGGCGCTTCAAGTTCGCGCCTGACAACGTCAATGAGCCGGCCGACCGCCGGTACCTGCCGGGCACCATGGTGGTCGAGACCAGCTGGGACTGCGGCAGCGGCTGGATCGTGGTCCGCGACTGCCTGCTGATGGGCCCGTGGCGGCATCAGCATCCCGGCCGCAGCTCGCACATCAGGCCGCCGACAGACTATGACGCTGAGCACACGCTGCTCCGAACCGTCCGCTGTGTGCACGGCAGCGCGCAGATCGTGCTGGACTGCGAGCCCGTCTTCGACTACGGCCAGGCCCGCGGCACCTGGCGGCACACCGAGCACGGCTACTACCAGGCGTCGGTCTCGTCGCCTGACGGCGGCCTCACCCTGACGCTCACCTCCGACATCCGGATCGGGCTCGAGGGACCGAGCGCGCGCTCTCGCACGCTGCTGCGCGAAGGCGACACCAGATTCTGCGCGCTGTCGTGGGGCAGCGTGCCACCGCCGGAGACGTACGAGGAGGCCTACCGGCGGCTGGTGTGGACGGCTCATCACTGGCAGCACTGGCTGGCTAGGGGCAACTTCCCCGACCATCGCTGGCGCAGTTACCTCGCCCGGAGCGCGCTGACGCTCAAGGGCCTGACATTCGCGCCGACCGGTGCGATCGCAGCGGCGGCTACCACGTCGCTGCCCGAGACGCCGCACGGCGAGCGCAACTGGGACTACCGGTACAGCTGGATCCGCGATGCAACATTCGCGCTCTGGGGCCTGTTCACGCTCGGGTACGACTGGGAGGCCAGCGACTATTTCGCCTTCCTCACCGACATGGTCGAGCGGGACGGCGGCGACGTGCAGATCGTCTACGGCATCGACGGCGAGAAGGAACTGCCCGAGCACACGCTCAAGCACCTGCACGGCTACCAGGGCGCCCAGCCGGTCAGGATCGGCAACGAGGCGTTCGCTCAGCAGCAAAACGACGTCTGGGGCGTCGTGCTCGACTCGCTGTACCTGCACACCAAGTCCAGGGACCGGCTGGACGAGCGGGTCTGGCAGATGGCCAAGCAGCAGGTGGAGCACGCACTCGCGCACTGGCGCGAGCCGGACCGGGGCATCTGGGAGATCCGCGGCGCCCCCAAGCACTTCACCTCGTCGAAGATGATGTGCTGGGTCGCTGCCGATCGGGGCGCCCGGCTCGCCCGGATCAGGGAGGATCCGGACGCTGCCCGGCGCTGGCAGCTAGCGGCCGACGAGATCCACGCGGACATCTGCGCGAACGCACTCGACGACCGCGGGGTGTTCTGCCAGCACTACGAGACCACAGCGCTCGACGCCTCACTGCTGCTCATGCCGCTGCTGCGGTTCCTGCCGCCGGACGACCCGCGGATCAGGGCAACCGTGCTGGCGATCGCGGACGAGCTGACCGTGGACGGCCTAGTGCTCCGGTACCGGGTGAGCGAGACCGACGACGGCGTCGCCGGCGCCGAGGGCACATTCACGATCTGCTCGTTCTGGCTGGTCTCGGCGCTCGCGGAGATAGGCGAGCACCACCGCGCCCGTGACCTCTGCGAGAAGGTGCTGTCCGACGGGAGTCCGCTGCTGCTCTACGCCGAGGAGATCGATGCCCGGTCCGGACGGCACCTGGGCAACTTCCCGCAGGCGTTCACGCACCTGGCCCTCATCAACGCGGTCATGCACGTGATCGAGCACGATGAAGAGGAAGCCCGGCTCGCGCTCGCGGGCGCGTCCGAGCGACCTCGGCGGCAGAACAGCAACCCGCGGCCGCGGACCGAGTGGCTCGGATTACGCGCACCCGTGGAAGGCTATGATCGCCCGGATTAGCTTCCGGAGTCAGGCACCTGCGCGAGGTCGGCGTCGATAGAGATACCGGTGAGACCGGCCCGCCGCTGTCGCTCGCCGATCCTCCAGAAGACGAGCCCGAGCACGATCATCACCAGCAGCGACCCGAGCGTGACGGTCTCGAAGAAGACCCGGGACACGGCCCAGTTCGCCTGCACCGAGTAGCTCTGCCCGAACATCGCGTTGATAGCGCCTGGCCAGACCAGGGTGACGACCGTGACGATGATGAACAGCTCGGTGATCAGCACGGCGAACCACGCCCCGACCATCCCGCCAGGCACCCGGTACGGCCTGTCGGCATCCGGGTAGCGGCGCCGCAGGATCGTCAGGGCCGGGAAAATGAACAGGTAGCTCAGCGTGGTGCTGGAGACGGTCAGCGCCAGCATGACCGCGAAGAAGCTGGCCATGCTGCCTTTCGTGATCAGCAGCACCAGCACGCACATGGCCGACGAGACCACGCCGGATGACAGGTTGACCGCGATCGGCGTCCCGAAGCTGGTGAACCTGCCCATCCAGGCAGGCGCGGCGCCGTCGAGCGCGGCGATGGCCTGCGTCCGGTCCGCGCCCTCCAGCCAGACTGCGCCGCTGGCGATCAGCGTCAAGATGATCAGAATGCCGAACAGCACGTTGAGCCCGTGCGAGTGGAGCACGCCCGCGACCGAGGAGTAGGCGGCCTCGAAGCCGGAGACGTTGGACAGTGCTGTCTTCGGGATGACCAGGACAATGCCGAGGATGACGAGCCCGTAGAGGATGGCTGCGATGACACCTGAGCTCACGATCATCTTGGGCACGTCGCGCTTCGGGTTGCGCATCTCCTCCGAGGCACCATTCGACAACTCGAAACCAACCCAGAGGAACACCATGATCCCGATCGCGGTCAGGAAGCCATCCAGCGACGGCTTCAGATCGCTCGCCGTCGACGCGCCGGCCGGACGGCCGTGCTGCACGAGAAAGGCAATGAACAAGCCGGCGAAGATGGCAACGACGACGACCTTGACGAAGGTGCCGATGTTCGGTCCCCACTTGCCGATCCGGAAGGCGATGATCGCGAGGCCGACGGTCAGCCAGGTGAAGACGAGCCCGACGACGATCTCCCAGGTCGTGCTCATCGGCTTGGACAGCACGAAGTCGTTCAGGACCTCGATGGTCGCTGCCGTCAGAGTGCCGCCCACCCAGAGCGGGTTGGATAGCCAGTAGAGGATCGCCGTGACCGCTCCAGGCGCCCGGCCGAACGCCATCCGGGCCCACTCATACGGACCGCCCTCGACCGGGAACGCCGCGCCCAGTTCCGCGGTGAGCATCCCGTACGGGATGAGGAACAGGATCAGCGAGATGACCAGCCAGGTGATCGCCTGCGCGCCTGCCTCGGCGGCTTGCGCGATGCTGTCCAGGCCGACGATTGCGCACGCGGTGAACAGAACTAAGTCGAACCGGCCGAGCACGCGCCGGAGCTTGGACTTCTCTCTGACGGCAAGCGTACCGTCGACGGTGTAAGCAGCCTCGGCGGCGGCCATCGCGCCTCCTGGAGTCCGGGCCCGGCAGGGCGCGACTGTTGCTGCGACTGTAAATCCTCAGCACGCCTCGCGCTAGCGCGTTCTTGGCCCGCGCGTCAGCGCGCTACAAGCACCGCGCGTCAGCGCGCTACAAGCACCGCGCGTCAGCGCGCTACAAGCACCGCGCGTCAGCGCGCTACAAGCACCGCGCGTCAGCGCGCTACAAGCACCGCGCGTCAGCGCGCTACAAGCACCGCGCG
>Ga0335074_10005896_pt1 | contig 16969 bp, 11 predicted proteins | sample Lox_Sample_23_FD_206715 | JGI IMG/M metagenome (GOLD analysis project Ga0335074, IMG submission 206715) | Soil microbial communities from Loxahatchee National Wildlife Refuge, Florida, United States - Lox_Sample_2.3 | ecosystem: Environmental > Terrestrial > Soil > Wetlands | place: USA...
GTAGGAGCCTCCACCCTGCGGGTATGCGGCGATGGTCTGCCGGTAGGAGAAATAGACAATACCGAGCAGGATGACGATGCCGAGAGTGATCGGCCAGATATAAGCGGCGCCCGCCATTCCCAGCGGGATCAAGAGTGTCAGCGCAGCTTCAGGACCGTAGGCGGCGGAGCTCAACGCGTCGAGGCCGAAAATCGGGATGCCTTTCAGCGGACCAATTCGTTCCGCCTTCTCTTCTTCCGTGGCCAAGGGGCGGCCGAATAACAGGTCGGCAATCTTCAAGCGATCTTCTCCGCTGCGGCTTACAACACCGGGCCCACTGAAGCTCAGGAAATGCTTTATGTTCTAGAAAGCATAATCTCGGGCTGGTTAAATGTCGTTGAAGATTGTGTGACAATAACGGGCCGGAGCGGCTATACCGCACAGAGAAAATCGGAGACTGCATTGCGCAGCGCACCAAGCTCCTGTAACAAGCGGTTGGCAGGGGCTGCGATATTGCCGATCGGGGCCAATTGAGCCATATGTTCGACCGCGGTCGCCGCTTCGGAGGCGCGCACGCCGCCGATCGTCGCTGCACTGGTTTTCAGCCGATGCGCGATGCGGCGGACCTCCTCCGGCTCATCTTCCCTGATGCTGCGCGAGAGCTGGTCGAGCAGCGTCGAACTCTCCTCGAGAAACAGTTCACAGACTTCATTCAGCAGTTGGCGGTCGCCGCCCGTACGCTTCAGCGCCCGCCGGACATCCAGCGTCGCCGATTGCTCCACCGCCGCCGTATCGCCCAGGAAGTCGCCGGGCCGGCTGTAAGTATCCAGCGCGTTGAGCAGCTCCTGTTTGTCGAGCGGCTTGGCTATGTACATGTCCATACCCGCATCCAGACACTTCTCGCGGTCGCCTCTCATGGCGTGGGCGGTAAGCGCAATGATCGGGACATGCTCGCCCGTGCCGCGCTCCCGCACGCGGATCAGACGGGCAGCCTGCAGCCCGTCCATGGTGGGCATCTGCACGTCCATGAGAATGGCGTTGAACTTCTGTTCCTGACTGAGCGCCACCGCCGCCTGGCCGTCTTCTACGACGGTAACGGAGTGGCCTTCTTTTTCCAGTAAGCGCACCAGCAGCCGCTGATTGACGCGATTGTCTTCCGCCGCCAGCAGGCGCAGCCGTGGTTTCTTCTCCGGCGGACGCGACCGCCGCTCGTCCAGGTTCGCCGCGACTGACTCTTGCGAGAGCACGCGCACCAGCTGTTTCAGCAGTTCGTTGCGGCGTATGGGTTTAATCAGGTAAGCCTGCACGCCCAACTCGCGGCAGCGGGAAATTTGCTCCGGCTGCCGCATTCCGCAGGTCAGCATGATGACGGTCGCTCCCGCCAGCCGGGGATTTCGTTGGATGATCTCCGCCAGCTGGAAGCCATCCATCTCCGGCATCTCGCCGTCGATCAGCGCCAGGCGATAAGGATCGCCCGCACCTGCCGCCGCCTCCAGCGCCGATTTGCCTCGCATGGCCGATTCCACCGAATCGGCTTTCATCCCGAAGCTGTTCAGAATGCCGGCGACCACGCGACGGTTGGTAAGGTTGTCATCCACGACCAGCGCGCTCATGCCGCGCAGAAATTCGGGAGCAGTGCGGTTCACCGGCGCTCCGGCGGGCAGTGGCAGTACGATGTGGAATTCGCTGCCCTGTCCCACCTGACTGTCGACCCAGAGCTGGCCGCCCATCAGCGTAATCAGTCGCGACGAAATCGCAAGCCCCAGCCCGGTCCCGCCAAAGCGACGGGTGTGGGAGCTGTCGGCCTGCGCGAAGGCCTCGAAGATCTGGCCGCGTTTTTCCGCAGGAATCCCGATGCCGGTGTCGCGCACGACCAGGTGCAGCATGTCCGCACCCCGCCCGCCGTCGGGATCCACCATCACCACGACTTCTCCGCTTTCGGTGAACTTGACGGCGTTGGAAATCAGGTTCAGCAGCACCTGGCGCAGCCGATGCGGATCGCCAATCACATTTTCCGGAACCGCTGGCCGAATGTCATAGGCCAGTTCCAGTCCCTTGCGGTGTGCCAGCGGAGCGAGGCTGCGGAGGGTCCCGCTTACCAGATCGCAGAGATTGAATTCCAACTGCTCGATTTCGATGCGGCCAGCTTCGATCTTGGAGAAGTCGAGAATGTCGTTGATGATCGACAGCAGCGACTCCGCCGACATTCTGGCCATGGTCATGTACTCGCGCTGCTCAGGGGTGAGATTGGTTTCCAGCGCCAGCTCCGTCATGCCGATTACGCCGCTCATCGGCGTGCGGATTTCATGGCTCATGTTCGCCAGAAATTGGCTTTTGGCACGGTTGGCAGACTCGGCTTGGTCGCGCGCCTTCTCGAGATCGAGGTTGATGCGCTGCAGCGCCTCCAGTTGCCGTTCCAGCTGTTCCTGCTGCTGCTTCATCGATCTTGCCGTCGTCCCTAGAATGATGCTGGCCAGCAGCAGGGCCCCAGCTAAGGCGACCACGCCGCCCCCCAGCGCGTGACGCGCGCTGATCGCGTTCAGTGCCAGGAAGGCCGTGCCCACGACGGCGACCGCGATGGCGACGGCGCTCCCCATCAGGAGCGTTGGCCTTTGCGCCGGTGTGCCGCGTTTGGCAATCGCCATCTCTTACTCCACGCGCGCGTTCCAGATGGCGATCGCGGCTACACTCAAGTTCAGCGAAGTCAGCTTCAGGTTGGCTCGCCGACAATTCTGCGAACCGGCTGCGAATTGTATGCGCCGGCTGACGGTGACGCAGCGCCGGCGACAGCGATCATGCGCCGAGAGCATACACGGAACCTATCGGGTCTCTGCCGCCACAACTTGAGTTGCCGGATCGACGCGGCGCGCAGAAGTTCGCCGCCACAATGAGGGATCACACCGATGTCGCGGCGGCTTGGTTGCGAATCTGAGGGTCTGCGGCGCGACTGATTGCGGCCGCCAGGTCCGCGCTCTTCCAGTTCATCACCGGTTCCAGGGCTTCGGCCCGCAACTTGCGAGAATATTCGGGAGCGTCATAGGAATTCGTAGTGAACTGGTAACTGCTCCGCGGCAGCGAATATCCGCCCGGCGTCGTCGAGCAGTTCAGGGTGAACAAGCACCCGCCGCCGCGAGCCATCTCCAGGCAGACGTCCCAGTTCTCCCGCGTGCTGACGAAGGGCGCAGTCCCGGGCGCGAACAGGTTATGCAGCGCAACCGCCGCGAGAAACTCCTGCCGGCTCATGGCGTAGGGCGAGTCAATAAGCAGTGCGCCCGGAGCCAATTTCAATCGCGGCGTGCCCAGGATACTGGCGCCGCGCCCATATCGGTGTTGCAGGTATTCCTCATGCAACATGAGCATGGCCCAATCGCGACGCCAGTCTGCGAGGCCCGAGAGCACGCCCATGCCGACATGCTCCACTCCGGCGGCGAGCATGCGTTCGTATGCATCCAGACGGTATTCGAAATTCGATTTTTTCGTACGTCCGGGATGCAGTTCCATATAGCGCTCTTTGTCGTAGGTTTCCTGCCACAGCACCGACCAGCACAAGCCAGCTTCGACGAGGCGCCGATACTCCGCTTCGTCGAGCGACTCAGCGCTGAGCCCGACGGTCCCGCCGCCATGACGCTCCAGCACCCGCCGCAGCAGCTCGACATGACGGCACATCGCATCCACGCGCATGAGGGGGTCGGCGGCATACACCAGCTCAAGTACCCTTTGTCCCTTCTCTTCGATCAGGTAAATGGCTTCACCTTCCAACTCGTCATCAGTCAGCCGCCGGCGCTCTACCGCAACGCCTTTATTGCTCGCGCGGAAGTTGCAATACAGGCACTGTTCCTGGCAGACGCTGCTCACGTAAATGGGAACTACGATAAACAGCTTCCCGCCGAAAAGGGCGGCTTTGGTGTCGGCGGAGCGGGCCAACAGGGCGCGATCCATCGCGCCGCCTGTGCCCAGTTCCGGGCTCCAAAGCAAGGACGCATAATCAGCCGCAACGCCATCGCGCAGCGCATCGAAGGCCTGCGGAGACCGGTGGGAAAGCTCCGCAACTTCTTCCCAAGCCAGGTTGTATTGTTCGGAAAACATGATCTGTTATTTCCACGATAGGTCGACCGCGCACCTGGGGCGGTGATGCCGCACACCAGCGGCTGTGACGTCGTCCGGCAGCGGCCTCCGCCGTGATGCCCGGCCCTGCCTGTATCCACGCTCACAGGCGGTTGTGACATGCGCACTAGTCGCAAGCCGCCGAAGTACTTAGCCTTGGTGATGGGAAGAGAGCTTCCGGCTCGTACTGCCCCGCGTGTTTCTGTGAACGACTTATCCTCTTCATTAATTCGTCTTTATTATTGTTTCCCTCCCGATAAGCGGCTTCGCAGTCTCCGAACCGGAACCTCTTCGCCCGCACTCAAACGCTTGGTTCATACCTTCGGAGGCTGTCATGCCCATTAGCAAACAAGATGCACTCGACTACCATGCCAAGCCGCGGCCGGGAAAGACGGAAGTCGTCCCGACCAAGGCTTGCCTGACGCAACGCGACCTCAGTCTCGCGTACACCCCCGGCGTGGCAGTTCCCTGCCTCGCCATCGAACAGAATCCGCAAGACGCATTCAAGTACACCAACAAAGGCAACCTGGTCGCGGTCGTCACCAACGGCACCGCGGTGCTCGGACTGGGAGACATCGGCGCACAGGCCGGCAAGCCGGTGATGGAAGGCAAGGGCGTGTTGTTCAAACGATTCGCCGGCATCGACGTTTTCGACATCGAGCTGAACACCAAGAACCCCGACGAGATCATCAAAGCCTGCCAATTGCTGGAGCCCACCTTCGGCGGCATCAATCTGGAAGACATCAAGGCTCCCGAGTGCTTTTACATCGAAGAGCAGCTCAAGAAGACGATGAAGATTCCCGTCTTCCATGACGACCAGCACGGCACGGCGATCATCACCGGCGCGGCGCTGCAGAATGCGGTCGAGTTGACCGGCAAACGCCTGGGCGAAATTAAAGTGGTTATCAACGGCGCCGGCGCCTCCGGAATCGCCACCGCCGAACACTACGTCTGCATGGGTGTGAAGCGCGAGAACATCACCCTGGTCGACACCAAGGGCGTCGTCTACAAAGGCCGCAAGGAAGGCATGAATCCTTACAAGGAGCGCTTCTCGAAAGAGACCTCGATGCGAACGCTCGCCGATGCCGCCAAGGGTGCGGACCTGCTCCTCGGTCTTTCGGTGAAAGGCGCATTCACGCCCGAGATGATCGCCTCGATGGCGCCCGATCCGATGGTCTTCGCGCTGGCGAATCCCGACCCGGAGATTACTTACGAAGAAGCGCGTGCGGTTCGCAAAGACCTGATCATGGCGACCGGCCGCTCCGACTATCCCAACCAGATCAACAACGTGCTTGGCTTCCCATTCCTGTTCCGCGGCGCACTTGACGTGCACGCTACCGGTATCAATGAAGAAATGAAGCTGGCAGCGACACGCGCGCTGGCGGCGCTGGCGAAGGAAGATGTTCCCGACTCCGTCTGCCGCGCCTACGGCGTCAGCCAGCTGAAGTACGGCCGCGACTACATCATTCCTACCCCGTTCGATCCGCGCGTACTGGTGTGGGAGGCGTCGGCCGTGGCCCAGGCCGCGATGGACACCGGTGTGGCGCAGAAGCCGGTAAACATCAATGCCTATCGCGACGAACTGGAAAACCGGCTCGGTAAGGCGCACGGTCTGATGCGCGCCATGATTCACAAGGCGCAGGCCAACCCGAAGCGCGTGGTCTTCCCCGAAGGCAATCACCAGAAGATCCTTCGCGCCTGCCACGTGCTGGTGGAGGAGAAGATTGCCAAGCCGGTTCTGCTTGGACACAAAGTCGAAATCGAACCCATCGCCAAGGAGCTGGGCGTACCGCTCGACGGGATCACCATCGTCGAGCCGGAAAGCGCGGTTCGTCGCGGGGAATACGTGAAGGAGCTTTATCGGTTGCGGCAGCGACGTGGCGTAACGCTTGGATCGGCCGACGAACAGATGAACGATCCCAACGTTCTCGGTTCCATGATGGTGCGCATGGGCGATGCCGATGCGCTCGTGTCCGGGGTGACGCAAAACTATCCCGACACGATTCGCCCGGCATTGCAGGTGATCGGAGTGCGCGAAGGCATCCACAAGGTCTCCGGCATCTACCTGATCATCACCCGTAAGGGCGATCTGTATTTCCTGGCCGACGCGACGGTCAACATCGAGCCGACCGCGGACGATCTGGCGGAGATCGCGCTGTGCGCCGCGCAGGAGGCGCGCCGTTTCGGCGTCGAGCCGCGCGTGGCCATGCTGTCGTTCTCCAGCTTCGGCAGCACCAAACATCCGCTGTGCGACAAGATGCGCCGCGCGACGGAACTGGTGCGCTATGCCGATCCCACGCTGATCGTCGACGGCGAAGTGCAGGGCGATGTTGCCGTCGATGGCAAGAAACTGGAAGCGGCATTCCCGTTCTCCGCGCTGAAAGGCGGAGCCAACGTGCTGATCTTCCCGAACCTCGAGGCCAGCAACATTGCCTGCCGCCTGCTGACCAGCATCGGCGGAGCAGAAAAACTGGGGCCAATCCTCACGGGAATGGCGAAGCCGGTGGGGCTGCTGACTCGCGGTGTCGAGGTGGAAGAAATCGTCAATATGACGACCGTCGCGGTAGTGGAAGCTCAGGATGTTGCGCTGACTCCCGCGGCTCGCACTGCGGAAGCAGCGGCGGCGGTCGGTGTGTAGTTCAAATTAGCCAGTTGTGCTGAGGCGCGCCGGCAACGGCGCGCCTTTTTATTTGCGGGATGCGCAGAGCACAACCTGGTTCCTGCCAGAAAAAATTTTCAGCTTTGGTAAAGGTGGAGCACCGCTTCAGCGGTGCAGTCTGCAGCTTCCGGAGAGATCGGCTTTAGCCGCTCCGGTAACTGTCCGGATTTACCGCAGGCGCTAAAGCGCGTATCGAAAGCGACTGAAGTGCACGCCTGAAGGCGTGCTCCACCCGGCAGCGGTGTGAAAGCAGGTTTAGATTCGCTCGCGATTCCTTCGCTTCGTTCTTATCACATCCCGACGTGACCCGCGTCCTTGTTGCGCAAGCCCCGCAAGCGCGACATTGGTCAGTCATCAGACCAATGCCATGCCTGCCACAGCGGTCCCTGCCAAGCCCGGCTTCGAAACCATCGCCCGGAGCAAGGTCTACCAGGCGGTCGCGCAGCAACTGGAACGTCACATCATGCAGCATCTGAAGCCCGGCGACCTGCTTCCGCCCGAACGGCAGCTCTGCGAAATGCTGGGCGTCAGCCGCGGCTCAGTACGCGACGCCATTCGCAGCCTGGAGCTGAAGGGCCTGCTGGAGCCACGGCAGGGGATCGGCACCGTGGTTTGCCGCACGGCTGCCACCACGGCCGGCTCGCTGGCGGAGGCGCTACGCAGCAAACGCAAGCTGGTGCTGGAGCTGATCGACGTACGCAAGATTATCGAGCCTGCCCTCGCCGCGCGGGCGGCGGCGCGCGCCACCGAACAGGAGATCGCCGAACTGCAAGACATTCTAGCGCGCCAGGACGTCAAGGTCCAGCGCGGCGAACTGGCGGTCGAGGAGGACTCGGAATTTCATTACACCATCGCGCTGGCCTGCAACAACAGCGCGGTCGTGAAGGCAGTTGATGTCCTTATGGATTTGTTGCGTGACACCCGGGAACACTCCCTGCAGGGAAAAGGAAGACAGGAAAGTTCACTTGCCGGACATCGTCGAATTTTCTCGGCCCTGAAGCGCCGTGATTCCGCGGCCGCGGAAGTCGCCATGCGCCGGCACCTGCAGGAAATCGAAAACATTGCACTCAAGAAGCTGTAAAGGAATGGAGGTTGCACAATGGGCCAGCTATTCGCGGTCGAAATCATCTACCGTGGGGTCTTTCAGAAGACCCTGGCTAAGAACATAACGCGCGGCATAGTTTTGGCCGCGCGCAACGAAGGCAAACTGGGAATCTCCTTTGGCCGTTACGGGGATTCTCCCGAACGCAATGGCATTCCCGCCAAGAGCTTCGCCATCGTGGCCAACGACCAGGAGACGCTCGAAGCCGGAATGGCGCAGTACGAACCCAAGCAGGTCGATCTCACCGTGGTTCTCGACGACACGCTCGCCAAGGGTGGTGAGTCGTGGGCATGGTATGGCTTGCAGCCGGTTCATCATGCCCTCAAGGCCGGCAGCACCCTGGTCGTCATTTCGCTCGATGACGGCCCCACGCTGCTGCAGAATATTCATCGCCGGGAAGAGCCTTACAAGCTCGCAATCGTAAAAGGCTCCGCCAGCTTCTCAGGCATGTGGGTTTATAAGGACGACCACACCGATGTCCGCATCCTTGGCGTCATCGCCAAGACGCTCCCGGGCCTGATCAGCCTGAAGTCGGTCGAGCAGTACATCAACGACAAGCTGAAGAATCCGCTGAAGGTGACATCCGCGCGCGCCGCTTATGAGCGCCTCATCGCCACCGATGTGAAACCCAGCGAGGGCAATCCTGACACGCCCTTCAACTTCACGCTTCCCGGCTGGCACAAAATGCGGGATGCCGTTTCCATCAAGGGGCAGCCCCAAGGCGGCCCGTATCCCGATCCTGTAACCGGTCAGGCTGGCGGGTTTCGTCCCCACCGCAACGAGCTGTTCAAGAAGTACTCGACGCGGACCCTGCGGCCGGTGATCAACTTCAAGACCTGCACCAAGTGCACCCTGTGCTGGCTGAATTGCCCGGACGCCTCGTTCGACGTCACCCCCGAGGGTACCTACGACGTGAACCTCGAGTCGTGCTGCGGCTGCGGCGTGTGCGAGCAGGTTTGCCCGGTGAAGAACTGCGTCTCGATGGTGAATGAGACCGATTTCCACGACAACCAGAGTCAGTACGCGCAATACCGCAAGGACGCAGACGGCTATCTGAAGTGGCTGGAAACGACCATCCAGAACGCCGAACCGATCGAGAAGCGGGAACATGGCTTCCGTTATCGCGGCCAGTACGAAAAGGAAGTGCCCGCGGCGCTGGAAGTCGCGGCCAAAGGCTAATGGCCTACCACCCCAAAGCGCCAACGATGGGCGCGCCGGGGGCCCCGCAGGGGCGGCAAGCTGAAAACAAGGAGAGATTACGATGGCGACATTAACAGTACCTGTCGAGGAAAAGAAGAAGACCACCGAACAGGAAGCCTTGATTACCGGCGCCGAGGCCATGGCAATTGCCTGCAAGCTGGCCAACGTGGATGTAGTCACCGCTTACCCGATTCGGCCTTACGACACGGTTATGCAGTACATCAGCCAGTTGGTAGCTGATGGCGAGATGGACTGCGAATACATCGTGGCGGAAGGTGAACATTCACAATTTGAGATCGTCAAGCATGCTTCGGTATGCGGCGCCCGCGTGTTCTGCGGCTCCAGCGGCGTGGGCTGGATGTATGCCATGGAAGCGCTGACCGTCAGTCCGGCGCTGCGCGTTCCCATGGTCTGCATGGTGGGCAATCGCGCGCTCGACGATCCCGGCGCCTTCGGCGTGGAGCACAACGACGCGCTGGCGGTCCGCGACCTGGGCTGGCTGCTGACCTGGGTCGATAGCGCCCAGGAAGCGCTGGATACGACCCTGATCGCCTATCGCATAGCGGAAGATCGCCGCATCTTTGTACCGCTGGCGATCAGTTGCGATGGCGCGTTCCTTACCCACTCGCAAGCGCTGGTGAAGGTGCCTGCGGGAGAGCTGGTGAACAAGTTCCTGCCTCGCTACAACCGTGGCGATCTGCTCATGCACCCGGACAATGTCATCTCGATCGCCCCGCAGGCGAACGAGGACTGGGTGATGGAGATCCGGCGCCAGAACTACGCAGTCACCGAGATCGCGTGCGACGTCGTCCGCGAAGTCTATGCCGACTTCGAGAAGACGTTCGGACGCAAGTACGGCAATCCGTTCTTCGAGGAGTACATGACGGAAGACGCGGATGTCGTGCTGCTCGGCATGGGCACAATGTCCACGCCGGTCAAAGTGGCGATCCGCAAGCTGCGCGCCGAAGGCAAGAAAGTCGGCTTCGTCCGCCTGCGCTGGTTCCGGCCGTTTGCCGGCCCGGAGATCGCGAAGTGCCTGGAGCGCTTCAAGGCAATCGGCGTCATCGATCGCGACTTCTCATTCGGTTCACCTGACCTGAGCGGCGTCGTGGCCACCGAAGTTCGTTCGGCGATGTACACCCACGCGGCGACCCGGCCACCGGTATTGGGCTTTATTTGCGGGCTGGGCGGACGCGAAGTGACGGTGCCGGATGCGGAGCAGATGACCGACATCATCTTCCAAGCTGCTAAAGGTAAGGCGCAACCCCTCACTCAGTGGATCGGGCTGCGGTCATAGAGCCGGAAAGGACAACAATCATGAGCGCTTTCGTAGAAGAAAAACCGACACAAAACCTGGAAGCCTTCCACGGTGTGAAGAAGGTTCCACACGAGGAGTACTACACGTCCGGCCACCGCACCTGCCAGGCCTGCGAGTCTGCGCAAATCATGAAGCTGATGGCGAAGGCTGCCGGCCCAAGAACGATCGTTCTGGGCAGCACCGGTTGCATGTACGTGGCCAACACCTCTTACTATGCCACTCCCTGGGGTGTGCCCTGGATGCACACGCAGCTGGGCAGCTCGGGCTCGGCGGCGCTGGGCGCAGCGGCGGCGTTCCGCGCGCAGATGCGCAAGGGCACGATGAAGGATGAGCCCATCAACGTCATCGCCTTCTGCGGTGACGGCGGCGGCGCCGATATGGGCCTCAATGCCATCTCGGCGACCATGACTCACCCCCACTACAACCTCCTGATCCTGATGTACGACAACGAGTCTTACGCCAATACCGACATCCAGATCTCCGGAACGTCGCCGTATGGCGTCAACACCTCGTTCAGCACGCCAGGCAAAGTCAAACGGATCATGAATGCGCGCTGGAAGAAGAACATGGCGCCGCTCATGGCGGTCGGACATCCGACCTGCAAGTATGTAGGGACCATCTCCACCTCCTATCCGCTGCAGGCCATGAACTGCATTCGCCGCGCGCTGTCGATCGGCGGACCGACGTTCATTCATTGCCTGAATCCCTGCCCGAAGGGCTGGGACTTCGATCCCGTGCTGTCATTCGAACTCGGCGAGCTTGCCGTCAACACCGGCATCTGGCCGCTATACGAGATCGAAAAAGGCAAGTTGAAGCTGTACGGCAAGACCAAGGACATCGCCAACGGCAGGTTCAAGCGGCTTCCCGTGCGCGACTACTTGCTCAAGCAGGGCCGCTTCGCGCACTTCATCGACGAAGATATTGAATTCTTCCAAAGCAAGATCGATGAGATGTGGAACAACTGGCTGGTCCCGGGAGTGATCCCGCTACAGAAAGACCTGGAAGAGTAAATCTGAACCCGCTCCGTAAGGGGCGGGCTTGCTACGGGCCGGAAAACCATCCGGCCCGCAGTGTACGCCACGCGAAACGTGGGAAAACCGGGGGGAACCGTCCGGGAGGGCGGCCGGTATGGTCACAGCTGTGACCTCCTTGCTTCGTAGTGAACCCAGCGACGGTAGAACGGTCATGCCGGGCATGACGAGTCTGCGGGGCGCTGCCGCATCTCTGTCTGATCTCTCCGCTTCAATTCTGAACCTCTCTCCCGCCGGCATCTTCGCTCGAACATTCACTTCGATTACCTTGCTGCCAGGCGAGTGCAACCCAGGTCTACTGCTGCAGTCTTTCGATCAGCCTCACTTACCACAAGCACCTACAGCGCAGCGAAGAAACTATGAAAGGAGGAAGCCTTATGCCCGATAAGGCAGAACTGAAGACGGGTTCGCCCACTGACAAGCAAATCCTCGGATATAGCCGGTGGGTTGTCTTTTGGGCGGCCTTTTTTATGATGGGCGTAATCAGCCCATACGAATACGCATGGAGTTCGATGGAAGGGCGCCTCGGACACCTGTATCACTGGTCCGCGGTGCAGATGGGTTGGGTATTTACCCTGTTTGTGGTCCTGGAATCGCTGGGTACGCTTCCCGGCGGGATTCTACGGGACAAATACGGACCGCGCACCGTGACCATCACCGCGGGCTTGATTGCCGGGGTCGGCATTTTCGCCTTGGCGCTTGGCCCTTCCTACGCCCTGGTGTTGACGCTTTGGTGTATCGGCAGCTTCTTTGCCGGTTTCATCTACAACACGGCGGTGACAACCTCCAACAAATGGTTTCCCGACAAGCGCGGCACCACTGCCGGGTTGATTGCGGGAGTCTTTTCATGGGGTTCGTTGCCGTTCATCTTTCCGATCCGTGCGATTCCCAAGACCGCGCCCGATGCCGTGTTCTTTCACGTCATCTACACCATGGCGTTCATCATCGCGGGAGTATCGGTTGTTGCATCGTTGATGATGAAGGATCCGCCGGCCGGGTGGCGTCCGCCGGGGTGGGTACCGAAACAAAAGGCAGTCAAGCGGCCGACTGAGCATCAGTACACGTTGGGGGAAGCGCTCTCTACCTGGCAGATGTGGGTTCTGGTGGCCTCTTTCATATTGATTTCCAGCGCCGGCCTTGCGGGTGTGAGCAAGATCGTCCAGTTCTCCAACAGCTTTAAGTTCGCCGCCGCGGCGGCTACGGCAGCGGCCGGCGGGCTGACCATTTCCAACGGACTCGGCCGCTGGGTACTGGGAAGCCTCTCCGAGCGCATCGGCAGAGAGAACGCCATGATCTGGAGCTACATCCTTTGCGGAGCGTTCCTGTTCCTGACGTTGATCGCCGGAGCGGCGCACAGTCAAATCCTGTTCGTCGTTGCCGCGGTTTTGGCGTTCTTCTTCTGGGGACCGTTATTCGCATTGTTCCCAACCACCATCGGGCACTACTTCGGAGAGGCGAAAGCCGGCTCGAACTATGGGCTTCTCTATGCCATCGCCAAAGGATCGGGTGGAGTCTACGGAGGGGTGCTTACTGCGGTACTGATTAAGGGTGCAGGTTTTCCGGTCGCTATGGGCGTGTCAGCCGGAATGGCGGTGGTGGCGGGATTGCTCATTATTCCGTTGAAGAGTAACCCTCCGATATGGAGAGACACCAAGCCCAGCGGGGATACAATCGCGAGGCCGCATCACGTCGGCGAGGAGGTGGAGGAGAAACATCTGACGGGCGTTCGGTAAGCGGGGCGGTTGTCACGCCCAGCAGCAGCGTTCGGTGGGTGGCCCAGGTCTCGCGGTGTTCGAGACCTGGGGATTTCGATTCTCGATCACTCCCACAGTGTGCTCGCAATCACCGCATGCAGGCAATGGCTACTTTATCCTGCGGACATGCCTTGGGGCCTCGAACGCTGGCACGGCGGACACGACCTGACACTTCCTCACCTTCAGTTGCTAACACCGCCAGCCCAGGGGCAAGACAACGTTCTCCCAGTGAGGGGATCGTATTCCCCAGGTCTCGAACCCCGCGAGACCTGGGCCACCCGCCGAGATTTTTTGTATCCTGGAACTGTCCTTGTATCGGAAACTGCGGCTTGCCATTGCGAGTACAACCACGACTTTTAGCCTATGGCTACTTTTGAGCCACGAAAAATTCCCTTGAATTGTGCTAAATTCGAGAGGAAGTGAGTCTGTGAAAGGACGCAGCCTTCAGGTTTCGGGCCGTTGCCTTCGCTTGGGTGGTGCAGCAATGGCGTTAGCGCTTGCTTGGGCCACGTCGGCCGCGGCCCAATCGCAAGCGCAGAGTACGCCTCCCTGCTCCGACGTTCCTCCCATTTTGAAACGAGGCACTGAGCCGGCTCCGCCTCCCTGTCCTGAGCCGCCGCCGGACGCGTCGCCCGCGCCTTCGCTGACTCCCTCCGAAGCCCTGATCGAAAGGGCCAGAGCGACGGCGTTCCGGTTCTCACAGAAGCTTCCCAACTTTATCTGCCAGGAATTCATGTCGCGGTATACCCAGCAAGGCCGCGAGGAGAAACAGCTCCTGGATCTGGTTTCCGCTGAAATCGTTTACGAGGACGGGCAGGAAAGTTATCGAAACGTGAAGATCGATAACCACCCCACGGAGAAGCCCCTGCAGGAAATCAATGGGTCCTGGTCTACCGGAGAGTTTGCGTCCATACTGCTGGACCTTTTTCATCCCAGAACCCACGCGCAGTTCCGGTCCGGTGGTGCGTCTACGATTTCGGGTTTCAGTGCCCAGGTTTACGACTTTCAAGTGCAACGTGAAAATTCACAATGGACGTTGCACGCCGGCTCTCAGGAGGTCGCTTCGGCTTATCAAGGCTCCGTATGGATCGACCCGAGCACTGCGCGCGTCTTGCGAATCGAGATGCAGGCCCGCAACCTACCGTCAGATTTCCCAATGGATCAGGTCGAAACCGCGGTTGATTATTCGTACGTGAGGATTGGCGAGACATCGGTTCTGCTTCCGGTCCATGCTGAGACCTTGGGTTGTGAACGGGGTACCAACTACTGCAGCCATAACGTCATTGACTTCCGCAATTATCACGAATTCAAATCCGAGATCAAGATTCTTCCCCATTGATTTCGCTCAGACCTTTCGAGCTGAACCGGAGCCTCCACCGACTCGGAACCGACTACGTTGACGCCGTGTACCTTGGTGGCGGACGGGTGGTCCAGGTCTCGCGGGGTTCGAGACCTGGGGATTTCGATTCTCCATCACTCCTACAGTGTGCTCGCAATCACGGCATGCGGGCAATGGCTACCTTACCCTCCAGCCATGCCTTGGGGCCTCGAACACTGGCACGGCGGACACGACCTGCACTTCCTCACCTTCAGTTGCTAACACCGCCAGCCAGGAGCAAGACGACGTTCTCCCAGTGAGGGGATCGTACTCCCCAGGTGTCGAACCCGCGAGACACGGGACTCCCATCCCACTACCGATGTGTTTCCATTACCGGCATGGCTGGCGCGAAGGGTTAAAATGGCGGGATGTCGTCGCCGCGCCTGCGCGGAATTCTTCGCGCCTACTTGCTGTCGATCGCCTTCTGGTACGGCCTTGCCCTGCTGATGGGGCTGCAGTACTTCCCTCTCGATCGGCATCATCTGTGGTCTTCTTTCGGCGTCTTGGCCGTGCAAGCCGCAGCTCACGCCTTCGCATTTACCTTATGGACGCCGCCGATTTTTTATCTGGTGGGAAAATACCTCAATAGTTCCAGCAGCCGTTTTCGTTACCTGCTGCTCTGGGCCCTCGGGGCTGCACCGTTCGTCGTTCTTTACTCGGGGACGGTTTTGCTGCTCAGTCCTCCTTACGATGACTTGCTGCGGCAGAATATGCCTCGTTCCCTCCCCTCGCTGATCCAGATTATGCGCACCAGTTTCGCCGACGAGATGCTCGTTTACATTGCGATCGTCGTGGCTGCGCACGCCTACCAGTACCTGCAGCGTGTGCGCCGACAGGAGGCCGAGCGGTACGAGTACCAGCAGGCCCTGGTTGCCAGCGAACTCCAGGCGCTGAAGATGCAGCTCCATCCCCACTTCCTGTTCAATACCCTGCATGGAATCTCCACGCTGGTCGATAACGACACCCGCAGCGCCAAAGCGATGATCCTCAAACTCTCGAATCTGCTTCGCACCTCGATTGAGCGCGAGAGCACGGACCTGATCCCGCTGGAAGAAGAACTTGCCTTCGCCAGAGAGTATCTCGAGCTGGAAAAGATGCGCTTCGGCAGCCGGCTTGATGTGAAATGGGCCATCGCGCCGGAGACCATGCACCTTCCAGTGCCGCAGATGATTCTTCAGCCGCTGGTGGAGAACGCCATTCGCCACGGCATTACTCAGCGGCGCGAGGGCGGATGGGTTGAAGTCTCTTCTACCGCTAGTGACCGCGAACTCAACCTCCGGGTGCGCAACAGCACTGCCACGACTATGCCCAAGTCGAACGGCACGGGACTGGGTTTAAAGAACGTCCAAGCGCGTCTGAAATATCTCTATTCGGACGATGCCAGCTTGCGGCTTGCGTTTGAAGACGACCGCACCGTCACCGTGACTCTGGCGCTTCCAGTATTGATTTCCCCCGCCGGCAAACTGCGCCGGCACCATCTGGAACCCGTAACCTAAGGAAAGTTTATGCGAGTTCTCATCGTGGATGACGAACCGCTGGCCCGCACGGCGCTGGCTCAGATTCTGTCCGCCCGGACGGATGTGGAGCACTTCGACTCGGCCGCCGACGCGTTCGAAGCGCAGGACTATCTGGCCAATGAAAACTATGACGTCATGCTGCTTGATATCAGCATGCCGGAGTTCTCCGGGTTGGAGCTGTTGGGCCGTCTTCAGCAAGGTGGGCGATCTCTTCCTTCTGTTGTTCTCGTTACCGCGTACGCCCAGCACGCTGTCGCGGCCTTTGAGAAGCACGCGGTGGACTACATCCTGAAGCCGTTCTCCAGTGAGCGCGTGAACCAGGCACTGGAGTTTGCCTCCCGCCGTAGTGCCAGCGAACGTGCGGCGCGATTGTTGGAGTTGATGCCGCACCTGGGATCGTTCGCGCCACAACCGTCGTCGAAAATAGCGATCAAGAACCACGGAAGAATTCTCTTCGTCGATCCCCATGACGTGGTTTCGGTGCAGGCGGAAGGCAATTACGTTTTGCTGCAACGCGAAACGGGCTCGTACCTGCTACGTGAATCCATTTCCGTTATCGCGGACAAGCTCAAGCCATACGGATTCATCCGCATTCATCGCTCCGTGCTGGTCAATGCTGGGTTCGTTCAGGAAATTCGCCCCTGTCCAACCGGGGAGTACGCTCTGCGACTGAAGAACGGCAAAGAATTCACCGTCACGCGCACCTACAAGAAGAATTTGCGGTCACTTGCCGGATTTTGGATTGGAACTGGCACCTTCCCGGCGGGTTGACCTTCGATAAAACTGGCGCGGGGTGGAAGTCCGCGCCCGTCGCCTTTTCGCCGAAGAAAGAGCTCGCATCGCTGCGAGCTCTCGTCGTTTCTAGCCGGTTAGGATTGGTTTACCACGGTAGACGCACGAAGCCGTGAACCGCGTTATTCACGTCGA
>Ga0335074_10005897_pt1 | contig 16968 bp, 13 predicted proteins | sample Lox_Sample_23_FD_206715 | JGI IMG/M metagenome (GOLD analysis project Ga0335074, IMG submission 206715) | Soil microbial communities from Loxahatchee National Wildlife Refuge, Florida, United States - Lox_Sample_2.3 | ecosystem: Environmental > Terrestrial > Soil > Wetlands | place: USA...
GTGCCGCAGTTGAATGCGACGTTCACCGAGGACGCTACCCTGTACTATGAGGACGTCGATATCAGCGTCGCCGTGTCGCTGCCCGAAGGGTTGATCACGCCGATCGTGCGCAAGGCGGACCAAAGGGGTCTCGCGGCGATCAGCAACGAAATGAAGGACCTGATCGGACGCGCGAAAGCGGGGAAGCTGAAGCCGGAGGAATTCCAGGGCGGCGGGTTCTCGATTTCCAATATGGGCATGTATGGCGTGTCGCAGTTCACCGCCATCATCAACCCGCCGCAGTCGGCGATCCTGGCGGTGGCGGCAGGGCAGCAGCGGCCGATGGTGAAGAACGGCGCGCTGGCCGTGGCGACGATGATGACGTGCACGCTGACGGTGGATCACCGCGTGGCCGACGGCGCCTTGGGTGCGCAGTGGATGGCGGCGTTCAAGGCGATCGTCGAGGATCCGCTGAGTCTGATGCTGTGACGCAGATTGTGTCGTCGCGGCCGGGCTTGACCTGGCCATCTACCCGCGCGGATCCGGCGCTTGCCGTCGCGGGTTCCAAGCGACCCGATCGCCAGTGCGTAGATGGCTGGGTGATCCCCGGGTCAAGCCCGGGGACGTGGCCCGGCCGTGACGGGTGACGGCGATGTCCGCAGCTGCTTTCACCCTTCGCTCCCCTGGACCGACCGATATACCCACGTTGCATCGCATGATGCATTCATTTGCCACGTACGAGAAACTGACCCATCGCTTCAAGATCACCGCGGCACAGCTGGAGGCCGCGCTGTTCGCGGAGCGGCCCGCGATCGAGGCCGTGCTGGCCGAAGCCGATGGCAACACCATAGGCTTTGCCATATGGTACTTCCTGTTCGGTACCTTCTCTGGCCGCTACGGCCTTTTCGTCGAAGACATTTTCGTCGAGCAAGCCTGGCGAGGACGTGGCCTCGGCCTGGCGCTGTTTCGCCATATGGCGCGCATCGCACTGCAACGCGAGTGCGTGCAGATGCGATGGGACGTGCTCGACTGGAACACGCCCGCCATCGACTTCTACCGCCGCATCGGCGCCACACCGGTGCAAGGCTGGATCACGCAACAACTCAGCGGCGATGCCCTGGCCGCACTTGCCGCGGGAGCAGAGAATGGCTGATCAGAGCTTCGATATTGTTATTTTGGGCGGCGGACCCGGCGGCTATGTCGCTGCGATCCGCGCCGCCCAGCTTGGCATGAAGACCGCGGTGGTGGAGCGTGAACATCTTGGCGGAATCTGCCTGAACTGGGGCTGCATCCCGACCAAGGCGCTGCTGCGCACGTCCGAGATCAGCCACCTGCTGCACACGCTGCCGGACTTCGGATTCGCGCCGGTCGATGTGAAATTCGACATCGACAAGGTGGTAAAGCGGTCACGGGCGGTGGCGAAGCAACTTTCCGACGGCGTGGGCTACCTGATGCGCAAGAACAAGATCACCGTGTTCTTTGGCAGCGGCAAGCTGGCCGGCAAGCAGACACTGGCGGTCGAGAAGGATGGCAAGCCGCTCGCCACGCTGAAGGCACCGCATATCGTGCTGGCCACCGGCGCACGGGCTCGCGAACTGCCCGGCATTGAACGCGACGGCAAGCTGATCTGGACCTATAAGGACGCGATGGTTCCCCCGGCGATGCCGAAATCGCTGCTGGTGATCGGCTCCGGCGCGATCGGCATCGAGTTCGCCAGCTTCTATCGGAATATGGGTGCCGAGGTGACGGTGGTGGAGGTGCTGCCGCGCATCCTTCCGGTTGAGGACGAGGAAATTTCGACCTTTGCCCATAAGGCGTTCGAAAAGCAGGGCATGAAGATCATGACCGGCGTCGCGGTGAAAGCGGCGAAGAAGAATGCGCAGAACGTCACGGTTACTGTCGAAACGGGGGGCAAGGCGCAGGAGATCACCATTGATCGCGTGATTTCCGCGGTGGGCATTGTCGGCAACGTGGAGAACATCGGCCTGGAAGGCACGGGCGTGAAGGTGGACCGCACACACGTCACGATCGACGAGTACTGCAGAACCGGTGAACCCGGCGTGTATGCGATCGGCGACCTGGTCGGGCCGCCCTGGCTCGCGCACAAGGCGATGCATGAGGGCGTGATCTGCGTCGAGAAGATCGCCGGTCTGAATGACGTGCACCCGATGGATGTGCGCAACATCCCCGGCTGCACGTATTGCCGGCCGCAGGTTGCATCCGTGGGGCTGACGGAAGCGAAGGCGAAGGAACTTGGCTACGACGTGAAGGTGGGCCGCTTCCCGTTTATTGGCAACGGCAAGGCGATCGCGATGGGTGAGCCGGAAGGGCTGGCGAAGACCGTGTTCGATGCGAAGACCGGCGAATTGCTGGGCGCGCATATGGTGGGTGCCGAAGTGACGGAGATGATCCAGGGCTACACCATTGCTCGCACGCTGGAGACGACCGAGGCGGAGTTGATGCGCACTGTGTTCCCGCACCCGACCATCAGCGAAACCATGCATGAGGCGGTGCTGGCCGCGTACGGGCGCACGTTGCACTTCTGAAGTGCACAGCGCCGGCCGCGTCTGAAGTCCAGAGCGCTGGTCATGTCTGAAGTGCAGAACGCTGGCCACGTCTGAAGTCCAGAGCGTTATACCAGCCAACGTTGAGCCTGACTCATCCGTGTCATGGCCGGCGAAGGCCGGCCACCCACGTCTTTATCAGGTGCGGCTTGTAAAGACGTGGATGGCCGCGACAAGCGCGGCCATGACACATGGGGCACATCGGTCAGTCTTTTCGCTGCCTGGTATTAGCCATGTCTGAAGTTCAGAGCGCCGCCCTGCGGCGGGGCGCCGCGCCAATCGGTCGTTAGTGGCGCGCGGGCGTCGCTTCGTCCGTCTTCGGCATGCGCGATAGCAATAATACCAGCGCAGCCTGGCTGTTAGTATTGGTCTTCTCCATCACGTCTGCAAGATGGCGCCGCACCGTGTAGACGCTGATTCCAAGCGCGACCGCGATTTCGCGCAGATTGTGGCCGCGCGCGAGCATCGCCGCAACCGAGGCTTGCGCCAGGGTCAGTCCGAACAATGCGCTCAGGGCGTCGGTACCGGGTCCGTCCTTGGCGTCGAGGTCGGTGATGGTCAGCACCACGCGCGCCGGCGACGGGAACAGCCCGGTGCGTTCCGGGCGGCAGGGGGCAATGTCCACGGCATAGGGGCGGCGGGCGAAGGTCCGCGGTACCGCCATGCTGCCGCCAGCCGGCGTGCGCGCCTGCACCGCTGCGCGAATCCTGGCTTCCAGACGGGCCGCCGCCTCCGGATCGGCGGCGCTGAGCACGCCGTAGGAAACGTGGAAGCCATCGCGGGCTGCAAGAATGCGCTCGGCGGCGGCGTTGGCGTAGAGGAGCTGGCCGGCGGCATCGAGCACCAGCACGGCGGCATGCCACGCGGCCAGCGCCGCATCGAAGCCGGCGGACTGGCCGCGCCAGGTGGGCAATTGCTCCGCCAGGCGAACGGCGCGGCGCAGGTGCGGCATGAACGGCGCGAGCAATGCCGCATGCTCTGGCAGGAACTCGCCCTGAGTGGGCGGGCGGGTGATGTTGATGATCGCCGCCTCGGCGCCGTGGCGCCAGACCATCAAACCCAGGACGCCGTGGATGTCCCGGCGCAGCAGGAAGTCGTTGTAGTAGGCTGAGCGGATCAGGTCCGGTTTGCGCATGACCTGCCAGTCGATCAGGAATGAGCCGGCGGGAAGCGGGGCGATGGCATGGGCCAAGGGATTGGCACGCGCGAAGCGGCCGAAATAGTCGGTGAACTGCGTTTCCTCGATGCGGCCAAACAGGCCGCGGCCCTGGCCGTTGGCGAGGTTCTTGCGGATCAGCGCCGTTGCCCCGCCGCCGACCGCGTCGGCCATCCGGTTCATCACCGGCACCCAGAGTTGTTCATCAAACGCGGCGTCGTAGATGAGGCCGGTGAGGCCTGCTGCGTCCTCTGCCCTGATCATTTCGGCCCCCCCGACGCAAACGCACGCTGGCGAAAGGCGTATGATAAATGTCTATTGATGAGCAGTCACCAAATTTGGTGACGGGCTGGTCACGATGCGTGACACGATTGCTCGCTTCGCACAGCGGCCCGGCTGTTGAGGGGTCGATGATTACAACCGATGCTCGATGTCGGGGTGCGACAAATCCAACGCGAGGCCTGGCGAGGACATCCGCGGCGACAAGGGTGTTACAATGGTGACGCGCTATCGCCCGGAGCCGGAGAGGCAGAGAGTGGGCCGCATCAGGTCATGCGAGGAGCGGAGCGGTGATGCCCGTTCGTGTGGGCGCACGATCGGTCGGAAGGACTTGCCGAACGAGGTTGCTTCGTCGCTTCGCTCCTCGCAATGACATGAGCGCACGCCTCACGCACATCAAGTAGTGGGCGCTCGTTGCCCGCTTTGTTACGCGGCGACCTTCAAGGCCGGCGACACCGAGAAATTCGCCTCTGTCTTCGAGCGGATTTCCTCCACCGTCACGTCGGGGGCGAGGTCGATCAGCGTCAGGCCCTGCTTGCCGACCTCGAACACGCCGAGGTCGGTGATCACCAGATCCACCACCCCTGCCCCGGTCAGCGGCAGCGTGCAGCGGTGCAGCAGCTTGGGTTTGCCGCCGGCGGTGTGCTCCATCAGGACCACGACGCGCTTCACACCGGCGACGAGGTCCATCGCGCCGCCCATCCCCTTTACCATCTTGCCGGGGATCATCCAGTTGGCGAGGTCACCGTTCTCGGCCACCTGCAGGGCGCCGAGGATGGAAATGTCGATGTGGCCGCCGCGGACCATGGCAAAGCTGGCGGAGGAATCGAAGAAGCTGGTGGTGGGCAGCTCCGTCACCGTCTGCTTACCGGCATTGATCAGGTCGGCGTCCTCGTCGCCCTCGAACGGGAACGGGCCCATGCCGAGCATGCCGTTCTCGGAGTGCAACTGGATCGACATGCCCTCGGGGATGTGGTTCGCCACCAGCGTGGGAATGCCGATGCCGAGATTGACGTAGAAGCCGTCCTGCAATTCGCGGGCCGCTCGGGCCGCCATCTGGTCGCGCGTCCAGGCCATCGCCGCTCTCCTCCTCAGAACCGCTTGCGCACAGTGCGTTGCTCGATCCGTTTTTCAACCGATTCCAGCGGCACCACGCGATTGACGAAAATCCCCGGGGTGATGATGTGGTCGGGGTCGATATCGCCGTTGGGGACCAGGTCTTCAACCTCGGCCACCACCATCTCGGCGGCCGTGGCCATGATGGGGTTAAAGTTTCTCGCGGTTTTGCGGTAGATCAGGTTGGCCTCGTGATCGGATTTCCAGGCGTGGATCACCGCGAGGTCGGCGCGCAGGCCGCGTTCCAGCACGTAGGTGCGGCCGTCGAAGTCCTTGGTCTCCTTGCCCTCGGCGATCTGGGTGCCGGCACCGGTGGCGGTGTAGAAGCCGGGGATGCCGGCGCCGCCGGCGCGGATGCGCTCGGCCAAGGTGCCTTGGGGGTTGAATTCGATCTCCAGCTCGCCGGCGAGGTACTGGCGGGCGAAGGTGGCGTTCTCGCCGACGTAGGAGCTGATCATCTTGCGGACCTGGCGGGTCTGCAGCAGCAGGCCGAGGCCGGCGTCGTCGATGCCGGCGTTGTTGGAGACAATGGTCAGGTCTTTGGCGCCGCTGTCGCGGATGGCCTCGATCAGGACGCTGGGGATGCCGCACAGGCCGAAGCCGCCGGACATGATCATCATGCCGTCGCGGAGCAAGCCGGCGAGGGCCGCCTTGGCATCGGAGTAGATCTTGTTGACCGCCATGCGGGCCCCCTGAGCGTGACGGGAGAAACTGACGCGGGCGGCGGCGGGAGGCAAGCGGGATGACGGCGATCCGGATCCAGCCTGATCGTGGTGCCTACGCCCCTGCTCCGAACGCAGCCGCTTGCCGGAGCAATCCCGCTTGCCACCCGCACGTCGCACCGTAAGTTGGTGGCGTGGCAGCGGGAGGAACGCTGAGCCTATGACCTCGATCGAGCTTTGGAACCACTGCGAGAACCCCTACCCGTTCGTCCCGGCAGAAGAGCTGGATGCGGCGCCGGCGGTGCGCGCCAGCCTGCCCAACCGCTATTGCGATCCGCGCATCGCGGCGCAGCTCTATGACGAAATCTTCGACGAGTATCGCCTGTGCGACGAACTCGGCCTGAACATCGTCACCAACGAGCATCATTCCGGCATCAACAATCTGTGGGCCGCCAGCCCGGTCATCACCGGCATCGTCGCGCGCCTCACGCAGAAGGTGCGCATCCTGTCGCTCGGCACGCTGATCACCGTGCGGCCCGATCCGGTGCGCGTCGCTACCGAGTACGCCACGATCGACGTGCTCAGCCGCGGCCGGCTGGATATCGGCTTCGTCAAATCGGGCGCCACCGAAATGGTGTCCGGCGACGCCAACCCGATGCGCATTCGCGAGCGCGAATGGGAAGCCATTGACCTGATCGAGAAGACACTCACCAGCCATGACGGCCCGTTCAGTTGGGAGGGGAAGTTTTTCCAGCATGCGCATGTGAATGTCTGGCCGCGCTGCTGGCAGCAGCCGCGCCCGGAATTCTGGGCTGCCACCAGCGACTTTCCCACCTGCGCTGAACTCGGCCGCCGCGGGATCGTCAATACGCTGTTGTTCGGCGGCTATACGCGCACGAAGCAGGCGTTCGAGACATATAAGCGGGCACGTGCCGAAGCGGGGTTGCCGGCGCCGGGGGAGGACCGGTTCTCCTATATGGCGTTTTGTTATGTGGGCGATACCGATGCGGAAGCACAGAGGGTCGGACAAAAAATTCCCTGGTTCCTGACCGTCAGCATGAAAAGCCAGCCGCAGATGTCGAAATTCCAGCCGGGACAGATCCTGCCCGAGATGGCGCCTGCGGCCTGGCGCCAAGGGGCTTCGAAGCGGCCGAGCAATCTGGATGTCGGGTCGCTGATCGCCCAGGGACAGATGTTCGCCGGCAATCCCGATACCGTGGTGCGGCAGATCAAGGATTTTCGGCGGCGCGTCGGTGGGGTTGGCCGCATCATCATGATGACGCGCCAGGGGCTGGTGACGCACGCGGAAGCGGAGAAGAGTTTCAAATTGGCCGCACGTGAGGTGCTGCCGCAACTGCAGGATTTGTCACCTGTCGAGGAACCGGAGCTGGCGGCGGCGGGGGCTGGAGCGTGAAGGACACGGGCGGCAATCCCTTGCGGGTGAGCACCGACCGCGAGTCGTCGTGGCGGGGCTTGAACCGGCAATATATGCACGGCCGATGGAGGCACGCGGCGGTCAAAGGCGCCCGATCCGCTCGGGTAGATGGCCGGCTCGGGACCGGCCATGACGAGGGCGAGCGGGGGCTGCTATGATGCGCGCTGGTACGCTCGATCTTGAAGTTCTCCGCCGCGGCGAGGGACGGCCGATTCTGTTGATCCACGGCGTCAACCCGATCAGTCCGCAGGCGCCGTTCGTCGATATGTTGTCGCGGCACGGCACGGTGATCGCGCCATCGCATCCCGGGTTCGGCGCGTCGCCCCGCGCGGCGGATTTCGATACGATGTATGACCTCGTCAACCTGTATCGCGATGTGCTCGATACGATCGATGCGCCGTGCGTCAGCGTGGTAGGGTTCGGCTTCGGCGGGTGGATCGCCGCGGAACTTGCCGTGGGGGGTGCCGCGAAACTCGATCGGCTTGTGCTGGTCGATGCGGTCGGCATCAAGATCGGCGGGCGCGAGCAACGCGATATTGTGCATTTCTTCAACACCGATCCGGCAGAGCTGAACCGCCTCGCCTGGCACGATCCGGCGCGGCGCCCGGACGGGATTTATGGGTTGGGGTGGCAGGCGACCATCAGCGATGCGATGACCGATGGGGAACTGGTGTCGCTGGCTCGCAACTGGGATTCGCTGTGTCTGTACGGCTGGAAACCGCATATGTTCAATCCGCAGCTTGCCGTCTGGCTGCGGCGCATTGCCGTGCGGACTCTGGTGTTATGGGGCGAGTCCGACCGCATCGTGACGCCGGGGTATGGCCGGGCTTATGCGCAACGGATCCCGAATGCGGTGTTTCAGACGATCCCGGCGGCCGGGCATCATCCGGAACTGGAGCAGCCTGAGGTGTTTGCGGAACGGGTTGGCGCTTTTCTGGAAGAAGAGGCCTGAGCCATGCCGATGTTCATTGTGCGCAATGACGGCAGCACGCCGGTTTCAGTGGAGGTGAAGTTGCGGCGGCGGACGCCTGCGATCGTGGCGAACGGCGCGGACCAGGTGGATTGGTTCTGCCTCGGCGATGCAGAGACGGCGCGGCGGGCGGGACAGACCGTGGTGACGTTGCATGATGGATGGTACGCCGACGATTCCGGCGGGGGTGTTGCGATCTATGGGCCCTATTGGGAAATCCGCGATACGCCTTTCACGGTGCGGGAAGCGGCTGCGGATCCTGCGCAGGAGGCTGGGACGCGGGATGCGGGCGAAATCGTCAACGTGCGCAAGGCGATTTTCGGGGCGTGATGTGCCGGGTTGATCGTGCTTGTGACGGACTGGCCAGACGCAGAGCAGCACGTGGTGTGGGCTTTCTCGATCGAGATTGCTTCGTCGCTTCGCTCCTCGCAATGACATGTTGCCCTTCGTCGCTTCGCTCCTCGCAATGACATGTTGCCGTTATGACATGGGGCAGTGTGACATGGTGGCGTGTAGCCAGCGTGCGATGGCAGCTTATACTGCCTCGCATCACGACTCCTGCCGGGACACCCATGCGACGCCTGCCAATATTTCTGCTCCTTGCAGCAACCCTGCTGTCCGTCCCGGCCCCACCGGGAGATGCCCGGGCGATTCTCGCCGCGGTACCGATCAGCCGCATGGACCTGGGCTGGTGGCGCAGCCGATTTGATGAAAAGCAGGCTGAACTGCGCGACCGCCATCCGACGCTGGTGTTCTACGGTGATTCGATCACACAGGACTGGGAACGCCATGGCGCGCCGGACTGGAATGATTTCGCGCCGGTCTGGCAACGCTTCTACGGCGACCGCAATGCGGTGAACCTGGGCTTCATTGGGGATACCACCGCCAACCTGATCTGGCGCATCGAGCATGGCGAGGCAACGGGGATCGACCCAAAGGTTGCCGTGATCCTGATTGGCGCCAACAATTTGGGCTACCTGCACTGGTCGGCGGATGACACGGTGTTGGGCATTGAGACGATCGTGCGCGAACTGCGCCAGCGCCTGCCCCACACGAAACTGCTGCTGCTGGGGATCCTGCCGTCGGACCGCACTGCGTGGGCAACCGAAACCACGATAGAGGTGAACCGCCGGCTGGCGCAGCAATTCGCCCATGATGAGGATGTGACGTTCCTCGATGTCGGCCATGTGTTCATGCGCAACGGCGTGCTGGACCGGGACCTGTATTTGGACCCGAAGGAAAGCCCGCCGAAGGCGCCGCTGCATCCCACCGCGCAAGGCCAGGCCTTGATGGCAGCGGCCATGGAACCGACGCTTGCGTCACTGCTGGGCGATCGGGTGCATCGTTAGCGGTCTAGTACCAGCCCGCGAGATGCCCGACTCATCTGTCGCATGGCCGACGCAGGCCGGCCACCCATGTTTTTATTGGGTGCATGCGGCAAAGACGTGGATGGCCGCGACAAGCGCGGCCATGACACATGGGGTACATGGCGTGAATCAGGACGGCGGGGCCAGCCGTGTGCCGGCCCCGTTCGTCAGTCTGCCATCGTGGTTCGAATCTCAGGCGGCGAGCTGCATTGCTGCGTGCGGCGGCGGACCCGTGGCCTCGGCCGACGCGGCCGTATGATCTTGCGAGACCGGAACGTCGGCATGCGGCTTTGCTGGCGCCGGGATGTCGCTGAAGGGATCGACCGGCGGTTCGCCGAGTTTGAATCCCAGCACCTGGTCCAGGTACAGAGGGCCGGTCCGCTCCATACGTTCTGATATCGGATCGGTCTCCTGTTCCTGCCGGTACTGCTCTGACTTGCACAGAATGTTTCCGGACAGGCTAACTACGCGGCCTTGGTAGAACATGATCGCCTGCATGATGGCATCCCAGAACGCGCGCGTGCACATGCCTGGGACAATGCCGAAATCGCAGCAGATGTCGGAAATGGTACGGCCGAACGGACGGCGGCTAACTTCAGCCTCGATCTGCTCGAGCGTGGGCAGATGATCGGGATCGATCGGCGCGTCGTACTTGGCGCGCCTGGCGGTGAGGCGCGAAACCTGGGCTTGGAGTGGTTCATCCGCCGGGTCGAGGTTGGCGTTGGAGCCGGCACCCGACGCGCTGGACGCGGCGCGGATGCGGAGCGGCGCCACCTCCACGTCGCGGCCGGTGGCGGCGCGCTTGCGCAGCAGGGCTTCGAGCGCGGTGACGCGCAGGATGCCGCGATGGAGGTGAGCGAGAATAACGGGCAGTTTGGCGGTGCCGAACACCGCGGCGAAGAGGGAGAAGCCGGGCATGGCGGCCCGGCGCTCAATGGTGGCGGCGAGATGGCGGCCGTAGCAGAGCAATGTCGAGACAACGTAGAGGAGCTGGGCGATGTTTTTGGGCATGACCGGGCCGGCCCGATCCTGAACAGGATTGGGTGGGAGAGGCGACGGGGATCGACGGTCGGCGTGAATGGATGTGTCTCTCATGTTGCTGGTGCTGCCAAAGTCCTAGCGCCGGTCCTAACATGATTTTGTCAGAATAGTCAACAATCAAGAATGAGACGCCGGGAGCGGAGGCGCGCGGCGCAGAGCGGGGCGTGTCGTTGCGCGAAGTGCCGGCGGCGGACGGGTTCGTTCGGGGAAAGCCTTCGGACCGTCCGTGCGCTTTCCCGCAGGAGATTGCTTCGTCGCTTCGCTCCTCGCAATGACATGGGGGGCGTGGTCCACGCTTCTCTGATAGCGGGTTCCGGCAGGAAAGAAGGTCCTGCGATTGCCCTTGGCGGGATTCGAGATCGTTACGTTTCGACCCTTCCCCTGCCCCCCTCCCCCTCCCCTCCCCCTGCCCCTGCCCCTGCCCCTGCCCCCTGCCCCTGCCCCCCTCCCACAAGGGGAGGGAGAAATGTTTCCTTTTCGTGTGTGTCAGCCTGCGAGCAGGGTCCGCATCGCCACCGTGCGTTCGAACAATCGCAGCAGCACGCGGATTGCACGGCCGCGCTCGGTCTCGAGTTTCGGGTCCTTTTCCAGCAGAAGCGCGGCGTCGCGGTCTGCCATGTGCAGCAGGCCCTCATGCTCCACCGGGTCCGCCAGGCGGAAGCCGGGCGCGCCGGCCTGCCGCGTGCCCAGCAGGTCGCCGCCGCCGCGGAGGCGAAAATCCTCGTCGGCGATGGCGAAGCCGTCGTCGGTGTCGCGCAGCAGCATCAGACGGCGGCGGGCGGTCTCGTTCACCCAGTCCTCGTGGACAAGCAGGCAATAGCTGGCTTCGGCGCCGCGGCCGACGCGGCCGCGCAACTGGTGCAACTGCGCCAGCCCGAAGCGTTCCGCATGCTCTATCACCATCACGGAGGCCTGCGGCACGTCCACGCCCACTTCCACCACCGTGGTCGCGACCAGCAGCCGCACGCGGCCTTCCGCAAAATCCTTCAGGGCGGCCTCGCGCGCTTCGGGTGTCTGGCGGCCGTGGGCCAGGCCGACACGATCGCCAAACCGTTGGGCCAGGGCGGCGAAGCGTTCCTCGGCGGCGGCCAGGTCCAGTGCCTCGCTTTCCGCCACCAGGGGGCAGACCCAATAGACCTGCGCGCCTTCCTCCAGTTTGCGCGCCACACCTTCCAGCACGTCCGGCAGCGTGCCCAGCGAGTGCAGCGTGGTGCGGATCGGCAGGCGGCCGCCGGGTTTTTCGGTCAGGCGGGAGACGTCCATTTCCCCCCATTGGGTCAGCAGCAGCGTGCGGGGGATTGGGGTGGCGGTCATCACCAGCACGTCGGTCATTTCGCCCTTGCCGCCCAGCAGCAGCCGTTGGTCAACGCCGAAGCGGTGTTGCTCGTCGATCACCGCGACGGCGAGGTCGTGGTAGGTCACGGCGTTCTGGAACAAGGCGTGGGTGCCGACGACCATTGGGATGGAACCGTCGGCAAGGCCGCGCAGCAGGCGGGAGCGCTCGCGTCCCTTGATCGCGCCGGACAGCAGCGCGACGGGCGCGGGGGAGAGGTGCGAGAGCGTGCGATGGTGCTGACGGGCGAGTACCTCGGTGGGGGCCATCAGTGCCGCCTGGGCACCCGATTCCACCGCGCGCAGCATGGTCAGCAGGGCCACCAGGGTCTTGCCGGAGCCGACATCGCCCTGCAGCAGCCGCAGCATGCGGCGGGGGGCGCCGAGATCGGCGTCAATCTCCTGCAGGGCGTGCATCTGGGATGCGGTGGGGGCGAAGCCGAAGCGTTGCAGCGCCTTGGCACGGAGGGAGCAATCGCCGGTCAGTTCGCGGCCTGGGCGCGCACGCACCCGGCCGCGGACCACGCCGAGGGCGACCTGACCGGCGAGCAATTCGTCGTAGGCGAGACGGTTGCGGGAGGGGTCGGACGGTGGTTCCGCGGGTGCCTGCAAGGCGCGCAATGCGTCGGCGAAGGGCGGCCATTTCTCTCGGCGCAGCAATGCGGGGTCGTGCCATTCGGGGAAGGCCGGCAGGCGGGGCAAGGCCTCGCGCATGGCGGCGGCCATCTGGCGTGGCCATAGGCCGGCGGTGAGGCGCCAGACAGGTTCGATTGCCGGCAATCGGTCGGCGAGCGCGATCGGCACCACATGCTCCGGATGCGGGAGGGTGATGCGGCCGTTGAACGATTCCAGCTTGCCGGAAACCATTAGCTTGCAGCCGGGCGGCATTTGCTCCTGGCGTTTTGCCACGGCTTTTTCATGGGCGACGAAGAACACCAGGTCGGCGAAGCCGGACGCATCCTTCACCACCACGCGCCAGGGCTGGCGCGGATTGGCCGGGGGCTCGTGGCGCACGACCTCGACCGCCAGCGTGGCGATCGTGCCGGGCTGGGCCTGGGCAATGGTCGGCCTGGCGCGGCGGTCGGTGTAGGAGTCGGGCAGATGGAACAATACGTCGATGACGCGGTCGCCGCCGGTGGCCTTGGCGATCAGGGTGGCGACGGCGGAACCGACGCCTCGCAGCGTGGTCAGGGGCGCGAACAGGGGGGTGAGCGGATCGGGCTGCATGTGCGGGGTCCGCTGCGTTGTGGTACAGCGCGGGGCCACTTCGCAAGGCCAGGCACGGCGGCCCGAGGGTGGCGTTCTCGAACAAGGTGGGGTCAGCGTTGAAACAATGAGTGCGACGCGCCGCCGTGCCCCCTTTGCGCCCGCCGCGCCGCGTACGCGCGCCTGGGTGCGCCTGCCCTCGGGCCGGCGGCTGGATCTGCTCGATCCCACGCCGTTCGACTGGTCGGATGAGGACCTCGCACTGGGGCTGGCGCGGACCTATCGCTGGGGCGGGCATTCGTCGTGGCCGCTGCCATTGTCGGTGGCGCAGCACAGCCTGCTGGTGCTGGCGCTGCGCCGCGAGCGCAGCCCGAGCGGCCTGTCGGAGGCGACGGCTCGGCGCGAGTTGCTGCACGACGCGGATGAAGGTTTGCTGGGATTCGATCCGATCTCGCCGCTGAAGCCGTTTCTGGGTCCGGGCTATGCGGCGCTGGCGGCGCGTCTGCAGGCGGCGATTGCGCAGCGTTACGCGCTGGAGAAGTGGCAACCGGATGAGCGCCGGGCGCACAAGCAGGCCGATCGGATCGCGGCTGCATCGGAGGCGGTGCAGGTGGCTGGCTGGAGTTCTGATGAGGTGCGGCGCGTGCTGCGCATTGCGGAACGACCGGTGGGTATTGACCCGCTGGCTGGTTGGTTCGGCACGCCACCCTGGCAGCCGTGGGACGCGACCGTGGCGGCGGAGCGGTTCCTGCGCGTGCTGCGGACGTTGTTGCGGGAGGGATAGGGCGGCGATGGAGATGGTCGCACGTTTGGGAGTTGCGCCTGCAGCGTTCGTGCATTTCGGTTCGGTTGTTAATTTTAACACGGAGATAGGGCGGAGGGCCGCGGAGGGGTTCGGTGCCGCTGCTGCGTCCGTTGCACCCAGGTTGGATTTTATAATTCATTATTGAGCGAGAGTTCGTTTCACGGGCAGTGGCAGGTCGCTTTCCAGCATGCCGCGGCCTCCCAGTTTCTGCACCAGCTTCACCGCCACCGAATTGCCGAACACGTTCACTGCGGTGCGGCCCATGTCCATGAAAGCGTCCACACCGGCGATGATGGCGATCGCCTCGACGGGCAGGCCGACCGCCGTCAGCACGGTTGCCAGTGCCACCAGCCCACCGGAGGGCACGTTGGCAATGCCTTTGCTGGCGATCATCGCGGTCGCGATGATGGTCAGCTCGGACGACCAGCTCAGATGCAGGTGATACGCCTCGGCCAGGAACGTGGTCGCCAACGTGATATAGAGCGTGCTGCCATCGAGGTTGAAGCTGTAGCCAAGCGGCAGCACCAGTGACACCACCTTGTTTGGCACGCCTATCGCTTCGAGTTTTTCCATGAGTACCGGCAGCGTCACTTCGGAGGAGCGGGTGGTGAAGCCGAGTATGACCGGCTCGATCACCTGCCGGGTGATGGCGATCGGGTTCTCGCCCAGCACGGCGAGCACGACCCAGAACACCAGCACCATGATGACCAGGCCCAGGTACATCAGCCCGATGAGCTTGGCGAGCGCGCCAATGGTGGCGATGCCTAGGGTCGAGAACAACCAGGCCATGAGGGCGAAGACTGCGAGCGGCGCCAGGGCGATGATCCAGCTGACGACACGGAACATTGTTGCCAATACGGCCTCCAGCAGCCCGACGATGGGGCGGCCGGTTTCGCCGATGCGAGCGAGCCCGAGGCCGAACAACACCGCGAACACCAGCGTTGGCAGCACGTGCTGCGCCGCCATGGCGGCGATGATGTTGGTGGGGATCAGGTCGAGCAGGAATTTGGTCCAATCGACTGACAACGCGAGGTTGGGGGGAATCTTGCCGGTGGCGACGACGTTGGCGCCGGCGCCGGGATGGAAGATGCCGTTCACGGTCAGGGCCACCACGATGGCGAAGAACGACGCGAGGTAGAACCAGACGAAGGCGATCACTGCGACGCGGCCCAGCACGCGTGCGTTTTCGCCCATGCGATAGACGCCCAGCGTCACCGCCGAGAAGATCAACGGGATGACGATCATCTGGATCGCCTCGATGAAAGCTGTGCCGATCGGCTGAAGGTGCCGGCCGAGGCCGGGCCATTCCATGCCGACCAGGAGGCCGAGCATGAGGCCGATGAGCATTTGCAGCGGCAGGCTCAGGCGCCGCCGCGCCGGCACGCTTTGCAGTGGGGCGGTCACAGTGTGTCTCCGGTTTTGGGGCAGATGCAGGCTACTGGCGCGGTCCAGGTGCGGACACATTGATGCACGTCAAGGGGCATGCGCCCGCTTGCCATGACGCAGCATGGCCGGCACGCTGCGCATGATCCCGCCAGCCAGGAGGCACAAGATGCCCGATCCACTCCGCAGCGAATTGTGTAAGGCCGTCGATGGGACGGTGCTTATGGGGCACATGGAGGAGTTCGCCCGCTGGGTGAAGCTGTCGGGCACGCCGGACGAGCTAACCAGCCTGCAGTACGTGAAAGCGCGGCTGGACGGGTATGGCTACCGCACGGAACTGCTGCATCACGACGCGTATATCAGCCTGCCGGGGCGGGCGCGGGTGGATGTGGACAACCAGGCGCTGACCAGCATCACGCATTCCTTCTCGCGGTCGTCGCCGGCCGAGGGTGTGACCGGGCGGCTGGTCTATGTCGGCGACGGCGGGGCGGAAGATTTCGCCGGCAAGGATGTGCGCGGGGCCATTGTGCTGACGGAAGGAATTGCCAGTCCAGGGCAGGCGGCGAACGCGTCGCGTGCCGGGGCCGTGGGGCAGATACAGATCAGCCCGCATGAGCATTTGCATGAGATGTGTGTGTCACCGGTGTGGGGCAGCCCCTCGGCGGAGACGCAGACGCAGTTGCCCTCGACCGTGGTCTGCACGGTGTCGAATGCCGATGGCAGTGCGTTGCGCGACCGCTTGGCGCGGGGCGAGCAACCGCGGGTCACGCTGCGCGCGGAAGTCGACAGCGGCTGGCGGCAGACGCCGATCTTGGTGGCGGAGCTGGATGGGCCGGATGCGGATGGGCCGTTCGTTTTGTACTCGGGGCATCATGATACGTGGTACTACGGCGTGATGGATAATGGCGCGGCGAACGCGACGATGCTGGAAGTGGCGCGTTTGATGGCGACAGAGCAAGCAAAATGGCGGCGCGGATTCCGGCTGTGCTTCTGGTCGGGCCATTCGCACGGACGGTATTCAGGGTCCACCTGGTATGCCGATCAGCATTGGGACGAGCTGGAACGGCGCTGTGCCGTGCATGTCAACGTCGATTCCACCGGCGGGATCGGAGCGACGGTGCTGGAGCATGCCGCTTCGGCACCCGAATTGCTGGCGTTGGCGGGTGAGGCGATCGGGGAGCAAACCGGCGCGAAGTATGTGGGCAAGCGGATGTCGCGGTCGTCGGACCAGTCTTTCTGGGGCATCGGCATTCCTGCGATGTTCGGGGCGCTGAGCGAGCAACCCCCTGCCCCGGTGAAGATGCGCAACGCACTGGGGTGGTGGTGGCACACGCCGCACGACACGCTGGACAAGATCGATGAGAAGAACCTGGTGCGCGACACCAAGGTGTTCGTGCACACGCTGTGGCGGCTGCTGTCGGATCCGGTGCTGCCATTGGACTTCGTGACGCATGCGCAGGTGCTGGTGGAGGAGCTGGGGAAGATTGGCGACCCGCTGAAGGGGCGGTTCGCGGTGGATGGGCTGGTGGCCGCCGCGGAGAAACTGCGTGATGCGGCGGCAGCCGGAGGGCATGGCGATGCGGCGCTGATGCGGGCGTCGCGCGCGCTGGCGCCGGTGTATTACACGAGCGGCGATCGTTTCGCACATGATCCGGCGCTGCCGCTGCCGGCGT
>Ga0335074_10005898_pt1 | contig 16965 bp, 11 predicted proteins | sample Lox_Sample_23_FD_206715 | JGI IMG/M metagenome (GOLD analysis project Ga0335074, IMG submission 206715) | Soil microbial communities from Loxahatchee National Wildlife Refuge, Florida, United States - Lox_Sample_2.3 | ecosystem: Environmental > Terrestrial > Soil > Wetlands | place: USA...
GCCGGCTGGTGCGGCCGTTCTCGCCTCCGATCGCGTCCACGGCGTCATGACGATTGGAGCGCGCAGGCCCGCGATCCTCTTGCCCGTGGGCTTTGCCGCAGAGTCCGCCGATCACGACCTCCTGAGCGCGCTGGGGCATGAATTGGCCCATGTGCAGCGGTGCGACTATGGCAAAAACCTGCTTTACGAGATCGCCAGCATTGCTGTGGCGTTCCATCCTGCCATCTGGTTCATCAAGATGCGGGTTGTCGAAACCCGCGAGATGGTCTGCGATGCGATGGTTGCGGGCCGGTTAGTGGATTCGAGGACCTACCGGGATTCGCTCCTGCGCATGGCGCAACGCATGGTCACGACGCAAACGACGGCCATTTATTCGGTCGGAATGTTCGACGCCAACATTCTGGAGAAAAGAATCATGATGATCAAAACGAAACAAAAGGATCTGGGCGGTTTTTCGCGCGCCGGTTTGGCGGGATGCACAGCGATCCTGTTGACCGCGACGATGATTGCGGTTACGGCCTTTGCTCGACCCGTCGATCGAACCGCCGCGCAGGATGATTCCTCGGGCAAGGTCTACAAAATTGGCGGGGATGTGACCGCACCCGTCTTAAAAAACTCGATCGAAGCCAAATTCCCAAAGTCGGCGAATCTGCCCAAGGGACAAAGCGCCATCTGCCTGATCGGACTCGTCGTGGATCGCGATGGAATGCCCCAGGAAATCCATGTGGCGCGTTCCGCGGGAAAGGACTTTGACGCAAGCGCAGTAAAGGCTGTGGAGCAATATCGGTTTTCGCCTGCCATGCGGGCCGGCAACCCGGTCGCGGTCAAGATCACCATTGAAGTGAATTTCAAAAAATACTGAAGACGGAACCCATGGTCAGCTGACTAGCTCTTTCGCTAATGGGGCCTGCCTGGCAGCACGAAATGCTCTTCGCAGCGCGGCTCGTAATTGTCACCGGCCATGATGATCGGGCTGGAGTAGGGTGCGGGCGCGCCACCGACCAGGCGCTGGGGGTAGAGCGCCTTGGCGCCGCAACTGCAGTACGCAACCAGCTCAGTCACGTTGCCCGCATAAGTGCGCACCAGCCACGAGAGATCGAGCATTTCGCCGAACGGAAGCCCGCGAAAATCCAGTTCGAGGCCCGATACCATGACGTCGTAACCGGCGTCCAGTAGCCGTTTGGTAAAGAGAAAGAGATCGGTAACGAACTGCCCTTCGTCGATGGCCACGCAATCCACTCGTTTGCCGATCCGCTGCTCTGTGCATTCAATCGCTTCGAGCACGGGCCACGGATCGCTGGAGGCAAACTCGACGGCCTGCATCTTTCCGCAGCCGTTGTGACTGCGGCTTTCCACGAGCCCGGCGGCAGCCTTGGTGTCGGCGCTTGGTTTCAGCAGCATCACGTACTGCTTGGCGTACTCGCGGCGCGCCTCGATGCGCCGTAGCAGCTCCGCCGTCTTATTGCTCCGCATTGGCCCAACAATCAGTTCCAACTTGCCAGCCACGCTTGCTCCACTGTTCGTGATTCGTGGCTCGTGATTCGTGGTTCGCGGCTCGGGATTCGTGATGCCGCTTTCGCACCAGTTGAACGGCGGAAATCGCGATCCGCGATGCACGAGTCACGGTTTTCCTTGCGCCTGCTTCTCACGCCGTCGCTCTCTGCGCCTCGCGATGCTGTCCACCGAGCCGAACGCTCACAATCTTTGAAACTCCCGGCTCCTGCATGGTGACGCCGTAAATCATGTCGGCGCCCTGCATCATGCGCTTGGAGTGGGTGACGATGAGGAACTGTGTATCCGAACTCAGCGAATGCAGAAGGTCGGCAAAGCGGCCGACGTTGGTTTCGTCGAGCGCCGCGTCTACTTCGTCGAGCACGCAGAACGGGCTTGGCCGGAACTGGAAGATCCCGACCAGCAGCGCCAGCGCCGTCAAAGCCTTTTCGCCGCCAGAGAGCAACAGCACATTCTGCAGCTTCTTGCCCGGCGGCGACACGACGATGTCGAGTCCGCTCTCTGCCAGGTTCTCTTCGTCGCTTACGCGCAGCATGGCCTGACCGCCCTGGAACAGTTTCGAGAAGACTCGTCCGAAATTCTCGTTGATCTGCGTGAGAGCCTCATCGAACTTGGTGCGCGAAATCTGGTCGATCTCTTTGATCGTCTCCTGTGTGTTTTCGATCGACTCGATCAGGTCGGTGCGTTGTGTCTCAAGGAACGCATGCCGCTCGGCAGTCTCCCGGTACTCATCGAGCGCCATCATGTTCACCGGGCCCATCTGTTCGAGCCGCTGCCGCAGGCCGCGGCAAGTCTCTTCTTCCGCTGCCAGCGGTTCACCCGTAAGCCGGGCCAGCTCGGCGTCGTCGCGCAGCACCTGCGCCTCCACGTTTACTTCGGCGAGGCAACTTGCCTCGAGATGCGACAGATCGGCGTGCAACTTGGCCAGTTCGCTCGAATGCGCTGCGCGGTCTTCGCGCAGCAGGTCCAGGCCGGCACGATCGATCTTGAGCTGCGTCTCCAGTTCACTCAATTGCTGGCGCAACGTTTGCGCCTTTTCGGCAATCGACTGTGTTGCGGCAAGCGCAGAAGCCCTGATCCCGGCCAGTTCCTTCTGCCGCTCGGCGAGAACAGCATTCTCTGCGATGCGTTGTTCCCGCTCTGCCGCTGCCGAGGCCATCTGCTCGTCAATCGCCAGCAGGCGGTGCGCGAGATCGTTGTGAAGCCGGTCAATGCGCTGGAAGGCAGCCTCGGCGCCGCGCCGCCGTTCTTCCAGACCGGCCAGATCGGCAGTCATCTGCGCCGCTTCCTGCTGCAGATGGTCGCGATCTTGCCGCAGAGTCTCTAACTGGCTCTGTTGCGTGTCGAGTTTGCTCTCGGCCTCACGGTGCTCGGTTTCGAGCCGTTCGGCTTCCCCGCGCTTTTCGGCGATTGACCTGCGTTTGGTCTCGCTCGCCTCGCCATTGCGCACGGCCTGCGCCTGCCACTCCTCCAGGCGCCGTCCCATGCGCTGCGCCTCGCTTTCCATCTGTTTCAGTGCGGCGCCCAGGTTTGCCGCTTCAGTTTCGGCCCGGCGGCGTTCCTCGCTGTGCGTTTCCAACTGCGCCGTCAGTTCCGTAATGGCGAGCGTCAATGCGTCGGCCTCAGTTTCAGACTCTGCCAGTTCGATCTCGAGGCCCGCCAGTTTCGCTTCCAACTCGCGCAGTTCGCGCTTCAGCGCCAACGGCCCTTCACTTGCCGGCTTGCCGCCCGTCACGGTGGAGCGATGGAAGCATTCACCTTCCGGCGTCAGGAAATACGCGTAACCGTAGCGAAGAGCCAACCGCTTGGCGTCGATCGCGCTTTCCACCAGGTAACCGTGCTTGAGCTTGGGCAGTACCGCCTCCAGCGACCTGCCGAAACCATTCAGCAGCCTGATGGCGTTGCGGAGCGGTGTCACGCCGGGCTCGTCAAGAGGGCCCTCACTCGAGCCGAAAAGCTCGCCTTGCAGGTCGGAATGCACCAGGAATGTGGCGCGTCCATCGCTGGTTTTCAGCACGCGAACGCCTTCTTCTGCCGCGCCCCAGTTCTCGACGACCACATAATTCAGCTCTTCGCGCAGGAACTCGTCCACGACGCCTTCGTGCTGGCCGCTCACTTCCACGAAGTCTGCCAGGGTTCCCACTGGCGCGATGGACTGACCGAGCGCTCCGGGCCTGAGCAGCTTGCGCACCGAATCCGTTGCGTAGCCGTGATTGCGAATGAGCGCCTGAAGCGAGTCACGCCGCCCCTCCGCGGCGGCCTGCTCGCTGCGCAATTGGTTCGCCGTGGCACGGCGTCCCTGCTCATCGCTCCGCTTTGCCTGCATGGTTTCGCGCAAAGCGGCAATTTCCTCCTCGAGGCGCCTGACCGTTGCGCTCGATGACTCAAAGCGCAGGCGGGCTTCGCCGCTCTCTGAGAGCAGGTTCTCCTGTTCAACCTGAGCACGGCCTGTTTCCGCAGCCAACCGCTCGGCCTCGCGCTCCAGCGCCGCCAGGTTTTCTTCGCCTTGAACGATGTAGTTTCGCGCGTTGCCTGCCAATGTCATCAGGTGCATGGCGTGGCGGCGTCCCGCTTCAAGTTCGCGCTCTGCGGCATACACTTCTTCGGCCGCAGTACGCGCTTCGTGTTGCCGCGTTTCCACCTTATGGCGGAATTCGAACGCTTGACCCGCCGCCGTCTCCAGGAAGTGTTTTTGCTGGGCGCGCTCTTCCTCGATGCCGGACATCTGCGTGCGCGTCTGCTCCAACTCACCGCCTGCAGTCGCGATGCGCATCTCAAGTTCGCTCACGCGCTCTGTGTTGCTGCGCTCGCGCGCGGTCGCGCGCTCCAACTCCACGGCCGCGTCACTTGCGCGATTCTGCGCATCCTGTCCTTCGCGGTCGAGCTCATAGCCTCGCTCCGTCAGGGCATGCTGTTCGGCTTCCCGGTGCCCGATGAGCTCAATCGAATGATTGACGCGCTCGGTCAACGAGGCAATCTCAAGATCCAGGCGTGTCTGGTCCGCATCCATTGCGGCCATGCGGCTGGCCAGCACCACACGCATCCTTCCCCGCAACTCCTCGCGTACCGCGGCATACCGCTCAGCCTTGGCCGCCTGCCGTTTCAGGCTGTTCATCTGCCGCGTGACTTCTTCAAAGATGTCATCGACGCGCGCCAGGTTTTGCTTCGCACTCTCGAGGCGTAACTCGGCCAGCCGCTTCTTGTTCTTGAAGCGCGTGACGCCGGCTGCTTCTTCGACTATGGCGCGGCGTTCGTAAGGCCTTGAACTGAGCAGTTGGCCGATCCGCTCCTGGCCGATGATCGCGTAACTTTCCGGTCCCAGGCCGGTGCCCATGAAGATGTCCTGAATATCGCGCAGGCGGCATAGCTTTCCATTCAGCAGGTATTCACTTTCGCCTGTGCGAAAAAGTCTCCGCGTAATGACCACTTCGCCCTTTTGCGGAGCGCTGTGAAATTTGCGTCGCCGGATCTTCAGCGTGACGGCCTGCGGCCCTGCAGGTTCCGGGCCGGGGTCCGTCGCTTGTGCGTCTGATGAAGGGGTCGCTGCCTGGCCGGCTTCCTCTTCGATCACCTGTCCCGGTTGCTCGTTGGCGACGATTTCCTCAGCTTCGGCGGCGCGCCGGCGGCGCAAATCTTCCTCGTCCCAGTCAGAAGACCCATCATGATCAATCTCGATTTCGGGTTCAACCGGGACGGGGCCTTCGTAGGCCTCGGGATCGACCAAGGTCAGCGTCACTTCTGCCATTCCGAGTGGTTTGCGATCGGGCGTACCTGCGAAGATCAGATCCTGCATGTGACTTCCGCGCAGGGTTTTCGCGCTCTGCTCGCCCAGAACCCATGTGACTCCGTCGAGGATGTTCGACTTTCCGCATCCATTTGGCCCGACAACGACCGCGATTCCGGTCCCAGCGACGGTTAATTCGGTGCGATCACAAAAGCTCTTGAAGCCGAGGATGTGGATCTTCTTCAATTTCAGCATCGTTACTCCGGGGGAGGGCTCGAACCCTGTGTCTTCACCTACGAGCGACGCCCCTGCACGCCTTTAGGAAGCGCCATGGCACACCGATCGTACCTGCTTGATTACTGACTCTACGGACTGACGGGAGCAGGGTCAACGCTCATAACAGGTGCGCATGTGGATAAGGAGGCAAGAATTCGATAGCGAGCATCCATTGAAGTTCAAGGTGGCATTTCTTGAGGTTGCGAGGGGTCTTTGTCTGAGGTTTGGATATCGCGTTGCCCTTCATTTGACGGGCTCCGGCTCGTTTGAGGGCACCGGCGGGATGACGCCAGCGTTCTCAGTCGCGGTGCTAAAATCAACAAGTGCCGGGTCCTACGTGACGTAATCCCGCCAACCCCGCCAGGTCCGGAAGGAAGCAACGGTAACGGGCTAGTACGGGCGCAGTAGGTTACCCGGTACTTTTTTGTCCAACGAATCGTTGAAAGAGTGCACGTTTGATGATCGAGTCACGGATTCGCGGACTGTGGTTCGATTCCGGGCCAAAACCCGATGGTTGCTAGGAGAGATGCCTTGAGTCTGACAGTTCGTCCTGTGGTGGGCCGTCGCGCCAAAATTTCGGCGCTCGGCACTTACGTTCCACCTGATGTAATTACCAACGAAGACCTCGAAAAAATGGTGGAGACCAGTGACCAGTGGATCACAGAGCGCACTGGGATCAAGACGCGACACAAACTAGCGCCCGGACTCGGGGTGAGCGACATCTGCGTGCAGGCGGCGAAGAAATGCCTGGCCGCACGCAACATCACTCCGGACGATCTTGAAGTGATCATCGTCGGTACGGTGACGCCTGACATGATGTATCCCTCGACGGCGTGTCTGGTGCAAAACAAGATCGGGGCGCACAATGTGTGGGGATTCGATGTGTCGGGAGGATGTTCGGGGTTCCTCTATGCGCTGCAAGCCGGCGTCAAGATGGTGGAGAGCGGCGCGAATAGCCGGGTCCTGGTTTGCGGCGTGGACGCCAACACGCGTATGACGGACTACACCGACCGCACGACCTGCGTGCTTTTCGGCGACGGCGGCGGCGCAGTGCTGCTGGAGCCGGCTGAAGGGGGCGAGGTTGGCTTCATTGATGCCGTTAACGAAATCGACGGTTCGGGTGGCGTGAGCCTGAACATGCCGGGCGGCGGAAGCTTAAACCCGTCGACCCACGAGACCGTCGACAAGAAAATGCACTTTATTCATCAGGATGGCCCTGCAGTATATAAATTTGCGGTTCGCAAAATGGCTGAAGCCACGGGCAAGCTGCTGGCGAGGAATGGCGTAACCGGCGCTGACCTGGGATGCTTCATTCCTCATCAGGCCAACAAACGCATTATTACGGCGACGGCCGATCGGCTGGGCATGGACCCGCAGCGGGTGATTATCAACATCGAGAAATACGGCAACACCTCGGCAGGCACGATTCCCCTGGCAATGGAGACAGCGCTCGAAGAGGGCAAGCTGAAGAAAGGCGATCTGGTGCTGTTGGCTGCTGTCGGAGCAGGATTTACGGTGGGAACCGTGCTCTTGCGATGGGAGATCTGAAAGGCGGCTTTCCGTTCCCGGTTTTCAGGTTGCAGCTTCATTTGCGGAGAGTCCGGGCCGATGGAAGATCGGCCTATGAGTGAACCCGGGATGCGAATCTTCGGGCCGCCTGACAGAGGCCTGAAGATCGATTTAAGAGAAGACGCGCCGGCTGCCCAAACCTGACGGCTGAGAGCCGACAGCTTGAGAGCGGGGGGGCTGGAAGCAAGACACTCAATCGTCATATACTGTGCTCCACTCGCGCTGTAGAACGGCCCGCATTGGACGATGAGAATCGGAGGGCGACTATGGAAGTGGCATTGACCGCCAGAACTGGGAAGATCTCCAAAGCGCTGCGTGCATATGCTGAAGAAGGGATGGAGCGAATCGGCCGGGTGTTGGGGCGCACGGCGCGCGCCAGCATCACCTTCAGCGCGCAGAGGCATGTCCACGTTGTCGAACTGACCGTTCAGGCCAGAACCCAAAAGCTCGCCGCGACCGGCAAGGGCTCGACGCCGGATGCCGCACTGCGCGAGGCGATGGCGCATGCCGAGCACCAGGCGCATCGTTATCGTGACCGGCGCATGGTCAACAAGCGTCTGCCCAAAGTGGAGAAAGTCTTGACGGCGCCGCCGGTGACGCGGTCCAAGTCCCGTCCCGACCCCGATGCGGATGCTGAAGCGGACAGGCCTGCGCCCAAGGCCAGGGCCGCCATTGCCGTACACTCGTTTCCTTCCAGCACCGCAGTTGTCGAGCCGCATATTCTCAAGAACGGCGAGGCCCTTGCCCTGAAACCCATGACAATCGAAGAAGCCGTGAAAGATGCTGAGTTCCGCGACCGCGATCTATTGATCTTTCACACGGCAGCGGGAGCTATGTTTGTGCTTCATCGCCGCCGAGACGGGCAGATGGAACTGGTGGAAATACCTTAAAGGCCCGTAGAGTACTTTGGTGCGCACCGTAAGGCGAAGTGTGTTCGATTTTGAGCCAAGCCTTCAGCGCGGTACCTCCATTCGAGAGCGGAATTGAAATGATTGTCGACGCAGCAACTTGCGTGCAGAACTGCCTTTCGCGCGCGGACTTTGGTAGCATTTGCTGACCGCTTTTGGGGATCGTTGCCCGCCAATTTTGGGGATGGTTGATCATCGCTAACCCGCATACGATCTGATAAATGGCACCAGCTGAAATTCAGGCCGGCATTCCGCCGGAGCCGCAGTTTTCGCGCACCTAAACTGCGAGGGCGGCCGGGGAGGCCATGAAAGTGAACCTTCAGGAAAATCCGGTCCCAGAGGCACAGAGGGAGGTTCTCGACGGCCTGCCCGTGCTGATTTTTCTCGAGCGGGCCGGAATCATCGTTTTTGCCAACGCAGAAGCGCGCCTGTTGCTTGGAGTGGCCGAGGGAGAGTGGGCGGACCATCCAGTGGAAGAAATCCTGTGGGGGCTTTTCCCAGGCACCGCCGAGCCGCAAACCAGGCTAGCCGCAACGCAGCGCGCAAGCCCGTTTCATGCCACCCTGCCGGCGGCCAACGGCAGGCTGGTTCCCGTCGAAGGCACATACAGCATCCTCAACTCGGAAATGCGCGAGGCGGTGATCGTTGCGCATCCCAGCGATCGAGAAAGTGCTCCGAAGTCACGACTGATGGAAGACGTGCTGGCCAGCCTGCCCGAAGCGGTGGCGATTGAGCACGACAATCATGTTCTCTACACGAATCCCGCATTCTCGCGAATGTTTGGTTATACGCCTGAAGAAGCCAGTGGAGGGAGCCTGCGCGAACTGATTGTGCCGGAGACGCGCCTGAACGAGAATGCCGCATTGGTGAAGGCAGTCGACGAGAACGGAGTGACGACTGTCGAGACGGTACGCAAGAATAAAGCCGGGGAGTTTGTCGATGTCAGCTTGCAAATTGCTCCGCTGCGAGTGAACGATTCCAGGGTGGGGTATGTATTCACCTTTCGCGATATTGGCGAGCACAAGCTGGCGGAGGAAAGGCTGCAGCACGACGCCATGCACGATGTGCTGACCGGACTTCCCAATCGGGCGCTTTTCCTCGACAGGCTTAACCTGACGCTCAGCCGCCGCATGCGCCGTCCCGACTTCGGCTGCGGCGTGCTCTACATCGATCTCGACCGGTTTAAAGAAATCAACGACGGACTGGGCCATGCCGCGGGCGATTCACTGCTGATGGCCGTGGCCAGCAGACTGCTCGGCTCGCTGCGCCCGCAGGACTCAGCGGCGCGATTGGGAGGCGACGAGTTCGCGGTGCTGGTGGAGAACATTCTGACGGCTTACGATCTGGAAATTGTCGCCGGCCGTATTCTGCGCGAATTGGAGCGCCCCTTCGACATTTACGGGCACGTGATTCATGCCGGCGCCAGCATCGGCGTGGCCATGGCCGGGCCAGACCACACTTCTTCTGACTTGCTGGTGCGCGACGCCGATTTTGCCATGTACCGCGCCAAGCAGTCGGGTGGATGCCGCTACGAGATCTTCGACAAACATCTTGAGGTTGCCGCCACCAGCCAGCAGGAACGGGACCGCGAATTTCGCACGGCTCTCGACAAAAGACGCTTTGCCTATCTCTACCGGCCGGTGTACCGGCTTGCCAATGGCAGATTCGAGGGGCTCGAATGCGTGGTGTGCCTGCGACGCGACGACAGGACGGTGGAAGGCTTTCACGATCTGCTCGCCGTGGCGGAAGAAACCGGCCTTTCGATCATCCTTGGCCGTCAGACCCTCGATGCTGTGTGCGCGCAACTGCGCAGCTGGAGCGATGGCGCACCGGGCCTCGATTTCACGGTTTCGGTGAACCTGACGCGACGCCAGCTGTATCACCCGGACCTGATCACGCATTTGAAAAAATCGCTCGTCACCAGCGGAGCCAATCCGTCCAAGTTGATTTTTCAGGCGCCCGAGAGCGCATTTAACGAGAACTCCGACGCAGCCGTGGCGGTGGTGCAGCGCCTGGCAGACTGCCAGGTCCGTGTGGCGATCGACGATTTCGGCAGCAGCCTCGCGCCGCTGAACCATCTCATTCATTTGCCGGTCTCAAAGGTGAACCTTGCTTCCCGGCTGGCCGGCGCCACCCATTCCTCGAGCCGTCAGCTTGCCGTTCTTGAGTCGGTCATACGCCTTGGCAACTCGCTGGGCATCGAGATTGTTGCCAAAGGAATTGAATCGGAGGAGCAACTGACCGCGCTTGCCCAAATGGGCTGTACCCTGGGGCAAGGACCGCTGCTGGCTGCTCCCATGGAACCGGAGTACGCATTGGCGCTTGCGGAGCGCGGGTATTGGACCCTTTCCTCGGGGACAACGCTCTGGTCCTAAGCTTCCGCATGACCTCGCCGTGCCGCCCCACCCGCCGATTGCTTGAGGGTCTCTTCATGGCTGCCGGTGTAGCATGATCCCATGACGCCCCGAAAGCCCCAGCGTGGCGCGGCAGCTCCGCGTAAGTCTGCTTCTCACCGCAAAACTGCGAAGCAACTGGTCATCGTGACCGGGATTTCCGGCGCAGGCAAGGCTTCTGCGCTGAAGGCATTCGAGGACCTGGGATTTCACTGTGTTGACAATCTCCCTCTCGAATTGTTGCCGGATTTTGCGATGCTTGTGAGCAAATCGCCTGAGGTGGAACGGGCCGCCATTGTGGTGGATGTCCGCGAGGGTACGACCCTCGATCGTCTGCCTGACATCCTGAAAAGCATCAGGAGGCTATTGCATACCCGGGTCGTCTTTCTGGACGCCCAGGATGCGGTGCTGGTTCGCCGTTACTCGGAAACGCGCCGTCCGCATCCGCTTGGCCGGTCAGAGACCGTCTCGCGATCCATTGTCGAAGAGCGACAGGTTCTCGATCCCATTCGCAATGTTGCCGACACGCTGATCGACACTTCAAACTTCAATGTTCACGAGCTCCGTGCCGACATTCTTGCCCGCTTTGGTCATGAGGGTGAAACGCGGCGCCTGCTGGTTTCGTGCCTGAGTTTCGGATTCAAGAACGGCGTACCGCTCGATGCCGATATGGTCTTCGATGTGCGCTTTTTGCCCAATCCTCACTTCGTGCCTGAATTTCGCAAGAAGACCGGGCTCGATCCCAAAGTGGCGGCATACGTACGCGGTTTTCCGCAGACCAATGAATTCCTGGATCGCGTGACGAAACTCATGCTTTATTTGCTTCCGCATTACATCGAGGAAGGGAAGAGCTACCTGACGGTGGCCTTTGGCTGCACAGGCGGTCAGCATCGCAGTGTGATGATGGCGGAAGAGGTTGAGGCACGCCTGGAGAAAGCCGGGTACCAGGTGAAAGCGCTGCACCGGGATATTGTGCGCTAGACGGCAACTTTCCGAGTGAATCTTTGTGCGGCAATTCTAATGATGAGACAGATCATCGAACCATCGGGACTCAGCGCCCGCCATCATCTGATTCGCGTTGGCGCCTGGATCGAACGAAACCATCATCTTTGGCCCCACGATTCGCGCATAAGCCCGTGACTCCTGGCCTTGCATGGTCTGCACAAACCACAGCACGGGAATCCGCACTCCCGCCGCCGCTCGATCCAGATCATATCGGTCCCTGACCAGAAAGCGCGCAGGGACCAGGCCGGCGCGCGGGTCATGAAAGATCACGTCCGTCGGCGACGGTATGGGCGACTCCACGATGACTCCGGCCAACGCCGGGTGCGCTGCGGCGGCCGCAAGGGCAAGATTGGCGCCGAGGCCCTTGCCATCGAGGACAATTGTGTTCAAGGCGAGATGCCGCGTCTCGGTGAGGTAATCGAGCGCCCATTCGGTATCCTGCCGCCAGTGGAACTCGCTTGGCCGAACGAATTGGCTCTGGCCGTAGCCTCGATAATCGAACGCCAGCGCATTCACTCCGATTGCGTGCAGGCGCTCCAATGCTTGAGTGGTGTCGTCGAGGTTTCCCGCCTGGTCGTGAAGATAAAGGACAGATAAGCGCCGCAACCTGGCATCCGGCGCTGCCGGTATCCACCATCCCCTGAGGCGGGGCTCACCTTCATCGGTCACTGCGAAAGCAACCGGGTCGAAGGCCAGCCCCGCGCTGGCCGGGGTAAGGGCAACATGCGCATTGGGGTGATACAACAATTGCCAGCTGCCTTGCCAGAAGAGAAAACATAACAGTCCCCAGGCGCAGATTCCCGCCAACAGAGTTGTGCAGCCCAGTGCTATGAGGAGCCATCGGGCGGAAACTGTTTGCGGGACAGGTGCGGTCCCGCGTGTTTGCCTCGACCTGGATGAGCGGGATAAGGCTTTTTGCGACATTACCCTGCCTTGAATTATCCCATTGGCCGCTCCCCGCCTGGAGAGCCCGAGCGAAACGCTGCGGTGTATAGTTTTCGTGAACGATTGAAATCGTTTACGGTGTTTTTGGAATTGCGCAGGAAGAGGGGAAGAGATGGCACTCGGCAATGGCACGGTGGCGAAGCCCGCGGAAAACGAAGTGCTGCTTGTGACCAGCGGTGACTTGCGCCAATCGGCCAATCAGGTGTGTTGGCCGGCGCAGCGCGACATGGAAGAAAAGCTGACATCGGCGTTTGCCCGGAAGGGTTACAAGCTGGTCAGAGCGCACCCATATATCGAAGAAGTGAAGCACGGATTCATCTGGTCACAACGCATGGGGATGGACGTCTTCATGAAGATTCACCCCGAAGCAAAGCTTGTCTTTGCCACTGCTGCCTGGCAATACAGCCATCATGTACTCGCCGGGTTGCGCAGCCATCGGGGTCCGATACTGACCGCGGCGAACTGGTCGGGACAGTGGCCGGGGCTGGTGGGCCTTCTGAACTTGAACGGCTCGCTGGTGAAAGCGGGCAAGCCGTTTTCATCGATCTGGAGCGAGGATTTTACCGACTCGTATTTCGAGAAGGCCCTGGACGAGTGGCTGCGCGATGGCGAAATCACGCACGATCTCTCCCATGTTCATGCGCTCGATCGCAACAAGATCCCTGCGGCAAGCGCGCAACTGGGCGCGGAACTCGCCGCCGAATTGAAGCAGCGAAAGGCCATCCTTGGCATCTTCGATGAGGGCTGCATGGGGATGTACAACGCCATCATCGATGATGAGCTGTTGAATCCTGCGGGCATTTACAAGGAGAGACTGAGCCAGTCGGCGCTGGTGGCCAGGATGCGCACGGTGAGCGACGCAGAAGCGACGCTTGTGTACGACTGGCTGGTGGCCAAGGGAGTGAAATTCGCGTTGGGCAAAGATTCTGCGACGGAGTTGACGCTCGACCAGGTGCTCGGCCAATGCAAGATGTATATTGCCGCGGTTCGCATCGCACACGAATTTGGTTGCGACGGCGTTGGAATCCAATATCAGCAGGGGTTGAAGGACATGGCGCCTGCATCCGATCTGGCCGAAGGGATGCTGAACAATGCGGACCGTCCGCCGGTTTATGCCAAGGGGACTCACGAGGAACTGTACGCCGGCGGTCCCCTGGTGCATTTTAATGAAGTGGATGAGTGCGCTGGAGTTGATGCCCTGATTACAAACCGCTGCTGGAATGCGCTTGGACTCGATCCCTCGACAACGCTGCATGACGTCCGCTGGGGTGAGCACTATAATGGTCAGAGCGCAGGTGACCCGGCGCTGAGCCCGGGCGGCCGAGGCGAGATCGATGCCTTTGTGTGGCTCTTGCAGATTTCGGGCGCGGCGCCTGCCAATCACTTTGCCGGCGGATATGCAGGCGCAACCAGCGAGCGCCAGCCGGCCATGTACTTCCCGCTGGGCGGCGGATCGTTGAAGGGAATCGGCAAGCCCGGCGAGATTGTCTGGAGCCGGGTCTTTGTGGAAGGCGGCGCACTGCATTGCGACATCGGCCGCGGCACGGTGGTGAGCCTGCCCGCGGCTGAGACGGAGAGGCGCTGGCGCGAGACAACAGTGCAGTGGCCGATTGTGCACGCGATCTTCGACGGCGTGAGCCGGAATCAGATGATGGCCCGCCATCGCGCCAACCACGTGAACGTGGCCTATGCGCCCAATGCCGAAACGGCGAATGGTGCGTTGGCGACCAAGGCGGCGATGCTGGCGGAGCTGGGCGTGCAGGTGCATCTGTGCGGGGTGACGCAGTGAAGTCCTCGGCTATCAGCTTGACTCTGCTGGCATGAAGCATCGAACGGATGGCTGCAACCTGATCGCTGCTCTCGTTACGACTGCACCTGTTCGGCTGCCATTTCCTTAGCCGAGGGTATGATGCCAAGTTCCTGGTAGATGGGGCGGACGGTGCGGCGCAGCGCTGGCAACCGGGTGAAGAACCATGCCGCCCCGAACAGGACAACCGCACCGTTGATCATCACCGTCCACTGGGCGCCGGACAGAATCTCCCCAGTCACAATCCAAACCGGCGTGGGGGGAATGGCGTGCGCCATGGTTCCTGCAAGGAGGCTGCCGAATGGCGCCATTCCCACGAAGGCCATGGTGTAGTAACTCATCACGCGGCCGCGCTTGTCTTCAGTGACGAGCGTCTGAATGATCGTGTTGCTTGCAGCCATGCCCTGCATCATGCCTGCTCCGGAAATCATCACCATCAGCATCGAAAGCCAGAAGACATGAGACAGGCCGAAGCCAATGAGGCCGAAGCCGAAGACTGCGGCGGCAAGGGGGATCATGCGGATGAGCCCGCGCACACTCTTGCGCGCGGCCAACGATAGCGCAGAGACCAGCGCACCGACTCCCATAGCGCCCATGAGAAATCCGAGTGTATGCGGGCCGCCGTGGAGAACTCGCGCCGCGAAGACCGGCATCAGCACGACAAAGGGCATGCCCATGAGACTGACGGCGGCAAAAAGCATGAGGATGATGCGAATGGGGGCAAAGCCGGAGACATAGGTCCAGCCCTCCTTGAGTTCGGCGAATGTCGACTTCACGCTGCGTCGCAACGCAGAAGTATCGAGGCGCATCATGAGCAGGGAGGCGATTACGGCGATGTAACTGATGCCGTCGATAAGAAAGCACCAGGCCTCACTGGAGGCGGCGATCACCATACCGGCAAGCGACGGGCCGATGAGCCGTGCCACGTTGACCATCGAAGAGTTGATGGCGATGGCGTTGCCCAGGTCGGCTTTGTCGCCCACCATCTGCACCATGAATGATTGCCGGCCCGGCATATCGAAGGCGTTGATGAGGCCTTGCATGACGCTGAGGCCGAGAATCCACTCGACGGTGATGGAGTGCGAGAAAGTGAGCGCGGCTAGCGCCAGCGACTGCACCATAGCCAGGGTTTGCGTCCATACCAGCACTTTTCTGCGCTCCAGCCGATCGATCCAGACACCGGCAAAGGGCGCGAGCAGGAAGGTAGGAATCTGGCCCGCGAAGCTGACAGTGCCCAGTAACAGCGCGGAATGCGTCAGCCGGTAAACCAGCCATGAAGTGGCGATGCGCGTCATCCACGTTCCGATGAGCGAGATGGTCTGGCCGCCGAAGAAGAGCCGGAAGTTGCGATGGCGAAGGGCGCGCCAGGCATGCGACAGGCCGCCGGGCTGAGCCTGCGGTTCGATCGCTGGGTTATCTTGCGCTGGCTCAGGGTCGCTGCTCAAACGATGATTCCTCGACGGTCATGTGGCAATACAAGCCGAACGGGTGGGTCTTTCTCTACTCTAATAGTTCTTCGAATGAGTTTCGAGTTATCATCTAATCCGCAATCGCGTGGTCGGCTTCAAGGTCGACGCTGCTCCAGGCTTTCTTTGCCGTCCATGGCTCGGCAGGGGGGCTCCAAAATTCATTGGATGCAGCGAGGCCGAGCGACAGCCACGAGCCCAAAACAGCACGCCTTTGAGAAAGCTTCAGCGGGTCGCATTGCTCCTCATCGCGTTCAGCCGTCCACCAATTCTGCTGCGAATTTTTCAACAGCCGCTAGGTTTTGCATCAGTTCGGGTGGCAGGCCGTGTCGTTGGCACAGGTATTCGGGCGTGTTATAGGAAATCCACACCTTTCCATCGGCATCTTCCGACACGAGAATCTTCAGCGGCAAATCGATGGCGATGCTCGGCGCGGCCAGCATCAGCGGCGTGCCGGCCTTTGGGCTGCCGAAGATCAGCAGCTTGGTCGGCGGCATTTTCAGACCCACTTTTTCAGCTTCTCCACTGTGATCGACCAGCGCGAAGAGAGTCACGCCTTTGGCCTCGATGATTCCGCGAAGCTTCTGGACTGCCTCATCCACTGTGAGCCGGCTTGGCGCAGCAGTAATTCCCTGGATTCTCGCCGTCATGTGCCCCTCCCATCGCTTGGATGAACTCACTTCATATTCGGGTTGAAACAAGATAAATTGCCATGGCCAAACCAACCAGTGCCAGAAAAACTGCCAGGGTTACAGACTGTGCGGCCGAATGACTGGGAGGAATCTCGCCGCTGTCCAGTCTTCGCACCAGGTTGAGATGGTGATAGCCGGCGGCGGAAATCAGGCCAACGCCCGCAGCGATCAGTGCGGTGCCGAACCATACCGACAGTCCATAACTGTGCTGCAGTGTGACCGCCCGGACCGCTTGCAATTGTCGCAGGAACAGCCCAAAGCGAGCGACAACGAAGCCGAAGCCCATCAGGGCAAGCCCGGTGCGGATCCACGCGAGGAATGTGCGTTCAGCGGCCAGATAATCGGTCAGTCCGGCTTTCTGGTCGGGTTCCGTGGGCTTCACCATGATGGAACGGCTCGTGATCTCCGCGACGCGCTCGATGACTTCAGATTCAGTCTCGCCGGGCTTATGCGGCAACTATGGCTTATAGTTGAACGATTTGTTGGGATACGGCGGATGCGGCGGGACGGGCCGCGGATCATCCTTGATTTCTTGTTTGAGCAGATCGATCGCGGCCTGAAGCTGGGCGTCGGAGCCGTCGAAGGTGGCATGCGGCAGGTTATCAACTGTCTTGTCGGGATCCACGCCGTGCCCTTCGATCAGCCATTTCCCATCCGGCCCATACACG
>Ga0335074_10005899_pt1 | contig 16961 bp, 17 predicted proteins | sample Lox_Sample_23_FD_206715 | JGI IMG/M metagenome (GOLD analysis project Ga0335074, IMG submission 206715) | Soil microbial communities from Loxahatchee National Wildlife Refuge, Florida, United States - Lox_Sample_2.3 | ecosystem: Environmental > Terrestrial > Soil > Wetlands | place: USA...
CCGGGCCGGGACAGGCGCACCGACCAGGCCAGGTAGTCCGGGTAGCTGGGCTTGTCGGCGTCGATGAAGATCAGGTCGAACGGCCCGTCGCCTGCCGCGTGCAGCAGCGGCAGGGTGTCCAGCGCCGGGCCGGTCCTGACCTCAGACACGCCGGCCAGCCCCGCGTTCGCGAGGTTGACCCGCGCCACCTCGGCATGCCCCGGGTCTGCTTCCAGCGTGATCAGGCGCCCATCGGCCGAGAGGGCCCGGGCCAGCCAGATGGCGCTGTACCCGCCCAGGGTCCCGATCTCGAGGATCCGGCGGGCACCCTGGCCGAGGGCCAGCAGGTGCAGCAGCTTCCCCTGTTCTGCCGAGACGCCGATATCGGGAAGCCCGGCGTCGGCGCTGGCCTGCAGGGCGGCGTCCAGCACCGGATCCGTTGGGATCACGGCGGAGTCGATGTAGTCGTCGACAGCGGTCCATTGCTCCTGGGACACGGTCACTCCCCGCGGGCCACGGCGAGTTCGCTGGTGGCGGCGCGGGTCACCGCGACCGAATCGACGGCGACGGTGATCAGCCGGCAGCCGTTCTCCCGGTACAGCCGCGCGGTCGTTCCGTCCGAGGCGTGCACGCCAACCGGCTTTCCTGCCGCGGCGCAGGCCGCCCAGACCCGCTCCAGTTCCTTCCTGAGCACCGGCTCGCTGGGATCAAGCTCACAGCCGAGCGCGTACGAGAGATCCCGTGGTCCCACGTAGATCCCGTCGACACCCTCGACGCTCAGGGTCGCCGGAAGCTCTGCGATCGCAGTGGGCGACTCGACCATGACGAAGCACAGCGGCTCGGCGAACGCGAAGTTCCCCCCGGCGGACCGGTAACCGACCGGAGGGTACCGGCAGGCCCCGGCGACCGCGGCGGCCTGCTCGGCCGACTCGACGTTGGGGACGATGACGCCCTCGCAGCCGAGGTCCAGGGGCCGGCCGATGTCGGCCGGGTGAGCGTATCTGACCCGGGCCAGCGGGGTGGCGCCCGCGTGCTTGATGGCCGTGGCGATCGCCGGCAGGTCACGCTCGGTGGCGCTGCCGTGCTGCAGGTCCACGACGACGTAGTCGAGCCCGGCCATGGCCAGGCACCTGGCCGACAGCACGTCGGGGATCGTCGTCCAGCCGCCGTATACGGCCTCTCCGCCGCTGAGGCGGTCGCGAAGGGAGGGGGTCGTCATGGCTTAAGCCAAGCACAGCCTCCTGCGGTGGTCGCTGCGGCGGGTCGCCCTCCCGCGGGCGAATCCGCAGCCGACTGCGGCTCGGCGCGCTCCGTGATCAGGTCTGGAGCGATGGCCGCCCCCCGGACGGCGCGCGGCGCGCTCATGCAAGCCTGCTCCACCATCACCGTCGGTCTGGCGTGCGACACTTCCTGCGCAGGCTGGTTCAGCAGGCCCGGTATGCCCACGCCGACGCCGGCGACGACGGCGAGCCCCGCCACGATCCCCAGGCTGCGTCCGGCCTGAATGAGCTTTCCTTTCCTGGCGGCCGCGCTAACCGGGGCTTCCGGCGGTGTGATCGCATCGAGGACGGCGTCAAGCTGCACGCGCAGGTCTTGCTCGTCCAGGATGCTCATAACGACACCTCCTCGGCCGCATCCTCGCCGACCCGGAGGCTGGCCAGCGCTCGGGACGCCTGGCTCCTGACGTTGCCAACCGAGCAGCCAAGAACGGCGGCGACCTGGGCTTCCGTCATGTCCATCCAGTACCGGAGCAGCACCACGGAGCGCTGGCCGACCGGCAGCCGCATCAGGGCTGTCACCAGCGCCGGCCTGTCATCGTCGACCCGGGCCGCCTGAGCCGCTTCCGCCTCAGGCTCGCTGCCCGTCCTGCGCTCGCGCACCCCGCGCCCGCGGATCTTGCCAAGGCTCTCGTTGAGAACGATTCGTCTTAGGTAGACGTCCGGGTCGGCCGCTCGGAGTACCCGGGGCCAGGATGCGTACACCTTTGCCAGCGCCGCACGAGCGAGATTCTCCGCGAGGCGCTCATCGCCAGTCAGCCCGTAGCCAAGCCGCACGAGAGCTGACCAGCGACCGCGCATGAACTCGGCGAACTCGGCCTCTGTCCGAGAGTCCATGGCACCTCCGCTCCGAACGGACCACGTACGCCTCGGATCATCGTCGCTACCGAGGATGGCACGGTTGGCAAGCCAGCAGGTCGAATACATGCCAGAACAGCTGATTCGCGTGCCGCCGGCGACCGAAGCGCCGGAAATCACCCGTCTTGACCGCACCTGCGTGCCAAATCTGCCCTGTCCCTGGCAACCGGAATCGCTACCACGATCGACGCGCCTGGTGCCACCATAGGGTGCGCAACGGCGGGAATGTCGGGTTGCCGTTCTCGGCAGCCATTCTGAATGGGGCGGGAATGAGTAACGGCAGCGGCTTGTCTTCGATCAACCACGTCGTGGTGCTGATGCTGGAGAACAGGTCCTTCGACCACATGCTGGGCTTCCTGTACACGGCCCAGGGGAACGTCTCACCAACCGGCCAGCCATTCGACGGGCTCGCCGGCACGGAATCGAATCCCGATTCCACCGGGGCGGCGGTGACCGTTTCCCAGATCGTCCCCACCACGCCGAACGCCTATTTCATGCCGGGAGCCGATCCCGGCGAAGGCTACATGGCAACGAACGACCAGCTATTCGGCAGCGAGACCGCGCCGGCCAGTTCGTCGCAGGTGCCCGGCATGCAGGGCTTCGTCAAGGACTTCGCTTACACGCTTGGCTGGCAGTCGAAGTCGAGCACGTGGTCCATCGTGCCCGGCACCGTCGCCAGCAACATCATGGGGTGCTTCACGCCGGCGGCGCTCCCGGTGCTGTCGGCGCTGGCCACCTCGTACGCGGTGTGCGACCAGTGGTTCGCGTCGGTGCCCACCGAGACGCTCCCGAACCGCGCGTTCGCCTGCTCGGCGACCAGCCAGGGGCACATGGACGACAAGACGCGCACGTTCACGTCGCCGTCGATCTTCGGGCTGCTCGGCAGCAACAACATCGCGTGGGCGATCTACGGCTACGATGCGGAGCCGCTCACGAAGTCGACGTTCACCGACGTCGCGACCGCCGCGAACGGCACCATCGGCAAGTTCTCCGACTTCCAGGCCGCCGCCTCGGGCGGCACGCTGCCGGCGTTCGCGTTCCTCGAGCCGAGCTGGAGCTCGACCGGGAACAGCCAGCACCCGAACTACGACGTCGCGCTCGGCGAGCAGCTCATCCACGACGTGTATGAGGCGGTCCGCGGCGGCCCCGGCTGGCCGCAGACGCTGCTGGTCATCACGTACGACGAGCACGGCGGCTGCTACGACCACGTGGCGCCCCCGTCGGGGGCGACACCGCCGGACGCCGACACCGGTGAGTTCGGCTTCGACTTCACGCGGTTCGGGGTGCGGGTGCCCGCGGTGCTGGTCTCACCGCTCATCCAGGCGGGGACGGTGTTCCGGGTGCCGGCCGGGAGCATGCCGATCGACCACACGTCCATCCTGAAGACCGTGCAGCAGCGCTGGAACCTGGCCGCGCTGACCGCACGCGACGCGGCAGCGCCCAGCCTCGGCGGCGTGCTCACTCTCACCACGCCGCGCACCGACGACGCGCTCGCGGGCGTTACGGTGCCGGTCTCGCCGGCCGCCAGCCCGAGCGCGGCCCTGCCGTCTCACCTGCAGGAGGTGCAGGCGGACCTCATCTCCCGGCAGTACCCCGCCGGGCAGCACCCCGCGGCGGACGCGCTGGAGGCGCAGGACTCCAACGCCGCGTACGCGAACTACATCAGCAACTACCAGACCCTGGAGCCGCCGCAGTCCTGACGGTCACCCGATGAGCGGCAGGCGGTTGTCCTCGAACACCGACCGGCCGGACGCCGCCAGGATCCAGTCCAGGTCGTCCGACAATTCCGGGGGCCGGCGCCCCACGGTCCGGCGCGCCAGAAGATCGTCGAGGATCGACGCGGTTTCCTTGATCCCGCCGGTGGTCGCGATGTGGTCGCGGCCCAGTGCCTGGGTAAGGTCGATGCCATGTACGACGGCCTCGACGATGCGGCTCGCGACGAACTCGTCGACGCGCATCGGGGCAAAGTATCCCGGGCCGACCGTGTACGCGGGCACAGAGCGCGCCAGCGAAATCACGCGCGAGAACGTTTCATGCAGCACGTGCGGCATGTCCGCGGGAGTCTTTCCGCGCACCATCGTGAATGCGTAGTCGTACACGACCGGCGCGGTCTCCGAGCGCGGGTTGATGAAGAAACTGGTCCGGTCGCGCGCTGGCTGGAGGTCGTCCTTGCCGTCGATCAGCATCCCGGTCAGACCGATCGAGATGTCGAAATGACCGGCGAGTTCGAACACCGTCCAGTAAGGCAGGCCCGGATCGACGGGAACGAGCTTCGTCGGAAACCGCCATTCGTCCGGCGACAGGCCGCTGAACACCTCCTCGACCCGTGCGAGTTCCTCCGCAAGGATGCCGATGGCGGCCTCGTACGTTCCCATGGCGGGCCTCCTCGCACGCAAGTCTTCCAGATGACCGGCTGCCGCTGCCAGATCCGCGGCCGCGGGCGTGCTCGCGGTGCCACATGGCGGCTTGCCCCGATTTGCGGCATGCTCGGCTGATGAGCGTGCAGGGGTGGGTGTGGCGTGCGCCTCCCGGATGGCCAGCGCCGCCGGCCGGGTGGGCACCACCGCCTGGATGGCACGCACCGGCAGACTGGCCGCAGCCCCCCGCCGACTGGGTGTTCTGGGTGCCGGCCGACACGCAGCAGGCACCGCAATACCAGACGCCTGCGCAGCCGCCGGAACTCCACACGCCGCAGCCGCAGCCCGTCCCGGTGCCGCCGCCACAGCAGCCTCCGCCACAGCAGCCTCCGCCACAGCAGCTTCCGCCGCCCCGTCAGCCTCGCCGGGAGAAGCCCCCGCCGCTGGAGCGGATCGAAGGACGGTCCCGGCGCGGGATAGTGCTCGAGACGTGGTTCGTCCAGATAGCGTTCCTCGCGCCCGGCGTCCTGTCCGCCCTTGACCTGCTCGCCGCGCATCTGGGCGGAGCCCCGGGGGTCAACCCGTTCGCCAGCATCATTCCCGGCCACCCGCTGGCCAACGTCATCTTCGGGATGCTGACCTACCTGCAGGTGGGAGCCGTCGTCCCGCTTGCCCTGCTCCTGCTCAGCCGGACCGGCCAGAATCCGGCCTCGATCGGCTTCACCAGGCCGCAGCTCGGCAGGGACCTCTGGCCCGGCATCGGCCTGGCGGCCAGCGGGTACTTCACGTCCGCCGTCGCCGGCGTCGTGATCGTGGCCGCGCTCGCCAGCGCGATCGGCCGGCAGACCGCGCTTCGCCTGTTCAACCAAGTCACGATCGGCCACGTGCCCGCTTACTACATCCTCTACGGAGTCACGATCGCGGCGGTCACGGCGATCACCGAGGAGACCCTGGTCAACGCGTACCTGCTGACCAGGCTGGAGCAGCTCGGCTGGAACCCGCGCTGGGCGCTGGTCTTCAGCCTGACGCTGCGCACCAGCTATCACGTGTACTACGGGCTGGGTTTCCTGTTCACGATCCCGCTCGGTTATTTCAACACCAGGTCGTTCCAGAAACACCGGAGCGTGATGCGGCCGATTGTCGCCCACTTCCTCTACGACGCGGTGCTGTTCACGGTCAGCATTCTCGCCTCCTGACCCGCGATCAGAGCAGCCCGGCAAGCCAGCGCCTGGTCACCTCGCCCTGGGCCGCCTGGAACGCGCGGACCGTCGGCAGGCCGGGCGGCGCGGGCTGCAGCGACTGGTAGGTGAAGTAGCCGCCGAGAGCACAGACGATCGCGGCCACCTGCCGTGGCTCGGCGCTCCGGCCTGCCGCGGACAGGGCCATCAGGCCGGCCAGATCCGGGCCGCCCTGCATCGCGACGCTCGGGGCGAAGAACACGTGGTCGACGAAGGCTGCCCCACGGCAGGCGTGCGGCCAGTCCACGATGACGACGCCGTCGCCGGTGAGCAGGATGTTGTCGGCGCGGACGTCGGTGTGCAGCAGCGTGTCACCGGCGGTGTGCGCCGTCCAGGTCGCCTCCAGGGCCGCCAGGTCGTCGAGATGCGCGCGCGACCAGGGATCGAGCCCGTCCTGCCCGCCAGACTCCGCGAGCCTGCGCCAGCCGGTGAACGCCCGGGCGTACTTCTCGCCGATCGCGGGCACCGCGATCGGCGAGGGTGTGAGCGCCGCGGCGAGCCGGTCGAGCGCCGCCGCGACCCGGCGCAACTCCACCGCGTCCCACGGCTCGGCGGGATGCCGCCCGTCGACGTCTTCCAGGATCAGCGCCACCCACGAGCCGAGGTCGACCGATCCCCGCAGCAGCGGGACGGGCAGGCCGACGGCAAGAATGACCGGCTCGAGCGCCGTGAGGATGTCCCGCTCCTGCCGGTGAATCTTCACGCTGCGCTGATTCACCTCCGCCGAAACAGCCTTGACGAAGTACCTGCGCCCGTCCGCGCACACCACCCGGGCCGCGACCCCCGGGCTGAAGCCGCCCGGCTGCGTGCTGGCCTCGGTCACCCGGGAGCCGCAGACCTCCTCAACGGCGAGGCGCACGGGGGCCGGGACGGCCTCCCAGGCGACCCGGACTCCGGCGGCCGACGGGGCTTGCATGCCCCTCAGCGTGACGGCCCGGGCCGGGCACCGGCAACTGTTTTCCGGCCGTGCGCCAAGTCATCGTGCTTATCTGGGGACCGATATGCGCCATCCCCTTGTTTTCTTGAGCTCCAGGAGACCTTCACATGGTCCTGACTTAGAGACGGCGCGAATACGGTGACTCCTGCAGCTGTCCCCGGGCGAATGGAGGCCGGCGGTGGCCGTGGTCCCGTCGGCGGTCGAGTCACCGCCGGTGCTCAGCCAGGTGCTCGGACCGGCTGTCGATCTCCCCGACGGCGCAGCGGCCGCCGTCCTCGCGTTCTCGCTGGACCTGGCGCGCTCGTCGCCCCGCCCGGCCTGGAACTTGCGGCGCGGCGCGATCCCGGCCGCGGTGATCGCGGTCACCAGCGGGGGCTCGCGGCTGGGCCGCTACCTGATCGGGGTGTTCGGCCAGCCCAGCTTACGGGTCGGCCAGGTGCTGGCGTGGCGAGAGCCCGCGGTCATGCGCGCCGCCCGCGACGTCAGCGCTGCAGGGCGTTCCTGACCAGCTCGGGAAGGTGCGACGGCCAGACGGCCTCGTCCGTGGCATCCAGTTCGGCCAGCGTCCACCAGCGCCAGGCGGCGATGCCGTCGGCCAGGTGCATCGCCTCGACGCCGTGGATCTCGCGCCGGGCCCGGTCGGTCCGCGCCAGGTAAAGGCGCTCGAACTGGTGCACCATCCGCCCGCCGTAGTCCATGTCGAAGTTGCGCCGGTCCACCTCGTCGAGGAGCGTCACGTCATCCCAGCCGGTCTCTTCCTCGAGCTCGCGCAGCGCGGCCGCGGGGTAGTCCTCGCCGTCGTCGAGGCCCCCGCCGGGCGTCGTCCAGTGATGGCCGTTCGGCGGCGCGTCGTCGTAGCGCATCAGCAGCACGCGGTCGTCGGGATCCAGCAGCAGCACGCGGGCAGCTCGGCGCACGGGGAGCGGATCGGCCACTCGCCCAGCCTAACCGCGCGTAGGTCAGACGGCGCGCGGCCGTACCGCGCCGGGTCTGGGGTGGTCCGGCGGGCTAGGGCGGGCCGGCCAGCCCCGGTCCGTTCCTTCGCCGCCCCGGCGGCTGCTGTGCGGTTTCGGCCGTGGCCGATGACGCGCGTTCGCTTTCGGTCTGGCCGGCCCCGTTCGACGCACGTGTCCCGTTGGACCCGCGCGCCCCGTTGGACCCGCGCGCCCCGTTCGACCCGCGCGCAGCGTGACGGGGCCCGAGCTTCTTCAGGCGCACGGCCGGCCCGTCCGCGGGCAGGTCGATGGGCCCGCTCGCGGGCTCATCGGGGTCGACGGTGTAGTCGGCGCGCCGGGTCTCGTCGTAACCGGCCGGCAGCCGGAGCGCGCGGAACGCGAGCGTGAGCACGGTCGTGATGACGAGGTTGAGCAGGAGAGCGGCGATCGCGATGTACACAACGTGGCCAAGAATGGGCGCCGTCGACGCGCCGAAGTGCGCCTGGCCGTCCCCCGGCGTCCGCCACGCCTCGATCGTGCCGTACGCCATCCCCACCGCCCAGCCGATGACCAGGGCAAACCGATGGAACCAGCGCGTGTAGAGGCCGACGACGATCGCCGGGAAGATCTGCGCGATCCAGATCCCGCCGAGCAGCTGCAGGTTGATCGAGAACGTCCGGTTCAGCTCCAGCACGAAGAACAGCGCGCCAACCTTCATGACCAGCGAGGCCAGCCGGGCGACGCGGGTCTCTTCGGCCGGGGACGCGTTCGGCCGCAGGAGTTCCTTGTAAACGTTGCGGGTAAACAGGTTCGCCGTGGCGATCGACATGATCGCCGCCGGGACGAGCGCGCCGATGACGATCGCGGCGTAGCCGATCCCGGCGAACCAGCCCGGGAACATGTGCTCGAACATCAGCGGCACCGACAGCTGGGTGTTGCCGCCCGCCGCCTTGACGCCCGCGTTCACGCCCGGAACCGCCCGCGCCATGTAGCCGAACAATGCGATCAGCCCGAGCAGCAGCGTGAACGCGGGCAGCGCAGCCAGGTTGCGCCTGACGACGTCGCGCCGCTTGGCCGCGTACAGCCCGGTCACCACGTGCGGGTACATGAACAGCGCGAGCGCGGAGCCGAGCGCGAGCGTCGCGAACGACCACTCCCCCGCGGGCATTAGGTTCACGCCGCCGCGCGGCTTGCCGGTCGCCGGGTTGATGGTTTTGAGCTGCGCCGACGCGATACCGAAGATGTGTCCCCAGCCGCCGAGCTTGGCCGGGATGTACAGGACCGCGACGATGACCGTCACCCAGACCAGCGTGTCTTTGACGAACGCGATCAGCGCCGGCGCGCGCAGTCCGGCCAGATACGTATATGCCGCGAGAACAATGAACGCGACGATAAGTGGCAGGTCTTTCAGGATCCCGGTGCTCGAGCCGCCGACTCCAAGAACGATCAGCACCGACTCGATGCCGACAAGCTGCAGCGCGATGTACGGCATCGTGGCCAGGATGCCGGTAAACGTGACCGCGAGCCCGAGGCCCTGCGAGCCGTAGCGGCCGCGGACGAACTCGCCGGGCGTGACGTAGCCGCGCGCCCGGGCCACCGACCAGAGCCGCGGGGCGAAGATGAACACGATCGGGTAGACCACGATCTGGTAGGCCAGCGCGTAGAACCCGGCCGCGCCGACGGCATAGACGAGAGCGGGGACGGCGATCAGCGTGTACGCGGTGTAGATGTCACCGCCGAGCAGGAACCAGCTGATGAACGCGCCGAAGCCGCGCCCGCCGAGTCCCCACTCGTTCAGGTGCATCGGGTCCTCGGCCGGGCGCCACCGGGCCGCGCCGAAGCCGACCAGGGTCACCGTGAGGAACGCCGCGACCAGGATCGTGAACGCGACGGTGTTGACGTGGCTCACCGGCGCGCCTCCCCGCTGGATGGCCCGTCATCCGGTGAAGGCGCAGCTAATCCGGCAGCGACTGGCAGAATGGCGAACGCGGCCCGCGTTCCGGGACCCGTGCCCCAGCGGATGGACTCTGCCATCGCGACCCCTCGGGGGGTCTCCCCCCTCAGCCCACAAGAGCAATCGATAGTGCTGCGTCGATTCTGCACCGTAACAGGCCGGGTTACGACGTTTTCAGCATACTTTGACTAGTCTTCACCGTGGCGGCCTGGGCTTCCTCCGGCGGATCGCCCTGAGGGCCCGGTCGCCCGGCGCTACGCGTTCGCCAGCGCCTCAACCTGCTGCTTGGTGATGCTCAGATTTACGCCGTCGCTGAATCCGGCGACGTCGCTGGCCGGGATGACCGCCTCCTTGTGACGCCAGAGGCCTTCCCTGAGCAGCACGCGGACCGCGGTCACCTGGTGGCTGTCGGGGTCGATGCTGAGCGCGCGCAGTTCCCCCGCGTCGCCGTCGGTGGCGTGAACATGCTCGCCGCGGCGCTCTTCTTCCTCGGTCGCCGGGAGGAGGCGGGGCACGAGGTCGACGGTTCCCGAGACCATGTCGCCGCCCCGGACCGGCGGGCTCTGGCCGCCGTCCCACCGCGGCTCGTCGTCCGCGCCTCGCCAGCCCTCCGGGATCACCTCTACCGCACCGGGGCCCGGGAGGATCTCCGCCAGGTTCTCCTCGGCGGCGCTGAGGTCCTTGAACTCGGCCTCGGAGTAGCGAAGCTGGATCGTGCCGCCCGTCGCGTCGACGTGGTCCAGCGGAACCAGCCGGGCAAGCCCGCTGCGGTGCCTCGGCTCCACCACAAGATGGGTTGCCGTCCGGGTGCCGCGGTCGACGACCACGCTCTTCACCTCGCCGGGCATCGTGTCACCGGCGCAGCGAGTCTCGCTCCCGATCTCGAGCGTGATCTCTGCCATGGGACCTCCTCGTTCGGCGGGCCGGTGCCCGCTCGAAGACTCTGCGGCTAGCCTGCCAGCCGAAGCCGGCAGACGATGAAGTTTGGTACACCAACGATGTCAGCTAGCTCGTACGGAAACCGCGCCAGGGCCTCCGGCGATGGCTGCGGCTCGGCGACCGCGTCGACGACAAAACCCGCGCCGGCGAACGCGCCGACAACCGCCGACAGCGGCCGCCGCCAGAACTGCTGGATGACCTGCACGTCGGCCTTGCGCCAGGTCTCGGTGGCCAGTTCGGTGTCGAAGTAGCCGCCGCGCTGGCTCGCCAGGCGTGGTGCGAAGGGATGATCGAGGGAGATGGGTCCGGCCGCTGTGCTGCGTCTGGCTAACGGGGTCCGGAATCGTCACCACACGACCATAACTGCCCCTGGCCTGGGCTGGCTGGCCCCCGGTAGGCTCGCGATCATGAGCACCTGAAGAGAAAGCCATGCTCAAGGGAGAGGCAGAGGCGATGATGTACCAGGTTGTGAACCCGGCCACCGGCGAGGTTGAGAAGGAGTACCCGACGGCGACCGACGCCCAGATCGGCGAGGTACTGGACCGGGCCGGGCGCGGCTACCCGGCGTGGCGGCGGACGAGCATGGCCGAGCGCGCCGACATCCTGCGCCGGGTTGCCCAGATCTACAAGGAGCGGACCGGCGAGCTTGGTTCGATCATCACCCGGGAGATGGGCAAGACCACGGCCGAGGCTCAGGGCGAGCTGGCGTTCACCCGCGGCATCTACCGCTACTACGCCGACAACGGCGCCGACCTGCTCAAGGACGAGCCGCTGCAGTCCAACACGCCGGGCACGGCCTGGGTGCGCAAGTCCCCCGTCGGGCCGCTGCTGGGGATCATGCCCTGGAACTATCCCTATTACCAGGTGGCCCGGTTCGCGGCCCCGAACCTGATGATCGGCAACACGATCGTGCTCAAGCACGCGCCGCAGTGCCCGGAGTCGGCCAGCGCGATGGAGCAGATCTTCCACGACGCCGGGCTGCCCGCCGACGCGTACATCAACGTGTTCGCCACCAACGAGCAGGTTGCCGGCATGATCGCCGACCCGCGGATCGCCGGGGTGTCGGTGACCGGCAGCGAGCGCGCCGGTTCGGCCGTCGCCGCGATCGCGGGCCAGAACCTGAAGAAGGTCGTGCTGGAACTGGGCGGCTCGGACCCGTTCATCGTGCTGGACGGCGCGGACCTGCCCGCCGTGGCCAAGGCGGCGGCCGCCGCCCGGATGGAGAACGGCGGCCAGGCGTGCAACGCCTCCAAGCGGATGATCGTGACCGAGGCCATCTACGACGAGTTCATGTCCGAGTTCGTGGACGCGATGTCCGGCTACACGACCGGCGACCCTACCGATCCGTCCGTGGCCTACGGCCCGCTGTCGTCGGAGCGTGCGGCCGAGATCCTGATGGACCAGATCGACGACGCGGTCAGCAAGGGCGCGACCGTGAACCTGGGCGGGCACCGGCTGGACCGGCCCGGCGCTTTCATCGAGGCCACGGTGCTGTCCGGGGTGACCCCGGACATGCGGGCCTACCGCGAGGAGCTGTTCGGGCCGGCCGCGGTCGTCTACAAGGTGTCCAGCGCGGACGAGGCCGTCGACCTGGCCAACAGCAGCTCCTACGGCCTGGGCGGCGCGGTGTTCTCCAGCGACGAGGCGCTCGCCCTGGACGTGGCCGACCGGCTGGACGTCGGCATGGTCTGGGTCAACCAGGCCGAAGGCGGAGGCCCGGAACTGCCGTTCGGCGGGACGAAGCGCTCGGGCGTGGGCCGGGAACTCGGCCCGCTGGGCATCGACGAGTTCGTGAACAAGAAGCTCATCCACACCACACCCGAAGACGAGTAGCCGGCCGGCTCACTCCTGCGTCGCCGGGGCCGCCGTCGTTCTGCGGAACCTCGGCGGCCCCGGGTTTCGCGCCGGACACATGGGTAGGTAGCAGCCGGAAGTGATGAACATGCCTCGGTTGCTCTCCCTGGACATGGATCTGCCGACGTTGCGGCGCGGGCTCAGCTTGGCCATGGCCGCAGCGCTGGCGTCGTTAGCGATCGGCGCGTGCGGATCGGCAAAGGACGCGCCGGGAACAGCCTCCGTGGTGTCGGCGCCGTCCCGCGTCGCCCACACCAGTCTCGGCGCCGTCGGGTACCGGGTGGTGGGCAGCGGCCCTCCGCTGGTGCTGATCATGGGTTACGGCTGGAACATGGAGGGCTGGGATCCCCGGCTGGTGCACGTCCTCGCCCTGCACAACCGGGTTGTCATGTTCGACAACTCCGGGGTTGGCCGAACGGCCGAACTGCCCCAGCCGTTCAGCATCGACGCCATGGCCGACCAGACCAGCGCGCTCATCACCGCCCTCGGCCTGGGCAGGCCCGACGTCCTGGGCTGGTCGATGGGCGGCATGATCGCCCAGGCTCTGGCGGTCCTGCACCCGGCCCAGGTCCGCCGGCTGGTGCTGTGCGCCACGTTCCCGGGCACCGGGCAGGCCCTCATGCCGCCGGTGACAGAGTTCCAGGTTCGCAGCGACTTTCCCGCCAATCAGGCCGGCGCCCTCAACGCGTTCAAGGCAGCGGTCTCTGAATACCCGTCCTCTCCCACGGTGCCGCCCGGCATAGAGGGGATTCAGGACCTCGCGATGGGAAACTGGCGGACCGGCAGCGACGCGGCAGGGCTCAAGACTTCCACGATCTCGGCGCCCACGCTCATCGCCGACGGCAGCGACGACCAGCTTGACCCGCTCGCCAACGACCACGCTCTGGCGCACATCATCCGCGGCTCGCGCCTCGTGCTCTATCCGGACGCCGGGCACGCGTTCCTGTTCCAGGACTGGTCGAGCTTCGCTGCACTCGTCGACTCGTTCCTGGTCTCGTCCTCAGGGAGCTAGCAGCATGAGCACGGGGGACGGAGGGTCTGTCTCGCCCGGTGCTATCTGCGCGATACAGCCTAACCGCGGGCGGGGCGCATCTGTGGTCCGTCAGTTCCTGGTGCGGGTTCGGCTGCTGGGAGCCGGAATGCTGCGCCGAGGCCGATGAGGCCGATCACGGCCAGGACGACCATGGCAAGGCCGTAGGACCGTTTGGGGTCGGCGAGCCCGGCAACCAGGATGGTGCCCGCGATCGCGGTGCCCAGTGAGGACCCGAGGTTGGAGATGCTGCGCGACAGGCCTGAGATCTCTCCTTGCAGGTTCTCGGGGAAGGCCGATTGCACCACGTTGACCGATGGGGTGAGCATGACACCCGTGCCCGTTCCGATCAGGAACAGCCCCGGGCTGGAGTACCAGGCCGAGGGACGGCCCTTGATGAGCACGAGCAGCACGATGATGCCGATGATCGTGATCACGAACCCGGCCAGGATGAGCGTGCGCTGCCGGTACCGCCGGGCCAGGCGCCCGGCAGCCACGGAGGACAGCAGGATGCCGACGGTGGCGGGAGTGAAGACCACCCCGGTCTGGATCGCGTTGTAGTGCCGCACCGCCTGCAGGAAGGCGGAAACGACAAACGACGTGCCCAGGAGCACCGCCCACTGCACGTTCTGGGTGACCAGGGCGAGGTTGGAGGTGCGGTTGCGGAACAGGCCGGTCGACAGCAGAACCTCCTTTCCAGCCCGCTCCCGGCTGCGGACCCAGACGAAGAACCCCGCAAGCACCAGGGCTCCCGCGGCCAGCAGCACGAGCATCAGGACGAGGCTCTTGTCGGCGGCCATGATCCCACCCACCACAACCACCAGGCCCACGGCCGACAGCACCGCCCCGACGGTGTCGAACGGACGGGCCGGATCCGCAGGCAGCGGATCGTTCAGGGCCCGGGCCAGCAGCACGATGACCACGATGATCAGGGCCTGGAAGACGAACGCGAGCCGCCAGGTGGTCGTGGTGGTGATCGCGCCGCCGATCAGCGGCCCGGTGGCGGCCCCGATCCCGCCCATGCCGCTGATCGCGCCGAACGCCTTGGCCCGGGACTTCACGTCGCCGAACAGCAGCGTGGTCAGGATGTACACCGGCGGGATCAGCAGCGCCGTCCCGACTCCCTCGAGGATGGAGTTGCCAAGGATGAGGACGCCGAGCCCGGGCGAGACGGCGCTGACCAGGGCGCCGACCCCGTAGACCGACAGCCCGATCGTGAAGCAGCGCTTGCGGCCCCAGCGGTCGGTCAGCTTCCCGCACGGGATCATCAGCGCGGCCATGATCAGCAGGAACAGCGTGATGCACACCTGCACGCCCTGCACGGTCGTGTGCAGATCGTGGCTGATCGCACTGATCATGACGTTCAGGTTCGAGCCCGCGAAGCTGCAGATGAACTGGGCCAGCGCGAGCGGCACCAGCATCCGGCGCAGCGACCCGGCCGGAGCCTGAACAGCAGCTGCGCTGGTCACGGCCGGGCTCGCCGTCTATCCAGCCACAAGCCGCGCGACCGCCCCCCGGCCAGCGCCCGTTCCGTACCCGACACGACGCCTCCGCGTCAGGTACTGCCCGTTTTTTCCTCGCCGCATGCCGCCGATGGGCTGCCGGGAGCAGCCGCCTCCGGGTCACTGATCCTGTCGGCCCGCTTGAGTGCGGCTTCGACGGCCTGGCAGGTTTGTTCGGCGGTGAGCCGCTCGCAGTCAATAACTGCGTGCGGCCGCCTGTCAGCCGCGAACCGCATGACCTGTGAGTGGAGTTCCCGCAGGAAGCCCCGGCCACCGTGCTCGTCAATGATCTTGCTGATGACCATCTGCCGTGGATCACCGGCCTTCGCACGCGCCATACAGCGATCGGCCGAGTGCCCCACGCCCGCAATCAGCAGTATTTGGCAGTACTCGGCCTTGGCCACTGCCGCGGCGGACTCGAAGTCCGCCAGTTCCATAGCGTTCACGTTCGTGATCATTTGCGGCATGATCACATCGCGGCCGCTGGCCAGGTGAACCTGCGCCATCGCTGCGGCCAGAAGCCTCCCCGCCTCGAACGAGACCGAGAACCCGTCTCTCCAGCCGCCGATCATGGTGACTACCTGGTCGATATCGAGGTTGAGGACACCGGGATGCCGGTCAGCGAAGGCGCTCGCTACCGTCGATTTCCCTATTCCGGGCGGCCCGTTCAGGTGTATGAGTCGCGCCATCTCAGACAGGCTAGCTACGGCTCGTACGTTTTGGGGGCCATGGCCTGGTTACGACGCGGAGGCACCGGTTTCCGTCGCCCATGTATTCTTCGGCTATGGCGGTTACCGCGGCGCCGATCGCGATGCAAAGCGCCTTCCCGCTGGGCCTGGGGACCCTGGTGGTGATCATTTTTCTAGCGGGCCTGGCGGCGGCCGGGTACTTCATCGGCTGCTGGTACATCGACGGTCGCCCCAGCAGGCGCAACTGGAGATAGTCCAGGCGTTCGTCCGGGTGTTTCACCGGCGCAGCAGGGCGGTGGCGGGCCCGTGGGCGGCGGGAGGCGCGGCGTCCTGACGAGGGATGCGGACGAAGGCGAACACGGCCACGGCGCCGTCGTATTGCGAGCCCGCCATCCGGCCCCGCCGGCCGGGCGTAGGTGCATGTGGCCATGTCCGCGTCCTCGCTCCCTCGCCAGCTGGCTCGTACCCGCCGATTCCGGATCATGACGGCATGACTCAGGTCAGGCGACCTCGGCCATCGCCTGGGCGAACTGGGCCTGGTACAGCCGCGCGTACGCGCCGTCGGCCGCCAGCAGCTCGGAGTGCGTTCCCTGCTCGACGATGTGCCCGTCTTCCATGACCAGGATCACGTCGGCATCACGGATGGTCGACAGCCGGTGCGCGATCACGAAGCTCGTGCGGCCCTGTCGCAAAGACGCCATCGCGTGCTGGATCAGCACCTCGGTGCGCGTGTCCACCGAACTGGTGGCCTCGTCGAGGATGAGCACCGCGGGGCGGGCAAGGAACGCCCGGGCAATCGTGATGAGCTGCCGCTCCCCCGCGCTGACGTTCGTGCCTTCGTCGTCGAGCACCGTGTCGTACCCGTCTGCCAGCGTACGGACGAACCGGTCCACGTAGGTGGCCTTCGCCGCCTCGACAACCTGCTCGTGGCTGGCCCCGAAGGAGCCGTAGGCGATGTTCTCCTCGATGGTTCCGCCGAAGAGCCACGCATCCTGCAGCACCATTCCGGTCAGGCCGCGCAGTTCCTCCCGGCTCATCTGCGCGGTGTCGACCCCGTCCAGGAGGATCTTGCCCGAGTCGATCTCGTAGAAGCGCATGAGCAGGTTGACCAGCGTGGTCTTGCCCGCCCCGGTCGGGCCGACGATGGCCACGGTCTGGCCCGGCTCGACGGTGAGGGACACGTGCTCGATCAGCGGGCGGTCAGCCGCGTACCGGAAGCACACGTCCTGGAACTCCACCCGGCCGGTCACGGAGGCGGGCATCGCGGGCTCGGCGGCGTCGGGGGCCTGCTCGCGCGCGTCCAGCAGCGCGAACACCCGCTCCGCCGAGGCGACGCTCGACTGCAGCAGGTTGGCCATGCTCGCGACCTGGGTCAGTGGCTGGCTGAACTGCCGTGAGTACTGGATGAACGC